>ERZ651776.2279-NODE-2279-length-21188-cov-11.362039_pt1 | contig 21188 bp, 13 predicted proteins | sample MGYA00514761_ERZ651776 | MGnify/ENA metagenome assembly ERZ651776 | reverse complement strand
TGTGAAAAAGTAATTGTTTTTTGTCTTTCTGCAGTAATTGACATTCCTGCCATGATCGCATCAAACTTTCTCATTAACAAAGCTGGAATCATTCCATCCCAATCTTGTTCAACGATAGTACACTCGTGACCCATGATTTTGCATAGCTCTTCTGCTAACTCAACCTCAAAACCAATAAGAGCTCCTGAAGCATCCTTAGAGTTCCATGGTGGGTAAGCACCTTCTGTTCCAATCTTTATTTTTTCAGCGTAAACATTTCCGAATAATAATAAAGAAGCAATAATACTTAAAACTATTTTTTTAAACATATTTATTTATTCCTCCATAATTTAATGAGACTAAACTTTATCATATAAGTTTTGATTATTTCACAGAATTTATGAATTAAAAAGAAAATATTAATCAGTAAATATATTGAAAATCACAGATATTGCTGGTGACTAACTTAATAGCCACCAAAAATTTATTGATTACATAGAAGCATCAAAGCCAAAATGCTTCATTGCTAAATTACTAATAATGCCCTGTTTCTTTGCTTTGTTTAAAGCATCATTAAAGTCATTTAAGATCCTGGCATCTCTTTTACCGTTTGTTCTATTAAAATCAGTTTTTTCATCGGCATAAGTATTTTTTCTAATACCTACAGCAACACCTTTTCCAAGCATTCCTCCTGATAAAGTTGGGCCAACTAAAGTAACTGATTTATCTGAATAATTGGCAAAAGAAGCTGCAGCTCCTAATGCAATATCACAATTTCCATTAGTTAAACCAAGGTTTACTTGTTTTTGAGTCTTATAAGATTTAAGTTTTGTAGGGCCAACATAACCTGCTTCTAAAAATCTTTCAAAGGTAGTCCCTGCTTGCACACAAACTCTTTTTCCATAAAGCTCTTCAGCTAAAGCCTCTAAAACATTAGAAACACCTTTATCAGCGTTTAAATTAATAGTAGTTGGTAGATCTACAGTATTTATTCTTGAGTTTTTCAAAGTTGCAAAAGATGCTATATTACCATCAGCATAGGTCTCAGAAAAAGCAATTACATTCTGTCTCTCTTGATTTATTTCTATACCTGTCATTACTGCATCAAACTTTCTCATTAATAACGCTGGAATTGCACCTTCACGATCATATCCTGTAATAGCACACTCTCTGTTCATAATGGCACATAGTTCTTGTGCTAATTCGAACTCAAAGCCCTTAAGCTCGCCAGAACCATCTACAAATCCCCATGGTGAATAAGAATTTGAAATTCCTATTGATATTTTATCATTTTTTAAATTGGGCTTTTTTGCTTGGTTATAAGCTTTAACTTCAGCTTTATATTTTTTTCTAGCTTCTGCTCTTGCAGCAGCTTGTTCTTTTTTAATTTCTTTTGCTTTTTTTGCTTCAGCAGCTTCTAAAGCTTTTGCTTTTTTTAATGCTTCCTTTGAAGATGTAGCATTTGCTTTTGCTTCTGCTTTTTCTAAAGCTTTTGCTTTTTTTTCTGCAGCTTTAAGTTTTTTTGCTTCTGCTTTTTCTAAAGATTTTGTGCCATCATTTGTAGGTGATTTTGGTTTTAATTTTCCAGCAGTATTTTTAAAACCATCTTTTATATTTCCTGCTTTGCATGCAAAGAAATCTTTAGAGAATTTTTTAAACACTGAACAATCATTTTTGGCAGCATAAGCGCTGTTAGTTAAAAATAGTAAAGTAATAATTGTAAGTAGTAATTTATTTATTTTAAGTATTATGTTCATATTTTCCTTATAATTGTCTGTATTTAAAATATCCTGTTATTTGTTATTTTTAATAGATAATAACGATAAATCAATGATTAATTGATGAGGAAAAGTTCCATGAACAGTCAAAACTAGGAATATAAACCCTATCTAAAGTTGTGTTACCAAAATTCTTATTGAAAATGTCTAGCCACCTTTCAACTTGTTCAGGTTTTTTATCTTGACTACCAACTTGAGCCGTAATCACTCCGCTTGGTTTTAATATTCTAATTAAGGAATCCATATTTTTTGCTGCTAGATCTATACAAAATTGATCATCATTAAGATCAATAAAAATTTTATCATATTTATCTTCCTCAATTAATTTAATGTTTTCAAAAGCGTCTCCCCAAATGCATTTAACTGAATTTTTTTCTGTTGATTTATTGCCAATACTTCCAAGATGTTTGTTGCAAACATCTACTACCTCAGGGTCAAGCTCATACCAGTCTATAAAATCGAAACCTTTAGAGATACACTCTCTTGCAACACCTCCATCACCACCCCCTATGATTGCAGCCATTCCCAATTCATTGTTTAATTTTAGAGAAGCATTTACAAAAGTTGAGCTGTATAAAGCCTCGTCATTAGTTGCGACTTGTATTTCATTATCTATAAAAAGTGATTTACCAAATTGTTCTAAATCTAATATTTCAATATGCTGACCTACTTTAGATTTAAAATCTTCTAAAACTTCATTTACAACATAAGATTTTTGTAAACCAGGTGAACTATAAATATCATGGTACAAAGACTTCGTATCCCTATTAAATTCTTTTATTACAATTCTTTTATGTTTAAATTCTTTTTTAATAATATTTATAGCAATTGATGGATTAATTTTTCCACACGTAAAAAAATCAAAACTAATAATTCCTTTTTCAGGAAAAGTATGAAAGCTGATGTGACTTTCAGCTAATAAAGCCAGAATGGTGAAACCCTGTGGTTCAAATTTATATTTCGAGATCTCGAGAATGGTTACATCTGCTGCTTTTGCAATTTTATGGATAACATTTTCATATACAGAGGGATCATACTCCTTAGTCGTGCCAATGATGTCTAAAGTTATATGCTCACCTACTTTAGTCATAAAAATTATCCCCTCTTATAATTTTTTGCTTTACTTAAAACTTTATTCATTTCTTTTGAAGATAAAATTTTAGGTTTACCAATTTTTAAGGCTTTTATATACTGGTTTGAAAGATTTTCAACCTCTTCAGCTAATTCAAATGCCTTTGATAAATTTTCTGAAAATGCAATTTGTCCGTGATTAGCTATTAAACAAGCTTTTCTCTCTTTTAGTGCTTTAATAATATTTTTTGATAGTTTTCTTGTGCCATAAGTTGCATATTTTGCACATTTAATATCATTACCGCCTGCCATAGCGACCATGTAATGAAATGCTGGAATTCCTTTTCCATGAGTAGAGATTGCAGTTGCATAATTTGAGTGTGCGTGAACAATTGCTTGAGCCTCTTCTTTACCTTTGTAGATATCCTGGTGAAATCTCCATTCAGAAGATGGTATTCCTTTTTTTTCATCAAATTTACCTTTAAGGGAAACAAAAACTATATCTTTATTTTTTAATGAAGAATATTTAGCTCCTGAGGGTGTTATTAGAAAGCCATCTTGAAATCTTATAGATATATTTCCAGATCTTAATGCTGAAAGTTTTCTACTATTCAGCATTTTAGCATATTTAATAACTTCAGACCTTAAATTTTTCATTATTTAAACATCTTCTTTAATGCATCACTTGATGCTTCACAAATTCCTTTTTCAGTTATTAATCCTGTTACATATTTTGCAGGTGTTACATCAAAAGCAAGATTCATTGCTTTGCTTTTTTTTGGATAAATTAAAATTTTTTTAATTTCATTATTTTCATCCATACCTTCAATATGAGATAGCTCTTCTGAATTTCTTTCTTCAATTGGGATATCTTTTCCCTCTTTTATTTCCCAATCAATAGTCGAGCTTGGTAAAGCCACATAAAATGGTACATTATTATCATGAGCTGCCAAAGCTTTGAGGTAAGTACCTATCTTATTACAAACATCTCCATTAGATAAAGTTCTATCGGTTCCTACAATACATATATCAACATCTCCTCTTTGCATTAAAATTCCACCTGTATTATCTGCAATAATTGTATTTGGAATATTTTCCTCATTTAATTCATATGAGGTTAAATTAGCACCTTGGTTTCTAGGTCTTGTTTCGTCAACCCAAACATGGACAGGAATACCCTTTTGATGAGCTTGGTAAATGGGAGAAGTAGCTGTTCCCCAGTTAATAGTTGCAAGCCAACCTGCATTACAGTGAGTTAAAATATTAACTGTTTCTTTTTTTTTATTATAAATTTCTTCAATTATTTTTAGCCCGTTAATACCTATGCTTTCACAGAATTTTTCATCCTCGTCACATATTTCTTTAGCTTCATTTAAAGCTATATTTAAAACCTCATCAACATTAACACCCTCTAATTTATTTAACATTCTATCTACTGCCCATTTTAAATTTATCGCAGTTGGTCTTGATTGAATTAACTCTTCAGAACTTTTTTGAATAAATTCAAGGTCTTTATTTTCTTTAATAGCTAATGCCATTCCATAGGCAGCAGTTCCTCCAATTAGTGGAGCGCCTCTTACTTCCATTGTTTTGATGGCATTAATTGCATCTTTAACTGTATTGAGTTCTTTAATAATAAACTGATGAGGAAGTTTAGTTTGATCAATAATCTTAACTAGTTGATTAGCTTCATCGAACCAAATCGTTCTATATTCTTTATTCTCTATCTTCATTTATTTAAAACTCGACCTGCAACTGTTTTAAGTTTATCTATTGTCTTCTGGGTTCTCTTTTCTGGTGCCGTTATTATTGCTGCATCTAAACAATTATTAGTAGGATCTTTTGGGTCAATATGACTTTCAAAATTATAAATAATATTTTTTATCATTTTCTTTGCTTTCTCTGCATTTCCTAAAAGAACTTTAATAACTTGCTGAACATCTACATGTTCATGATCCGGATGCCAACAATCAAAATCTGTAACCATTGATACAGATGCATATCTAATCTCAGCTTCTCTTGCGAGTTTTGCCTCTGGCATATTAGTCATTCCAATAACGTCAGCATTCCACGATCTATATAAATTTGATTCAGCTAATGTTGAAAATTGAGGTCCTTCCATAACTACGTATGTTCCTCCTCTTTGGTATTCAATACTTTCTTGTTTTATTGCTTCTTCACACGAATTCATTAGTCCATTTGAAGTAGGATATGCCATTGAAACATGAACTACTATCTCATCATCAAAAAAACTTTTTGATCTTGCGAATGTTCTATCAATAAATTGATCCACAATTATAAATTTTCCTGGAGGCAAGTCTTCTTTTAACGAACCAACTGCTGAAACCGAAACTATATCAGTAACACCTAGTTGTTTTAGAGCATCAATGTTAGCTCTAAAATTGATATTCGAAGGAGATATTGCGTGACCTCTTCCATGTCTTGGTAAAAAAAATATTTCTTTATCATGATATTTTGTTTTTAAAATTTCATCTGAAGGTTTACCCCAAGGTGTTTCAAGTTTAAGAAACTCTCTTTCCCTAAATTCATCAATATCGTAGAGACCGCTACCACCAATAATTGCTAATTTATTATTTGCCATATCAAAATAATTCTTTAAACTTTATATATTAATTGAATTAGAAATGAATTTAAAAGATTATATTAGGTCAATTCCAGATTATCCAAAAAAAGGAATTCTATTTAGGGATATTACAACTCTAATCAAGGATTCAGACGCATTTGAAGAATGTATTAATCAAATAATTGAAAGATCTAAAAATTATAAAATAGATAAAATTGCAGCAATTGAATCAAGAGGATTTGTATTTGCTTCTGCTGTTTCTTACCTTCTTAAAAAACCTTTTATTATGTTTAGGAAAAAGAACAAACTTCCAGCTGAAACTCATTCTGTTGATTTTGAATTAGAGTACGGAACAGCAACTATTGAAGTGCACAAAGACTCAATTGATAGAGACGATTCAGTTTTAATTATAGATGACTTGATAGCAACAGGGGGAACGGCTGAAGCTGCAGCTAAACTTGTGGAAATGTCGAATGCTAAAATTTCTGCATTTGTTTTTGCAATTAATCTTTTTGACCTAGGAGGATCTGATAATTTAGTTAAAAAAGGTTATAAGGTTGAAAACTTAATGGATTTTCCAGGGCATTAAATGGTAGCGGGAAGTGGAATCGAACCACTGACCTCAGGCTTATGAGTCCTGCGCTCTAACCGACTGAGCTACCCCGCCATTTAATTATCGTTGATTTATAATAGATTTTATTTTTAGTGCAATCAACTATTACCAAATTAAATAACAATTTGTTTCTTATCATTTAATTTTAGCAAAAAAAAAGCCCCTATTTGGGGCTTTTTTAATTTTTTGAATTTTATAATTTAGAACTTAGATCTAAAGTTTATTGTTCCAGTGTGACTAATATAATCATCTGTATTAAATTCAGTTTGGTAACCGATATTAAAAGATGTTAAACCAGTTCCAATTGAATAACCTAATCCAAATTTACCACTTAAGTCATCAACTTCAGTAGAAGTATTAAATGAAGATCCAGCTCCACCTTGGTAAGTATTTTTAGCAACAATGTTTTGGTCACCGAATTCATTGTCTATTGAGAAAGAAACTATAGCAGTTCCTTTTTCAGCTTCTTTGAAAGCTTTAATTCCAATTGATCCCACTAAAGAAGTATAATCTTCTTGTTCAATTTTTAGTCTTAAATTGTCTATAGTTGAAGAAGACGTTTCAGTGTAAGCGTCAGTAGAAATTAATGACCCTGCTAAGCTTATAAATGGTGTAACGTAAGATTTATATCCGTCAGTAGCATCCCCTAGCTCATTAGTTCTACCAGCAGCAACTTTAAATGAAGCCTGCATGCTATCATAATCACCGCTTAATGCTCTGTTTAATCCTGATGTATTTATAATTCTACTTGTTTTATTTTCATTATAACCAACTGATAAACTTCCTTCAACGTAGCCTTTTTCACTTAATTTTTCAGTATATATAGAAGCTAAATAACTTTCGATTTTGTTTTTAGCTTTACCAGTTCCTTTTCCATCTACATTACTGTTAGAATAAGAAACTGACAATCCAACAAGATCACCATTAGCATTTATTGCATCACTTCCAATGCTAAATCCAGCGCTATCAAGATCGTAACCGAATTGCGTTCCAAAATTAACTGTTTTATTTTTCTGCTCAGCAGCTGATCCAAACACTTGGAAGAACATTGATTCTGCATAAACTCCACTATTTTCATTACCAGTAAATTTAAAAGCATCACCAGATCTTAGTGAAGCCATTCTGTCTGAAAGAATATTTTCAACTGATTTAGTTGTATTTTTAGTTGCAACTGTAGATCCTGCAATCATGTCTGTTTGTGGTGCAACTTGTCTTCCTAATTCTAGAAGATTTGATGCTCCACCATCAATTGCAGTTTTAAACGCAGCTTCAGCTACATCATCATCCGTTGTTAAAGATACAGCAGAAATATAACCTTGTAGTAAACCTTTAGCTTGGTTCAATGTACTAGAAATTGCTGAAGCAATACTAGTTGGTGTTTTGTTTACACCAGTAATATTAATCGAACCTTTGCTTGCCACATAATCAATTAAAATATTATCAACTAAGGCTGCATTTATATCAGTAATTTCATCATCAATACCTGATGCATTTGTAGCTGCACTATTCCAAACTAACAGTTGATTGTTAACTAAGTTAACCGGCATGTTTATTGTAGCTCCAGTAACAACTTGACCAATTGATGTTGAAGATGAAATGGCATCTCCATTAGTTAAATCTGTACTAACTGTAAGTATAGCACCATTTGCAATTGCTACTGAACCAGCTAAGTTTGCAGTCCCAGAACTACCCCCTGTAATTATTACTTCACCATCATTAATATCAAGTAATCCAGTAAATGTATTATCACCAGACAATGTTAATACTGAATTTTCTTCTTTTACAACTCCACCAAGACCTGAAATTACTCCAGATAATGTTTGAGCAGCAGTTGAAGTGTAAATTAAATCATCACCTGTACCGACAGATATAGCACCTGCGTATGTTCCACTTCCTAATTGACCTGTTCCATCAATACTTAAATCACCATTAGTAATGGTTGTATTTCCAGTATAAGTGTTAGCACCTGTTAGTGTTAAAGTTCCAGCACCTAATTTAGTTAAAGAAGCAGCAGAAGAACCATCAGAAATAACACCGGTAATTGAACCAGTACCTGAGTTATTAATAGAAACTGCACCTTTAGACTTAATGTCAGCAGCAGTAAATCCTGCTGTAACAGCAGTTAAACTAAGTATAGCTGTATTTCCACCAATAGCTCCAACGTATGTAGTATCCCCACCAGTGGTTGTTGCTAGTGTTTGAGCTCCATCAGTTGTTGAGCTAAATAAGATATCTCCATTGGCAGTTGATTGATAGGTGTTATTTGCACTTAATGTAACTGCACCAGTATAAGTCTGATCACCTGATGTTGTAACGTTTGCACCTAAATTGGTAGCTCCAGTTACGGCTAAACTTGCAGCACTAGTTATTGCAGCATCTAAATCTAATCCACCAGTACCTGTAATTGCAATTGCACTAACTGCCGTTCCACCACCAACAATACCGTCAAATGTAGTCAAGCCACCTGTAGCAACTGTTAAATCTTGTGTACCATCAATTGTACTTGAGAATGTAACAGCACTACTATTAGTTGCTGTTAAAGTTCTAGCAGCACCCGATAATGTAACTGCACCAGTATAAATTTGAGTACCTGTTGTAGTAACATTTCCAGCAAGAGTTGATGAACTTGTTACTTCAAAATTTGTAGTATTAGTTAATGCTCCATTTAAATTTAAAATTCCATCGATAGTTAAATTTTGAGCACCACCATCAACTGTAGTTCCAAATAATACTGTAGAACCTGTTAAAGTTCTTGCAGCATCACCAGACATTACAGAAGCTCCTGTATATTCTTGTGTTCCTGAAGTTGTAACATTTGCAGCAAGATCTGAACTACCTTCAACATCTAATGAAGTTAAATTTGTTGCAGCTGCATTTAAATCTAATATGCCTGATATTGTTAAATTATCACCAATACCATCTGCACCTTGAAGAGTGCTATTAAATTCAACTTGACTAGCAGTAAAGTCTAATGTTCCATCAACTGTTACTGCATCATTAAACGTTTGTTGTCCCGAAGATGAAATATTTGCAGATACCGCTGTTGTACCAATAGCGTTAGTTGTTAAAGTTGTTATACCACTTATTGCAGCAGTAATATTTGTTGTTCCAGTAGAATTTATTATTAAAGCGTCATTATCATCAGCGCCAGCCATTGCACCTGCAATATTAATTGTACCACTTCCAGATGAAAGTGTTGTGCTACCGGCTAATGTAATGCCTGTACCACCATCACCTAAAGTCATTGTATCACTTGTATTAATTGTACCAGCTAAAGTTATCCCACTTGCAGCAGTTGCTACTAAGCCACCAGTAAATGTTGATACATCAGCACCTGCAGCACCTACTCCTTGATTACCAATTTGTAAAGTTCCAGTGTTAAGGAATGTTGTTTGTGCTGTAATGGTAGCATCTTCTAGAATAAACACATCGTATCCGTTACCTGTTGTTACTAAATCATTGGCTGATATATCTCCATTGAAATTAATGTCAGCGCCAGCAGATGAATCTGTAAATGTTAAGTCACCTAGTAGTGTAACAGTAGAATTAAAATCAACACCATTTGAATCTGTTATTGTTAAATTAGTAATATCTGAAACAGCTCCACCAATTGTGATATCTCCTGAAGGTCCAGCGTCTAAAGTTAAGTTTTCAGCATCACCACCATTTACACCAGCAATAGCAGCTGTAGTAATATCATCAGTAGCATCATTACCTGTTGAATCTAATGTAAATGATCCACTATCATCCAATGTTATAGTGCCAGAATAAACTTGTGCACCAAGAGTTGTAATATTGCCACCTAAAGCTGTTGTACTACTAACATCTAAACTTGCAGCACTAGTAATGTTTGCATTTAAATCAAAAGCACCAGTCACAATATCAATTGCTCCTAATGCAGTTCCACTTCCAACATTTCCATTAAAAACCGTAGTTCCCGCTGTATTAACGTTTAAAGCTTGTGTGCCATCAATAGTATTTCCAAATGTTATTGTTGATCCTCCTGATGATGTTAGAGTTCTAGTAGCACCAGACAAAGTAACTGCACCAGTATAAGTTTGTAAATCTGTTGTTGTAACATTTCCACCTAAATCTGTTGCACCTGTTACCGCTAAACTTGTAGCATTAGTTACCGCAGCATTTAAATCTAATCCTCCTGAACCTGTAATACTTATTGCACCCATTGCATTAGTACCACCAACTAAAGCATCAAATGTAGTTAATCCACTTCCAGCGTTAACCACTAAGGATCTTCTAGTTGTACTTAAACTATCAACTGTTCCGTCAAAAAATATTGCTCCACCATTAGATGTTAATGTTCTAGTTTCACCTTCGATATCAACAGTGTTCAAGTATGTTTGGTCACTAGTTGTAGTAATATTTGCATTTATGCTTGTAGAACCACCAGCATTTGTAGTTAAAGTATTAATAGCAGTACCACCACCAATAACTGAGTCAATTGACACAACACCAGTAGTAGTATTTAAATTTAAATCAAAATTACCATCGACTGTACCCGCAATAGTTATTGCACCACTACCTGCACTAATTGTAGAATCAGCTGTTAATACAGTAACTCTATTAATATTAAGTACTGTATTTGTAGTTGCTAAAGTACCTGCTAAATTCATTCCACCTGTTGAACCAGAACTAAATCCACCAGCAAATGTCATTACATCATCAGCATCATTACCAATAGTTAGGATACCAGTACTAAGAATATCAGTACTAGCAGCAATTGCACCACCAGCATTAAATGTTAAATCATATGCAGGATTTTGTGTATCTAATGTATTTGCTGTTACAAAACCATTGAAAATTATGTCTGCGGCATCAGTAGTATCTGTTAAGGTTAATGTATCTGAAAGTGTTACAGCACCTCCAAAAGTTGCTCCGCCAGATTGTGCAATTGTTAAATTAGCAAGATCACTTACAGCACCCGTAACTGAGATTGTTGATGTACCTGAATTTAAAACTAAGGTTTCATCACCACCACCAGCTGTACCTACAACTTCTTCTAAAGTTATATTACCAGTTGTAACTGTAGCTGATTGTAAAGTAACAGTTAGACCTTCTTCAATTGTTGTTTTATCAGAAACAGTTATCCCAGCATCAGCCTCAACACTAGCAGCAAAGTTAGCTTCATCGGCTACCGTTAAAGATTCAACATCAGCTGCACCATCTAAATTTAAATTACCAACAGCAATAGCTAAAGTATCACTAGCGCCACCAGTTACTGTACTTGCAAATTGTACATTTGCACCTGTTAACGTTCGGTTACCACTGTAAATTACAGTACTATTATAAACTTGATTTCCTGAAGTTGTAATATCTGCATTAATAAGAGTGTCTCCACCTGAAGTAACAGTTAAATTTCCAATATTAGTAGTAGCACCTAATATAGCACCAATAGTAATATCATTACCTGCACCAGTATTAGTTAATATAAGGTTACTATTAGCAGCACCCCCTTGTATAGTGTCATTAATAGTTATTGCAGCAGCACCAGCATTAAAAGTAGTGTTAGCGTTTAAAGTAGATGCAGTATCTAATGTTATAGCAGTATTAGTAGTTGTTATTTTACCACCAAAAGTTAGTGCGCTTGGTTCAGAAACTGTAAATCCATTAACAAATAACATTTCATCACCATCACTGTTACCAATTTGTACAGTTCCAGTATTTGAAAAAGTTACTGCATTAGTAATTGTACCACCACCATTTAATTCAACATCATAAGCAACATTTCCTGCAGCAACATTCAAAGTCGTAGCAGTTAAAGTATCATTAAAAATAACATTGTCACCAGCAGTATCTAAATCAGTTATTGTAACTGTAGTAGCAGCAACACTTCCATTAAATGTAGCTCCACCACTATCCGTTAAAGTTAATATTGTAATATCAGTTACATCTCCCTCAACCGTGATCTCTCCACTTCCAGTGTTAAATGCTAAATCTTCAGTTCCAGCAGCACCATCAATAGATCTCATGGTAATGTTATTATCAGTAGTAGTTAAAGTAACATCAGTAGAAATAGTTGTTATATCAGCGTTATTAGTACCATACGTTTGCACACCTGATGTTGTAACACTTGCACCTAAATTAGAGGCTTTAGTTACAGTTAAACTGTTAGCATCAGTTACTGCTGCATCTAAGTCTAAGTTACCAGTAATTGCGATAGCTCCCATGGCAGTTCCGCCAACTGCTCCTTGAAATTGAACTGTTCCGCTACCAACGTTTATTGTTAAATCATCTTCAGTACCACCATCACCGATAACTGTACCACCAAAAGTTATGTTACTGTTAGTTGTTGTTAAAGCAGAAATCGCAGATTGTGTAACGTTACCAGTATAAATTTGTGCACCTGTTGTTGTAACATTTGCACCTAAGTTTGTTGCACCTGTTACAGCTAAACTTGCAGCACTAGCTATATTAGCATCTAAATCTAAACCACCAGTACCAGAGATATCAATTGCTCCAAGTATTGTTGTATTACCTACAAGGCCATCAAATGTAGTCAAGCCACCTGTAGCAACTGTTAAATCTTGTGTACCATCAATTGTACTAGAAAATAATACGGCACCACTAGCTGTTGATGTTAGAGTTCTAGCAGCACCTGATAATGTAACTGCATCAGTATAAGTTTGTAAACCTGTTGTTGTAACATTTCCACCTAAATCTGTTGCACCAGTAACTACTAATGAAGTTGCACCCGCTGATGGATCAGTATTTCCAATATCAGCATTTAAATCTAAACCACCAGAACCTGTAATTGCAATTGCACCAAGACTTTGACTAACACCAACTGCAAGGTTAAATGTTGTTAAGCCACTTCCAGCAGCAACAGTTAAACCTCGAGTTTCCCCAGTAATACTATTAACTAAGCCAGAAAAAGTTACAGCATCATTAGTAGTTGTTATTGTTCTATCATCACCACTAATTTCTACATTATCGCCGTATGTTTGTAAGCCATCTGAAGAAATATTTGCAGCAATAACTGTTTTACCATCCGTATCAGTTATAAATGTTCCAATTCCACTGATCACACCATTAATCGTTGTAGTACCATTTGAATTTATAGTTAAATTATCATCAACACTTGCACCAGCTAATGCTCCATTAATATTTATTGCAGCAGCACCTCCACTTTCAAGTGTTGTACTATCAGCTAAAGTAATTCCAGTAGCATCATCACCAGTATCTCCTAAAGTCATAGTATTGGTACCGCCAGTAATTATTTTACCATTTAAAGTTATTGCACTTGGAGCAGTTGCTACTAAGCCACCATTAAATGTTAAAATATCATCCGTACCATCACCAAGTACCAATAAACCTGTGTTAGAAAAAGTTACTGCATTAGTAATGTTAGCATCTTCGTTTATTTCAACATCAAATCCACCGTTAATAGCACCAGCTGCAACATTAAGAGTTGTAGCTGTTAAATCACCATCAAATTCTATAGCACCAGTTGAATCCGTTAAAGTTACAGTCGTTGCACCTACATTACCTGTAAAAATTGTTCCACCAGATTGTGTTATTGTTAATGTTGAAATACCAGATATTTCTAATGCAGATGTTATTAGACCACTTCCTGCATTAAGTCCTAAAGAGTTACCACCACCAATAATTATACCATCTAGATCTATATTACCAGCACCAGCACCAGTTGTGATTGTAGAATCAGCCGTTAACGTTATACCCGCAGTAGCAGAACCTAATTTTACAACATCATTAGTTGTTATAATATTACCTGCTATTTTTATTGCATCAGCATCATATCCACCAGCAGCTTGAGCAATAGCAGTTATACCACCGCCAAAAGTTAAATTATCATCCGTACCATTACCAAGTACCAATAAACCTGTGTTAGAAAAAGTTACTGCATTAGTAATGTTAGCATCTTCGTTTATTTCAACATTAAATGCTTCAGCTGCAACAGTAAGAGTTGCAGTAGATAAATTACCAGCAAATATTATATCAGCACCATCAGCTGTATCCGTTAGAACCACTGCTGTGTTAGTAGTTACTGCAGCATCAAAAGTTACTCCACCAGAATCTTGTATAGTTAATGTTTCAATAGCACTTACAATGCCATCAAATTCAGTTCTTGCAGTACCTGAATTAACTGTAAGGTTTTCAGTACCAGCACCACCAGTAACAGCATCACTAAAAGTTATAAGAGAATCATTAGCATCTAAAACTGAAGTACCCGCACCTACATTAAAAACTCCTGTGTATGTTTGTGTTCCAGTTGTAGTTATATTTGCATTAGTAGAAGTTGTTACACCTGTAACCTCCAAAGAAGCGGCACTAACAATTTCAGCATCCTGGATTAAAGTTCCTACTCTAACAGATCCTGCACCTGCAGTAAGAGTTTTTGAATTCATGTCTAAAATACCTAACCCTGTACCAGCGCTACCAATGTCTTCATCATTCGTAAAATTTTCAATAAGCTTTAACGTACCTGCGCCATCAAAGTTAGCACTGTAGGTTCCAGAAGTTGCAGCAACTTCTAAAGTCTGACCAGAATTAACAACAAATTTAAGTGTATCAGCACCTGAACCTACTGATTGTGTTTTAAGTTGAAAAATTTGACCATCGGCATTACCAGCAAATGTAATTGTTAAAGGATCATTATCATCCACATTAGTTACAGCTTCATCAATAGTGTAAGTTTCATCAGCAGCTCCATCTGAAACATTGATGGTTAAAGTAGCTGCTGCACCAACGTTTGCTGAAGTTATTTCATCGGCAAATCGAATACCGTCAGTTGTCAAATTCAATATAACATCTCCACTAATTACTAAATCTATGTCTTGAGTACTTATGGCATTAGTACCACCCGTAACATTTGCATTACCGGTACCCGCATTAGAAGCAGTTGTTTCATCAACTGTTGTACCAGTGATAGTCAATGTATCACCATCAGTTGCATAAGCTGTGTTGATCAGAGCACTACTGAAAACTAAAGAAAATATTGTTAAATAAGATAAGGTATTTTTTATAATTTTTTTTGTTTGGTCGAATAATTTTTCTAAGATAACTGCCGCTAAAACTTTATTTTTATTAGGCTCACATTTATTTTGCATAATTTACCTTTAATTTATTTGACTCAAAAAATGACTTTTAAACAAAAAACTTTAGTAAGATACTATAATGTTTAGTACTAAATTTTATTAATAATATTTATTTAATATTAGCTAAAAGTCAACTAATTTATATCAGAATTACAAATAATATCCATTAAGATCTTATGTGATTGAGAGAAATTAAATACTTTTTTTTGACATAATTTAATATTATGTATAATTAACTTAATTAAAATTAGTCTATGAAAGATTAATCTAAAATAGGAATAAATTAAAAAATATGAAAAAAATTATTGCAACATTATATATTGTATTATCATTTTCTTTTTCTGCTTTTGCAGAAATAAATGAAAAATCTTGGTCAAAAGAATGTGCTGATAAGGATAAAAAAGCTTGCCTTATTGGTATTAAACAAAAAGTAAAACTTGATGTTTATAAAGAAAAGCAAGACGTTAATGCTTACGTTCAAATTGGTCAAAACACCAAACAAGAAAGTAAAGTTGTAGATGAAAAAGAAAAACTTATAAAAGTTGTAGATGTCGTAACTGATGTTCCGGTACTATTTTTTAATTTACCATTTGATTCTGATTTAAGAAGAAAACCACTAGTTAGAGCTGACAAAACAAATATTGCTAATGTAGAGTTTATGCATTGCAATAAATCTGTTGGTTGCAAAACTATGATTGTAATCAATGACGAAGCAATTAACATTATGAAAGAGGCTAACGAGTTAGGGATAACTTTTGCTGTCTTTGGTACAAACCAACAAGTAGAAATTGTTTTTCCTTTAAAAGGATTTAAAAAAGCTTACGAAAAACTCTAAAAGTTATTTAAAACAACTTTGAGAAAAAGTCTTTTACAAAAAAAAATACTTCTGATTGAGGAGTTAACTAGTCATAACCTGAAAATGATTAGTTACTTCCAGTCAGATATAACAAAATACAAATTATTAATAATAGTCGTTAAGAATTATTTTGAAGATAACCTCATTACTATTGAGGATACAGTTAATCTTCTGCCACAAAAAATTTCTTCTAGAGCACATAAATTAAATTGCATTACAGATGCAACTATAAGAAATTATTTTACTAAAGAGATAAAAACATCTGATCAAAGAATAAAATATTTAAAACCCTCTAACGAGCTAATAGAAGAGTTCAAAGAGTACTGTGTGATATTTGACCTTTAATAATTAAATAGAATTTTACTTAAAAAAGTTTCCAAAAAAACTCAAGTTAAATTAATAGAGAAATAAATTATATTATTGAAAAAAATATAATTAACCCAACAATGCCTGCAAATAAAAAAGTTAAAATCATCTTCTTTTTAAAAGCATTTTTTTTATTTAGCCTAACCCTATTTAATAAAATATTAATATCGGCCGCTTTAATTCTATTACTTGTTTGATGTTGTTTACGTGCATCATTATTTTTTAAGATGCTTTGTTGATCTCGCTTATACATAACATATTTAAACATCATTAATCTCAAAAGACAAATAATAAAAATTTATAATTAAATATTCTTAAAATTATTATGTTTTAAAGGTTTTAAAAGAAGGTCTGCAGGGTACTTCTTATTTTCAATTTCTATAGATAAATTCTTATTAACAATATCGTTGGTGGTTAAATCAGATCTAATATATCCAAATGATAGGTTTTTATTGTAGTTAAATGAATAATTTCCTGAGGTTGTTCTGCCAATTATTTCATTATCTAAATAAATAGGTTCCTCATGTAGCAGTAATGGATTTCCTGGATTACTCTCTTTTAATACAAGCATTGCAAATCTTTTATCTTGTTTATTATCCTTGATTTTCAATAGCTTTTCTTTGCCTATAAAATTGAAATCTTTTTTAAAACTTATAGTAAAATTTAACCCTGCTTGATATTGGTTTTCTTCAGGAGAAATGTCATGCCCCCAGTGTAAAAAGCCACTTTCCATTCTCATAATATCCATAGCATGGGCTCCGCAATGGGATAATTGAAATTCTTTACCTTTATTAATGATTAAATCATAAATCTCTTTTGCGTCTTCTCTCTTTATATATAACTCATAACCTAATTCACCCACATAAGATAACCTTTGAACCCATACATTGGTTGAATTTAACTCTATGTATTTTCCAGTTCCAAATTTAAAACTGTCATTTGATAAATCTTCTTTAGTAGTTTTTGACAATAACCCCCTACTCTTTGGTCCAAAAATACCTAAACAAACAAAGTCATCTGTTACGTCTTTAAACTCAACTTCATTTGATAAATGTTTTAATATATGAGCTTTGTCGTGAGTTCTAACTGCAGCTGAGCTAATTATTCTAAAGTAATTTTTATCTAAACAAACAACTGTTAAATCAGTTTCAATTCCAGCACCTTCATTAAGCATATGAGTATATGTACATTTTCCAATTTCATTTTTAATGTTTGCAGTGCATAGTCTTTGTAATTCTTCATAAGCCTTTTCACCTTTAATTTCATATTTTGAAAAAGGAGAAAGCTCAAACAAACCTACATTTTGAGTTGTATTTTTGCATTCATATTCTGCAGACGGATACCAATTCTGTTGATTAAAACTGTACTGATATTCTGGTTTTACCCCATCTAATGCATACCACATTGGTCTTTCATATTCTCCTGATTGCCCAAAACATGCGCCCTCTTTCTTTAACTCTTCATGATAAGGTAGCAATCTTTGATTTCTTGAGGTGTTATGTTGCTTGTAGGGCCAGTGCATTCCATATAAATCGCCTAGAGTTTCAGTAACCCTTTCCATGATAAACTTTTTAGATGAATGGAATTTTTGAAACCTTTTAATATCAAGTGAAAATAAGTCTTCATTCATATATCCATTAATCATCCATTCAGCAGTAACTCTACCCGCACCCCCAGAACTTGCAATTCCAATACTATTAAATCCACAACAAGTAAAAAGGTTATTCACTTCTGGAGTTTCTCCTAAAAGATATTGGGTATCTGGAGTAAACGATTCTGGACCTGAAAAAAACTTCCTAATTCCTGCAGTTTCTAACATGGGTAATCTTTGAAATGATTTTTCAAGATAAGGCTCAAAGTGATCAAAATCATCAGGAAATTCTCCAAAAGAAAAGTCTTCTGGGACTTTACCTTTGTCTTTAAAAGCAGGTTTTGCATTGGGTTCGAATATTCCAACTAACATCTTCCCAGCATCTTCTTTTAAATAAAGACAGGAGTTATAATCTCTTAAAACTGGTAAGTTTTTAGGTAATTTATCTAATGGTTCGGTGATTATATAAAAGTGTTCATTTGGATATAATGGGATACTTACACCAATATCTTCTCCAATTTGCCTTGACCACATCCCAGTTGCAATTACAACATATTCACAGTCAATTTTGCCAAATTTCGTTTGAACACCAACAATTTTCTTGTCTTTAACCAATATTTTTTCAACAGGAGTTTTCTCAAATATTTGAGCCCCTTCCATTTTTGCAGCTTTAGCTAAAACATTAGTCACCCCTATAGGATCTGCCTGACCATCTTCTGGCATATAAACTCCACCTAAAATGTCATCATCATTTATAACGGGATAGAGTTCTTTTATTCTTTGTTTGTTAACACTTTCAGCATTAACATCAAATAATTTTGCAGCTGTTGCTTGTCTTAATAATTCTTGTAATCTTTCAGGTGTACTTGCAATTGTGATTGCTCCATTTTGTTTTAATCCAGTTGATAATCCAGTTTTTTTTTCTAATTCTTTGTAAAGATTTAAGGAATATTTTCTAAGACGGGTAATAGTGGATGATGCTCCTAATTGACCCACAAGTCCTGCTGCATGCCAAGTAGTGCCTGATGTAAGCTGATCCCTTTCCAATAATACCGTATCTTTCCAGCCATATTTTGCAAGATGGTAAGCAACAGAGCAGCCTGCAACACCTCCACCTATTACGACAATCTTGGATGAGAGTGGTAATTTTTTATTCATTTAAATCTTAATTTAAGATTAACTTATAATTAAATTTTTTTTAAATTTCTCAATTTATTGAATTTTAAATTTAAATATTTTAATAAATTTTTAAGAAAAAAAATAAAATCTAATTTAAATCTTTTGTATTCTGATTTTGGAAAATTTACTTTTATGTACAAATTCGTATACCAACCCTCACCTTTTGAAACAGACTCTTCTAATGAATATGTAGATTTGATATTAGAAATTAAAGTTTTACATGTAATATTGTCATCAAAAATAATTTCTAAGGATTCTGTCGATTTAAGTTTTTTGCACTGATAGAATTCTTTCGTAATTATTTTATTTTTATGAGAGCCATCAATATGGAAAAAATCAAATTTTTTATTTAAACTTTTCATTGCATTTAAACTATCATTATTAATAAAAGTAATATTTGATTTTGGGAACTGCTTTTGTAAATATCTTACTGATGGTTTTGCAAATTGTTCATCAATATCAATTGTGGTTATATTCAAATTAGGATTTGCTTCTAGCATTATTAACATTGAATGCCCCATGTAAGTCCCAACTTCTAAAACATCTTTTTTATTTTTTACTTTTTCAAACAAAAGCTCTTGTTTATCAAAATAATCTACATTGTATTCATAATTCTTTCCATCAAACAAATAAGATCCACATCCTTTTTCAAATCTTTTTTCACAAACTGTGTGTATGTTGTAAAAATGTTTCTTGATGTGATCAAGTTTTTGACTTAAAGAAATATTTTCTTCATTGCCCATTTTTAAAATTTAATTTTTTAGAGCCTCTGCAGAAGCAACATAGTCATGACCAAATACATCTGCAACCGCTTTATAAGTCACCATACCTTTGTGGACGTTTAATCCTGCAAGGAAATTTTTATCTTCGCCTAAAGCTTTTTGATAACCTTTGTTAGCAAGTTTAACTAAATAAGGAAGTGTTGCAGCATTTAATGCAATTGTTGAAGTTCTTGGAACTCCCCCTGGCATATTAGCTACACAGTAATGAACCACATCATCAATAATATAAGTTGGATCACCATGGGTTGTTGGTTTACTAGTTTCAACACAGCCTCCTTGATCAATTGCAACATCAACAATAACAGATCCTCTTTGCATCAATTTTAGCATTGGTTTAGTAATTAACTTTGGAGCCTCGGCACCTGGAATTAAAACACCTCCAATTAATAAATCGGCTTTTGCAACTAATTTATTTAAATCAATCTTATCACTTTGTTCTGGAATTATTTTATCTCCAAACATTTCAACTAATTGTTTCAATCTTGCTTCAGATTTATCAACAATATGAACTTTTGCTTGCATACCTGTTGCAATTACAGCAGCATTTTCTCCAACAACACCACCACCTAAAATAACAACAGTTCCACCTTCTACTCCAGGAGCGCCTCCCAATAAAAGTCCTCTGCCTTTTTGATTTTTTTCTAAACAATGCGCACCAGCTTGAACTGACATACGTCCAGCAACTGCACTCATTGGTGCTAGTAATGGCAATCTTCCATTGTCATCTGTAACCGTTTCATAAGCTATACAAACACCTTTAGATTTAATTAAGCCTTCTGTTAATTCTTTAGCTGCTGCTAAATGTAAATAAGTATAAACAATCTGATTTTCTCTAATCATCTTAACTTCACCTGATTGAGGCTCTTTTACTTTAACAATAATGTCTGCATCATTGAAAATATCTTCAGCTTTATCAACTATTTTAGCACCAACACTTGTATATTGATCATTTTCAAAACCAGCTTCAAAACCACCATTATTTTCAACTAAAACTTCATGACCCTCTGATATTAAAGTTTTTACACTCTCGGGTGTTAATCCAATACGATGTTCTTGGGGTTTGATTTCTTTAGGTACACCAATTTTCATAACTCTCTCTCTCTCTTTAATTCAAAATTTTAAAGTTTTAAAGTTTTTAATTTTTTTGATTTTTTTGATAGTTAGTAATACCAGTTCTTAACTTTTCAATAATCTCATCAATGTGTTTTTCTTCACAGATGAATTGAGGAGCTATAATTAAACAATCTCCTGTAGCTTTAAAGTTAACACCAGCTTCATAACAAGCTTTAAAACATTCATAACCAGCTTTACCTGG
>ERZ651776.2278-NODE-2278-length-21192-cov-9.874686_pt1 | contig 21192 bp, 19 predicted proteins | sample MGYA00514761_ERZ651776 | MGnify/ENA metagenome assembly ERZ651776 | reverse complement strand
ACATGATGACCATGACGACCATGATGATCACGGTAAAAAAGAAGAACATGATGACCATGACGACCATGATGATCACGGTAAAAAAGAAGAACATGATGACCATGACGACCATGATGATCACGGTAAAAAAGAAGAACATGATGACCATGACGACCATGATGATCACGGTAAAAAAGAAGAACATGATGACCATGACGACCATGATGATCACGAAGGTCATGCACACGGTGAATATGATCCTCACATATGGTTAGATCCAATGAATGCTAAAGTAATTTTAAATGAAATGGTTGAGCATTTAATTGAAAATGATCCAAAAAATGAGGCTAAATATAAAAGTAATTTAGATAAAGCTTTAAAAGATGTCGATAAACTAACAATTGATGTAATGACTGAATTAAGTAACAGTGTTTCTTCAATCGTATTTCATGATGCTTATCAGTATTTTGAAAAAAGATTTAACGTAAATATTTTGGGTGCTTTCACTGTTAATACTGATGTGATGCCTGGTGCAGAACAATTAGCTGAAATTAGAGAAATAATTGAGCACGATAAAGTTGCTTGTGTATTCTCTGAGCCTCAGTTTAATCCTGATATTATCAAGGCAGTTGCTAAAGATATGAATATTAAAACTGGTGTTGTAGACCCATTAGGAGCAACTTTAGATCCAGGTAAAGACTTATATTTCAAATTAATTAGAAATATGTCTGCATCCTTTAAAGGTTGTTAATATAGATTTAGGCTATATCCGAGAGTTTCATCAAAATTCTCGGATATATAGCTAACTTTGACTAGTATTTTAATCTTTCAATAAAACATTGTAATTTTTTTAAAGAGGATTTAATTTATTTTTCATAATTAGATTTATGAAAGATTTAAATTTATTTAAAAAAAACGGTTTCCTTGTTAAGGAAAATTTAATTTCTCTAAAAGAAATAAGTAAAATAAATAAAATTGTTAAAGAAGTAATTGCAAAAGAAAAAAGGGGAAATAAAGGTAATGGTGTAAATGGAACCCAATCCTACAATAATTACCATTTTGTCTACAATTCAAATTCTTCAAAAAATAAAGAAATATTAAGACTAAATAATCCTCAAAACAGACATAAAGTCTTCTTAGAATTATCTAGAAATAAAAAAATAATATCTATAGCTAAGAAATTATTAGGAGGAACAGTCAGATTTCATCTAGGTAAATTAAATTTTAAACTGCCAAATAAGAAAAAAGGAAGTGAAATAGGATGGCATCAAGATTGGGCATTTTACCCACATACCAATGATGATTTAATCACAGTTGGTATATATTTAGATGATTGCTATGAGAAAAATGGCCCTCTTAAAATAATTAAGAATTCACATAAAAAGAAATTGTACAGTCACCACAATAAAGAAAATTATTTTGTTGGAAAAATTGATACTAAAAAAAATAAAATTGGAGCAAATAATAGTGTTTCCATAACTGGAACTGCTGGAACAGTTGTTTTTTTTCATTGTAGATCAGTTCATGGTTCTGGACACAATCTAATGGATAACTCGAGACCATTAATTTTATTTGGTTACAGGGCATGCGATGCTTGGCCATTAATTAATGATGGAAATCCTCATCCAGAGGTAGATTTAGAAAATTACGATAAAAATATTATTGTAGGAAATAAATCAATAAAACCAAGATTAACTAAAGTTCCAACAATAATTCCACTACCTAAGAAGAAACATTATGTTTCTATTTATGAGCTTCAAAAAAATTAGATCACATTAAGTTTGATTGTAATAAATCTTTAACATTACATTCATATAAATTTTGAATGTCTTTTTTAAAAAAATATCTCAAGTGGATCAGTACAATCTTAGTATTAACTGGTATTTTACTTACAAATCTTAATATATACCCAATCAATATTTACTTTCATGGTTTAGGAGTTTTGGGTTGGACAATTTCAGGGTTCTTATTAAAGGATAAGGCCATTTTAACTAATTTTGGATTACAAATTCCATTATTTGTAATTGGTATTTATAAAATTATTTTTTAATGAAAAATATTTTATTTGTATGTACTGGTAATTCTGCAAGAAGCATTATAGCTGAGAGCATTATCAATAATGAATATTCAAATACATTCAAAGCTTTTAGCGCTGGTAGCAAACCTTCAGGAAAGATCAATCAAGATGTTAAAAGTTTTTTAGAGAAGAACAAAAATTATGATCTAACTAATTATAGTTCTAAAAACTTTGAAGAGTTTATCAATAATGAAATAAAAATGGATCATGTAATAACAGTATGTAATAACGCAAATAATGAAGTATGTCCTATTTGGCCTGATAAAAACCAAATTATACACTGGGATATAGACGATCCAGTAACTAAACTTCAAAATGTAAATGAAGAAGAAAAACAAATAATCATTAGAAACACTTTCAATGTTATAAGTAATAAAATTAAAAATTGGCTAGATGAAAAATAAAAATAGATATTTTCTTTCAGAATTTATTGGAAGTTGCTTTTTAGTAATGATCATAGTTGGATCAGGTTTAATGGCAGAAAATCTGACAAATGATACAGCAGTAATGTTAATAGCAAACACATTAGCTACAGGCGCTGGATTGTTTGTGTTAATAACAGTATTTGCTGATGTATCTGGGGCTCATTTCAATCCATTTGTAAGTATTGCTATGACAATTACAGGAAAGTTAAAAAAACGTCTTCTACCCTTTTATATTTCTGCTCAAATTTTAGGATGTTTGCTAGGTGTAGCCTTAGCTAATTTCTTTTTTGAACATCAAATTTTTGAATTATCTACAAAATCTAGGGATGGAATTTATATTTTTACCTCTGAAATAGTAGCTACTTTTGGTTTGATACTTATTATATTTGGATCAATGAAATCAGGTAAATTGACAGTTGCTGCATCAGTTGGTTTGTATATCACTGCTGGGTATTGGTTTACCTCTTCAACATCTTTTGCAAATCCAGCCGTTGCTATAGCTAGAACTTTTACAGAATCTTTTACTGGCATAAATTATTTAAATACACCATTTTATATAATGGCTGAATTGATTGGAATGCTAATAGCAGTTTTTATTGTTAAAAAATTATTCTTACAGAAAAATTGAAAAACTTTAAACTCAGCAATAATATTGAACTAATCAATAAACCTTTTAAAAAAAAAGAATTTTATCATTATCTTAAGACCTCTAATCTTTCGATAGTTATACCTAAAATAAATAACAAGTATATTTTGGTCTCTCAGAAAAGAATTCCTATAAATAAAACTAATTTTGAATTTCCATCAGGCATTATTGAAAAAAATGAAACACCTCTGATGTCAGCTAAAAAGGAATTAATTGAAGAAACAGGATATAAATCAATAAATAAAATGAGAAAAATTACTTCATTTTATACTGAACCAGGTCGGCTCACCACTAAAATTACTGGTTTTCTTTGTAATAATCTTATTAAAATTTCAAAGCCAGAAAAAGGAATAAAAATACATATAGTTTCAGATCAGCAAATAATTAAATTAATTAAGAATGGTAAATTTAACAACGCGTCTCATATCGGAATGTTTCTATTTTATAAAAAAAAATACGCTCGATAATAATATCGAGCGTATCTCAGGGGTTTAATGTTAATTAACCAATTCTAGAGCCATCATTTTTTCTAATAGCTATAATAGAAGATCTTGGAGCTGTTCCAGGTCCGTCTGGCCATATAGAATTACCTTTTTCTCCTGGATGTTGAATGCCAACAAACATAGTTTTGTAATCTTTACTCCAAGTCAATCCTGTAACCTCTGCCTCATTAGGACCTACAAGAAATCTTTTAATCTCTCCTGTCTTTGGATCACCATACAACATTTGATTATTACCCATTCCAGCAAAATCTCCAGAATTAGAGTATTTACCATCTGTTTGTATCCACAATCCTCCTTTAGAATCAAATTTGATTCCATCAGGAGCATTAAACATATTATCCTTAGTTATGTTTTTTGATCCAGCGTTTGGTCCTTTGTGAACAGCCGGATTTCCAACTAATGCAAATATATCCCATTTAAAATTAGATGAAGCATGATCACCTCTTTCTGCTGACCATCTAACAATCTGACCATATTGATTATTTGTTCTAGGATTAGGTCCATTTACAGACGTATCGTCACCACCTGCATTTGGTTTTTTTCCTCTGTTCTTATTATTTGTTAAAGCAACATATGCTTCGGCTTTTAATGGATTTGCTGCAACCCATTCAGGTCTATCCATCGTTGTACCTCCTGCAGCTGAGGCTGCCATTCTAGTATGAATAGCTATTTCAGCTTTAGATTTCATTCCAGTTGTCTCTGGAGTTAATGGTAACCACTTACCTTTTCCATTGTCATCAAACTTAGCGACAAACAAATCTCCATCCTCTAAAACTTTGGAGTTATCACCATTTTTGTTATATTTTCTTGATGAAATAAATTTATATAAATATTCACCTCTTTCATCGTCTCCTAAATAAACAACAACTTCATTATTCTTACCAAGAGTTACCTCAGCATTTTCATGTTTAAATCTTCCCAAAGCTGTTCTTTTTTTTGGTGTTGATGAAGGATTTAATGGATCGATTTCAACAACATAACCAGCTCTATTTGGCTCATTAGGTTCTAGATCCCAAGAAAATCTATCATCAAATTTACCCCAAGCATATCCCCAATCTTTTGTTGATATACCATATCTTTTAAATTCAGGTGGTACATCAGCATTAGGATCAGTATTAGAAAAATAACCATTAAAGTTTTCTTCACACGCAAGGTAGGTTCCCCATGGTGTTTTACCATTTCCACAATTGTTCCATGTTCCTAGTGATAATGTTCCAGTAGGGTCTGAAATGGTCTTTAATAGATTATGACCTCTTGCTGGACCGGTAATCTCCATTCTAGAGTCAGCTGTTATTCTTCTATTATATTTTGAATCTTTTACTATTTCCCATTTACCGTTTACGTTTGAGATTTCAAAAATACTTACTCCGTGACCAGCTTTACCTTTTCTTACATCATCTGCAGTTTCGGGTAATTTAGTACCTCTATTATCATAGATGATTGATCTATTTACATATTCATTATTAACAGCAATGATAGTTTTTCCATCTTTGGTATAAAAAGTGTCCATACCATCATTGTTATCTCCAAAAGCAAGTTCCTGCGTCTCACCAGTTCCTCTCGTATAATGGTCAAACCATTTACCTTTTGTAAATAATGGGTCACCCCATTTTGCAACTATTTCCCAACTGTATCCATTAGGGACTGTAATATCATCATTTGTATCTGCTTTAATTGGTTTAAAATCTACAAGACCAGAAAATGCAGCTTCTGCATCAGTAGAGCTTAACATGTTAAGACCAGAACCAAGAACAAAGGCTGATGCACCGAACATGGCGCTATTCTTCATAAAGCTTCTTCTGGTCATAGCTTTCTGAAGTATATTATCAAAATCAACTACCGCTGGTGGTGGATTGTTTATTTCATCGTACTCATCAATTGATAAGTTGTGTATTTTAGTATTATTTTTTTTCATAGAATTCTCCTTTTAAAGATTAATGCCAGAGAAATGTTTCAAAATTATTAACTAAATATTTTGATTAAATTAAAAATATATTACAAAAAAAATGATACTAAATCTTAGGTTGTATTATTTTTTTTTAAGCTAAATTATTTGAATAAATAACTCGTGGTTCTAAAAATAATTCTCTCGCCAGAGCTTTAAATTTTTTTGTTACTTGTTTTGAAATTATTTCTTGATGTTGAGATGGAATTTTTAAAAATACTGAATTACCTCTTCTATATAGTTTAAATTCTTCTAAAAAAATTGTTGAAATAGAAGTTAAAGAATGAGCAAATCTCAATGCAGATCCAACTTGTTTGCTAGAAAAAATTTCATTATTATTTAGAAAAGTCAAATATTCAATTTTAGGGTTGTATTTAATGCTGCAGTACCTCCAATAACATGAAAGAGCTATTTGAATTCTTTCTTTATGTGAAAGTCTCAATAAAGGGGTATTTAATGTTTCTTGAAAAACTAATTCTGCCTTTTGAAAAGCACCAAGTCCCCAATCCATATGACTTAAAACACAAGCTAAATTAAGCAATTTTTCATCAAAATGTTCATTTCCATCAAATACTGGTTTAATAAAATCAAAATACTTTTTAAAGGTTAATCCTAAATCGCCTCGTTTCTTAGCAATAAACTCTAATGATTTTTCAAAAACCTGATGGTCGGCAATATTCTTAAAATGGTCTTTTGCTAAAGACCCTTCCCTAAGTCCACTTATTGAGCATATTATATTTTTTGGATTTGTTAAATTCATTATTTCACCTAAAATTATAGAGCTATAAGGTAAATATTGTGTTCTAGATTTTGAAATATACTCTACAGTTTTAAGTTTTGATTTATTAAAGGATGAAATTTTATCCACAAATTTTGATATAGTATCGTAATTAACAGAATATTGATGAATAATATGAACAGGATGATCATTTTGAAAAAGATGTAATTTAAATAATGCTCTCCAAGTACCTCCAACTAAATACAAATTTTCAAATTTCTTTTTTGATAACCACTTTTCATCTTTTAATAAATTTTTAATATATTTAGAAAGGTTTCTCTTTTTAACTATTGGGTTATTAAGCAATCTTAATACACCCAAAGGTAATGAGGTTTTATTTGTAATATTTCCATTTTCAACTCTAGCTAATTCTAAGCTACCACCACCTAAATCAGCTACTAATCCGTCAACATTATCAAATCCAATTTTAACACCTTCAGCTGAATATATGGCCTCTTCATCACCGCTTAAAATTTCAATTCTTTTTTTAAATAATTTTTCTATATTTTCTATAAATGGTCTTGCATCGGTAGCTTCCCGTAACACTGCGGTGGCTATTATTTTTATATTAGAAATTTTTGAAACATTTAAAATTTCATAAAATCTTTTTAATACACGGTAAGCATATTCAACTCCTGATTTATGAAGTTTTTTTGATTTATCTAAATTTTTTCCTAATTCACAAACTGCTTTTTCATTAAAAAAAGGTACACGCGATGAACTAAAATCATCATAAATTAGCATTCTAATTGAATTTGAGCCTATATCAATTATCGCTAGTCTGGCTTGTTTTAATTTTAAATTTTGTTTATTCTTAAGAACTTTAATTTCCACTTTTAATTAATCTTAAATTTAGCTTTTTTGGTTGCATTTTTAGTTTAGCTTTACCTCTTCCAGACAAACTAGGATTATTCATAAAATAATCATGTGCTGAAAAAGAATCACTTCCACTATATTTAATTTTTTTGTAATTACCACTTGCATCGAGTAGCCAACTTTGTTTTTGATCAAGATAATTAGCTAACATAATTTGATCTAAAACTTGTTCATGAACTGTTTGATTTTCAATTGGCACTAGAAGTTCGATTCTTCTATTTAGATTTCTTGGCATTAAATCTGCCGAAGAAATGAAAACTTTTGCATCTCTACTTGGCATTTTTTTACCATTAGAAAAACAATAAATTCTTGAATGTTCTAAAAATCTGCCAATAATACTTTTAACTATTATATTTTCCGATTTATTTTTGATCCCTGGTCTTAGACAACAAACTCCTCTAACAGATAAAAATATCCTAACACCTGCATTTGAAGCCTCATAAAGTTTATCAATTATCAGCGGGTCAACCAATGAGTTCATTTTTGCCCATATTTCTGCTTTTTTTCCTTTTTTTGCATTTGAGATTTCTCGATCAATGTTAGAATTTAATGTATTTCTCAGATTAACAGGAGATATAGAAATTTTATTTAGATTTCTTGGTTTTGCATATCCAGTTACATAATTAAAAAATTTTTCTACATCAGACGCCAATTTTTTATCTGAACTAAATAATGACAAATCTGTATAAATTTTAGCATTAACGGGGTGATAATTACCTGTTCCTAAATGAATGTAAGTTTGAATTTTACCTTTTTCTCTTCTCAATATTAGCGATGATTTCGCGTGAGTTTTATATTTTGCAAAACCATAGACTATCTGCACACCTGCTTTTTCCAAGCTTCTCGAAAGTTGTATATTAGCCTCTTCATCAAATCTTGCTTTAATTTCTATTAAAGCAGTTACAGTTTTTCCATTTTCAGCAGCTGATATTAAAGCTTTAACTATAGGAGAATCTAAAGTGGTTCTATATAGGGTTTGTTTTATTGCTATAACTTTTTTATCATATGCGGCTTGACTCAAAAATTCAATTACAGCATCAAATGTTTCAAATGGATGATGAACAATCAAATCTTTTTTTTTAATAGTATCAAAAAAATTATTATTAAATTCTTTTAATCTATCGACTTCTCTTGGATTAAAATGTTTAAATCTTAGCTTAGGGTTTTTAATTTTACAAATTTGATCTATATCTTGAATGCCTACAAGTCCCTCAATTTCATAAATATAATCTTGATTTACTTTTAGTTTATTAACAATAAACTTAACTAATTCTTTATTACTATTTTTTAGAATTTCTAATCGAACAATATCTCCAGTTCTTCTTCTTTTTAATGCTAACTCAAAAGATCTAACTAAATCTTCCGCTTCCTCTTGAATTTCAACATCACTATCTCTAATAACTCTAAACATCATTTTTTTTTCTAAGTTGTGGTCTGGAAAAATTTCTGAAGCAAAAAAACTTATAACATCATCAATAATGACATATTTCATAAAATTTTTACCTCGTTCAATCTCAATAAATCTGGGTAAAGCTTTAGGTATAACTATTATAGAATTTAAAACCCTTTTTTTATTTTTCTTTTTTAATTTCATTACAAGAGCTCTTCCTTGGTTTGCTATAAAAGGAAAAGGATGAGCAGGATCAATTGCTGACGGTGTCAATAATGGATAAATTTCTTCATTAAAGGTTTGTAATAGTTTTTTTTGATCTGATTTTTTGAGATTTTCTGGCTTGATTAAACTTATATTGTTTTTTTTCAATCGAGATATTAGATCTGTATAAATCTTATTTTGTTTATTAAGTAGGTTTTTTGTTTCTACTATAACCTCAGCCATTTGTTCATCTGGAGTTAAACCGTCAGAACTAAGCGAGTCTACATCTTGCTTAATTTGGCTATATAAACCAGCAACTCGAACCATAAAAAATTCATCTAAATTTGAGCCAGCAATTGATAAAAATTTAACTCTTTCGTAAAGAGGATTATCTAGATCTTGAGCCTCCAGAAGTACTCTTTCGTTAAATTTAAGCCAAGATAGTTCTCTATTAATATATTTAGATTTTAACTCTTCTTTAAGTTGTTTTTTTAATGCAGTCATATATTTACGCTATATGTTTAAATTATATGTCATGCGACACGCAAAATCTAGCTGGCATGATCTCACTATAGATGATTACGATAGATCTTTGAGCAAACGAGGCAAGAAAAATGCAAAAAAGATTTGTGAATTTTTTGTTAAAAGAAAATATAAATTTGATTACGTCCTAGTTTCGTCGTCAAAAAGAACAGCAAAAACATTGAAAATTTTGTTAAAAAAAATTGAAAAACCAAAAAAAATCATATCATCAAAAAAGTTGTATCTTGCAAGTGAACATATAATTATTAATACGATTAAAAAAATACCAAAAAAATTTAAATCAGTTTTATTAATTAATCATGAACCAGCAGTAAGAAATTTAGTTAGATCTATAACAAAGAATCAAAACAATAATCATTTTAAATTATTAAATTATAAATTTTCAACTGCTGCATTTGCAAAAATTCATTTTAATTTTAATAATTGGAGTCAATTAGATAGAAATGGTTTGCTTAAAGAATTTATTAGACCCAAAGACCTTCAAGATTCTAAAGAATAACCTGCGGACCTAACTGTTCTAATTAATGGCTTCGTATTTTCAATATTGATTGCTTGTCTTAATCTTCTTATATGAACATCAACAGTTCTTGACTCTACATAAATATTTTCTCCCCAAACATTATTCAGGAGCTGCTCTCGCGAATAAACTCTTTTTGGATTTTTAATAAAAAAATCTAATAGTTTAAATTCTGTAGGTCCTAATGAAATTTCAGTATTTTTTCTGTAAACACGTTTTGTAATTCTATCAATTTTTAAGTCAGTAAATTCAACAACATCAACAGATGCCTGTGGTTTTGATCTTCTTAGCAATGATTTTATTCTAGCATTGAGCTCTTTTTGACTAAATGGCTTTGTTACATAATCATCTGCACCTGTATCAAATGCTTTTAATTTATCTTCTTCCTCACCTTTTGCTGTCAACATTATTACAGGTATGTCATTATATTTTTTATCTTTTTTTAAATTCTTACATATTTCAACACCTGACAAATCTGGAAGCATCCAGTCCATTAAAATTAAATCAGGTTGCTTGTCTTTAATTTGTTTGAGCGCTTCCTCTCCATTTTCACAGAAGCTAACTTTATGACCTTCTTTCTCTAAGTTATATTTTAAAAGAGTAACTATAGAGGTTTCATCTTCAGCTATAAAAACATGAGCTGACATTTTTTATTTTTCTCCTGACACTATCGGCTCTGTTCCCTTAGGTCTATCACCTTCTAAATATTCACCAGTAACTAAATAATAAACTTGTTCTGCAACATTGGTTGTATGGTCACCAATACGTTCAATATTTTTAGTAACAAATAATAAATGAGTACCATCATCTAGATTTTTTTCATCTTCCTTCAAATATTTTATTACCTCTTGCATACATAAATTAGTCAAATCATCTATATGTTCATCACTTTCCCAGACATTTACAGCCATAGCAGATGACCTATCTAAATATGAATCCAAAATAGATTTGAGTTGTTTTTGAACATTTGAAGAAACTCTTACCAAGGCTTCAGTCAAATTTTTTGGTAAATTTTCATTTAATAATAATGTTCTTTTTGAAATGTTCTTTGCCAAATCACCAATTCTTTCTAAATCAGATGAAATTTTTAATGCAGTTACAGTTTCTCTTAAATCTATTGCCATTGGTTGTCTTAAAGCAATAAGATTTACTACCTGTTGCTCTATTAAAGTTTCAAACTTATCTATTTTTTCATCATCTTTAATAACGGCTTCGGCATTATCACTATTTCTTGTTGTGATCGCTTGGATAGCTTTTCCTAAAGCTTCTTCACAAAAACCACCCATTTTAATTATATTGTTATTTAAATTTTTAAGTTCTTCCTCGTATGACTTAACTGTATGTGGTGCTTCAACCATTATCCAAACCTCCCTGTAATATAATCCTGAGTTCTTTTATTTTCAGGATTCTTAAATATTTTATCAGTAGAACCATGTTCTATCAATTCTCCCAAATGAAAAAATCCTGTATTTTGAGATACTCTTGCGGCTTGAGCCATTGAATGAGTAACTATTATAATAGTATGATCTTTTTTTAACTCATCAATTAGCTCTTCTATTTGAGCTGTAGCAATGGGATCTAAAGCAGAACAAGGTTCGTCCATAAGAATAACTTCAGGTTTAACTGAAATAGCTCTTGCAATACATAATCTCTGCTGTTGACCACCTGACAGTCCGGTTCCTGGTTCATGAAGCCTATCTTTAATTTCTTCCCACAATGCTGCCTTTTTTAAGCTAGTTTCAACTATTTCATCCATCTCAGATTTTGATTGAGCCATACCATGAATTGTTGGACCATAAGAAACATTTTCATAAATAGTTTTAGGAAAAGGATTTGGTTTTTGAAAAACCATTCCAATTTTTTCTCTTAATCTAACTACGTCACAACTCTTATCATTAATATCAAAATTATTGATTATAATTTGACCTTGTACTTTACAAATATCAATTACGTCATTCATTCTATTTAGGCATCTTAAAAAAGTGGACTTACCACACCCTGAAGGCCCAATGAGTGCTGTTACTTGGTTTTCTTCAATATCTAAATTTATATTGAATAAAGCTTGTTTTTTTCCATAAAAAACATCTACATTTTTTGAATTTATCTTAATCATTTTAACTCCATTTCTTTTCAAATTTATGTCGAATTATTTGTGCAAATAAATTCATTAATATTAAAAAACCTAATAAAACCATAATACAAGCAGAAACTTTCTCAACAAATCCTCTTTCTGCACTCTCTGCCCATATATAAATTTGAACTGGTAAACTTGCAGCCGGATCTAAAGGAGATCCAGGGATTGTATTAACAAAAGCTACCATACCAATCAATATTAAGGGTGCTGTTTCACCTAAAGCTTGAGCCAAACCTATGATTGTACCAGATAAAGTTCCTGGCATAGATAATGGAACAGTATGATGCATTGTGGTTTGCATTCGACTAGCGCCCATTGCAAGTGCTGCTTCTCTTATACTTGGGGGAACAGCTTTCAAAGATGCTCTACAGGCAATAATAATTGTTGGCAGTGTCATTAATGATAAAGTTATACCTCCAACTAAAGGGGTTGATCTAGGTAATTGAAATACTGCAAGTAAAATACCTAGTCCCAAAAGACCAAAAACAATCGAAGGAACAGCTGCCAAATTATTTATATTTACCTCAATAAAATCAGTAAATTTATTTTTTGGTGCAAATTCCTCTAAATAAATAGCTGCTAGTACTGCTACAGGAAAAGCAATAACTAAACAAACTAAAATAGAAAAAATTGACCCCATAAATGAACTTGCTATACCAGCTAATTCAGCTTCTCTTGAATCAGGATATGTAAAAAAACTTAAATTGAATTTACTTTCAACTCTTCCTTGTTCTACAAGCTGATCAAAAATTTTTAGCTGGAAATCAGTAACTCTTCTTTGGTTTTCTGGTAAATCTCTGGGATAATTACCTTTAAATACTTGATCTAAATCATCTGAGGCAGTTAAATAAACATCTTTAGTTTTACCAATTAATGATGGATCATTTAAAAGCTCTTTTTTTATTTCCCTTTCAAAAAAATAAGAGACCATTTTTTTCAAATCATTTTGCTGTTTTTCAGATGCATTCTTATCTAAATCAAACATGCTCTTCAAAGCTATATCAAAGTAATCAGCATCTTCTATGTCTTCTATGGAAGGATTCTCATCAAGATACAAAGTTTCTGCATCAAATGTGACTGGTATAACCAGCCAAGTTTTTTGAAAAGCTGTATAGCCGGTAGAAAAGATTTTAAAAATAAAAATTGTTAAAAACAAAAGCGCTAAAAAAATTGCACTTTTTCCATAAAACTGGAATCTTTTTTCTGCTCGATATCTTGAGTTTAATAGTTTTTCTTTATTTTTATTCATATTTTTCTCTATATTTTTTTACAACTCTTAAAGCGAAGATATTTAAACATAGTGTTACTAAAAACAATGTCATCCCAAGTGCAAATGCTGCTTGAGTCTTTGGATCTCCAAATGCTTGATCTCCTATCAATATTACAACAATTTGAGCTGTAATTGTTGAGGTAGATTCTAACGGGTTAAGTGTTAAGTTTGCTGCAAGACCTGAGGCCATTACAACAATCATTGTTTCACCAATAGCTCTTGATACACCTAATAAAATAGAACCTACAATTCCTGGTAATGCTGCAGGAAAAATAACTTTTTTTATTGTTTCTGATTTAGTAGCACCCATTGCATAACTACCGTCTCTTAAACCTTGAGGAACACTAGTAATAACGTCATCACTTAAACTAGAAATAAAAGGAATAATCATTATTCCCATTACACCCCCTGCAGCTAAAGCACTCTCTGCAGACACTTCTAATCCCATTGCAGTACCTATATCTTTTAGAAATGGTCCAACTGTTAAAGCTGCAAAAAAACCATACACAACAGTTGGTATACCTGCTAAAATTTCTATTAATGGTTTAGCGTATTGTCTTACTCTTGTGGAAGCATATTCAGCTAAATAAATTCCACTCATTAATCCAATTGGTATAGCAACACACATTGCAATAAATGCAATAAAAAATGTTCCAGCAAAGATTGGTACAGCGCCAAACGTATCAGAATACATTGATGGATCCAAAGTCTCAGAAGCGTCTCTCACAAATGCTTTAGCTGGATACCAATGTGTCCCAAAAATAAAATCAAATAAGGGGATAACTTTAAAAAAGTCAATAGTTTGAAATATTAGTGAAAATACAATTCCTACAGTTGTTAATACGGCTGCTAAAGAAGCTGTGAATAATACAGCGTTTAAAAATTTCTCAACCGGTTCTCTTGTTCTCTTATTTGAAGATATTCTTTTATATCCATAAGCTATAGAAGCTATAATTATTGTCAAAATTAAAACAACTTTAGAGTTTTGAGCTATAGATCGAAGATTTAAATATTTTTCTGCTGATGTTTCGAGATAAGGAGTAATTTCTCCAGTAAACTGACCACGAGATAGTGATTTAGTTTTTTCATAAATTAGATTTAGTTCATCATTAAGATAACCCTGATTACTGTAATCACTTAAAATTATTAACTTAACTATACTCGGCTCAAAAATTGCCCATAAAGAATAAATAATAAAAGCGGGTATTGCACACCATATTGCTAAATAATACCCATAAAATTGTGGAAGCGCTGTTAGTCTAGTATTTGTTGCTTGAATTGAATAAGCTTTTTTTCTTCCAAAATAGTAACTAGTAAAACCAAGAAGTACTATAAAGATGAATATGACTAAGTTCAAAGAATCTCCTAAAGTTTTACTTTACACATTATTAAAAAAAAGGGGTCTAAAAAGACCCCTTAATTTATATTTGTTAACCAATCTTATTAGTCAGCCATTGCAACTAGATTTTTCGCATTATCTCTAGTTGTTCTATATAACTTTTTATCCAATGGTACTAAACCGATGTCAGCTAAATAACCATTTTTTCCAATAGCTTTTGTCGTAGTGAACTCTTTTACAAATTCATGTAAACCAGGGATCACACCAACGTGAGCTTTTTTCACATAGAAAAATAATGGTCTAGCAACTGCATAACTATAGTCTTGAATACTCTCTAGAGATGGTTGACCACCGTCAATGCTAGCAGCTTGCAATTTATCTTTTGCAGCTAAGAAATAACTGAAACCAAAGAAACCAAACATTTCTTTATCCTGAGTTAATTTTTGGATGATTAAACTATCGTTTTCTCCAACTTCAATAGCAGCACCATCTTCTCTGTAAAGTTTTTCAGGTTTTTTGTATTTTTTATTATTAGCTGCGCCAGCTTTATAAAGAGCTTTTGCTTCTTTAGTCATACCTTTTTTCATCACTAAAGAATTCCATGCATCTCTTGTTCCTGAAGTTCCTGGAGGGATCATTACAGAAATCTTCTGCTTAGGTAAACTTGGATCAATTTGGTCCCAAGTTTTATAAATATTTGGAACTAATTTACCATCAACTACTGTATGTGCAGCTAATGCTAAATACAGTTGTTCTTTAGTAAAGTTTACTGGTTGTGCATCTTTACTATAAGCTAATGTAATACCATCATTACCAACAACGATCTCAACGATGTCATTAACTCCATTTTTTTTACATAGAGCTTTTTCTGAATCTTTCATAGCTCTTGATGCATTTGTAATATCTGGATGTTGTTCACCAACACCAGCACAGAATAGTTTAGCTCCTCCACCAGTACCAGTAGACTCGATCACAGGAGTTTTAAATCCTGATCCACCGAATCTTTCAGCAACAACAGTCGCGTAAGGGAATACTGTAGATGAACCAACTATCTTAATTTGATCTCTTGCTTGAGCAACTGTTGCAATTGTTAAAGCAACAAGCGAAGCAATTATTATAGTTAGTTTTTTCATTATCTTTAATCCTTTCATTGTTAATTAAAAGATTTTTGATACGTACAAATTTATTGAATCTTTAATATTACAGAATTGTTACAGTTTTGTTAAAAAGGTAACTTTTTAGTTGTATTTCATTGAGATGATAATCTCATCATTTTCAGTCTCTAAACCACCTTTGCATGAAACTGGACTAACATTATCCTTAAAAGCAAGTTCTGTTGTAGGTCTTAAAATAACTTCCAATTTCACCAGATTAACTAATTCCTCAAGAACGCTTTGATCGTAACGCCATCTAGGCCAACTACTTGGAGTAGAAAAAACAGATGTTAAATAGCTTGTTGCCATAGTAAATCTATAATTACTCATATTTTCATTTCTTAGTAAATGATCTCTAACAGAATTAAATATATTACGACATCTAAATGAATCAGACATGTAGTTTTCTTTTTTTAAATTTTCGTTTACGGGAATTGAAATAATTAGATCTACTGAATTGTTTCGGTAAGAACTAGTAACATCAATGTAAATATCTTCAAAGGGAATGTCTTTGTGTTTTTTAATTTCAGGATAAGCACTTTTTAAATCTTCTTGTAATCTAAAAATACCAATATCGAATACTGTTAATTGCTGGTTCCTTAAAATTGTAGAAATATCTGATGATATACTTTTAGTAATCATCATCATAAACACCAATATGATAATTAAAATACTATGTAATACCTTAATCATATTAAAATCTTAATTTAACTAGAACGCAAATCAATAAAAGATTTGTTAAATTTTTGGATAATAAGAGTTAATTTTAAACAATTTTTTTAAACTAATTATTTTGTTGGAAGATATATTTTAATTTCAGTACCTTCATTAACTTTACTAAGAATCTCATAATCACCTCTGTGTTGAGAAATAATATGTTTCATGATAGCTAAACCTAAACCTGTACCACCAACTTTTTTACTTTTTTCTGTGTCAACCCTAAAAAATCTTTCTGTTATTCTTGGTATTAAATCTTGAGGAATACCTATGCCTTCATCTTTAATACTAATTAACATATTTTTACCAATTAACTTACCTTCACTATTTTGACTTTTGATATAAATATTTTTTCCATCTTGGGAATATTTAATTGCATTATCTATTAAATTTGAAAAAACAGTTAACAATTTATCATTATCACCAAAAACTAAAGTTGGCTCCATAAGCTCAATTTGTAAATTAATTTTCTTTTTTTTTAGAATTAATTCAAAGTTACTTTTTATATTTGTAAATATATCATTTAAGTTCACAATTTTGTTTGGCTTGATATGTTCTTCCAATTCTATTCTACTTAAAATCAATAAATCATTAATAAGGTTTTCCATTCTTAATACCTGATCAGACATGATTGACATAAATTTTTTTTGTGCGACTTTATCATCTGAGGCTGGTCCAAGAATAGTTTCTAAAGAGCCTTTAATCGAAACCAAAGGGGTTCTTAGCTCATGACTTACATTGGCAACAAAATCAGTTTTTAACTTTTGAGCTTTTGTTATTTCTGTGAAATCTTTAAGAAATAATACAACTGAGTCTGTTTCAGGAAACAAATGAGTAGGACCGGGTATGATATAAATTTTATATAATTGGTATGAGGGTAAATTTATTTCTACATTAACATTTTTTGTGGTTTGATCTTTAATAGCCTCCTCAATTGTTTCTAACAACTTTGTATCTCTGACTACGCTAGAAATATTTTTATCAATTAAGTTTTCACCAAAACGTTGTTTTGCACTTTTGTTTAAATATTTAATTAAATTATATCTATCTAAGGCAAAAAATTGATCTTCTAATTCTTCAATAATTACTCTTTTTCCTAAATCATCTTTATTGGTCTTGTTTACGACTGGAGCTGTATTTTTTGGCTTAATATTTTTTTTAAATAAAAAATATAATAAAATAATTATAATAAATATGAGTATTAGCTCAGTCCAAAACATGGATATGTTTTAACAAATGTAATGAATATTGTCTTTAATTATTAGGTGAAATATTTTCAAAAAATATTTTTGCTGTTTCTTCCCATGAATATTTTTTTGCAAAATCAAGACAATCTTGACGACTTACCTTTAAAGCTTTTAAAGCAGAAACCTTCAAATCATCATCTAGAGTATCAATATTAGTTCCTCCTAATATATCTTTAGGTCCTGGCACAGGAAAAGCTGCAACAGGTGTACCACAATTTAATGATTCCAAAACAACAATACCAAAAGTATCGGTTTTACTTGGAAATACAAATACATCAGACGATGCAAAATGGGATGCTAATTCTCCATTGGTTCTCTCACCTAAAAAAATATCTTTTGGAAACTTCTTTTTTAAATTATTTAAATCAGGTCCTTTGCCGATAATTAACTTGGTGCCTTCAAGATCGAGATCTAAAAATGCTTTAATATTTTTTTCAACTGCAACCCTCCCTACATATATCCATATAGGTCTTTTATAAGGCAAATCTCTTTTAACAGGATTTTTAAATGCTCCATGATTACCTCCCCTAGTCCATGTAACCATTTTATTGTTATCAATACCTAGCGCTATTAACTCATCACGCATAGACTCTGTTGTTACTAAAATTCTTTCAGCTTTATTATGAAAATTACATAAAAATTTTTCTGACCATTTAGCTGGAATAATAGGCATGTAAAGTTTCATGTATTTATCAAATCTTGTATGAAAACTTGTTGTAAACTTTAAACCTTTTTTTATACAATGTCTTCTTGCCATAAAACCAAGAGGTCCTTCTGTAGCAATATGTATTGCATCAGGTTTAATTGAATTGATTAAATTACTTACACGAGGCCAAACATTTAAAGACAATCTAATTTCATTGTATTTTGGCATAGGTACTGTCAGAAATTGTTGAGGAGTAATATATTCAATGATGTGTCCTTGTGATTTAAGAATTTCACCCGTTTCATGGAGAGTTCGAACTACACCATTAACTTGTGGGTAATAAGCATCAGTAACTATTAATATCTTCATTCTTTATGATGCTTTTTTAAAGCTAGTAACTTTATCTTTATCTATATTTTCTAAATTATATTCTTCTCTTTTTTTATCCCAATAGATGATTTCAAAAGTTCCATCATATTTTTCAGCTAGGGCCGTACAAGACTCAACCCAATCACCACAATTTAAATAATTAACACCATCAAGATTCAAATCTTCAGCATGATGGATATGACCACAAATTATTCCATCAAATTTTTTTCTTTTTGCATAATTTGAAAGTGTTTTTTCATATTCACCAATATATTTAACTGCGTTTTTTACCTTATATTTTAAAAATTTTGCTAAAGACCAATAATTTTTGCCTCTTAATTTCCTGAAGAAATTAATAACAATATTAATTTTAAGTAATAATTCATAAGCTATAGATCCCAATTTAGATAGCCATTTTGCATATTTCATTACTCCATCCCAAGCATCACCATGAACAATTAAGTATTTTTTACCTAACTGTGTTTCGTGAATAACTCTATTTACAATCTTAATGTCACCCAAATGCATTGGGATAAATTTTCTAAAGACCTCATCATGATTTCCAATTATATAAAATACTTTTGTTCCGTGTCTTGCTTTTCTTAATATTTTTTGAATGACATCATTGTGCTCTTGAGGCCAATAGAAGCTCTTTTGCATAGCCCAAACATCGATGATATCTCCAACCAAATAAAGATTTTCGGATCTTGAATTTTTGAAAAATTCCAACAGTTTGTTTGCTTGACAACCTTTAGTTCCTAGGTGAACATCAGATATGAATATACTCTTATATTTTAATAACGAGGTCATTAAAAAAACATTTTTTGTAACACAACTGTAACTCGAATCATCTAATTCTTATCTCATTGAAATGTTAAAGATTTATTAAAAATTAATGACGAAAAAATTATGCATTATTGTTTAATTTATAATCTTAATTCCTCCTCAGGAAAAAAGGTTAAATTAGTAAATAAGATTTATGAAAAATTGAAGATTAATAACACTGTTGATTATTTCAAAACTAAATCTGAGGAAGAAGCAAAAGACATTTTTTTAAAATTTAAAAATAAAAATTATGATAGATTAATAGTTGCCGGTGGAGATGGATCAGTATCATTTGCCATCAATGAATTAATTAAAAATGACTTTGAATTTAATGATAATTTTGCTATTGGGTACATACCAGCTGGTACAGCAAATCTACTGCAAGCAGAGTTATCAATAACAAAAAAGGTAGATAATGTTTGTGATGTTTTAACATCAAATAATTATAAACAATCCAATCTAATAAAAATAAATGAAAATTATTTTTTTTTAATGGCTGGTATAGGTTGGGATGCAAAAATTGTTCACTCTATTGATACTCGTATAAAAAAAATACTAGGAAAAGTAATATTTGGTCTAAAGGGATTTCAGCATTTTTTATTTATGGATAATAATAAATTAAATGTTTCCTTTGATGGACAAAAACATCAAGCTGATTGGATATTGTCATCAAATACTAAATATTATGCAGGTCACCATAAGATTAATAAGTCAGATATTTTTGATGGAAAGCTAGTAACTTATATTTTTAAAGATTTGACTAGATTAAAACTAATTTATTATATAGTTTTGATAATTATTTATGGTGATTTATCAAAAAACAAGTCAGTAATTACTACCTATTCAAAAAATATTCATATAGATGGAAATAATTTCGAAATTCCCGTTCAGATTGATGGAGACAATTTTGGATATCATAAGCAAATCGATATTGAATTTTCAAATAAAAAAGTAAATTTTTTAATATAATATTTAAATATCATAACTTAACAGAATTAATTTTACTTAAATATTTAGTTTAACTATAATTAATTTATAATTTATTAAAGGAGGCCTTGATGAGAAAAAAAATAAAGAAAAGTGAAAAGAAAAAAAAAAAGATTACTAAATCAATAAATAAACTTAAAAATAAAATTATTCAAAAAGAAAAAAAATTAGCAAAAGTTAATGTTAAAATTGCAAGTATAGAAAAAAAAGTAGCAGAAAAAAAAACAAAAAAACTAGCTAAAAAAAAAGCTAGTGAAAACACAGCATCTGTAAATAACTGATATCTAAATTCGTCTTTCTCTCTTCTCAGGTATAAGAAGAGAGAAAGTAGTTAATTAACAAAATTTAAATTAAATAGAGGAAGAAAATGTTTTTAACAATAAATTTTGTTAACGTATTTTTTAATTATTTAAGTTACAAAAACATTTATTAAATATTAAAAATTTATTAATTCTAAAGGACTCTTCCATAAACATCTTGATATCTAACGATGTCTGTTTCTTTTAGAATTGATCCAACTTGAGCTTCCATAATTTTTACTGGTTTTTTTCCAGGGTTTTGAATTCTATGAATAGCTTCTAAAGGAATAAAAATATGATCATTGGGTTTCTTAATAAAATT
>ERZ651776.2266-NODE-2266-length-21246-cov-5.041948_pt1 | contig 21246 bp, 11 predicted proteins | sample MGYA00514761_ERZ651776 | MGnify/ENA metagenome assembly ERZ651776 | reverse complement strand
CACCACACCACACCACACCACACCACACCACACCACACCACACCACACCACACCAATAACTTTAATCACAACGCAGTATTATGTCCCACCCTTGGTTTGATAAAGTAGTGTTATGTTTGATCGTTCTCAACTCCGTTTGTCTTGCGCTTGCGGACCCGCTACTTCCTCCGAATGCAACCCTTGACTTTCTCGAGAAGATTTTTAATACGCTCTTCACCATAGAGATGCTAATCAAGATGATTGCGCTGGGGGTGAGGAGTGGGGAAATGTCGTACTTTCAAGATAACTGGAACACGATGGATTTCTTTGTGGTATGCCTGGGCTGGGGACCGGAATTAATGTCGCTTTTTGTGAGTGTGCCTGTAGGAAATTTCACCGCCATCAGAACAATTCGAGTTCTAAAGGTGTTGAAGACGATTCAGCGCGTCGAGGGCGTTCGGAAACTGGTGACATCACTGCTAAATTCCATGCCGTTGCTTCTCAACGTTGGAAATCTGCTCATGTTTATATTTTTTGTTTTTGGCATCTTCGGAAGTCAGGTGAGTAGTTCGTTTTGCTCGACCCCAGTCAGTCTCGATACGCATCTTACTGGGGAGGGTTCCTATACCCTGCACTAACTCTGCCGTATTTTCTCCATATCTTGACGATGACTTACCTCTTATTTTTCCAACGAAGCTTTTTATGGGAGCCTTTCGGCAACAGTGCTTCGTGCCGTCTATCAATGATACCTTTGTGGTCCTCGATGAGGAGCTCTTGTGCCCGATTTCCACTTCCACAGACATAGAAGCCGTTTGCGGGAATCCGTCCGCGATCTGCAGCCAGCGTAACCCGGGCACTTTAGTCTTGAACGAAAACCCCGGCAACGGGTACATCGGATTTGATAACATTTTCCTTTCCTTCCTGACAATTTTGTGCTCTATGTCTCTTGAAGGGTGGGTGGACACGATGAAGATGGCATGGACAACGAAAGGATACATCGCCGTGCCTTATTTCTTACTGATAGTGATCCTTGGTTCCCTCTTTGCGATAAATCTAGTCTCCGCTGTAATCTACGAGGCATACATGAACAATATTGCTGATGGCAGCCAAACGGGTTATAATTCTCTCCCTCAAGAGCTTCTAGATTACGACGAAGAAAATCGACGATTAGCGGACCTTAGAAAAGAAGCCGGTCGAGTACATTACGAGAACCCAATGCGGTGGTGCCTTGATTCCCCTCCTCCATCTAAGCAGGGCACGAATCCTCTGTACTATTACTACTCTCTCGCTCGTGAACACTGCTACGCACTTGCTGAGAACGATACTTTTGGGACGTTCATCACCACGTCTATCGTGGTTAATACTTTTTTCATGTCGCTGGAGTACCATGGTGCGTCCGATGAATGGAACAACATGCTTTCAGTCGCCAACCTATTCTTCACTATCGAATTTTCGGTTGAGATGGTTGTTAAGTTCATCGGATACGGGGTAAGGAACTATTTTAGCGACAGGTACAACGCATTTGACTTCTTGATCGTGCTGTTTTCGTGGCTCGAAGTGTCTATACTGTCGGGGGGGGGGTACTCTTCCTTGCGAACATTCCGTCTCCTACGTGTCCTCCGCACCTTGAAACTGGCGAAATCTTGGCACTCTCTGAACCAGTTGATATTGACGGTTATCCGCTCCATCCCGGGGCTGGCAAACTTCGGAGTGATACTCTTTCTTTTCCTTTTCATTTATTCCCTCATTGGTATGCAGTTCTACGGAGGCAAGTTCACGGAAGAAAACGGGTTTGAGGACGTCCCCAGGGCAAATTTCGACAGTTTGTTTATCGCGTTCGTCACCGTTTTTCAAGTGACGAGCGGGGAGAACTGGAATGATGTCTTATACGACTGCATGAAGGTGAACGGTGCGACGGGTGCGATATATGCGAGCAGTATGTTTTGCTTTGGGCACTACATCGTCTTGAATTTGTTTCTGGCCATTTTGCTTGATAACTTTAAGCAGACAAGCCGGAAGCACCTGGCGGAAGAAGATGGTGGAGGGGTGGAAGAATCGAATTTTTACGATGAAATGGAGAAACATAATGATGCGTTGGAGGGGATCAACTCTTTCTTCAAGATTTTGAAACTATTTCTCTTGCCGCTTTGGAAGGCTTTAACGTGCTCAAGGGATAAGCTGAAAGATACACTGAAAGACGTTATCTCGACCGGTTCTGGAGATGGTAGCGGTGAATCTACCTCCCCGACGAACGGTGGGGCGAAGATAGTTGACGAAACCGATGTGGAAATTGAGATGACAGAGAAGGGGAAAGCAAGGAGGAAGAGCTCCTCCTCCTCGTCACCCAGGAAAAAATCAGGAGAACTCGCCAGCGCTGCTGTCGACAAAATCTATTTCAACACTTTCTTTTATTTTTCAGAAGACACTGCTTTTTCCAAGACACATCCTGGCCTGGACATGATGACAACCGGAGTGAAAGACAGGATCAAGGAGCTCGAAGCAAAAGAGAGTAGGCCGCAATCGAGGAGCTTTGCGCTGAGCGGTACCTGGTCGACGTCGCCATCGTCAAACTCGGTCTCAAGTGTGCGTTTTAGTCCCAGTGCCGCTGCCAGGAACCTACCTTCGCTGCGCGCCTTTGACGGGCCCTCAAAAACGCGCCTCCGATCGAAAACGACAAATACCCTAGATAGCGCGAAGCACCTCGCATTGAATGACGAAGAGCTACTGGAGGAGTTCAATATCGTTAAAGACCTTGTTGAGATGATAAGGTTGAATGTAGACATACGGTTGAGGAGGAGAAAATCGAAATCTTTTCTTGACTCTTTCAAGGGAGAAGATTTGTCATTCTTTTTGGTCGAAGAAGGAGTAGTGAAGGATCAAGAGGAGGCCAAAAATATGTGCCAGAGAATGCTCGAGATTGGCTTTATTGACTTGTGCGAAAAAAACAAGTCGAAAAAATATTCGAAGAAGAAAAACGGCTCTTTGCCTGATCAATCGGAGGATGTCAGAGGCAGCGAATTGAGCGAGTACAGTGATGTGTTTTTGGGGAGTCCCAAGACTCATGACGAGGAGGAAGAGTGTGGAAAAAGTATGTTTGGATTCGACGTGAATTTCAAATTTGAGCCCAGCAATACTCTCTACCGAATTGGAGACATAACTCCTTCTCTGGTGTTGGTGATGAGCGACCAGAACAACGCAGACCTTCGAAAGAACAAGCGCATGCAGACTGAAAAACGTGTTAAGACTGAGGAGATATTGCGATCTGGTAGCGTTTCGCTGTGTATGCTCAAAGAGGATCATCCCGCTCGGGCCCTCGCCGCGAATATCGTGACTACCCCTGCCTTCGAAAGGCTCATCTTGTCTCTGATCGCAATCAGCAGCGTCCTTTTGGCCCTCGACGAGCCCCACGTGAAGGAAGACTCGGACCTTGGCAAGTTCCTCTTCAAAGCGGACATTGCCATGACTACGCTATTTATCATCGAGATGAGTCTCAAAATCGTTGCAATGGGATTCTTCTTGGGAAAATCTGCTTACTTGAAGAACGGCTGGAACGTTCTTGATTTTGTGATTGTGATCGTCTCCGTGATGGGCATCATCCTTAAGGGCGTCGTGGACCTCGCTTTTCTGAAATCTCTCCGTGCGATGCGCGGTCTTCGCCCTCTTCGAATGGTTAGCCGATTTCCGGGTATGAAAATGGTTGTTAATGCGATCTTCATTGCCCTCCCGGCCTGTGTGAACGTCCTGATGGTCGTAATGATGTGCTTTTTAGTTTTCGCCATCATGGGGAGTACTTTCTTCAGCGGGCTATTTTACTACTGTAACGGAGACGGTGACGTCGACAAGTACGGATTGGATAAGGTCGATTGTCACGGAACGTTTATGGACGAAAATGGCGAAAACCGAACGCGAATCTGGGATCTATATCCCAGCAACTTTGATAATGTGGGCACAGCAATAACTACCTTGTTTGAGCTGAGCTCTCTCGAGATGTGGCCAGACATCATGAACATGGGACGCGACGTGACAGAAGTTGATAAGCACCCCGTGGTCGATGCCAGCCTTGGAAATAGCCTGTTCTTTGTGTTCTTCATATTTCTTGGGTCGTTCTTCGTCATTAACCTTTTCGTTGGTGTCGTGATTAATAAGTTTAGCGAGGTCAAGGAGGCAAACAACGGGGCGAGCCTCTTTCTGAGCGATGAGCAGCAAAAGTGGGTGAAAATGCAAAAAGAAATCATGAAGTCGAAGGTGAAGACGCCCTTGAAACCCATGGAGGGGAAGATTAGGCGCAAAGCATTCTATATTGTAGAGGACAAAAGGTTCGACCACCTCATCATGACCATCATACTGCTCTCAATCGTGACCATGGCGTGCAGTTACTTTGACCCTCAGATTGAGAATTACGACAAGACTTTGGAGGCTTTTGACTACGTCTGGAGCAGTGTTTTTGTGATTGAGATGCTGTTGAAGATGTTTGGTCTTGGATTGAAGCAGTACTTTCGCAAACACTGGAACAAGTTCGATTTTTTCATCGTGATGGGGAGTATCGTGGACTTCATTGTGACCAATTCTGTAAATCAGAACGAAGAAGACGGCGGGATCGACATCAAGACCTTCCGTGTTCTGCGCGTAGCCCGAATGGTGAAGCTCATCAAGCATAACAGAGGCCTGGCCAACATCTTTGGAGCTCTCATTCTGTCAATCCCCTCCCTCGGTAACGTCGGGAGTATACTTTTTCTAAACATTTACGTGTATGCGGTCATGGGCATGAATCTATTTGCCGAAGTCACCGTTGAGAGCGGGTGCGGCGTACACGACTGTCAGATGATCGATGAGCGTAGCAACTTCAGTACTTTCGGATCTAGCTTGCTTACCCTGTTCAGAACCGTCACGGGTGAATCGTGGAACGGCATAATGCACGACTTGAAGTCCGCGGGCTTTACCGTTGCGACTCCATTCTTTGTCTCGTTTGTCATTATGGGGTCCTTCATCATGCTGAACTTATTCGTTGCCGTGATTCTTGAGAACTACGTAGATGCACAGAATCAAGACCGCGAGGCGGTGGCGTCAGCGACCCTGACAAAGGAGTTCGCCAAGGTCTGGGCGGAGTTGGACCCAGACAAGGACTACTTTATTGAGTCGTTCAAACTTGTATACCTTCTTTACAATATTGATCCGCCACTTGGACTGCGTGGGATGGATCACAGAGTGGGCAGGTGGAGCGATGAATTGCTCCTCACCGTAGACAAAAAAGAACGACGGAACGGAAGCAACGGAAAAGAAGTGCCCCCCGAGACAAAACTCCAGAAATTGAAAAGCCGGAGGGCTGACTTAGCCTTCACAAAGAGGAGAAGCTCCCTCTTCCGCTTCAAGGGGAAGATCCATGTTATTGAATACATCCGCAGCGTGGGTATCAAACGTGACGAGAAGGGCATGTGCTTCTACCTCGACGTTCTCAACGCACTTTCAAAGCAAGCATTTCAGTCGCATCAAAAGACCACAAAAATGCCCAGCTTGCTGAATCAATCCACCAAGGGCTCCAGCCGAGACCTGGTGGGATCCATGGACGGCAAGACAAAGACAGTGGAACTGAAAGTCGATCAGCTAGATGCTGTGAACAATGAGCTCATGAGTGGCATGCCCGAAGAGCTGCGGCAGAAAATGTCTGAGATGTCCAGCAAGACTGTGCTCTGCGATTTGACGGAAGAGTACAATGCAGCGAGCCTTATTCAATGCAGGTACAGAGGGAAGAAGAAGAGGCGGGAATTCTTCAACTGGTGCGTCAAAGAGGGCAAATGGACCAGGAGGCTTGAGCACCTCTTTGCTGTGACTCTTCACTGCTGGACCGATGAGGTTAATCTTCGTCGTCATCTGTCCTCTGTGTCCTTTAATAATCGGGGAACCTTTGACGATGATGGGGTCTTCGAGGAGTTTAAGGAGTCAGCCGAAGAAAGAGAGGTAGAAGAAAACAGGAAATTACGCGAGAGCATCGGCAGTCTCTCTAGGGGAAACAGCACCAAGTTCAATTTTCACGTTGGAGTTATGAAATTCACTGAAACGGCAAGTTCAAAGTCTCTGCAGTAGTTCTTGTGTGGTGGGTGGAAAGACGGTGTCTGCTGGCTGTGACTATACGTTTATTTATTTTCTGCGAAATTATAGGTATGATTTAATATTTGTAGCCGTTAGGTATTAATAATTATTGAGTTTGCGAAGAAACTTTTGGCGTTATTTTAAGATAAATTCGAACGCAAGACCATTCACTAGATTACTCTCATAACGACTTTGTTTGTTACTCGCTTTTCACACAAATTCCAATATGTATCCTACCAAACCTATCACTCCATCACCCCCTGAGATACTCATCTTTTGCAAAAAAAGACCAACCTCTAGCGAACCAGAATCGTCGGCAGGGAACTGCGCAAGTGCTGATGCGTGCTTTTCTGCCTCTGTTCCGTCAGAATTATTGACCGCTTTATTATACTTTCTGAAAAGTCGCAGAACTAATTTTCGTAGTGTGATGCATTTGTAGCGATCTCGAAGATAGAGATCAACTGAGTCGAATCCAGCCAAATCTGATTTTTGCTCCAAGGCATCGCATTGCTCGAACACATAATCACCAAGCTCCGCACTATCAGGTAAAACCACGGAGTGCAGGGATGGGCACTCAGCAAACGCTGCCATTTCAATCTGGATGAGGCTGTCAGGCAGCACCACAGAAGTCAGGGAGGTGCACCTAGCGAACGCTTGCTCGCCAAGCTCTGTGAGACTGTCTCGAAACACCACGGACGCCAGAGAGGAGCATTCCTGAAACACTTGCTCGCCAATCTTCGTGAGACTGCCGGGTAACACCAGGGACGTCAGGGAGGAGCATTCACAAAACGCACAATCGCCCAGCTCCGTGAGACTATCTCGAAACACCACGGACGTCAGGGAGGAGCATTGCCCAAACACTCGTTCGCCCAGCTGCTTGAGACTGTTGGGCAGCACCACGGACGTCAGGGAGGAGCAATTTACAAACGCTTCCAAGCCAACCTGCGTGAGACTGTCGGGCAAAACCACGGATGTCAGAGAAGAGCACTCAGAAAACGCTGCGTCGCCCAGCTGTGTGAGGCTGTCAGGCAGTACCATGGAAGTCAGGGAGGAACAGCTATGAAACGCTGCGCCGCCCAGGTGTGTTAGACTGTCGGGCAACGCCACAGAAGTCAGGGAGGAGCAAACTGCAAATGCACTGGTGCCCACTGATGTGAGGTTGGTGCATCCTTTGAGATAGACGCGTAGCAGGGATTTACATTGATAGAAGGGAGCCTCGAATTCTCTCTCACGTGCAAGATTCATATTCCTGATGGTGGTGATGTCTGGGTCCCTGCAGGAGAGGATGACAGTTCCTTCACTGAGCGTCAATAATCGTCTTCGGAGGTCACCAGACCGGAGCCGACTTTTTACGTCTGTATCAACGACAACCTCAGTCAACCTCTTGCATTTGGCCTTATGAAGTTTCCAATCACCCCCCTGACACTCCCAATTACAATACTCTGCCAATCCACAGTGCCCGCATTTCTGCAGCTTGGTGGTCAGGGTCTCCTCGCCGCGATCGCAGTACCAACAGCTATGGGGCTGTGTTTGAGATGGAATAGAAAGACTGCCGATGTTTGGGGTGGCAGAGTTGCTCATTGCAGGGACAGGGAGTTCCGACAGAAAAGATCAGATGACGTCACAATTATTGCTTAATGAGAAGAGATATTGAGAATTAAATGGCCTGATTGCGAGCTTTTAGAATGGCACGAACATAATTTAAGATACTCGTTTCAACAGTTGTGGAATTTTGCTCCAAAAAGTTTTGTCGACCGAGACACTCGAAAGACTCGCTAATCCGTACAGTACGTGCAAAAAACTGGTATTATTCAGCCGTATACACTTACCTGAGACAGACTGTTCCAGTGAAATGGCCTCTGATTCCTACAGTCAATCATCAATTGTCCGAAGACGATCAGCCCGCCTTCAGGAGGCCGCTGTGAAATCATCATCATCAGTTGAGAGTCCAAGTCGAAGTCGAAGTCGAAGTCGAAGTCGGAGTCGAAATCGAATTTCTCCTCGTTCTCCCCGTTCTCCTCTCTCCTCTACCCGCGGCGGGGGTGCAATACCAAAGAAAATGTCCAATCGACTTCCCCCGGGTGTTACATTAGCACCGCCCCCCTCTGATACCCCCAATTACGCTCTCCTACTTCTTCTGTACTCTCTGCAAGGAATTCCAATGGGCCTTTCTCTAGCGGTCCCATTTTTACTCCAAAGAGCACTATCTTCACCAGTTGACGGTGTCGGAGAAGGTTGGAGCACAGGAGAGGTTTACGGTGCGCAGGCTGTGTTTGCCCTTAGCCAATTCCCATTTTCTCTAAAATTATTGTGGGCACCTATTGTGGACGGTCTTAACTTAAAATTTGGCATCAGATCTACATCCTCCTACACCCGCCCGCCGACTTCATCTCTTCCTGGATTTTTAAATCGAGGTGTTCTTAAGCTGAACAAAATTGGAAACAAGAACAGCAAGGCTCCCGGAGTTGGAGTTGCACTCCGGGAGGAAGTCAGATTGGGCTCTCAGATGTGGGGAAGGAGGAAGGCTTGGCTAGTCCCAGTTCAGCTATTGGCATCTTGTCTTATGATAGTTGGGGCGCCGTTTGTCAACGAGCAGCTTGCAATCGCTCTGAAGTCGCCGAGTCCTTCGAGTGTCAACAGTGCCACTAACCCTGGCAAATTCAACAAGGCATTCAGTGCAGTTCCACTTACTAAGTTCTTCACCCTTTTGTACTTGTTGATGGCAACACAGGACATAGTCGTTGATGGGTGGAGTTTGACGATGCTGAAAAAGGAAAATCGAGGGAATGCTCCGGTAGCGAATAGTGTGGGTCAGAACATTGGCGTGTTTGTCTCTTATGTCGGCTTTCTCTCTCTTGAAGAGATATTCGGTATTTCTCTTGGCTCATTTGTTCGTGTCTTGGGGTTTGTAATGCTCGCCGCGACTATTGCGGTGGCTCTTTTTAAGAGAGAGATCGATGGGCAAATTTTCAGGCTTGAGGAGGGTGCAAATATCAGTACTGACTTAGGGAAGAGCGAAATAGCCGACGTTGGTGTTTTACGAAATCGAAAGCGCAAACAAATACAAGGCGATACAAGTGGTCGCGGTAGCAATCGCAGCGGAGGGAAACACAGTGATGATGATGCCCTCGTTTCTGCCGTCCTCAACCCGCTGTCGAAGCAGCCGCCTTCAATTCGATCAACCTATTCCTTGCTTTTCAAAATCATAACGTCCCGGCCGCAAGTTCAAATTCTAATAGGTGAGATTTGGCAAGGCATCCAAAACTGGTGCTCGCGCCCGCCCTTGATGTCTATTCACTCCTTGCAAACCGACGAACAACAAACTAACTAAAACCGACACAATTTTTCCCAATGCCCTGCCTCAGGCGTACTTTTGACGTACCGATTTCCTACTGCATTGAGCGACAATGCAACACGACTCAAGCTAACAGAGTATGGCTGTCCCCCTGGTGTGATAGCAAGATTGACTCCTCTCGTCGTTCTCCCGGTATCAATTCTGTCTCCAATTTTGGCCACGAGATTTTTTGGAAAGAATTGTGAGCGCGGCAGAGGGGCTCTTAGGCAGTTCAAGGTTTCGTATGCTATTCGAGTTACTCTTGTGATTCTGCTGGACGTTTTGGCCGTCCGGGCTGTTGGTGCCAAGTACGGAGGGCATGGAGGGGTATTCGGGAGTGAAGCAATTTTCTGGTTGACCTTGGTCGCTTCAACGGCGTTAAGTTCACTCGCTAGCTCGATGCAGAGCAACGCTCAGATGACGTTTTTCGCTTCCCGCGCTGATCCATTAATAGGTGGCTCCTACATGACGCTGCTCAATACGTTTGCAAATTTTGGTGGAAGCTGGCCGGCTTCGCCAGTTCTGTGGATACTTTCGAAGTTCAGTGACAATGATAGCACGGATGCATATTTCCCTTTGCAGCTGCTGTTGTCTTCTCTGGGTTTGCTCTGGATTTATTTTATTGCCAGCGAAGGGGGCACACTCACGAGGCTGGGGCAGGAACCACTTGAGAGCTGGATCGTCAAAGACAAGGAAGCCGACTGGATCGAAAGCGACGATGATGATGACGAGAATAATAATGAGAGCAGGGTATGATGACACCGACGGTTTGGTAAAAAACTAAATTGAGGAACCTTCGAGAAAACGACGACGACGACGACGACGTTTCTGTTACATTCTTTTTTTGCTTTCAAAGTTATTTATTGTGCCCTCTCCAAGGATGAAAATATTTCACCTCTGCTGCTGCTGAAAGGTTTTCACGTCAAGACATTACTTTTTCTTGTCAGCCCCGATTGGCTGCTCGGATCTCCAAACCCAGTATTTTCGGCGAACTCCGTCAACGACGGTCAGGGTGGTGCACAACTCTCCGCGCTTATCTAAATTCTCCTCTTGTTCCGCAAAATCAACGAGTAGAGAAAGGGCGTGAATTGAATGCAGTGCAGTATGATCGGCGTCGACATTGAAGTCAGCACCTGCACCAGAGGCAGCACAAGGGGCAGCAGCAGTATTGGACGTTGTTTCGTTGAAAGGAGGAGGAGGAGGAGGAGGAGGCATTGTGGTGTCAACAAGTAGAGTTGATATGAAGTCGGCAATTTCCTTGCCCAGTTCCTCCTTCCCCGTCACCACCCCTGTCCAGATTTTGACGAGAATTCCCCGGAGATATTTGAATGGGCTTTCGTTGTGTTTGTCTCTTTTTATAATATCCATAGCATAATATGCTTCGACAGACAATCTATCTCCCTCCCCCTCCTGTCCCCCCTTCTTGATACTGTTCCATAGAAACCACCTGTGGTTCCAGGCACTATTGTTGCGCCAGTCATCATCGAGTAACCCCTCAACGACCTTGAACTCGTCTGCGATTAAGTCGCCTCCGTCGGACTTATCGATTGCCTCCCAAAAGTCCCCGACCAGCCACTGCCGATGTGACCAGGCATGATAATTCTTGGCATCGTCAGAAAGCACAGATGAAATGTATTGCAACTCAGTCCGGATGATTGCAGATGATATGAGGTCAACGGTAGGTAGCATTAAAATGACCGCTCGGCGGTGGAACCAAACCTGGTAATTCTTCGGATTTTCGCCTCCCACCTCCTCTGTAAACTCGAGCTCCCTCGTAACATTCTCCTCGTTTAAGTTCCCTCCACCAAACCCTGCCTTGAGTGTCTTCCTCCTGAAGCACCAAGCTGTGTAATTTGCGGCATTCGCGTCAATTACCTGCGCTGTCAGCAAATGAGTGCGCTCGCTATGTTCGTTTCTGGCCAAGACACCACGGAAACAATCCATCAGCTTTCGGTAGGTATCAGTGTAATTGATTGCACAACATTGCGTAGAAATGGGAAGACGATCGCTCTGAGAGATCTTGCTCTCCTCGAATTGTTCAAGGAATTCGTACAGCGCTGTTTCGGTTAACAGTGTTGACATGGTTAATGTTCTTCGGGTAAGGGTAAGGGTAAGGGTAAGGGTAGGGTAGGGTAGGGTAGGGTAGGGTAGGGTAGGGGAGGGGAGGCAGGAAGGAGGAGGGAGGAGGGAGAGATGGAGAGCTTGAAAAACTACGCGAAACTTAGGTTTTTTTGGAGTCAGTTATGTCCCAGTTGATTCGATCGCACAAGCCACTTTTTTAAAAAATATTCGTGTATGAAGTGGTCGATACTAAAAGGCTTTTGTTTCCGTCGTCGTGTATATTTACCTGTCCGTAAACATACCACAAAACTTGTGTAAATTTCGAAAATTCTACTTTCCCCCTTCCCGAAGTTGCTGCTATTACACCTCCAATCCCACCACTCATGAACCATGATATCAAGAAGCATGCGAACGTCTCACGTAGGACCTGGGACAAAGAGAAGTACGAGAACATTGCTCAGGAAAAGGCAGCTCTTGCGGGTGCCGACAACAAAAATGACGAATTTTATGCGAAACAAAAGAGGCTGGAGGAGCTCCGGAAGAAAACACTCCAGGGCACGCAGGAGGAATTTCGCGCTGCCGATGCTGGGGCAGCAGGACCAGAGGGAAGTAAACGCGCTTACTTGAAAATCCGCGAGACGAAGATCGACTACGAGAGCAAGGTTGGTACCTCTGAGATTGTGATGGAAACATCAGCACCGAGTGTCCCTGATCCTCTCTCTCTCTCCGATGTCTGCAAAAAGGCAGCTGATGGAATCGGGTGGTATTGCAGTGTTTGTGAATGCACCCTGAAGGATTCTCGAGTCTATCTCGACCATGTAAATGGTAAGAATCACCAAAGAGCACTTGGATTCAGCATGCGTGTTGAACAGGCGAGTTTGGAGTCTGTGGAGGAAAATATTCGCAAATTGACTGGTAAAAGGCACAATAGAGGTAATACCAATAATTTGAAGTCCGACCCGTCAAAACCGCTAAGCTTAAAGGAACGACTGAAGCGTAAGCGTGAGGAGGGGCTAGGCCGGGCCGCTGGCGATGAATCTGACAATGAACCAGGGTTAGATGTGGTGGTGGGACCTGGGCCTGCTATCACAGCAGAGCCCTCTGAGGAACCACCGATAATTTCTGAGGAGGAGAAGAAGAGGCTCAAATGGGAGAAGAAGCAAGCGAAGAAGAAAGCTAAGTTGGCGGAAAAGCAGAAAGAGGAACAGGAGGCTGCCGGGGGAGAAGACAGTGATATGGCCGCAGTAATGGGTTTCTCTGGTTTCGGATGATTGACGAAATGATGATGGGAGTAGAAAGAAATTAGACGTTTGAAAGCAAATGGGGTGCTCCTAAAACATTTTTCACTTCCTCCTTTATTTGTTTACGCACTAGAAAACAGAACACTTGTAGGCATGTCACGATCGACCACTAAATTCAGAGAATATACCTCATTATCCGTCGTTGACGCCATTCCCAACCTTGTGATCGTTCCGTCCGCGTCAACTCTATCAATTTGAACATCGCCATCAAAGCCCCCAAACGCCTCAAGGTCAAATTGAAGAGACAAAGTATTGACTCCCTCTTCTTCCTCCTCTTCGTCAACACAATTGACGAAAAAACAGCTGACAATAATACTCTCACTCCCATCATCGTTGATCTTCCAGCAGGAGGAGGCAATTTTTTCGAATTTCTCATCTATCACCTTGTTACCTACTGAAATTACCAACCCCCCTACCACGCTGCCCTTCAAGAAGAAATCACTGAATTGTGCGCGCGCGTTCACAAGAATGACAATCCACTGATTCAAGTCGACGTTCGCATCGTCCATAAAGAGCTCAACAAGACGCATGCTTCCACAGTCTGGGTCCTCTTGTCCCCCTAATCCGAACCAACCCAAGCTGACTCCGTACACGAGCTCCTTCGCGAGCTTTGCACGAAACCAGTCTTTGTCCTCAAAATCACTCGCGTACCACTCCTCGCCAAATCCGATAAAGTACCCTCCGTAGACTGACGCAAACGCTGGCGTCATAGCATCAGCCCCTACCAAGGCATCGAAAAAGGGCACAATGGTCAAATATCCCTCCACTTGGTTCATGTAAACCTCGGCATTATCTTCTGTCACTATCGGTGCGTTGTTTCCCAAGTAATGAACCTTCTCGAGCATTTTCTCATATCCCGCTACCCACCAATTCCCATTTGCGAGGTCATGGCCGTGTTCGGGATCGAAACACAACTGGATGGGGGCGGCCCCAATCTGGTCTATGTACACACCGTTCACTCCCTCGTTGTTTACTAGCTGGTCAACGATACTCGCAGTTTTATCCTGCCACCAAACTGATTGAGGATTCATTACCGCAAAATCTATGCCATTGCCGTAGTTCTCAACATGGACAGAAATATTATATTCGCCTTCCAAAGCTATGCTGCTGATCCCCTTCGTGGCATAAAGGTCGCCATTTTCGCCAACATAAGTATTGCTTGCCATGTCAACGCATCGACCGTTAATGTAAGGGAAAGTCAAAACATTATAGTCGGTGTAGAGCAACCTAGTGACAGAGGAGAAGCTGTCTGTTTGATTCACACGAGCAGGGAAGTAGTCCGGATAATGCGTGTCGAATTTGTAACGTCCTTCTTCCGTCGGGTCGGGTCCTTGCTGCCACTCGTACCAGTGTAATGCAACGCTCTGGTCTACCACCAGCCCCAGCGACTTCCAGAGTTCCATCAACGCAGTAACCCTCCCCCTCACCACTGACGGGTCCCCTTGTGTCGGGTCGAACACATCGTGGCACTGCCAACCGGAATTTATCCAGACGTGAGCATTTGCGTATTCTTCGCTAATACGTTCCGAAATTTTGCCTGCTTTCACAACCCAGGGCGCGTCCAAAGCGAAGTTGGCCTTGTAAAACTCACTGGCAAGAAGCCAAAGCGGCTTGGCAGGCGAGGCCGGAGGCAGAGCGGCGACAACAAATGGAAAGTCGAAGATCTCTCCACTCGATGAGAGCGCGATCGTGGCGTTTGGCCTTGTGTGGGTAATAGTAAACGCACCATTTGAACTTGTGGTGCTATTACCGGTGTCGTACCCCAGAGCCTTGTCCATACCCAATCTATCGTGAGAAGAGTAGTAAAGAGAGTTCCCAACACCGTCACCAAATCCGAAAAACTGCATACTTGCTTGAGCGCTCGGATAACTTCCTGTCCATCTAGAGCCTTCCGACAAAGAACTGGCAACCCGTCCGTAACCCTTCGGATAAAATATCTCATCATCACTGCCAACAGCACCCAAGGGAACCCGAAGAGTTGCATCATAAATCCCCAACCTGTACGCCGAGCTGTCATAGGAGTACTGCATGGACAAGCTAAACGCGTCTTCTACCACGGCGATTTTATAGTCGAGTGTCAAGTCAAAGGGAACGTTGGCTGGGTTCACAAAAGAAAGTGTCAAAACATTATTATCTTCATCGTATTGAGAGGATTTTGATTCATAAGTTGTCGTTTCACTACTAGCAATGATGGCACCTGATCCAGGAAAGACGAGTGTTAGAGAGAATATGTCGATGGTCGAGTTCGAGTAAGAAAGAAACTCTCGTGAATTTTCTCCCAATGTCTTGAGTGAAGTGAGGGAGTTGTCGTCATTTGCAAAAGAGAATGAGAGAGTGCTGGTTGATATAGTGGTTTCAACGGAGTCATCTTGGAGTAGTCCCGACGCAATAACTGCTGCCAGACTCAGCAGCGTTGCAATACGATTTAAAGTCATTGAGTGCGGGTGGCCTTCAGCTTTGCTCTTGAAAACAAAAACATCAAAAAAACATCAGAGAAGTCGGTCCGGCGCGGACAGGCATGACAGGCAGGTCCTTTTCACAAGATATATATATATATACTATTACTACTACTGGCGTTCTCAGTCGCGCAATTCAATCTGGCCGCCGCGAGATGACGACGAAGCTGCAAAAATTGCAGTAATGAACACAACTGTGGATCCAACTACGGGGGAAGAGTGTCTCTTCCTCCCTTTGTCTCCCTCACCTCTTGCATCTTCGGTTTCTGTGAGATCTTTATTCAACCCGGCCGGTAATAATAAGATAATATCACGGTCGGAACATTCGAACACGTCTCTCGATAGTCTTAAGGACGAGTTGTTATACAGAGATGATGATATCAGCAACAATGAAGAGAACAGCAACAGCAACAACACCAGCAATAATAATAGCGATTGCTATGACGACGATGACGGGGCATCGTTAAGTGACGACGATGATGACGGCAGAAGCGACGAAGACGAATCAGCTAGCGAATCTGACTACAACTCTGCCTCTGATCAGGACCCTGAGGGTGCCTCTTCCAACAATCAAAATGATTGGAACAGCAGCAGCTCTCGGCTCTTCGAGAACCTGAAAACGCAAATGATGAGCGGAAATTCTGACCCGTTCACGAATAGTGGTATCAATCCTGTGTTCATGGACGCGCCTTTACCATTGATGTCATTTGCTGAGAGTCCAAGCAAGCAGGTTTTGGAGCATCCAAAGACAGGTTATGGGTATCGTTTGAAAAATATAGCGCACAAGAACTCCGGTTCGGACCCCGATTTGTTGATGGACCGTGTCAGCGATAACCCAACGAAAAATAATTACAATGTTGTTACCGAGAAAGAGCCACTGTATGATAAAGATCTGGCGAGTGCAAATAGCGTGAAGCTATCATACCGGAACAAAACAGAGTCCGTCGTGAATTTGTCGTCACTGGAGAGTCCTCCCAGCTGCCCCCCCTGTGCTCAAGCACCTCACGCGACTCTCGTTTACAGTTTTGCCGAAAAGAGCAAGGAAAACCGCAGAGGCAGCGAGAGGCCGCCCGTGCATGGCCAAACATATGTAAATAACAACTCCAGTAATGACAACTTTAACAACGGTGAGATGAGAAGTCAGCGAGAACAGCTGATGGAGGCCTCGGTGAGCTTTGACTCTTTCTTTGAGAGTGGGAATTTAGCAACTGCTCACCGTGTTGTTGGCCGCCGGCGAGCGTTGTCTCCTTTGGCAGGTGCCGATTCTTCTTCGTCTGAAATTGTACATAAAGCGGTGGACGTTGACCACGAGTATGATCTTATGTGTAGATTCGATACGCACACCGTGGGGAACATACAGTGGTTCTATTTTTCTGCCACGTCTCCGTCAATTAAAGATTTTGGTGAAAACAAAACCTTGACGGTCAGGCTCAACATCAACAATATGATGAAAAAGTCATCGCTCTACCAGTTTGGGATGAAGCCATTGATTTATGACCCGAAAAAATGCCAGTGGGTGCGCGGAGGAGAAGAAATCGCCTACTTCCGAAACTCAGAGACCTACCAACCTAAGAAAAAGAAACGAAAGCTACGGTACAGCACACTGTCATTCGTTTACGCATTCACTGAGCCGAACACTACCGTGTACTTCGCACACTGTTACCCTTACACCTATACAGACTTGCAAAAGGATATAATGACTATCCTCAATCGGACTTCTACAGAAGGCTTCGTTCGGACCCGCGACATGTGCCTCACTCTCGCTTCGAACACTTGTACCCTTCTCACCATCACGTCGATTGCCACTGATCCAGAAGAGATAGAAAAGCGTCCTGCCGTTGTATTGTCTGCGCGCGTGCACCCGGGGGAGTCGAATGCAAGCTACATGCTGCGAGGTGCCCTCCGTTTCTTGTGTGGCAATAGTCCTGACGCAAAGGTATTGCGCGACAACTTCATATTCAAGATAGTCCCAATGCTCAATCCGGACGGTGTAGTGCATGGGAACTACCGTTGCAGTCTCTCCGGGATGGACCTCAACCGACGATACGCTTCCCCCTCCCCAATCTTGCACCCCACAATATTCTCTATGAGGCAGCTGCTTGCGACGACTCAGTCCTCTCGCGGCACTCTCCTCTTCGTAGATATGCACGGGCACAGCCGCAAGAAGAATGCCTTCCTCTACGGATGTGACCACGGTAGCAACTGCCTTGAGCAGCGCCTTTTTCCTCGCGTCTTTCCGCGTCTTCTCCACAATGTCTTTCGTTGTGACCGGCCCGCGGATGGGTATTACAGCTACCAAGACTGCGATTTTCATGTGAGAAAGGGGAAAGAGGGGACTGGGCGCGTCGTTGCTTGGAAAGATCTGGGGATTGATAATGCCTTCACCCTGGAAGCATCCTTCGCGGGGACCGGGGACAATCGTGAACAGAAGAAAAGCTATAGGAAGTTGCTGGCGGCACTGGCGGAAAGAAATTCTGCAGACGGCGACAAATGTAAAAACGACGACGACAATAACGACAACAACAACAAAAACAAAAACAAAAAAAGTGAAAAATCGCCTCCCTCTCCCCTTAAAGTTGCCCCTCCTCGTGTTTGCCTCGACGATGAAAACGCTTCCCACTTTGGGATCATGGATTTTGAAGGTATAGGGGAGTGTCTCCTCCGCACCTTGGTCCACTACGCGCGTGTTGGTTCCGCACAAGATTCAATTCGAGAGAATAAAGAACTCAAAACTGACAATACTACTACTGACAACGGCATCGGCGGTAGCGACGGAAACGCCGGCGTAGAGATCCCTCCGATTGCCTCTTATCGCCAGACGAATCGCCCAGTACACCTCCGCAGGCCGCACATTCTGCCCCCTCCCCTTTTATCTCCGCTTACCTCCCCACTAGTGCTATCTGAGCGCACTGCCATCGAGCAAGCTGAACTTGGCTGCGAGAGAGCGAAAGCGGAGGTAGACGTCAGAAAAGTTCTTTATATTTGGCAGCGGAAAGAATTGGAGGGGTTGAGGAGAGCGGAAAAGGAAACCAATGCGAGCAGCAGTAACGGAGGAGATCGTTGTGGTGCTAACACTTTCGGAACTGGGAAGGGAAGAAAGAAGTCAAAAAAAACCTCAGAGTCGACTTCCATTAATCTAATGGTTCGCTCTGAGTTCCCCGCTAGAGAAGACAAAAACGCTGATGATAAGGCTAACTGTTCGAGTGTAGACAATGAGTCTGCGTTAACCGCAGAGAGGACCCCCTCCGGTATTCCCGAAGGCGAGATGGAGGCAGTTTTTAACGTGGAAAATCTATCGCTCGACAATATGGACGACCTCTTCGAAGGGGGTCTATCAGAGGAGTCCTTGGGCTCCGACTCTGACCCTTCTGGAGACAATCTTCCCGCTAGCGATTTGCTGAAGAATAAGAATTTCCAGATGTTTGTGCAGAGATCCACTGTCGCGCCTCAGCTCGCTCATATGGAGTTGAATTCTGGGCGAAGAGAGCTCCACAAGCTGAAGGCCAAAGGGAACAAGGGGCGCCGGAAGAAGACAAGAAAGGAGAGATCTGACAAGAAGAGGGGGAAGAAAGATAAAAAGTTGGACAAAAAAGCAACCGCTCATGCTCCCGCCCCAGCACCAACGCCTTCCACCACTGTGGGAGAGCAGGTCCTCGGAGGAGGGGCAGTCACTAACACAATTAGTCCCAGTTTAAGTGCCCTGTTCCGTGAGAGGAGGAACTCACGGCAGAATGAGCCTCGGCGCAACTCCAATTCGAGAAAGACACTGCAGATGACGAAAGTTCAGATGACCAGGAGAAATTCAAACGCCGTCTATGGAGGGAACGATGGTAGCAGCAGCGCTGGGAGTAGTAGTATCGGGGCCATGTCAACGTCTAATTCCTACAATTCGCTTCTCTCTGCTGAGGCTGGACAGAATACGGCGAATCCGAATATACGAAATTCACCTGTCTTGCGGAGAGGAGGAGGAAGCACAAGGTGAGTAGGTAGGCCCTGAACCTGTTAGTCACCCTTCCCATCTTGCAATGCCATTGCCATCGAAAAAACTGACATTATTGTTGCGTAGCGTTTTTCACGGCCAGTCATCCAGTGCAGCCCACGCTCAGAGGTATGCGGGCGGTCGGGAAAGTCCTGCTTTGATCAGACAGTCGAGGAGTGGTGGTGGAGGATCGTTGTTGGCGGATAAAAAGATGAGGTCTCCTCCAAGCAAGAGTCCGGACCTTTGGGTAGATGACGAAATCAACGCCTTTTCTGGGAATAATTTAAGTCGATTCAACACTGGCATTCGAGAAAAGAGCGGAAGGGACAATGTGCCGACCTTCTTTCGGTCTTCTAGCAGCGGTTTGTAATGATTTGCTGTAATTTTGTAATAATGGCAACGGTGGGTTTTGTGTGCAAAAAAGAAATTGATTTACGTTCAATCCTAGTTAGGCGGCCAAGACCAAGAAGTTTGCCGAGTTATTGCGTGGTAGTAATATGTTTTGCCCGTAGAAGGATCGACAACAGCCTCCCATTGGCTGTAGTCGTCGTTCTGCGAAAACGAAGCGGCTTCCTCGGCAACCTGCGCAGACGATGTTGAGACCTGCGCAGTCACGGTTGCGGTAAGTTGCCGGTGCCCTTCCAACGGCGAGCACATGTAGTGCCACTTCATCAGCAACTCCTTCACACGCCCTACAGACTCGGCCGGTTCTTCTTGACGGTGAGCTAAAAGAAGGTGAAGCCAATCATCCGCTATATCCTCGTAAGTCTGTGGCTTTCCGACGACCATCTGCTTATAGGCGCCTTCCGGTACGGGGCATGTAGTAAAGAAGGCGGGCACAGCATACCGGATTCCAGATGTGAGCTTTTCTACCTCGTGCATATTCTCCCAGCCAGACGAGAAGATGACAGCAGCGCCTTTTTGGGGATGGAATGGCGTGAGCTTACGCCCAACACGCCGGGCCTTTGCCATCTCCTCGGCCAACGACAGTGGCTTATCCTCGTAACCCCACCCGTCGTCGGCGTCATCTTCTTTGCCGGATACTTGCTCATCAAGCTTTTCAGCTGGGTCGTTGAAGACGAAATTGCCGCCCTCAAACTCTTCACCCTGAGTATTCAAATATAGTACACTCGAGTAGTGGTAAGAAGCGTGGGTCGACTCGTCAGTGTGGAGGATAACAAAGTCGCCCTCGCCACCGCCACCGCCCATTTGCGTCGTTCCCGCGACGTACTTGCGCGAATATGCCTGAAGGGGCAGGATAGATGCTAACTCCAACCCATACTCGTGCGCTATCATGCGGCGTACACGCTCAATGAGCCGTACAAATTGGAGGATAGTGCTAGTTGCGACCCTCTCGAGCTCGTTAAAAGTAAACGAGGCGAGCCCAGGAAAATCCTCCAGGTTGCACTCTGCGGCTTCCGCAAACGAAGGGAAGATATTCCTCGAACATGATTCGCAGCAAGTTCCACCCTCACACCTGCGCCCCTCTTTCAAGGGCAGATCCTGGTGCACCAAATCGTCCATTAAATAGCCAATACTGTTCCCAAAACTGGCCGCACCCGAAAGCTTCGGTTGCATGCACGTCACGTTCGTCGTCAGTTTCTCTCGGTTGAGAAGGTGGTTCAAATCGGCATCGAAGATGTGGTGTAGCATCTTCGGGACATTAGCGGAGAGGGGGGTGTCCTCTTCCTCGGCTAGATTGACAGCTTCCACTACAGCCCAGAAGGCCGTGTCAGTCGTCGCCTCGTCCATCATCTCGCCATTTTCCTCAAACATTGAGGAGATAACCGATGCGTCTAATTTCTCTGCAGCAGTTCTGAGGCTGGAGACCATGTTCAGGCCCCACCCCGAGAATGTTTGGTGTGCTGGCAAGGTGAAACTAGTCGCGCATATCATCAACAATGACAGTAGTGTTGCAGTTATTGAGGTCATGAGGGAAAAATTATCCACGGGCTCCGGCCCGAAGTAACTCATTTTGACCTCCTGACCCCCCTACAGGGGAATAGCCCATGACTGACTTCCCTTTTATAATATCATCTGTGAAAAACG
>ERZ651776.2265-NODE-2265-length-21249-cov-6.900860_pt1 | contig 21249 bp, 11 predicted proteins | sample MGYA00514761_ERZ651776 | MGnify/ENA metagenome assembly ERZ651776 | reverse complement strand
GAAACACTTGAGACCGGCATCGCAATCGGAATCCTTGTCGCAATCGCCTTCGCACATACCGTAGCCGGTTCCTCCATCGCGAGAAGAGTCCAAGGATAAGTCGTAACAGACATTAATTTTGGATATGGAAGAAAATTTGCCAAGTGTAATGTTCATCCACTCTTGATCTCGAATGGTGACACGTGATTTTGAGTCTCGATCCGTGGCTTTGAAGGCAGAAGAGCGCACACCGATGTCGTTCTGATTGGAGTGCCACACACTCGCATATGCAGCTAAATCTTGTTTCTGCGCGCCTGCTTCCAAAGTAGAGGACGGATAAGTCGAATTTTTTATTCTCGCACAAACACGGACATTTCGCACTGGAACTGCCGATTTACCCGCAAAGATAAGGCCCTCAACAATACCGAACCAGGGAGTGGTAAAGAGGAATGGATCAGAAGTATTTTGAGCTCCATTATCAAACTTGGTTCGAATAGAATATTCCCAGACATAACCTGGCATCTTTATTGCCGCGTCATCAAAGAAAGAGAGAGGACTATACTTCAAAGCACATCCATCCACGTATGAATCGATCAAGACCACAGCCTCCGGTTCGCTCGACGACGCACCATCAGAATCCACGTCAGAAAGTTGTCGTAAGACTTCAAATCCAAGTTCACCCAGTGCAGTATCTCTGAATGAGAAAAGAATTCCTTTCTGGTCGGGAATCATTCGAAGGTCAATAGCCGCACCGTTAAAAAACAGACCAGTTGAACACGGCGGTACAAACGCCGCCTTTGTAGATTTTTGTGCATAGTTTGGAATGATGCAGTAGATACGTCTGGACTGTGGCTCTGCATATGCAAGAGCGGCACATGCCGTAGAATGACCGCATTGAAAAACTGCTTTAACGTGCAAAGGAGTAACAACGCCGGTGAAAATTCGAAAATCGTCATAAACTGCGTTTGTACCGAGAACTTTTGCTCTCGTCGAGACTTCAAAATCGATGTCGGTATTTCGAACCATGGATTTATGAGCAACTGGAACACCATCTAGAAATAGAGTAAGACCATTCTCTTTATTTAATACCATCGCTACGTGATGCATCTTGTCGTAAGATAAAGCTGTGCTGGAACTTAGTTCTTCGTTGAAGTATTTAGCAAAAAGAGTTCTCGAATCCTTTTTGATGCCGAAAAGTTTCTGGTACCTACTATCTTTCGAGGGCCCCTGAGAGAACCAAATAGGCGCAACGGACGAGGTCGTAGTACTCGACGGAAAAGAGGTTTGCTCAATACGAACCCAAGTCATTATTGCGGATGAGTGCATCAAAGGCTGATTCTCCATGATATAATCATCGCCCGAGCTAGTACGTCTTAAGCATGAAATACCACTCCCGCACGCATACGTGGATAACGTGGTCCCCGCAACCGCACTAGAGGGACCGGAACCATCCACCAAATTCTTGTAACTGCCACCCTCAAACGTTAAATGTGTCATAAGTCGTACTGCACTCGGACCTACGCTTGAAGAAGGCCGGATGTCCTCCAGCTCAGTCGCGGCGGTTGTTCCTGCTTCTGTTTTCAATTTTTTGTAAAGACGACCATCAACATAAACGCACTGAAAATCGCCACTAGAAGGCATCTTGTTGTAATCCCATTCCAACTTGACATTTTCTTTTTGAATTTTGCATTCATCTTTGACAGTTTTGGCAGTCGGATACGTTATATCAGTAATATAAATGTCGGGCTTCGATGAGGTGGCATCCTGGCATCTCAAAGGTATGGCCGCAGAATGTACTACATCATTCAACGAAACACCAGTACTTTCAAAATAATTGCTCTTTTGAAGATATTTCAAATAATTCGTGTCCATGTCGTGTTTTGTAAAAGCTTCGAAAAGCTCTTCATAAGATAGTTTACCATCCATGGGGTTAGTATCATGCGCTCGAAAAATAGCTTCCTTCGCGATATCGAGTTTTGCACAGTCTGCCGCGAGAAATTCGGGTGCTCCAGAGACAAACAACCGCGCAATGGTAGATTTCTTCTCTACTTTTGATGGAAGCCAATCTGCACAATCTTCAACGACTGTGAATGAATGCAAAGACTTCCAGCCAGTCGATGATGCAGCTACGGCACTCGTATCGCTGGAAGATGTTTTCCAGAAGCAATTATACACAATATCGTACTTACCGGGTGCATGTTTCTGGTCTTTATCCAGGAGACTGAGAAATTTCTTCAAATCGGATGATTTCGAAACATCGCGGAAATTATCCCACTTGAGACAAGGCAGATGCTCACCTGCATTCGCATAGGTGCAACTTTGCGAATCACGGACGTATACTTGACATTTAATTCCATAGTCTTTATCGTATGGTTCCCTTCTTTTAATCTGAACGTTGGAATTGGTTGATATATCATCCGAAAAACAAGAGGGTCCCGAACACAAAGTGTGTTCGACTTTGATGCCAAAATCAAACTGTAAGTCAGCAACTCGATTGGCTTTATTGGAAATAGAAACCTTCGGTTGGGAAATAGGAGGTAGCGGTGTCGCCTGATAACAATAATCCCACCCTTCTTTACCACTTCCCGAACACCCGGGAACACTCTCATATCCATCTCTCTGGAAACATCTAAGACCGGCGTTGCAATCGGAATCATAGTCGCAATCGCCTTCGCACATACCATAGCCGGTTCCTCCATTGCGAGAAGAGTCCAAGGCTTTCACAGCCACGCAATAGTCAGAACCCTTCTTCGCAGATCCATAGCATCCAGGAACAGGCTCATCGCCATCTCTTTGAAAACAGGTCAAGCCCGATTGACAATCAGAGTCCTTGTCGCAATCACCCTCGCACATGCCGTAAGAGTTTGTGCCCAAATTATTCTTCAAATCAACTACGTACTTTTTATCGATGCAATAATCATAATTTATTTTACCCTTTCCCGAACACCCGGGAACACTCTCGAATTTATTTCTCTGGAAACACTTGAGACCGGCATCGCAATCGGAATCTTTGTCGCAATCGCCTTCGCACATACCATAGCCGGTTCCTCCATTGCGAGAAGAGTCCAAGGCTTTCACACCAACATTTGTGCAATAATCCCACCCTTTTTTACCCTTTCCCGAACACCCGGGAACACTCTCATATCCATCTCTCTGGAAACACTTGAGACCGGCATCGCAATCGGAATCCTTGTCGCAATCGCCTTCGCACATACCGTAGCCGGTTCCTCCATTGCGAGAAGAGTCCAAGGCTTTTATAGGCACGCAATAATCCCACCCCGATTTCGGGGTTCCCGAACACCCGGGAACAGGCTCGTTTCCGCCGCGCTGAAAACACATCAGACCAATTCCGCAATCGGAATCTTTGTCGCAATCGCCTTCGCAAACGCCGAGACCGCCAGTGCCCTTTCCGTTGATATGAACGTCCCCGATGTCGAGGCGAGTAGCTCCGAGTTCGGCCATTTTAAACTTTGGCGAATGCAAAGATGGTAAAGAATTTTTCTTCTTTTGCTCTGCCATCGCTTTTTCAAAGACCTTTCTGTCGTACACAAACGTGTCTGTGTGCTTCTCCCGACGTTGCGATTCGCGTTGCGATTCGAGGCTCTGATTATTATGTCGTTCCAGACTTTGTCCTCTGTCGTGAACTTCGGTCGTTTTTGTCAACGAGTAATCAAAATCATTAGAATCGCCGGCGTGAACGAACGAGGGAGTGAACGTAATGCAACACGCAGACAACAAAGCAATCGAGTAAAGAAACAAGACACGACCGAGGGTGGCGACCGTCGTCGTCCTCTTGGGCGCACTCATTCCTTTTCCCAATACTACGCCAGAGAAAGAGTATATTTTGTTGTGTTTATTTCCTCAACTATTTCCAAATAACACTACGTAACACTAAAAAAAAGAGAGAATTCGGTCAGTGGGAATAGAGCGCGCGCGCGCGTCGTACTTCCGACGATTACGAGCCGCGCAGCAAAGAACGAATCGAAGCGCTTCGAAGACGTGCTTCGAAAAGCGCACGTTCAAAGAAGTAAAAAACTGCGAGTCGTCGTCGTCGTCGTCGTCGTCGTCGTCGTCCATTCGGCGCGCATTCTCTCGTCTGACGTGGAAACAAAATGGAAGCGTCTCGAGAAAAATGCCTTCTTCCAATGTTTCTTCGTATTTTGCTCTCTACCTTTTTAACAGTATCGCAATATAACAGCAGTAGAGGTCTTCTTCTTCTTCTTCTTCTCGTCGCTTAGATGCGACTTTCAGAGTGAGAGAGACGGTGATGATGATGCGATGATATCGAAATGCCCGCGTGTGAAATAGTGTTGAAAAAATGTGAGCTTTCAAAAGGCATCCTGATACAAAAAAACAAAAAAACCCTAAATTACACACCTTTGAAAACTGTACTCGTTCGAATCCATCGAGCGAGAAAGAAACCTTTCTTTCATTCAGTTCGCAAAGAAAGACCGCAGAAAACAACGACCATAAGTCGCGTTACGTGAAGAAGAGGAGAAAGAATATCCAATTTGTCTTGTTACTTCTTATAACGCTTTCATAGAATACAACCACTACTAAACTACTACTACTCACAAAGAACAAAAGCAGAACGAGCAGTGCTCTAGACGCTTTCTTCGAGCAAAGAGAGAGAGAGAGAGAGAAGCGCTTTTTGTTCTCGCGATATAAAAGCGCGCGTTGTGTCCTCATCGCATCATCACAGAAGCGCTTTTTATATTCCAATTTGCTGCGCGTGTGCCGGAAAAAAAGCGAACATAACGCGCGAGAATAAAGAAGAGAAAGAAGAAAAAAGTCACCCAAAAAGGTTCCGTTCGCGTGCCGCGCGGGAGTGGGAAAAGGTCTTTTCGTCGCCGTTCGAAAGCAGACGCGCGTCGAGAGAAACATCTGGCGTCGAAAGATATAATTATTCTTCCGCAAAATTTGAGTCAACTTTCGTGCGCAAATGAACAGTCGAGAGGGAATAAACGAGGAAAGGGTGCCCACATCGATACCGTCCCAAAAAATGACGATTCAGACGACTTCTTTATCGGAGAATAACAACAAGGAGAATAACAACATCGACAGCAGTTTTATCGTCGTCGCGGGGAAGATGAGCGCGTCGGGATCCGCGGCGACTTCTGCGACTGCCGCGATTGCTGCGACCGCCACTAATTCGTCGCCGAAATCATCGCGAAAGACGAAGCGCTGGTTTTCTTTTGTTTTGGAAAACATCGAACGCGACGCGCGATTCAGAACGATGTGCACGGAGACGCTGAATAAAAGGTTGCAGAAAGCGTACGAGAAATTGACGAAAAGAGAGACGCAGGCGCATAATAAGGAGTGGATTTTGTTGAAAATGGCGAGATTCGTGTTGGAAACCAACAACGCCGCCGGGGAGGAAGAACGAGAAGAAGAAGAAGAAGAAGAATACAAAGAAGAAGAAGAAGAAAGAGAGGCGATGAAAAACTCGATGTTTGCGCGACTGAGACAGATTTTGGAAGAGACGGTTGAAAGCGAGCGAGAAGAAGAAGGGCACACAAGAAATGTACCCGCGCCGTCGTCGTCGAATAATAGCAATTATAACAACAACTTTCGCAAGAACAGGAAACGAAAAGTGACGACGAAAGAACGTGAAGAAAAGACCGCTGCCGTTGCTGCAGTTTCATCTACCACTATGATTCCTCTCCAGTGCTCGAGAAATGACGGCAAGAGTTGGCGATGTTCAGCGTTAGCCGTGGAGGGACACAAGCACTGCGCGAAGCATTTGCGGTGGGGGTACGGAGCTCGAGCGGCGAACAACGCGCAACACATCGCGTCGATAGCCAACATCATCGCCGCCGCAGAGAAGAACAATAAGAACAACAACAACAAGAATAACAACAGCAGCAGCAAATTAATGCACAGAAACAAGGACACGCGCGCTTTAGAAAAGAAAAGTCGCCATTTACCCAAACGACGCGTCAATCTGAGCGACGCCGGCGAGAAACAACAACGATTACGCGAGGAGAAAATGTACGAACAACATCGCGTCGAATACGAGCGTCGAATGCAGAAGAAAATAAAGAGTAGCATCGTCCAAACGACCTCCAGCGATGGCACGAACATCGCCTGCACTATCGAAGTATGCGAGAAAAACGAGGAAAAGGAGGACGACTGTCTCAGCGAAAACACGAGCATTCCTCTCTTCTCTCGTCCCGGAGGAAGCTTGAAAAACTCCTCGTCGTCGTCTTTATCCTCTTTGTCGTCGTCTTCTATCGGGGTGATGAAAACGATCAATTTAGACGACTTTTCCGGATACGGGCCGTTACGAGAACACTTACTGAAACTCGCAGCAGGAGCGAGTAGTAATTCTACCGGAAGAGAAATATCGGTAGTGTATTGGACGGCGCATAATACCGCGCATCAAATCGCGTTGGGAGAACCGTACGAGTATTTCAAAGCGAAGTGCGTGAAACTTCACGCGAAAGTGTACCCAAAAGCATCATCATCAGGTACTGGTGGTGGTTTTCGAAGCATCAAAATTCCTCTCGTCGCGGGACCAACGTCGTCGTCGTCGTCGTCGTCGTCGCCGTCTGCGACGATGTACATGATGTTGATGATGCAAAACGACAAAAACAAAAATATATTTTTTCCAGCCAGCTCTACCTAGAGTAACGTACTACCAGATGTAGAAGATAAAAACACACCACGTACCACTGTAACACCAGGTACATTAGAGTAATAACATGCATTTTAATAAGTAAGGACGTGCAGTGTACCACATGCAAGCGTAAAGTATAACAACATTAAAAAATTAAGAGTACCTCCAATTCACCTTTCGTAAGCTCCCGCTCGCGTCGGCGATTTTTTCGTTCAACTCATCCATCTTCTTCGTCAATTTCAAAGCCTCTTTACCTCTTTCCGTGTCCGCGTTGGCGAGTTGCAACAACAAATCTCGTTCCATCTTTGACGGATCCTCTTCCGCGTTGGCATCGAGGACGCTCTTCTCCGACGAACCCGCTCCTCCTCCTTTCGAAGAGGAGGAATACTCAAACAACGCGTCCCATTTTTTATCGAGCTTCTTGAGTGCTTTCTCAATAGGCACGACTTGGTACATCCCGCTATCGCCGGGAATCTTGGACGCTAACCCTTCCTCGACCAACTTTTTTACGCTTCCGTGCACGTCAAAATCTACCGCGATGCCGAAAGCATCCATCAGCGCTTGTTCCAATCGATCGTCTAACTCCTCTATGGTCATCCCGGATTTATTCCCTCGCATCGCCGCGTACGCCAAAATCATCTCTTTCGTCTCTTGTTCTTCCATATCCGTCGACACCGACGCTAACACCGCGAACCCACTCGAATCCATCTTCTTCATAACCTCTTTACTCATTTGCGCCGCGTAGTTTGCCTTGGATTTTTGAATGTTCGCCCACGAGGCGGATAACTTCCCGCCGGCAACGGTTAACAACTGCATCGCTCGTTCCGACAACGCTTCGCCGGTTATGAACGCCCAAATCAACGAAAAGAGAACGAGCACCATGGTGATACCATTCGTCAAGTAATCGATAAACTTTGCGCATATTTTTACGCCCGGAAAAACCATCTCCAAATCCGCCATCGGAACGTTTTGAAACGATTTCAGACGCAAAGGTCCAGCGCCGGACGGAACGTTCAAAAACTGCGCCTCCGCGGCATCGATTTTATCTTCTCTGTATAACAAAATGACCTCCTTAAACGTCGGTTCGCTCAACTCGAGCTTTTTGTGGACGTTTTTCAACACGGACGCGATTGTTGGCATGAGCCTTCGAAGCGTTTTCCGTTCAATTTTCGAAACCTTTCTCTTCCCTCCGCTCCTTCCCGGACCGCCCGCCGCGAAAGCAGATTCCTCGCCTTTCGAAGACGACGACCCAAAACCCAAACCGAACGCTTTCCTCAACACCTTCCCAACCGGCCTTTTCAACGCGTACTCCAGCAACAAATCAATCTTTTCCGCGATGAACAAATCTGCGTGCGTGCTCGTCGTCACCCCTCTCTTGAACAGTAAAACGCGTTCGGAAAATGTCGGCAGCCCAACCTTCAGCTCTGGATTTTTCTTTAAAAACGCTTTCAACAAACTCACGTCGTATCCTCCTTTCTCCCAATCGATTGTCATCGGTAAGCGAAACATAAAATCTTCCTCCATGGCTACGTCCCACTCGCTCGCGCTCAACAAGGTGTACTCCGCCGTCGCCATCATCTGGCAAAATTGCGTCACGAACTGTACGCTCACCCGTTCGTGTTCGGTTGGACTTTTCGCGTCGCTCTTCGCATCCTTTCTTCGTTTCGGTAGTAAACCGCTGCTGGCGTCGAATCCTTCGCGCAAAGCGTCTCTTTTCGTTTGGTGTTCGTAATGGACGATCCCGCGTATCAGGGAGACAAAATCGGAAAACTTTTTCTTTTCCGCGCCGGACACTGATGACGACGACGACGACGTCACGGAGGACGACAAAAACGCATCCTCGCACATCCGTTTGCACGAATCGATGTTCATCGAGACGTGTCTCGTGTCCTCGACGTCGACCGTGAATTGCGTCGTTGCTTTTGAGGCCATGTTTTATGCGCTCGAATGAAATGACGAACTTGTCCACACTTTTGCGCTTTCCCGAACGCTTGAGAAGAACAAGAACACGTTTTGTACGACGCGACGATGAGTTCCGCGGAAACCACGAAGGCGACGACGACACCACCCGTGCCAGCAACAAACGTCGCCTCGTCCACGACGACGACGGACGATCTCCCTCGCGCGCACGTGAAACGTTTGATGAAACATCACCTCTCGCAATTCACACACGTGGACTCGAAAACCGCGCAACAGTTCGAACCGAACATCGCGAAAGATGCCTTGGATGGCGTCCAGCAAGCGTGCAAAATCTTTATTCACTACCTGACGTCCACGGCGAACGATATATGCACGGAGAGTAAACGGAGCACCTTATCCGCGGTACGTTGTTGAAGTTTACGTTTGGTGGGGGGTGCATTCTTTCGGATGGATTTTGAATTTTGAATCGCCGCTTTCGAGTCTGGATTGCGTTCGAAAACGCTCTCGATCGACGCGACATCAGTCACTCATTCATTCCTCTATTTCTCTCTTTTAAAACATTAAAAAACAGGACGATGTCATCCGCGCCGTGCGCGAAATCGATTTCCACGAGCTCGAGCCGAAATTGAGAGACCATTTGAACCAGGCGAAAGCCGCCGCGGCCCAGCGACAAGCGCTCGCCGCTTCGGCGGCGGAGCGAGCGACGACCGAGCGGAGCGAAGGCGCTCCGGCGAAGAAACAGAAAACGATGGATGAAGAGGAAGAAGAGGAAGGAGAGGGTGTGAGCGACGAAATGGGAGACGATGGTAAAGAAGAAGACGACGCAGGGGAGGAAGAGGAGGAGGACGAATAGTACTCGCATCAGTAGCTTTTGTTAGACTTCACCAACCTTCCCCAAAAGACATACACATTTCCCCTCAGAAATTTCTCATCTTTCGCGCGCGGAAGGAACTCAAACGCACACTTTTTGCGCGCGTAAAACCGACAGAGCATATAAGACGACGAAGGAATATCATCGTTTGAGATCTTCTTTCTCTGACGCGTCATCTCTCTCTCGTTCTCTCTTTCTCTGCTCTTTTTTGTCTCATTTTCCAGAGAGAGAGGCCGCGCATTGGATTGTGTTTCTGGTTCTGTGTTTAAAGAGAGAAGAAGGTACGGAAGAAGAATAAGGAGACGAGAGAGAAGAAATGAAGCGCACGTACCAATCGGTTCCCTCGTTTACCTCCGGAGGACTTGGAAACGGGGGGAAAACTCTCGAGCGCGTGAAATCGTTTCAAGAGTTACAAATCGAGTCCGATACGAAGTTGTACTGGGTGAAGTCCTTGTTCTTCCTCTTCTCGTGGGCGTTCGTTTCCGGCGGGATTATTTTACTGAACAAGTATATTTTCGTGAAGGACGATTTCCCGTACCCGATTGCAATTTCCGCGACTGGGCCTTTGTGTTCGTGGATCGTGGCGGCGTTGTTGATCGCGAGCGGGAGAGTGACGATAGAGAACAGATTGACGCTGTGGGAGTACGTGACGATTATTATTCCGATTGGTTTGTTCACGGCGATTACGTTCGCGAGCGGGAACACGCTGTATTTATACTTGAGCGTCAGTTTTATACAGATGATTAAAAGTTTAAGTCCAGTGGTTGTGTTTTTAGTTTTAGTTTTGTTAGGTATGGATAAGCCGACGTTTACGAAGACGTTTGGGATCGTGGTGACGAGTTTCGGGATGTTGGTGGCGTGTTTGAGCGAGAGTAAATTGACATCGGTCGGGATCATGTTGATCGTTCTGAGTGAATCGAGCGAGTGCATTCGGATGGTGTTTTTCCAGCACATGTTGTATAGTCGTAGTTTTGGAGTCATCGAGGGTTTGTTTTATTCCGCGCCGGCGAATTTTCTGTTTTTAGTGCTCTTCACCGTAATCTTCGAGTACGGCGAGATGGTTGAGACGGAGGCGTGGAGACGACCGATGGGAAATCCGTTGCCGTATATAGTAGTCGCGTTTTTTGGATTTTTCGTAAACGTGACGACGATTGGAGTGATTCAAACGTGCGGCTCGTTGACGTTTAAAGGTGCCGGGCAGGTGAGAAACGCGACGGTGATTATGTTATCCAGTTGGTTGTATAAAGAGAAGCAAACTTTCGTGCAGCTGTGCGGTTACGTGGTTTCAATCGTTGGATTTTTCATATACCAAACCGCAAAATCGGCGGAAAGTTTGGACACGATCACGAAAAGCGCGGAATTCATGGCTGGTGAACCGTTTACGCCCGGCTCGCCGATTTGGGAAGGTTCGGAAGAGTACACGTGGACGACCAGTCCGCAATGGAAACAGATCAAAAGAGGCGGCATTTTCTCGAATTTTCGGTTCGTCAATAACAAAGGAGGGTCCTCGAACAATTTAGTCGGAATGGCCAACGGAGGTAACGGTAGCACGAATAGCATGAGCAATAAAAACAACAACGGGAGCTTTTCTGGGTCGGAGGAAGAGAGGCAGAAAATCTTAGGCCCGACGCTGAAGGAAATCGAGGAGATCAAATTGGCGCAGTTGGCTAAGCAAAGGTCGAAATCGACCGCAGATTTCAACGTCGCCGAAAACGGCGGGTTGGTGGTGACGCCGAGAAGTTCTGATTTTGGTTCCGGAAGTACCGGACAACACTTTGTTTTAAGTTTACCTGAGGATTCAGAACGCGAGAGAGATCCGACTCGAGCCGCCAGATGGGGCGTTTAAGAAAAACATTTTTACTAGTAGTTTAGTTTTAGTTTTCATCATAGAATTTGTATACGTTAGACTTCACATTAAAATACATGTAGGTAGAAGAAGACTCTGGTTCTCCTCGTTCTTCTTCTTCTTCTTCTTCTTCCTTCTCCTCTTGTAGCGGTTCGCGCGGGTTTGGATATATAATCTACTCTGTTGTACATTTCCCGCTTTTTGACCCCTTCGCGCTATTCTTAATTCTTCTTTCGTCCTCTTCCTGTCTCCTCTCCTTTTTCTTTTATAAACTTCTCCCTCCTTTCTCTCTCTTTCTCTCTCCTTCTCTCTCTTTCTCTCCATTCACACACGACGCTGTGGACGAACCACTTAAAGCACCGTTCCGTCCGGAATCTTTGCGTCCTTCAAGATGCAAGCGATTCCGTCCACAATCTCAATCATCCCTCGTAACTCCTCTCTCACCTGCACATTGCCGTTGCATCTCAACACGCAATCCTTCCCGATGCTAGCACCAGAATCTACAACTACGTTTTCCATTTCCGTGTTATCACCAACAACCGTTTGCGCGACAACTTCCGGCGACCCGACGATGATGACGTTCTTCAATCGAACGTTTTCACCGATTTGAGTCGTGGGACCAACGATGGCGGATTCAATAAACGATCCGCTTTCACCGCTTCTAACGACGCAACCGTCCAAAATCAACGACTCTTGAACTCTGGCAAAACCAATAAACTTAGCCGGTGGTAAATATCTCGCTCTCGAGATGAGTTTCTGGTCGGACCCGTACGCGATCAACTCCGCCGACGGACCTCCTTTCGCCATCTCGATGTTCGCTTGAAACCATTCGGAAAACGAGCGCAACGGCGTCCAATACCCCTCGTGCTTGTGTACGACAACTTTCATCCCGCGCTCGATCGCTTGATTAATCACGTGCTCGCCAAACTCGAAGTAATCTCCTCGTTCTCTCGATGGATTCAAAAGCAACAACTCCTTCATCGCCTCGGCGGAGATTATGTAATTCCCGGTGCTGATGTGATACGAGTGTCGTTCGTCCTTATCGACGAGTTCGCGAAAAATGTTCGAAAAGTGCGGCTTTTCGTGCAACCTTTTGACGACGCCTTTCTCACCTTTCGTCGTCACTTCAGTTAAACCAACTTTTAAATGGTTCGAATCGTGGTGTAAGTGCGATTTTTCCAACGCGCTCGAATGGCAGCGTTCGCTTTGAACCATCATAGTAATTGCCGCGCAAGAGTCGTTGTGCGCCTTCAACATCTCGTTGAAATCAGATTTGTGCAACTGCTCTCCCGAGCACACCAAATACGCCTCTTTATCGTACAATCCTACCCCCGCTCCGTTCATCAAACCTTGACCACTGCTCACGCCTTGTTCGATGGCGACGTCAAACGACTGCGCTTCCAAGTGCGCTCTCACAGCCGCCGCGCTTCCTTTGGGCCACTCGTCTCTCGTCGGCGTCGCTGACATTGGTAACACGCAAACCTCCGTTGTCGATCGGCCCATGGCGGAATTTTTCGAAAAAGTCATCGTCACGTGGTTGTTCAATGATCTCGAGTTGTATTGCGTCAAAACGAAAACTTTGCCAAACTCGGCTTTCAGGCACGCCGCGACTGGGAAATCGATTAATCGGAACGATCCACCCACGCTCAACGCCGAAATCGCTCTCTTTCGCGTCATCGGGTTAGACTCACCGGCGCCGCCGGCTAAAACGATCGCGGTAACGTTTTGTGCGGAGACTTTTGCAATTGCGCCCGGTTGTTGTTGTTGATGCCGTTGTTGTCCGTTCAACGGAACGTTCACCATTCTCGTATTCCCCAAGTTCACTCGATTCGTATCCTCGCTCGTCCTCGACATGCTCAACCTCGACTTACTCGGCGACGACGCTTCCACCCGTTTCGACGTCATCACGTCGATCGTCTCCGCCGTCGAATTCGTTTGCACGCGAAACGGCGCGTCCACGTACGAGTTTCGCATCATCTCTCGCTTGTGTTCTTCCAAAAGTTGGTCTTCGTCCACGGAACCTAAACCTCTCTGTTGCTGCGCTCTTTCTTCTTTGATCGCGTCCGTTTTCATCTCGTCGCCGCGTTGGTGGTGGTGGTCTCTGTGGTGCTCTCCTCCTGCAGAAGAGGAAGATCCTCTCGCCCCGGAGGAATCGCAGGAGATTCGAGTCGTCGACGACCCGACTCCCAATCGTCCGTTCCTCGCGCCTTCGCTCGAGGTGGAGGACCTTTTCGACATGAAGTGTTCTTTCAGCGAGAACTGGTGGCTCACGCCCGTGCACGTGGACGGCGGCGAACGGCTTAAAAACGCCATCTTTGTCTTCTTCTTCTTCTTCTCTTCTTAAAAAAGTTGACGTGGTAATCCGCTTTTAATCAATGAACGCGGAGAGAGAGAGATATTTTCTCTCTAACGCCGGCGGTAAAAATGAAGCGACTTCCGACGTATAACGCGAACGTAAAACGCTCCCTCTCTTCTCCTCGACGAACGGAGAGATACTTTTCCCACGCGATAAAGTCTTCTTAAAGAAGAAGAAGCGCACTGTTTTGTGTTGGTGTATTCGAGCGCGCGTGTGTATTCAACGCGTAAAATTTGTACGGTGAAATGTGACACGTCAGGAAGAAGATACGAAAGATATTTTGTGCATTTCTGCTTTTTTTCACGACTTTTCGTACAAAAAAATGGAGAAAATTTTTTTTTGATTGGACGACTCTGAAACGCTTTTTCGTTGATCACAAAGATAACATAGTCAATGTTGTGCAGACAGACACAGACGCAGACGCGATGATGGAAAAGGAGACGCAAAACAAGGAGACGACGAAAACGACCTGTTATTCAAGTACCAAGCGATGGGTGGAAGAGAGCAATCGGATGTACGCGAAGAAAGTCGAAGAAGACGCGAAAAAGATGAGGGAGAAAAAAAAAGCGCATCAACGCTCAGATGCTGCGGGTGTTAAAAAATCATATCGACAGCGCTTCGACGGTAAAGGAGGCGACGAGGATCTTTCTTCTTCGGAAGCGTTCGAGAGACGAATCAAACGCGAGTGCGAGAAAATACTGAAGCGTTTAAAATCGTCGTTTAATACGTCGTCCTAGAAAATGTAAAAAGGTTTCAAAAAGTGTTCATATTACATCAACTTTTGCGCACACTCTCTCTCTCTCTTTTCTCTCTCTCTCTCTTTTCTCTCTCTCTCTCTCTCGATTTAAAATATGTTAATAATATAAAATACACATTTACGTCGCCACACCATCTTGTTGTTGTCCTTGCCCTGCTTCGCCGCCTTCGTCGGGAGACTTGACGCAACTTCTCGCGACGGATTCGAACAAGCGTTCGATTTCAGGCGCGCACCTCGTGAATCCGTGCGCCCAAAAGTTGTATCTCGGATTTTTAATCAACTCAACAAACGTGACTAATAATCCCCACGGGTGCGGTCTGTTAACAACTAATCGCTCCAATAAAACTCGCGTGATTTGTTCTCGAACTAATTCCGATTTCGTCTCTTGGAATAAGCACAAAGTTACGCAACTGAAGTAGTGCGTGTGCGAGTTTGGATATCGCAACTGGTTCGCGACGGCGCTCATGAAGTAGTATCGACCTTCCGCGTCTAAACTTTCATCGCACAATTTTTGCAACAATTCCATCGAACTGGAATTCAACACGGAATTGCGCGCATTTTGGTTCGCCACGATCGCGTTGACGCCGACGTATAACACTAAAGCGTTCATCATCGGGACGTCGTATCGCGTGCCGGTTTGCATGGCTTTTTGCCCGGGAAGCAAAATGTCGTCGCGAACCTGGTTAGCAACTTGAGACGCGTTGGCGATGTTCTTCGAGCTCAAATAGTTGTCGATGGTAACTTTCACGTTCGATTGGTTAAACGCTGGATCCTTCAATACGAATTGAGCCGCGTTCGTCGGTTCTTGCGAGATTTCCGGCAACAAGTCAATCTTCAAGTTTGGCGTGAACGGATCCGGCAAACGCATGTTCCTTGGAAACGCAGACAAGACCAAGTTACGCAGTTGGACGCAGTTCGTCGGCGTGGCATCCAAGAAGAACACGTGGTTATCGCAAAGAAATTCCGGGAAATCGTGCAACAACACCAAAAAGACTCTCAAGACGCCTTTGTAGAGCAACTTGACCGGCTCGGTCAAGTTACACTCGCGCAAGTACGGTTCGAGAAACTTCAACGCGGCGCAAATCAAACGTTGCAACAACGGACGACCTTTTTGCGCGTGGTCCAAGAGTAATCTCGGCATGAAGCATCGATGCGACACGAGTTCCAACCACGCGAACGCAAATCCAGGAACGCGCATGGGCTGCAACGCCAACAAAGCGGAAGCAAACGCAGCCAAAACTTGCGGATGCGACGAGTCCAACACCGCATCCGGCGCTCTCATTTCGTTGAGCAAGCCGCTCAACGCGCGAAAGTACGGTTTCGGATTGAACTGCGGACCTCGCTCGTCCGTATCTCGCATCGCTGTGCGAACGATGGCAACCAACGCGCGTCCAAAGAGCGCTAAACGTTGCTGCGGTGACTCTTCCGGGCGTCTCGCGAGACGCGTGACTAAACGACAATACGCGTCAACCGCCGCAAAGCTCATGGAGCTTTCCTCGCCGCCTTGATTTTTCTTTTCGCTGCCAAGGCAATGCGTCACCGCGAGTTCGACCAAGACGCGCAAAAAGCCTTCTTGGGCATCTTCGCGAAGGAACGTCGTTCGTTCGAGTCTTTGCAAGAACATGACGGATCGGTCGTCTCCGGGAGGCAAATCTTGCACTCTCGCCCACTCGTCAAAGTGACTGGCGACTCGTTCGCGCATCTCCTTCGCAGATTTTTGCGCCGTCGTCAAGTTGCTGTCGTCGACCCCGCCAGTTGACACTCTACCATCGCCATCCTCGCCAGCTTTGCCACCACCCAAGAAGCTCGTCGTTCCTGATTGCTCGCTCGGCGGAGGCGGACCACCCGGTAACGGTGGTTGCGGCGGCGGCGGAGCGCCAGGTAACGGCGGTTGCGAACCCGGAAACGCGGATTGCGGTACCGGCGGTTGCTGCCCGCTCGCTCCTCCCGGGCCACTACCGCCACTGGAAGCTCCGGCAAGATTCGATTGCGATGAAGTCGCGCTTCCCCCCATCGGCGTCGGCGGTGCGAGTCTTGGAATTCTAGAAAAGTCGTCGTACACTTTCAAAGCGACGCCGCTCATCAAGGTCGCGCTGCCAGGTCTCGGCGGACGCAAAGTCTCCAATTGTAACGCCGCCGGAAACTTCCCGGATAAAGCAACACCACTATCATAAAACGGAGCAGAAATCGATGACGGTTGCTGCTGCTGGGTTTCTTTGTGTTGTCTTCTGACCACGACCGCCGGCGCTAGCGCCTCGTCGACGTCTCGCATCGCTTTTTCCGTGGCTGCTTTTTCAATCAACGAACATCCGAGCTCCAAGTTGTCTTGCACCGCGTTTTGGATGGCATTTTCCAACGCTTGCGCCTCGCACGCGTTGGATGCACCCGCCCTTTGCACGAGCAATCGCAACTGGTTCGCCGCGGATGCCTTCAAAGGCTCTCTCGACGTCGCCAAGGCTAACGATCCAGCCAAAGAAGAAACCATCGCGTGCGCAGCTTTACGTAATCGCGACGTGTCTGGATCGCACGCGAAATCTTTACGAACGAGTTCTCTGGAAGTCACGCATGCAATAGTTGCGGAGCGTTCAACAACCGGCGACACAATCTCCCGTATGCCGTGCGTCAACGCAATCGGCAAAAATCGCGCGAGCATCGCGCGAACACTCTCCGGAACGTTCGGTTGCGGATGCACGCGGGCGTGCGCTTGAATGTTCGGCAAAGCTTGCGCGTCCGACAACGACGGTTGTTCCGCGGCCATATTCTGCTGGCGTTGCTGTTGTTGTTGTTGCTGCTGCTGCATGTCTTGTTGAGAAAGCTGCTGACCCCAGCCGCCACCCATGCCGCCGCGCTGCTGCCCTTGCAACGACGGGAGTTGGCCGTCGCTCGTGGCAGTTTGCAACATACCTCCAGGACCAAGCCCACTCAAACCGGCGGGAACTTTGTCGGCGACGAAATCAGGATTGTCGATGCGCACGCGTTGTCGATTCTGTAACAAATTCGAAGGCTTGACGTCCTTGACGCTCAAATTGAAGTGCTTAAACAATCTCTCCGTTTCAAACTTCAAGTTCAACTTCAAATCGCGATCGAGGTAAATTTCCGCCAACAACGCTAAAAGCGCCGCCGTCCACGGGTTTGGAGGCTTGAAGACGTAGTTATCTTTCGCAGGTTCGAGTATCTTCGCGACAAATGGGATGACTGCAATCATGCGTCCAGCTTCGTAGGCGTCTAAAATCAATCCTTTCACGTCGAGATCAATCATCAACACCGGCTGCAGACGCGCGATCGTTAATCCGCCGAGCCATGAACCAAGATTTTTCAACAAAGAGCGCTCGCCTGAATTCGTTTTTACTTTCCCGCTCGTCAGCAAAACTTTGATGTTGTGATAAGTCGCGCGAAGAATCGCTTCGAACAATTTTTCCTCGCCAATTTCGTCGAGCATTTCGAGATACAACGCGTGAAAGTTCGGCTCGATCGCCGCTCTCTTCACAACCATGTACGTCGCGAACCACTCGTAAAATTCTGGCTTGAGCTTTCCTTTGACTTCTTGCCCTTTCAACTTGACGTTTTCACCAGACAAGTTGTTCACGGCGAAGTGAATCTGATCCGCGGTTTTCGAATCCGGCGAAGCCGTCGTCGAGGTTGAAGCTTGCAGAAGCGTATCTAAGTTAAGAGACGTCGCAAAACCAGAAGGCGCGGACGCAATCGCCGTAGCCGAACCTGATCGTGACATATCCCCGCCATCTTTGCCGAAAAACGGTAACGACGAGGCTGAGTGCAACTTACCGTCTTTCGTAGAAGACGAGTCAATCCCGAGCACGGATGCCGCCATGTCCGTCGCCGTCGTCGCGTTCGCACTCGTTGCCGCACTCTCCGAAGCCGCCGTCGCTGCCGCTGCTGCAGACGATGCCGCCGCCGCGGCCGCTGCGGAGTTTCCAGCCGAAGCTATGTCGTTGAAACTCAACTTCATGCCAGCCACTCCCGCGGCTAATCCGCGCGCGTCCTCCGGGCCGCCCATCTCAGGTTCGTGCATGCCGAGCGCGACTTGCGTAGGCTCCGAAACGGGAACATTTCCAAAGAACTGACCCAAATCCGGATGCGCTTGACGTAAGTGTTGAATCTGCGCTAAGTGCTGGCAATATTGCGGCCATTCCGGCAAGCGAGTTTTGAACTGTTCCAACGCTTCCGAACCGAACGCGAACATCTTCGATCCAAACGGTTTGCGCAAAGCGTCCAAGACGCAACGTAAAGCAACACCGAGCGTGATGTTACTCACGAGTTGACGCTGGACGAGCTGACCGAACAACACAGCGGTAATTCGTAACTCTTTGTCCGGGTACTTTGGAAAGAATCGATACTCGTCGAACAAATTGTGCACCATGCAACTAAACACTTCGCGTTCGCGCGGAGTGTTCGATCGCAAAAACCCGCCAAGCATGTCAACGAGATCGTTGATTTTGCGTTGACCGGCGTACACTTGCTGAAAGTGTGCGTTCGCTTCAGCTTCGATGTCGGCGGGGAACCCGTTGGACAACCCAGGATTCCCCGACGCGTTGGCCGTATTCCCGGCGTTGCCGCCGCTCGGGTTCGTCCCATCCGCATTCATACCGCTCGCGTCGCCCGCGGAAGATCCTCTCTGAGCGTATGCATTTTTAACCGTTTTAATATCGTTTTTGTTTTCCGCCGAAATCGACGTCGCGCTTTCCAGACACTCAAAGAATAGCTTCGCAGTTTCAGAAGTTACGTTTAATCCTTTCACGCTTTGTCCTTCAGATTCCAAGCAGCGTCTTCTCAGAAATGCCGCGCACGCTCTGGCGAAATCATCTGGATTTCCTGAAGTTCCCGCGCTATTGTTCGTATTCTTCCCCGAAGAAGATCCAGCTAAAGAATCTCTCAGAAACTTTTCGAGATTTAAGTATTCGCGCCGCGACGCCAACGCCGCGATTTCGACACCCATCAACATCCCACTTCGTTTTGCCGCAGAAGATCCGTTCGAAGACGCCAACTGGCCAATTCTTTGCAGAACTTTAGCTAAATTCTTCATTTCCGAAATCGCGTCCACGATTCGAGGTATGCAAGCGTTGTTGCTTTCGTAACTCGTGCTCATAGCTTCAATAACCGCGTCCGGCAAGTGCGTAAACGCGGCGGTCAAAGCGTACTCTCTCGGCGCCGACGCGTTTTGAAAGTTTGAGAATATCCTCGTCAACGACTTCTCGACGACATCCGAAGCGATCGAAGATTCCGCGTTTTCCGCGCGCGAAATAGCCGCCACGACGTAATCCGCGTTTGTCGACGCGCCGCGATCCAAAACTTTCGCCGCGATTGGTTTCAAGAAGACTTCTTTCGTATTATTCGTGGTATTTTCGGCTAACTTTGTCAACACTAACATCAAATCAACGCAAGACCAACGCTTAATTTCGCTCTTCTCTCCATTCGGAGGGAAACACGTCACCCCAAACTCCCACTCCATCAAACTCGGTTCCACCGCGAAGACCGCCGCGCTCAACAATTTCATTTGCGTCGATTGCAACTCGTTCGGCCAGACGATCCCATCCCCGACGATAGCTTGCGCGGGAAATGGGCTCCCCGCTCCTCTGCGATACATCTCTACCAATCTAGAAAAGAAACTATAATACGGCGGAAAAGACCCTTGCCCGGCGGCGACGTTCATTTGCTGCAAACTCGATTCGAAATCCGGACTCAACTCCACCTCGAACCCGCTCGAAAACATCTCGCTCTCGGGATCTTTCTCTCGCAAACTCAAAATAGCATCTTTCAAGTGCACCACAACGCTCTCTCTCCAATCCAACTCCGGATGCGTCTCTCTCACCGCGTCCGCCACGGCTTCGATGTTCCAGGTTTTCGCCCTATTCGCCGCCTCCGTCGGCGGCGGCAAACCCATCGCCGACGCCAAATCCGCCAACGTCTGCGACGGCACGTCCCCTAACGAGCCATCCCCGGTCTTTGCAATCGTCGCCAATAATACCGCTAATCCTTTGTTATCGATCCTCGGTAACAACGCCAATATCTGTTTCAAGGAAGCTTTCGTATGCGCCGAGGCGTAGCCCAATTCCTCTAACGCCGCAGCCGTGGACGACGCAGACGCCACGCGAGAGGCGATATCGTTCGCCAACGGGGAAGACGATTTCGACACGCCTTCCCCCATTATGTGTATATGTGTATACTTTCTCTCTGCTATCAAATCGCGCGCGCTTCACTACACAATAATGTTAATATATAATTCTCTCACCACACGATCGTCGTCAAATCTCACAATCTTCTTCTTGATTTCTCGACGACGATGTTTACGCACAAACAAAACACAAAACCTCCTCTCTCTCACTCTCTCGCCCCCCGCGTGTGTTTTCCGCCTTTTTTCGACGATCGGGACAAAACGGCAGACAGAATATGTGCGCGTGTGTTCTTTCTCTCGGTGTCTTTCCTCTCTTATATGTGCTTTTAAAACGAGCGCAAAGTGCTTCTTTTTTCTCTCTCTGTCGTTGTTTTGTGGCGGGTCAAAAATTAGGGTTTGACCCTAAATATTTGGTTTTAGAGAGTCTGGATTTTTGAACCATTTTTATCACATCACTCGTATTTAAATATGTTGTCTTCTGAAGGAGGAGAAGGAGGCGTGATGACGAGAGCGAGGAAGAGGAAGGTTGGGCAGAGAGATGTGTGGGATTTGATCGTGAATAACGACGATATTTGTTTTAAACATATTCTTCCGAGATTGAATCGAACGGATGTGAAATTCTTGTACGAGGTGAATACGGAGACGAGAAAGTTGATTAAAAGATCGTCTCGCGCGTGGGAGTTGAAGGAGAAGCTTAAGGTCGAAGAGATGTCGTCGATATCGACTTTGGAGTTAGCGTGGGAGCATGAATCGTTGTGGTCGTATTTGTTT
>ERZ651776.2264-NODE-2264-length-21254-cov-7.072815_pt1 | contig 21254 bp, 19 predicted proteins | sample MGYA00514761_ERZ651776 | MGnify/ENA metagenome assembly ERZ651776 | reverse complement strand
ATTCTTCAGAATTTCCCCGCCTTATACAACACAACAAACACTACTAAATGCTGGGGCTCTTCTTTCGAAGAGCCGCTTCTGCCGCGAAAACGACGAGAGAAAGGTCGCTGAATCTGTCGCTGTCGGGAAAAGGAGGAGGAAAAGGAAAGACGACGAGTTTTGGGAGTTCTCATCATCAATCTTCGAAGACGTTCCATTCGTCGTTCTTCGGAGATGCGAAAGCGTTTTCGTTATTCGCGGCTCGGTCGGGTTTCGTGAGAAAGAACAGCAGCAACAACACGAACAACATCAGAGAGAGAAGCATAAAAAGAGAGTTCTTCACGCGAGGCGAACGAGATTCGTACGATAATTATTATTCGCGGGGGGGATATACTACGACTACGAATGAGAGCAGAAGGGACACCTCTGTGGTGTGGATGCTGATTGGAGCGAATACCGCGGTGTACTTGGCGTGGCAAGAACCGGAGAACTTTAAGACGATGAGGACGCATTTTTTGGTCTCGGAGAGTTCTTTGGCGAACGGGTACTGGCACACCGCGTTGACGGCGGCGTTTTCGCACAACTCGTTCAATCATTTGTTCGGGAACATGTTTACGCTGTATTTCTTCGGCAGAGACGTGGCGTTGGCGTGCGGAGGAGCGTATTTGCTGAATTTATATCTCGTTGGTGGCGTGGTGTCGAGTTTAGCGCACGTCGGGTACGAGAGGTACGAGAGACGGAAACGTAAACCGCACGTTGGATTTTTCGACAAGAGAGAACACGAGAGTTTCTTCTCGTGGTTCGACGAGCGCATGGATAAAATCGCGAGGTTAGCCGCGCCGGCGAGTTTAGGCGCGTCTGGAGCGGTAAACTCGATCATTGCCATGAGCGTGATGATGATGCCACACCGGAAGATTTATTTGTACGGAATACTTCCGTTGGAGTCGTGGGTATTCGGCGCGATGTTCTTGTTGAGAGACTACGCAGGATTAGGAACTCAAGACGGGATTGGACATTCGGCGCACTTAGGAGGAGCCGCGGTTGGTGCTTTGGCATTTTTGTTGAGGAATGGCAGAATGATACGATAGAATACATAGAGTAGATAGAGTAGTAGATGCAAAGGCGTAGATAGTAAATATACATACCGTAGCGTGTAATTTCAGAGAAATATTTTGTTCAGATACAGTTTCGCTATTCGTATACCAAAATACTTATATTTTTACATTCTTTCACTCGCAAATCTCTCAGTTAAACAAAAGTAATCAATGCGCTGGCGAAGCTGTGTTGTTTTTTGCGGTGTGTTTCTACATTTCTGTGTTTCTAAATGGTTTTATTTCTTTATCCTCCTCTTCTCGTGCGCTTTGGAGCAGGCGCGTCGGCGTTGGCGCCTGCTCCTTCTCTTTGACCATCAGATCCGCCGCCTCTGCGTCTGTTGGTAGCGTCGGGAGCAGCCGTGGCAGCGCGGTTCGCATTCGCTCGTCTCTGCGCCGTTCTCCTCGCCACCGTCGCCGCCGTAGGTTGACGAGGAGCGGTAGGAGTAGCTCGAGACGACGGCGGGGAGGGGCTAGGCGCGCCGACAACTTGACCATCCCTCATGAACTGGTTCAGGGCTCTCTCAAAATTCTCGGCAAACTCGGCTGTGCCTCTCTCGCGAAGTTCGTTGCGAATCATCTCTGTGTTGGCAGAAATGAGAGCCGATGGCGCGGACTGATGGCCTTCCGGCAGGTTTCGCGGAGGGGGCGCCCAGCCAAGGTGGCGAATGCCATCGAAAGAACCAACATCGTTTCTTTCGGCCGGAGGAGAAGACGGTTGGGCCGATTCGGGATCCTGCATTGTATATCTATGCATTTGCGCGAGAGTTGCTGGCGATACCATCGCTGGAATGACCGTGGCAAACGCGCTTGAACGATCCAAGTATACCGTTCGCGGTAAGCGGAAACTTCGCGATGCACTCACGTTTTGCGTGTAAACGCCGTTGCCAACCTCAGTTCTTCGCTCGTTTCCAGCTGGTGCCGCAGCACGCGCCGGTGCCCCCGTCGCCGCGGCCGTCGCCGCTCGGATCGAATTCATATATTGAATCGTCGATTGTCTTCTCGCGCTAGCCGGCGAAAAAGAGGGAGCGAACGCTGAAGCCGGTAAGGCCGCAGGGGCGACCGATGATACGCCGCGCGCCAATTCCGTCCAAAGTGCGCCAATCGCATGCATTTGGCTCGCAAGTTCGAGAATTTCGCCATTTATGACGGCTTGTGCATTATCATCTCGTCTCTCCTGCGACGAGGACGCGTTCGGAGCGCTTTGAAAAATGTCACCGGATCGCACGCGTGCGCTCAACTGCGTGAGCTGCGGGATAAGACGCTGTGCAGATCTCGATGCAACATCGAGGGCGGTTGTCAACGCGTCGACGTCTCCTTGCGCCGTTGAGATACCGTTTGCAAAGGTATTAGCGTTTGCGTTATCACTCGCAGCACCGGGGACAGCGTTCGTAGTTGTTTCGTGCGTGAAAACCGGGGCAGCTTCTGGGACGAAATCTTCGGAATCGGATTCCGAGTCGTCGCCGAACAAGGAAATTTCTCTCCCATCCATCAAACCAATCGGTAACGGATAGGCTAATCGATGGAATTGCAACGCACTTCTGTCTACTCCTCCGTACAATCGAGAATGGCACTCCGAACACAAATCGTAGTCATCTCTGTTTGTGCATTTGTATCTCGCGCCGCGAATTGGCATCACGTCGCATGCATCACAGCAGACGCCGTGATGCACGACGCTTTCGAGATGTTCGTCTTCTTGTTGGTTCTGTTGCTCTTGCTGCTGCTGCTGTGAGGCCGCTAAATGTCGATCTAGCCGCATGGCGTAGGTTGCAAGCGTTTGCGCGGGATTCGTGCGGGAATTTCTTCTATTACTGTTGTTGTTGTTGTTGTTGTTGTTGTTGTTGATGTTGGTGGTGGTGGTGGTAGTATTTTGTTCTCTCGCCGCTGGCGGTGGCGCGCCGTTTCCTGTTCCTCTTTCTGCATCTTCTCTCCTTCGTCTCGGCGGCGACGAGAACATCATCGGGAAACCATCTGGCATCATCGCGCCCATCTCAATTTCCACCGCAACCGGGCCGTCCGGAGTATCAAAGACTTGCGTATGAACGGATCCGTTGGCGCCAAAACCGTCCTCGTCGGTTGGGAATCTAGGCGGTTGTAACCCGTGAGTTGGTCGCCGCTCTCTCGACGACGACGAAGTTCGGTTATTCGATGAAGGATTTGTTCCAGTGTTGGTGTTTTGTCCCCTTCCTCGGCGCTCCTCCGCCCGCTGACCTGTCGCATCGGCGCGCGGTTGAACCAACCCGCCACCCGCGCGGTCTGCTCCTACTATCTGCGATAGAATCATGCTTCCAATTCTTTGCGGATCGAAAGCTTCCGGATTGGTCCCGCTAAACGCCATGCTTCCTAACATCCTCGCGTTCGGTGGCATCATCATGTTGGTCATCCCGCCGACAACCTCCATGCCCGGCGGTAAACCTGGAATGTTCAACCTTTGAAACACAGCCTCGCCGCCGCCGCCGCCGACGGCGCGGCCCATAACTTCCTCGATGGACCGAAGACCGGAACCCCTCCCTCTCATCCCGTTCTCCCGATTATGCGGCGCGTGCGGATCATTCCTCAACCCTTCCGGCGTCCTCGCCGTCGCGGACTCGGGCGCTTTCCTCACCATCAACAACACGTCGTTATTTTCCACCGGCGCCGAGGATAAGCTCGTCTCGTCCGCGACCAAGCGACCTCGACACAAAATCCGCTGTTCCGCGGGTTTCACTCCAGATTTCGTTTCCACCAGTTTCTTCAGAGCGAGGATTTTCGTCTGTTTCAGATTGATGTAACACGTAGCGCGAAAGCGTAGATTGTGGAAAAGAGTGTCAGTCAAAGTCAAAGTCAAACACCAACTCTTTCGCTTTCCCCGAGGTTGAAAAGACGAAGAAGAAGAACCGCAATCGAAACGTTGTTGAGGACAGAGAGAAAGAGAGAGAGAAAAGAGGGAAAGAAACGCGTGAATTCATCGAAATTCGCGCTTTCGTTCGTTCTCCTTCTCGCGTCTTCTTCTGCGTCGTTCACTCTCGACGGGATGCGTTACACGAGAATTGGAAACGAGATCTTCTCTTCCCTAACGCGCGAGAAGCGACTCTAACACGAAGAAGAAGAAGAAGAAGAAGAAGACTAAAGAAGAACGAAGCGCAGAGAAAAGAAACGAACGCTTGCGCGTCAGAACAACATAACGTACCGTCGCGCACAAGGAAAACTCGTACTCCCCGACCGGGTCTTGCGAGCGGACTTTGATCTTCAACAACCGCTTTTCCCCTAAGGAGGAAGAGGAGGGACCTTTGGTCGTCGCCGGGGCCGACATCTCTCTCTCTCTTTCCCTCTGAAGTCTCTCTATATATATGGATTACTTGTGTGTTGTTTCTATCTCGTGTGCGTCTCTCTCTCTCGTCTCAGGCAAGCTGAGAAAGAGCAAAGGAAAACTCTGGGGAAAAAGTTTCCTCACTTTTCTGTTCTTTTTCCTCTTCATACAAAACCACGCGCACGTACACACACAGAGAGAGAGAGAGAGAAAGAGAGAAAAGAAGCGAGACGCGTGCGCTCTCTCGTTATATCACTCGTGAAAGTGTGCGCGTGTGAGTGCGCATAAATCAGCCGTAAACGCGAGAGAGAGAAAGAGAGAGAGACCGATGGGAAAATGGATACAAACGGTGAAACGTTTCCCTCTTCTGTTCCTCGCGTTACTCTTCCTGACGACGTTCGTGACCTCCTCGATGACGGCGATCGATTTTGTCCTGAACCGAAATATGGGGTTAACTTCTGCGCCGGAAAAAATCAACCGATACTACGCTTTGACGTTCGCCACGTACGCGATGAAACCGGTGTTTGCGTTAATGAGCGATTGGTTTCTGAGTCGAAGCTCGAGTCGTGATGAAAACGACGAGAAAGAAGGAGAGACGACGAGGCGAAGAGAGAGAGGACATCGCGCGAAGTTCGCGAGCGGGTGTTGTATTTTAGCCGGCATATTTCAGTTCGCGTTATCCTTTGCGAAAACGCTGAAGGAAGTGTACGGGTTTGGGATCTTGATGACCGCGTGCGTGAGCGGGGCGTACGCGAGTTTGGACGGGATATTAGTGTGCGCGGCGAAAGGGACGAAGACGATTGAGACGACAACTTCGGGGAGAAACGAGGAAGAGATGCGACGGATGGGCGGCGGAGAAAGAGAAGGAGGTGGTGAAATAAACGCAGAAGAAGAGGCAGAGGAAGTACGCGCGATTGAAGAAAGAGAGAATAACGCGCATAATTCGAAATCAAAGAACAGACGGATAACGCAGGTGAACGTGCAAACAGTCGCCATGGCGACGCGAACGTTTGCGGCGATTTTAGGAAGCGCGTGTTCGGTTTTGTTTTTGGAGATGTTCACCGCGCGAGCGACGATTGCGTTGTCGAGTGGGTTTGCAGTTCTGGCGTCGATTTTTGCGCTGAGGATTCAAGAGGGAAAAAGGAGCGCCGGAGGAGCGCGCGAAGTGGACGAAGATTTGGAAACGAGAAGAAGAAGACGAAGAAGAGCGCAAACGTCGACGAAGAAATGGCCGTGGAGAAGATTCTTCTCGGACCGCGAATTCATCGTGCTCGCTTTGGCGTTATTCATCTACCGAATCACGCCAACCGCCATGGATACGTACAATTCGTTCATCTACTCCATCTACGACAAAAAACTACCAAACAGTGCCTTTGGTATGTTTCAATTCTTCTCCAACGTCGGCGCGCTGTTCGGCGCGTTTGCGTTTTCCTTCTTCCACAACAAATACTTCGTCGAAAAGAAGCAACAACAACGAGACGACGGAAATCTTCCTCCTCATTCTCCTCCTGGAAGAATAGGAGAGTTACCATCATCATCATCATCATCATCGTCAAGATATGCAAACGCTCGAATCCGACAAAAACAACTCCTCCTCCAAACGCCTCGATCGAAAATGAACGTCTTCCTCCTCGGCGGCGTCGCCGACGTCGGCTTCCAGCTCGTGCGACTGTTCGCGCTTTACCACCCGCCTCAAATTAACCAACGCAATAGCGGCATGCGCGCGGCAATCATCCTGTCCATTCTGGAACTCGTCATCTCCTTCGGCTCTCGCTTCGCGTACATGCCCATCGTCATCCTCTCCGCCGTCGTCGCCGAAAAGTGCGAAAACAAAGAAGCCTTCTCCTTCTCCGCCTTGGTCTTCTTCGCGGACCTTTCGTCCATCTTCGCCGGCTTCATCGCCGCCGATATCGTCGAGCGATGGAAAATAGGCGCCGCCGTTAAACGAAAGTTGGACATGATGTACATCACCGGACGCTCCTGGCGTCCTCTGAAAAACTTCGTCTACTTATGCGCGTTTTTAAAACTCTCGGCGGTCGCGGTGACGCTTTTATTGCTCAAGCTCATCTTATCCCGTTCGTCCTCTTCTTCTTCTTCTCCTTCTTCTTCCTCTTCTTCCGAGGAGGACGAGGACGAGGAAAACGAAAACGAGGAGGCGTACTACGAAACGGTGCTCGCCCCGGCGGCGACGGCGGCGACGACGATAACAACAGCGCGAGACGATGACGAATATAATCAGTTTAGTCCGTATAGAATCGATCGATAGATACTAGATGTGCAGTAGTATTCCTAAGATGTAGTCATCATGCCTAGTTATTTTAGTTGTAATAGTTGTAGGAGTACTCCTATAGGAAAAAAGCTTCAGAAATGCAAGAAAAAGATACGCACGTGCGCGCGCACAAAATGACATCACGCTTTCCTGCTTTTGCTTCTCCGTCTTCTCGATAACGGAACACGACTCCTGAGAGTGAAATTTCCGTCGCTCTTTTTTTACCCGCGATGATGACGACGACGATGACGACGACGACTTTGACGACGACTTTGACGAGAACGCGAAACGACGCGAGTTCACCATCGACATCCGTTCTTCAGTTCTCGTCGTCGTTAAGAAGAAGAACACGAAGAATTGGCCTCCGCGCTTCCCCCTCCTCCTCCTCCTCCTCCTCCTCCTCCTCAAAGAACGAGACGGATGAAAGAAACGAGACGACGACGACGACGATTGAAAACAACAACACTTCCAAATTGCAACAAACAGAAGTCATCACTCGCTTGTGGTCCAACGTGAACGAAAACGAGGGGTACGCGCACGAGTCTGGGTCGGTTTTCGGAAACGCGGCGTTGATTGCCGGAACCACGGTTGGGGCCGGCGTGTTGGCGCTTCCGGAAATAACCGGGCCGAGCGGGTTTCTCCCGAGTTCGGAAGTGTTGGTCGCGATGTGGATGTATTTCGTGGCGACGGGATTTTGCTTGGCGGAGGTCAACTTGGCGACGTTATGCGCGCTCGGGAGTTCTAAAGATGGGGTGAGTTTGTTTTCAGTGACGCGTTCGACGCTCGGGAATGGTGGTGCTTTGGTGTTTAGCGCCGCGTACGTATTCATGCACGAGTGTTTAACCATCGCGTGTTGTTTAAAAGGGGCGGAGATTTTGTCGAGCGGGAAATACGTCGCGGATGTTGGATTCGACGAAGCGGTTTTAGTATTTGGTGGTGCGATAGGTTTGTTCGTGGCGCTGAGCAACGAAAAAGTTTTGGATTTCACCAATCGATTGTTGGTGCTTTTTATCGTTAGCGCTTTGATCGGGTTGGTGAGTTTGTGCGTCGGTGAAGTAGACGCGGCGAATTTGGAGAGAAGTGATTTTAGCGTGGTAGGCAATACTATCCCTGGCGTAGCGGTTGCGTTCGTGTATCAATCCGTGTTGCCATCCGTGGTTTCCTCGTTGGAGGGCGACGTGCCCAAGATTAAGAAAGCGACTATTTTAGGGACCGCGGTGCCGTTGGCTATGTTTTTGCTGTGGAATGCGGTCGTTTTAGGTGCTTTATCCGGAGAAGATTTAATGACTTCAGGAGTAAATCCGGTGGATCTGTTAGCCTCGAAAATCGAAAGTGGCTACGGCACGGTGTTAATCGACGCGTTTTCCTTTAGCGCCGTGGCGACGTCCTTCATCGGATTCACCATCGGATTGAAATCGTTCATCGCGGATGGGTTACGATCGGTCGACGTGAAATCCGAACCCATATCCTACGCGTTGACGTTAATCCCGCCGTTAACTTTCGCCATCACCTACCCCGACGTCTTCATCTCCGCCATCGACAACGCCGGAACGTTCGGCGTCATCGTCATCTTTGGCTTGTTGCCGCCTTTAATGGTGTACAGTTATCGAAAATCTGCCAAAGAATTTGAATCTAAGATTACCATGTCGACCGAAATGACGCGACAAAAAGCCTTGATCGATTCCATCGCTTTACCGGGTGGCGACTGGACCTTATTCGCCATCTTTGCCTTTTCCGCGTGCGTCATTTTGCAAGAGCTCGTCGAACGCGTCGGCGGGTAAAGCCGATCGTAGAAAAAAAGTTGTACATATATATATTTTGCAGTATACTCTGCGTGTTGAATTTCCTATCGATCATCGACAAGGAGTTCTTGACGAATACGTTTGATTGGTGTTTCGCTCGTAGTATTTTCGAGAAAGGGAAGCCAAAGACCGCCGCCAAAAACTTCACTTTTTCTCTCATCATCATCATCACCAAACCATCATCATCACCGATACAAACGCGATAAACGAGCATCACTTTTAGAAAGTAGTCGTTTTGAGAGTAGTCTTATACATAATAAATGAAAAACAAAAAGCGCAAGCAAGAGCGCCAAGCGCGTTTAGAACGGGACGACTTTGAGAATCGAATCCGGGAGGAACAGACGAAGCATCGCCACATCGACCGGACGAAAGTCTTGCTCGGCTCCGGCGGGGACGTCGCCTCGGATTCCGAGGACGAGTTCGACGAGGCGTACCAAGGTCAGTTTGGCGAGGTTTTGGAAAAAGAGGCGCTGTTTAAACCAGAGAAGAGTAAACAACATAAAGAACCGGAACATACAGGCATCAATAGGAAAGAAAAAACGCTCGTACTGACAAGTCGAGGGGTTGTCGCTCGGTTTCGCCACTTGATGCAAGATTTACTCTGTTTACTCCCGAACGCGAAGAAAGACGCGAAGATTGATTCGAAGAACGATAAAAGAGCGGTGGTGGAGTGCGCGGAGTTGAGAGGGTGTAACAACGCGATATTCTTTGAATCGAGGAAACGGCAAGATTCCTACGCCTGGTTCGCGAAGACGCCGGAGGGACCGTCGATAAAATTCCACGTGGAGAACATTCACACGATGGCGGAGTTGAAGTTAACCGGGAACCATTTGAAGTTTTCTCGACCGAGTTTACACTTCGATCCGAAATTCGACGACGAAATGCACACGCGCGTGATTAAAGAGATTTTAGTCCACTGCTTCGCGACGCCGTGGAAACACCACGCGATGAAACCGTTCTACGACCACCAGATGTCTTTTTATTGGGAAGACGGAAGAGTGTGGTTTCGAAACTACCAAATCGTCCATCCGGAAGGGAAAGAAGTGCGAGCGAACTTCTCCTCCATCGAAAACGGCGTCTCCTCCGGTGGACTCTCCTTAACCGAAGTCGGCCCGCGCTTTTGCCTCCACCCGATCAAAATCTTCCAAGGCGCGTTCACCGGGAAAGTCTTATACGAGGACGAACTCTTCGTCAACCCGAACGTGCGACGCGCGGACGCGAAGAAAAAAGACAGCGACGTCTACGCCAGAAAAGTCGCGAAAAAACAAAAAAGGAAAGCGCACGTCGCGATGAATCAGTTGAAAAGAAGAGAGGATGATTTAGATGGGTTTTTTAGAGACGACGACGCTTTTTAATGCGAGTAGTATTCATCCTCCGTTGTATCCTCTTTGTCTCAAATGTCTGTCGATTCTCGTGACTTAAAATCCACGCAAAACGACGTAAACAACACTCTTATTACTCTTCTACTCCTATGTTTCGATGACGACGACCAAAAGCAAAGCGTCGAAAGTATCCTCCTCCGGCGTGTCGAGAACGTTGCACAGCACGCGCAACGCGCGTTCGAAACGGACGAAACATTTACATCCAGAGAAGCGATTGGATGCGTCGTCGTCGAACGAAGAAGACCAAGGAACGCATTTGACGGAGGAGGAGGAACGAAGCGATGAGGAGGACGATTCTTTCGACGACGACCGAAGAAAAACGGGTACGAAAAGGAGAAGGAGAAGGAGAACGGATCGGAAGGGAGGAGGAGGAGGAGTACGCTCGGCGAAGAAGATTGCGGACGAATCAGAACTTTTGTTTCCTCTGAGACTCCTTGGGAAAAAGGAGAGAATGCTTCTTCTGCGTTCACCCGAGACGACGACGACGACAAGAACGGGAGTCATCAAGAAGGAGAAAACGTCCATCCGAAAACACGCGGCGGAGAACGTGTATCGATTGGTTGCGTGTTGCTTGCAGAGCGGCGATTTCGAGTTAGCGGCGCGAACGACGGCGGCGTTGTTAGCCATCAGTCGGAAGCGGATGTACCGGGAGGAAGAGGCTTTGGAGGACGGAGGACGGAACGAGGACAATGAAGAAGAGGAGGACGAAGACGAAGAGGCGAATGAGAGACGGAGGAAGAGAAAGACGTTGAGTTGGCACCATAAAGTCGAGCGGAATGATTGGGAGACGCACAAGAAGCACGAGCGATTAGCGATGAAGAGTTGTTTGGAGTTGATGAGTGGAGGTCGAGGAGGCGAAGAGGAGGAAGAGGAAGAGAGAGACGCGAAGGTGATTTATGCGAATTTATTGAAAGAGGCGAACGTTGGGGGCGAGAGGCATCAGGCGAGGTTCGAGAGCGCGTTCGGGGAGTTTTTCCGAGCCGCGAGGAGGAAAGCGAGAGAGGCGAGGGTGAGCACGGAGAAGGCGAAGGCGTTGAGGAAGGCGAAAAGGAAGAAAGCGCTGCCGCACGCTTCCCGGTTTGGCGGGTACGACGAAGAAGAGAAAGAAGAAGAAGAGAAAGAAGAGAAGGAGGACAATAAGCTAGAAATAAACCTGGGACCTGAAGTGACAGAGGCCGTGCGGTTACTCGAAGGTCGCGGCGTCAAGATGTGTAATTTCTTTCCCAAAGACAAGAAGAAAAAATTACGTTCCAGCACGCGTTTGCTCACGGATGCGGCGATGTTGAAAGTCGCGCTTTGGTTTGAATCCGTGAAAGACGAGACCGTGCGAAAACACGTGCTACGGCTGGAGATGTGTCGATCGCCACTCACGAGTAAAGAGATAGAAATGAAAAGAAGAGGTAAATCGATTGCGAAAACCCTGGATGCTAGAGCCGAGAGTGGAGCGTACGGCGACGATTCGCTACGAACGAGTGCGCTCATTTCCATTTCGAGCTTACTCGAGGCCAGGGCGACAAAAAAGAACAACATCAACAACAACAGCAACAACGAACGACAGGACATTAATGCGAATTTTTCTTCGGCGTCGTCGAGCGACGACGCGATCAAACTTACCATAGCTTTCGCGATGCTCACTTTGGCCAAAAATCCAGCGAATTGGCAAGAACCGGAAATGACTATGGTCACCGTGGATGAGCAGTTGAGAAAGCTCGTCGAAGAGTTCCCGAACGATAAAGACGCGAGAGAGGCTTTGGCGACTTTTTTGATTCGAGCATACGCACGCGGGTATCGAAAAGACCACGCGGAAAGGTCTCGAAAAGGCTTTGCTCCGCCTAAATCCCGTCCTCTTGACTGCATGGACGCGCAAAACATAGCGAGTGCGTGTCTCGCCGCCGTGCGAGTCGACCCGACGTGCGAAATATCCACGCGCTTTTTAATGCATTGCTGGAAGTACAATTATAAAGCGGAGAATGTGCAACGCGTAGAAGGAATTGATTTTTTGGAAGATGCGTTCGATGACGACGATGAAGGAAGTATCAACGAAGCGGGGGATAATTTTAGCGCGATGGATACGGCAAGCGTCGCATACATCGGAAGCGCGATTGATGTAAACGAGTTATTACACGTCGCGTGCGAACGCGTTGAGTGTTTTCCGAAAGACGAACAGTCTTGGAAATATTTGAGCACCGCGCTAGTGGGCGTCGAAACGTGTATAGGAGAAAACGACGACGCGCACGCGAGGCAATACGAGATTATCTTTCAAAACGTGAGCACGAATCGCGCGTGGTGGCCGGAACGGATGTTTGCCAATCCGAAGGAAATTACTTTCTCGAACATCGCGCTTTGCAAATACAAAGCCGTCGCGGCGTGTATCGCATTTCCGTTTGATGAAAGATGCAAGCGATACGTGAGCACCTTTCAAACTTTCCTGACAAAAAATGCGAAATCGAGTCCGAAATTCTCTAGCGTCAGATCCCTGCTTTCGTTTTTGAAGGATAGCGTCGAGGTGAAATACGAACGCTTGCTTACTCCGAAAAACAAAAAAGTTGCGCGAAAACGCGATCGAGTTACCAAATCGCACGAAGGAAAGAATAGGAAAGAAAGTGAAGACGACGAGCTAAAAGACGTAGAAGTAGACGACGCGATGCTCTAAAGATGTAAAACAGTAGTAATAGTATCTGTAGTTGGAGGTTAAGAGAAACGATGATGAAAAATCTTGAGCGCCTCAATTAATTACTCCCGCAATGCCAACGTGATCGATACGGGGCAATGGTCGCTTCCATTCATCTCCGTCAATATTCTACTGGACACCACCTTCACATGTGCGTCTTCTGCGAACATTTTGCTGCTAGCTAAGAAGTAATCCAAACGTAAACCTCTATTCTTTGGCCTGTTCCCGACTCGTTGAGACCAATACGTAAACCACCCGCTCTTCCCAGGATGGAAATAGCGGAACGCGTCTTTCATATCGCACTCTCTCGTCATCACTCCAAACGCGTTCCTCTCTTCCGGCGTCGTCCCTGCTGATTTTGGAATGTGTTTTGCGTCTACGTTATAAATGTCGATATCTAGATGCGCCACGTTTAAATCACCGCCGTAAATCGTCGGTTTCTTCGCCTGCAACGCGTTCAAATGCTCGCGACACTCTTTTTCCCACGTGTTGATTCTCCAATCCAAACGGTCCAGCTTTTGCCCGCTGTTTGGAACGTACGTGAATAGTGCGTTGAACGATTCGTATTCCAAAGTAATCGCGCGGCCTTCCGAGAGATGTTTCCCATCGAGCAACCCTTCCGTGACTTTTAAAAGCTTTGGTCCGTCGTATCGCCTCGCGGCGGCGGCGTTCGTAGGGATTGGCGCTTCCTTCTTCTTCTCGCTCGCGCCGCCGCCAAACATATCCTTAATCGACGTTTGCTTCATCGGCGATTTCCCACCTTCTTTTTTTCTCGCCTCTTCGCACTCGCCCTTCGCCAAAACACAAACTCCAGCGTACCCTTTCTTCGCCGTCGAACACGCAAACTTCACCGTCGTAAACTCAGGCAACAACTCCTTCAACTGTCTCGTCGCCTCCTCCACGTTTTCCGGATTAAGCTTGTGCTCGGAGAACATCATCGCGTCGCACTTCGTTTCGTCCGCAATTTTTCGTAAACATTCGGGTTTATTCTTTAACAAAGCGCGCAAACCGGCGACGTTGAACGCCACCGCGGTGAAGCGACGCTTCGTTTCGTCGTCGTCGTCTTTGAAATCTTCGTCTGCGCTTTCCAACGCATCTCGGGGGATGATTTCTGGAATGAGTGCCGCTGCGACTTTCTTTTGCTTCTTATTCGTGTTTATGTCGTTCGCCTCGTTCTCCTTCTTCTTTTTGGTGGTCGCTTTCGGGAGAGGGGAGGACATTTTACAGCCGACGATGATGAGAGTACTCCGCGCAAAAGCAAGTTGTGCGCAATTTCACCTCATTTCCCCAGACGAAATACCTACCACAACAGATATCAGATATCCATGTCACACCGGGGCCTCCTCCTCTTCGGAACGAAAGGGGCGACTAATCTGATCAGATGCGCGAGATGTGCGCGCGCGCGGAAGAACGCGAGGATATCGAGAATATCGACGACAATAACAACTGCTTCTTCTTCTTCTTCTTCTTCTTCTTCCTCGCCGTCGGGAAAAAAGAATCTCTCGTTGCAAACGCAGTTGGACACGAATCGAATAAAAAACAGGCGCGAATGTCTCCCAATCCCGACCGCGATTATCGCGGTCAAATCATCAGGAGGAGGGGACGAGAACACTTTGTATAAAAAGTTGGAACTCGATTTTGAGACGAAGATTAAGCGATACAATCCTAAGTTTGAGATGATTTCCTGCCCACAAAATCCAAAGAATGAGAAAGGTATCGAAGAGCAAAAAGCGAGCGAAGGCGAGCGGGTGATGAAGAAGATCGATGCGAGAGATTTTGTGGTTTTGATGTGCGAACGAGGACAATCGTACACGTCGGAGAGATTTGCGTCGGATGTTTTGTGCAAGAGCGGGGATTTAGGCCACGGTAGGTTGGTATTTGTGATTGGAGGGCCGTTCGGGCACGGGGAGGAAGTGCGAGCGAGAGCGGACGTGTCGTTGCGATTGAGCGAGATGGTGATGAATCATCGCGTGGCGAGGATGGTCCTCTTGGAACAGATTTACAGAGCGTGGACGATTGTTCGAGGGGAACCGTATCATCATTAGCTCTTTTAAATGTCGTTAGCTAGGTAGCTTTTATTTTTTATGTATGCTTTTTAGTTATTAGTCTATAATTCTATCATTTTAACTACCGGTACACTTCTTAACTAAGTACGCGCCGCATTCTAAATGGGGTGTGTATGGAAACTGGTCAAACACCGCGAAGCGCTTCATGTCGTGCGTTTCGGAGAGGATGAGCATATCTTCCGCCAAGGTCTCCACGTTGCAGCTGATGTAGACAATGTTCTCGAATCTTTGTAGCATCTTGGAGACTTCCGGGCCGCATCCGGCGCGAGGCGGGTCCACGAGGACAGTTTTGATATTCAGCGTGGTTAAATCTAACTGAGTGTCCTTCAATCTCGTGAACACGCGTTCGCCGTCGATGGCTTGAACAACCTCTTCGGCGGATAAGCGCACGACGTGCGTGTTTTTAATCCCATTCATTTCTATGTTTTCTCGAGCGGCGGCTATGTTCGTTTTCGAAATCTCCGTGGATAAACACGTTCGAAAAAAAGGCGATAGTGCCACCGTAAAATGGCCGTTGCCGCAATAGAGTTCTAGAAAATCATTCGTATTCGAAGAAGGCGCGCAACACGAACGCGCAAACTTGAGCATTTCGGTCGCAATCTGCGCGTTCGGTTGAGCAAACTGCCCTTCCAATTGCTTATACTTCAAAACCGTACCGTCCAAGTGAACATTTTCCATCACAAACGCATTCCCTATCACCTTTCTCATCCTATTCGCTCTCCCAACAATCGACACGTTCAACTCCGGATGCATCCTATTCATCTCCTCTCGCATCCCTTCCGCCGCTTTCACCCACTCTTCGTCCAACTTCCGGTGATAACACATCGTCACCACCACGTCGCCACTCGTCGCGGTCAGAAACTCCACCTGAAAAAGCCTCCTCCTCAAATTCGCATCGTCTCGTTCCACTAAACTTCTCACCGAAGGCATCGCCGCTCGCATCGCGTCCGATCCCATCGGGAACGAATCCACCAACACCGTCTTCTTCTCCTTGTAGATTTTCCCGGACGGAAGCGTCGACGTCCCCAAAACTTCAACCATGCTATACCTCGCGTCTATTGGACCGTCTAAATGCACCCCAAATACCGCTCGCATGCGGAAACCGCCATTCGTTTGCTTCGATTTAAATATTTCAATGTTGTTACTTCCATCGCTACCGCTGCTACTCAACAAAGTTGGTGTTGTCTTAATTCGTTTTTGCAACAAAACAGCCACCGCTTTGGATATTTTCTCCCTCAACTCCTCCTCGTACCTGTGCGGGCGCACGTCCACGTCCAATCCTCGCCCTTTTTTGAAATTCGTCTTCTCTAGCTCGTGATGCTTTTCTTCTTTTTCTTTTCTTTCCGTCCCCGAGGAACTGCGACTACTCGGAGAAGAAGAAGAAGACGCTTGGGTGCGGATGCCGGCGCACGAATTGTCCCGAGGAGGAGGAATAGGAAAACGACCGAGACGACGACGACGCGAGAAAGGCACAGGAGGAGAGTAACGACGGGACGAAGAAGAAGAAGGCGTCGAGGAGAGGAACATGTTCCTCGCGCGAGAAACGAGAAGTGCCGCCATTTTTTATCCGATGTTTTATGTGTGTCTGTGAGAATGCGTTTCCCCAATGGTGCGACAAAAAGTGCAACCCCAAAGAGGGAAAAAATGTATACAATTTCTACTACGCCCAGAACGCCGTCGCTCTCATCAATTTTGATGCTCTCATGATTTCCGAAAAGAATCCTTAAGCTGCCGCGTTAAAGGAGGACACCGCGCCGGCGAGGACTTTCTCGTGCGCGTCGACGTCGCCGAAGTAGGAACACCTCAAATCTCTCTCCTCGTCGTTATCCTCGTCGTCGTAAAACTCCTCCTCCTCCAAATTCTTCCCGTCGTCGTCGTCGAGAAATGATGATGATGCATCTGTGCTGCCGAATTGACGAGGACGACGACGAATGCTGCTCAATCCGCGTCTGGATTTGAATTGACCCAAGATGGGCGGCGAGGCCGGTTTGTTCATGGCTTTCTCGAGAAAGGCGAGTCGAGCGCCCGGTCGAGCGAATAACGCGCCATTTTGGGAGAGTAAGGCGAGTTTGGAGACGACGGTATTGGCGAAGGACTCGTGGAGTCGCGCGGCTTCGGCGACTGAAAGTTGCGCGAGCGCAGGGTAGGTGGAGTAGAGAGAGGACGAGGCAGAGGAACCAACGTCGCCGCCGCCGCCGCCGCCGAGGGAGGACCAAAAGGAAACGTTTTCGTTTCTTCCCCGAGCAGATGTTGTCGTCCATCCAGTTTGGAATGGTGTACCAGATGGGCGGATAATTGGTTCATGGACGGTACCGTCCAGCGCTGTCGTCGTTGTTTGTGGCGCCACGGTATCCGTCGCGTCGCGTTCCGAGTGGCTCTGCGTCGACAAAGTCGTCGTCGTCAGCGCAGAATCTGGGAACGTCACCTGTCTCACGCGTTTGACCGCCTCGCGATACGCGCACGTCGCAATAGCAACGTCCCTAAACGTCGGTCGTTCGTGCTCACCTAAAACGTTCTCATTGTTTCGATGGTCAATACTACCTTTACCGTTCAACATTTCGTCCCCAAACTCGTCCACGTTGCTAAACATGGCCGCGGCGATTGCCATCCCTAAGTCAGCGAGCGCGCCGTAATCTTCCACCGCTTGTGCCGCTCTTTTGGATGCAATCGACGCTTGCGACTGTCTGTGTTTTCGCATTTGTATCGCTTCGAGGCTTAACATGCCACCAATGCTCCCTCCTACGCCATCGAAGCCGTCAACCCCTCTTACTACGCCGCCGCCGACGCTGGACATGGAAACAGCAGACGGAGGTCCCGCGCTCGATCTCGAGTCCGCCACTATAGCCTTCTCGTTGAAGTCACGCATGGCTCGCGCCACTGCCGTTGCCGGGGCTAAAGCGCACGCTAAGAATGCGCGCTTGATAGATAAAACGTCCAAGAAATCTGGCGTCTTTTCGCCGTCCTCGTCCTCGTCGTCTTCGTCCGCGTTCGCGTCCGCGGCGAATCGTCTTCTCCCCGGCGCCACAACGCCAAACGCAGCGGATGCCATCGCATCGCTCCTACTGTATAGCAACGGTAGTCTCCCGTACTCGAAGTCGTCACCACTCACAATTTTCAAGCAATCGTCAAACGCTAAGATTTGCGAAAACGCGTATTCGGAAACGAATTCGCCTCGCATCGCTCTCATCAACGGTTCCAATGCTGTGCGTTCCGTCCCCGCGGCTCTCGTATCCGGTCGAAACGCGTACGGTTCGGTCAATATCGATTCGCACACGTCCCTGCAAATTTTAAACGCGACGTAAACGACGTACCCTGGAACAAACTTTGAAAACAAAGAAGAAAGAGACGTCGCCGGCGCCAATCGAAACCAACTCAAACAAATTTGAGCTACAAACGCGACGACTACCATCTTCGCGGAATATAAAACCACAATTGGGTCCATCGCGACATCAAACGCGATTCGTTTCACTCGATAATACCGTCTGCGCTGACCGGCCTGCGAAAATTGAAAGTGTAAGTCGTCGTGAAATCTCGGAAACGTAAGAGCCGCCAATCGCACTTTCTCCAACAACGCTTTGTGATTCCCATCGGCGCGAGAGCTCACAATTTTCTCCCTTAAAATCGACGACTCTTTGCTCACTCCACCACCACCACCACTAAACTGGTTCCTCGATTTCTCCAACCAGGACAAAATCCTCGACGATTGCACGATCCTATCCCCGTGCCCGGAAAATGGCGCTAAAACTGTTCTCACGTTTGACCAAACCGACCAATTCCACGTCGCCCACGCCCGCGCCAAACCTAAACTCCCCGCCGACAACACGAACGCGTACAAGGCTCCAAAATACCCAACGCTATCATACTTACCACCACCGCTGCTACCACTACCACGACTACTAAACATTGGCATCAAAAACATCCCAGCCACGAAAACTCTCACGAGAACAAACGCCAAAGCGTCCGTCGCTCTTTTCGCTTTCCATCGCGTCGCGTTCATATGCGAGCGCGCCTCCTCTGCTCGCTTCGCCGAAGGACGGCTCGCATCAGGGAGCGCGATCCCGTGACTCGAATCCAGCATATCTCTCGAGATGAGAAAGTGATAGTTTCGAGAATCTGAAACTCCGGGGATATTCTGATGCCGACCGCCGTTTCCGCCTGCTTTCGCTGTCGTCGGCCTCCCTGCTCTGGCGGTCACGAAGGAGACCGGCATCGCGAGTGCAAAAAAAATCCCGGACGTTTTGCAAAAATTCGCGAACGTCCCCAGTCTCACAAGGAACAGGAGGAAGTAAAACGCGGACACCTTTGATACAGAGTCGTTTTAGTGTTGTTGTTCGAGGTAAGTAAGAAGAGAGCACGTAAACGTCAGCCATGAACACACACGCACGAGTAGGGGGGAAATGAGCGATTTTGAATTTCCCGAACAATAACGACTCTTTAAAAAGACCAAGAGAAAACAAAAACGTACCGGCACGACCATGCCAAACGACGCCCAGAGCGCACACGCGACCGTTCGGAAGAACGCGACGTCGGATAAGTCTTTGCGCCAAAACTCTGCGCGGTATCTGTCCATGATATTTTGAGTTTGTGTGAATTTTAGAACGGAAAAATAATGAAGGAAAAGGCAAGTTTTTCACAAATATACAGGACTAATATGTAGGTTGCGAATACATACGCAGAGTCTAAACGACACGGTGTACACACTCTCGCTCTCTCATTTCTCTCTCTTGTTCTTCTGTTTCTACTCTACACGTGCGTATTATTAGTAGTATCGTTATTATTTCGTCTTCGTCTTCGTCTTCTTTGAAGCGTCGCGGGTTTCTTCTTTCGTCGTGTTCCCGGCTTGGCTCAATATGCAGTTCCACACGACGGAACAGCAAGACATGTACAAAACCTGCCTATTCACGGGAACGAGTGCAAAGTTCACGCAGCTCGCGGGCACCCAAAACGCCCAGCCTTTTTGTAACGTCGGCAACGCGTCTCTTTGCACTTTTTCTCGCCAACTCGTCGCGGTGAACGTATTCGTGAGCAGTTGCGACCAGGCGAAGAAGCACGCGACGACTACCGGCCCGAGCGCGGCTTGGTTCAAGAAGACTTTCGTCGCAAACGGGCGGATGTTCGCATACGCCAACGAACCGGAAACTGTGGGCCATTTTGCTCCCAGGAACGCGTACCACACGTGTTGGAGTGGACCGTAGAAGGTCAGGTTGAACAGAGACTGTCTCGCCGTTCTCGGGTAATCGTACTTCTCACTAAAACTGTTGCTCGTGTGTTGTTGTTTTCGTTGGTGTTGGTGTTGCAAAGTTTGCGCGACGCAATCGCCGACGATGCCTAAACCAGCGCTCGTGAGCGCGGATTTCATCATTCCTGGTGGTATTCTAAATGAGGACGACGACGAGTGCGCCACACCGTTGCTACCAGCCGCCGCTTTCGTCGTCGTCGAAGGCTGATGATGCCGATGACCGTTGGCGGATTTCCCCAGACCACGAGGAGTAGTAGTAGTAGTATTGCGCATCATCATCGACCCCGCGTTCTTCGCTCTGACGACGACTCGCTTCCAAAGTTCGCCGTAGTTATTCCCACTGTTGCTATTCGCGATGGTGATGAAACGCATTTAGTAGTATTATTAGTGTTATATATGTGGAGTTCAATGTGTCTTGAAGTTGTCTTTAAGTGTATTTTGGTGTCTACGAGTATATCGCGCCGTATAACTACTGTACATTTTCGTGCGTGCGTCTATCTCTCTATCTCTCTCTCTCTCTCTTTTTCTCTGTGTGTATGTGTGTTCTTCCTTCGTAACTGTAGTGAACGATATTCGCTTGCTACTGTGTCACGCGTTTATGTCGTTTGGACACCCGTTCTCTAACGCGTATCGTAAACTCTCGAGGTGGTTATTTTCGCGAGCGAAAGCGCACGTGTGCGAATCCCAAGGCGCGCCGTTTTCGTGCAAGTATTTGAGGACATCGAGATGACCGGATTCGGCAGCACATGCACACGCGGCAGATCGTAAGGGTGCATTCTGTTTCATGCAATACTTCACGATGTGGAGAAACCCGCCTCCGGCTGCTCCGTTGATCGTCCACTCGTTCCAATCAAAGTTTTTCTCTTCTCGAAACCAGCGAAGCAACTCGAGGTTCCCAGTTTCAGCTGCCTCGTGACAGAAATGAGGCTGTCCGTACCTTCCTTTGATCTCATATTCATGAACCTTCTCTACCGGTGGATTCCCCTGCGCAGTATACGTTATAAAGGTCTCGGCCAACTCAATATCCTTTACCCGTCTACACGCGTCGCGACTTTCCGTGTTCACCTCTCGAAACACTCTGAAAGACAAGTCGTCCAACTTCGATAAAATATGCGTCTCGAAGATATCTTTGTACTGCTTATCCGTGACAACCTTCCACAAAGGCGTCGGCGAAAGGTTTCTCAGCTCTTCTTTGACCTCTCTCAACTCCTCCTCCATCTCTTTCACCCGCTCTTCGAGCTCGGTCACGCGCCGCGTTGAAACGTCCCCTACAAGTTTGCTCGCGCAGTTCTTAAGCGTTTCGTCCAAGCGTTCGCACAACGCTCGCGCCTCCGCGAGATTCTCCCCCACGTCGCGCTCTGATTGCTCGTTCCTCGTCATATCGCGCGTTCGCGCTTCTTGCGAGTACTAATGAAAGTGGACGACGGACGAGTTTTCTTCTTCTCCGCGAGAGAGACGAACGACGC
>ERZ651776.2263-NODE-2263-length-21258-cov-5.335537_pt1 | contig 21258 bp, 14 predicted proteins | sample MGYA00514761_ERZ651776 | MGnify/ENA metagenome assembly ERZ651776 | reverse complement strand
CCATCCCCCCCCTTACCCCCCTCAGCTTCAATCTCGTAAACGATAACCTCGCCATTCATCGTCCCGCCAACCATGGCGACCATATCACTGACACCGTCACTCTTTCCTGTCTTTCCCCTGCTCACTTTGCCGCCTATCGTCCAGCCGCCATTCACAGCCCCCCCGACGTATATATGGGACATTTGCTTGGTATTGGGGTTAAGAATGTTTAGTGAAGATCCGAAAGGGAATATTATGTGGGGCAAAGGAGATGTCTGACGAGTCGGAGCAGTGGGAGAAAAACCTCGGAGGGAGGGGTCGTCTTCGTTGATTTTGCCGCCATTTTTGTTGCTGCTATCGCTACTCATGTTGAAACTGTCGTCAGTGATGTACAGCAGCGTCGGTGCTGGTCCTAACACCCCCACACTGTCTTGATCAATGTCAACTGCAAGAGGCCATCCCCCCCCATCCATCCCTTCGTGTTCGTAATCACTACCATCTTCGCCATCCATAACGTGAACCAGGAGCTTCTCATTAATACCTATTTTTCCTCTTATGTACCCGGTGGTAACGACGATTAGCTTGTTTTGTACGCGCGCAAACACGGGGGGGTGAACAACACTGGATGTGCCAGTTTCTCTCCTCCACAGAACTTCTCCAGCCCCTTCTCCCCCTCCGCTAACAGAGCCAAGATCACCGCCAACACTGCCCGCAATCCTCATGACAACACCTTCAGTTGTCACTGCAATGAAGTCGCACTTCTTCTCCTCTCTACCCATGGTCACACACTTTACCTCCGCATGTATCTCCCCACCTACATCGATCCAATAGCCCTCCTTTGACTTTCCCCCTGGCATTGGGTAGGGATTGACAAAACTCCGAACACCAAAAGAAGACAAAATAGCGCTAACAAATATCCTCCCTCCACTCGTACCGATGCTGACCATATCCCCGTCGAAAATGTGCGGCTTGGAATATCCCATTGCCACAGGTCTCCCTCTGAGAGGACTATACTTCGATTTGTCGATTATTTCAGCGACGAATGTATCCTTTGTCGTTGTCGTTGTCGTTGTCGTTGTCGTTGTCGTTGTCGTTGTCGTTTCTACGTTCAAGCGAAGAGCAGCGACGGCCACTACGTATCCCCCAAATGTTGTGCGCATATCCCGAGGTTGATAATAAGTTGCCGTGACGACTGCCCAGTAGTTTCCCGTCACATCGCAGTGGAGAACAGGAGAGGTGAGGATGTGCGGAGAGAGGTGGGTAAAGCCTTGCCTGCTATCATTGTCGCTGCTACTGCTACCAGGGTCGCGGGGAAAGAAGTCATCCTCAGAGACCACTTCCCCATCCTCCTCCCTCAACTCCATCAAATCCCTTTTTGATCGAGTTTCCCTTTCGACCCCCCTTTCCATCTGTCTTTCCATCTCATCCTCCTCCATTGAATTCATCCCGTCAAAAAAATAATCTTCTCCCTCCACGCTTTCCCCGTTGTAACCATCGTCATCATCTTCACCATCCTCTGAATCTGCACTTTCGAAAAAACCCTCCCTGACCCACAAACCCTCCAACCCAACAACCTCAACAACTCTCCCCTCCTCTTCTGGCCCTTTCCCGTCGCCGCCACTAACGACATATACCTTTCCCGCTCCGCTCGCCACAATGAAATCGCCCCCTATCCCATCTCCGTCGATATCCTGATCGATGTTACCACCTGCAGGACTACCGTAGAAGGCATCTTCGTCAATTAATATGGGGAAGCCAGGCTTGTGACTCTTGTTTACGGTCGAGAGGGAGCTTATTAAGGGGGAGAATGTCGTCGTTATGATTGTTGAGGGGGGGAGGAACAGTGGAGGAGAGTATACCGAGGACGCAAGGTGGTAGGTGGAGTGGAGAGAATGAGGAGGGGGAGTGGTGGGGGAGGGGGAGGCGGCAGAGAATAGAGGAATGACAAACAGGACAAGGAAGACTGACGAAAAGCTGTGAAAGAGCGGAGAGAAGGGAAGACAGGTTGGAACGAACATGCCCAATACGTGACCAAAGAAGAGAGGGAGAGGGCTTATTTTCTCTATTTAATATAGTATAGCTTCATTGCACACACAGATAACTGATCAGAGGATCTGCAAGTTTAAATCGTGAGCTAACAACAAATTTTATATTTATTTATTTTGGGGGGGGGGGGAACACGTGGGGAAACAGAAATAAAAGCTTATTCAGCGGGTCATTTTAGCCTCATATACTACAGCTATCAGCAAATCTGTCATCGTTTTGTCGAGAGAGGTTTTTACCAAGAAAGCGGTTTTCTCGAAGTGTATTAAACCATCGTCGTCTTCAATGCATCGTTTCTTGCCCATCCCACTCGTCGGCATTCCTGTCTTGGTGTCGAGCTCTCCTTATATACGGTCCACAGATGCTTACTATTCGTTTATGGACGATATTGCAACACCAATTATCCGCAAGTTAACTGACGGGGAGACTGCTCACAAAGTTGCAATCCTTGCCGCCCAACTCTCCTTGACCCCCCACATGCCGCCCTCCTCTTCCTCCGTCCTCTGTTCCTCTCCCTTTCGCCGCTCCCCTTCCCTAACCTTCCCGACCCCCATCGGTCTTGCTGCTGGCTTTGACAAGCATGGTGATGTTCCCGGTGAACTGCTGGCTTCTGGCTTTGGCTCAGTCGAGGTTGGCTCCATAACCCCCCTTCCCCAGCCCGGAAATCCACCTCCTCGGGTTTTCCGTCTCTTGGAAGATAATGCTGTAATAAACCGTTACGGCTTCAACTCTCACGGCCACCACATTGCTCATTCTAACCTCGCCAAATACAGAAATTCCTTGTCAAATTCCCAATCCCAATGTGACAAATCGCCAAAACCAAAAATTAGCTCTGCGGGGGTCCTAGGGGTAAACCTCGGAAAGAACAAAACTTCTGCCTCCCCAATAAACGACTATGTGGCAGGAATTCACAAGTTTGCTCCTTTAGCAGATTACCTGGTTGTGAATGTCTCATCCCCTAACACACCCGGGTTACGGTCTATGCAGAAAAGGGAGGTGCTTAAGGAACTGTTAGGGGAGTGTTTGAAGGCGAGAGATGAGGCGTGCAGTAAATGCGAATTGGAGAAGATACCGCTGTTGGTCAAGGTCGCTCCTGATTTAGGGGTAGAGGAGAGGAGGGATGTAGCTAAGGTCGTTTTGGAGGTTGGAATAGACGGAGTTATTTGCGGAAATACGACCATGGAGAGACCAGAGAGTCTCAGGAGTGAATGTAAGAAAGAATCAGGGGGACTCAGTGGTGAGCCGCTAAGAGATATGAGTACAAAGCTCGTTAGAGATATGTTTGAGATGACAAAAGGGGAGATCGTGATTGTTGGTGTCGGGGGGGTGGCCAGTGGGAAGGACGCACTTGACAAAATCGAGGCAGGGGCATCACTGGTGCAACTTTACACCGCGATCACGTACAAAGGACCCGGATTAGGACGAAAGTGCGCTGAGGAACTTAAGGACCTACTAGAAAAGGACAATGTTGAAAATATCAAAGACGTCATTGGTCGAAAGACAAATGTTAAGAAAGGAGTTAATTGAACCTGCTCATCCTGATTTTGGTGTGTGCGATAAATTTTGGTAGAAAAAAAGTAGTTGGTTTCATGTTGTTGCTACGTGCTTTCAAAATTTCTTATGGTATGTCAACACATATGACGATTTCATCGTTTTCTCCGCCATCCTCTCTGGACCCTTCACTCCCGTCGACAACGATTTCCTCTGTTCTGTTTCCCCAACATTTCAAGCTGCGCACGGCCCCTCCTTTCGTGGCGTAGACAATGCCGCCGCCTAACTCTGGGTGAAAGAGGCATATATTGACCCAATCCTTCACGCTCCGAATGAGACGCTGGCACTTGAAACATCGCGACATCCGATTGGTGGTTTCATCCGACATCACTGAGTCGTTTTCGCGTACGTTACTATAGCCATAAATGCGGATTATCTGGTGACGATCATCAGACGTTTCGGCCCCATATCCTAACAGAATATAATTGCCGTTCGGAGAGAATTTGCAGCAAGTTACTCCATTGGACAGCGAACCTGAAAGAGGTATGAGTGTGTGAGCCTGCATAAAGTGAAACAGCAAGACGCCCAAGGATGAGCCCAAAAAACATAAGAAACATTCGTGCCGACAGTTCAAATTGCTTACCTTCGAGCCTGTGTTTGAAGATCACCTCCCCCTTTTCGTTCGACTTTCCTGATGGGATTTGGTAATCATAGGGAGGCGGGAGGCGAATCATGGTCAAGTGTTGTTCTTTATAATTCAGCACGTTGTCGCCAGGTATCGAGGCTATCCGAGCGCCCTGCATCTCGCCGCCGCTGTCCTCGTTGTCATTGTCGTCGTCGTCTTCCATTGAAGGCATTGGAGGGGGCATCACTCTATTGTTTATGGGCGGAGAAGGAGAACTGACAAAAAAATCGTTTAGTGTCCCCCCACTCTTTTTTCGCTCACGTTTGTCAGCTTCCACCTCAGGAGGGGGGGGCGGAGGGCAACTGAAAGCAGCGACACAAGTAAGCATCAACCCGCCTCGTAGAGCCGATGATTGGGGCCAGGTGGAAGACGATATCGTCTTCCGATCAAAAAATTTCACATCCAAGCCGCCGCAATTATCTGTGTGACAGGGTTAAAATGTGAAGTATGTTTGCGGTGTGAGATTCTGCAATATCGAACGTTATTTTTTCTCTTTCCACCACTCCATTTCTGCTTCTCTACTACTTACGTAATAAAACATCCTCTACAATTCTTCTAGGAGCGAAAATGACCTGGTCTTCACTTTTCGTCGATTTTGTGGTAATTGCCGATGCACGGAATTCATACAAAATCAAGTCGTACTTGGGAAACTTTTTGGGCTGCCCAGTTCGACTGTCCAGAATTTTTTTGGGCTGACGAGTAACCTCGTCTCGCAAAATTTCGCCGTGTGGCCCCTTCAACAATCTCTCGACCATGTCTGTTTGCATCCCGAAAACAATTCTGCCTAAATCAGGATCTCGCTCATCATTCATCCGAGGGCAAAATGTTACGGACTTGATGCTCTGCTTCCTGCTGACAATCTTCCTAGCCCCGCTGGCCATATTCCAAAAGTCTATATAGTGACTGTATATGAACACAAGGATGTTATGCGAGGAGAGTTTTAAAATTTCCGAATCCCTCGTTTCTTCTTCGTCACTGTCAACGAATGTTTCTTCGTCGTTGTCACTAAAGTCCTCATTTTCATCACCGCTACTGCTGTCGTCATTCCAAGCATTGTAAATCTTTTCGTCTACAGTCGGTAGATTATGTGCTCCTGCCATGGGCGGATTCAAACCTACAAAAAAACTCAAACCCAAAATTGAATGGCTGCCCCCCACCCTTGCGACGTGCAAACATCTCCTCCTTTTCCAATCCCATACCCTGACCTCCCCCCCCAGGCAACCACTCGCCACAATCCCGTTATTGTTAGGGTGGAATTTGACACACCAGGGTGTCCGAGGGTGGCCCTCGAGAACGGAGAGAAGAGAGAACCCATTAATACTCGATTTTGTTTTCTCTTCACCATCCAGGGGATTCGACGCCCCATTTGTGTCGTGGATTTTAACAGTGTGATCCCCATGAGATGTGGCCAAGAGATAACGGCCCGTTCGGTTGTCCAAAAGATTGCTAGGTGATATCATTCAGAGGTGAGGATGTGTTCGTGTCGTGTTAGGGTTGTTCTTTGTTCTTTGTTCTTTGTTCTTTGTTCTTTGTTCTGATCTGTGCGCATGCAATGCAAGCATGATTTAATTACAGGGCTAGGAATCAATGACCATGAGCACCCGAAAGGGTACGACAGTTTCTCACCTAAACGCAATCGCAATAGTCGATTTTACCGGTCCAAGGTGGATGTGCTCATTGTTGCCGCCCGAAAGGTTCAAAGATGTTAAAATTGGTTTCCGGGTAATTTCCTCTTGTGTAGCAGCTGGAGGGGTTGTTGACGGGATCACAGACAGATCGTCAAGGCTGCGACGCAAAGATCCAAGCAGATTTGATACACGCGAGTGTGTATTTGGAATGCGCGCCCTTTTCAAGAGGGAAGATTCAATCGAAGTAGTGGGTAGCGGTGGGTAGATGGGAACAGAACTTTCATCATCTTTTCGTCGTGCTGGAGGGGGGGGAGACACATGAAGTTTTCGTGTAGAAGACGAAAGACTGGACAGCGACATTGATATCCCGCAATTCTGCGTAGTGTCCTGAATTACAGCCAGTCAATTCCCCTTTCACAAATCTTGACAGAGAGTGACGGAAAAAGGGTCGGCTCGCTGGAAGATTCGACTCCGCTTTGGTAAATTATTGGCCAGTTGGATTAGACTCTGTGGCAGTGTGGCGTAACAGAGGCGATTTCGAGGTCAATTCTATCCCATCGAGTTTTGTATCCCGTCTCCCTTTTCTCGAATCCTCCCCAAACTGAATTTTTTCATTTTCCTCGCTTACAGGTATTCAAAAAATACGTGAGTAATGGTGCTGTTGTTCACTGTAGTAATGAAACGTATTGCCGCCTATCTAACTCTTTTTCACTTGCCTCACCACTCAATAATTTGAACGCCTACCTTCTCTCGCCTTTTTTGCAGAAGGTACCATGCAGAGTGTAGGCAGCGTAATCGTGATTCGTCGGAGCGGTAAGGATGGTGCTACATTGGATTGGAATGCGAATAAGGCTGGTTTGTTGTTGGGTCGCCACGAAGACTGTGACATCCGGGTGCAGCTTCCGACAGTATCTCGTCGTCATGCTACTCTCTCTGTAGACAAGCAGTCTGGGGTGGTTACTCTCTGCGACCACTCGCCGGTGAATCCTACCCAGCTGAACGGTAAGCCCATGACTAAGGGTATGATTGTTGTAAAGCACGGTGATGTGGTTACTGTTGGTGACCGCAAGTTCAGGTTTGAGTATGCTGGAAAATGTACTCCTGCCGCAGCCGAAACCTTCATCGTTGGAGGCGACGAGAACAGCGCTCCCATGAGTGCTAACCTTAAGGGTGACGCGACTCAGGAGCTGAGCAAATTTGTGCGGGTCAGTGTTCCGAAGGCTAGCAAGAGCACCAAAAAAAACAAGAAGACTTTGGAGCCTGTTAAAGAGGTCGCAGAGGAGGCCCCCGCGAAGCGCAGCGCGAAGAAGAGGTCAAGAGAAACGCTTCCCACGCCCCTTAAGAAGGGAATTGCTGAGACGGCGAGCAAAATGGCTCCCCACGTCCTGAACAATGACTACAAAAAGTTCAGCACTCCAATGAAGAAAAACATTGCCTCCTTCAACATTGCAGATTTGAAAAAGAGTCGAAGCATTGGCTCCGTTGTCGCCGTCGCAGACAGTTTCAAAGCTACTGTTCCTTCCGCTCTGCCTACTCCCTTGAAGAAGGAGATCAACTTCCGCCGCAAGAGTATCAGTGGGAATGCGGCAAAAAAATCCCTCCCCACTCCGATCAAGAAGGGAATCAAGGCCAAGGGGGAGACAACCAGGGTACCGTTCAAAACTCCCGTCAAGAGAGCAATCGAGATGATCCGGCAGAAGGCGAATGTCAAGAGCAGCATGAAGAAGGCGATCAACAACGGTGCGGCCTACAACGCCTCCCAGATTCCTCTACCTGCCACGCCCAAGGTTGTCAAGACTCCAGGGGGGCAGCAGTCCGCCGTAAAGGCTGTCAAGATGGCATTCCCCACACTCCAAACGCCGATTAGGCGCAGCATCAACGCCAGGAGGCAGTCTTTTGCTTCTGCCAAAAAGAGCGTGAAAAAAGGGAAGATGAACAAGGGTCTGTTGAAGGCTATCCGGTCGTACGGTAAGAATCTGAAGAAGAACAATGGTGCTAGCGACGAGAGACCGACCAACAAGAATATCGAGTTCTTGAGCGATCGTCTACAGGTTGAAAGTTTCGCAAGCGAGGCCGTGAATGTGATCGAGGGATTAGAGAAGACCACCGCCATCTCTTGTGCTCTGGACAGCTACATGAAGTCTGTGGTGACAACATCGATCACCACTGCCTTAAGTAATGTTAGCAGTGCTTCTACTGCCGTCGATATGGGTGTCCCAGAGCCAGAGCCGCAGGAGGAAGAGTTTGCCTCCCCCCAGATAGTTATTGCAAAGGATGACAAGGACGATAAGGTCCACACGCCCCTCAAAAGCGCCAAGAAATCCACCAAAAAGGCTGCCCCCGCCATGATGTCCCCCGGGATCAATACCGACGCGAACTCGTTACGTACCCTCCCGACCCCGATTCGATCGTCGATTGTCAGCATGCGCAAAGAGTATGAGGCCATCGAGGAGATGGATGTGGAGGGCCAGGATGAGGAGATGAACTTGGAGGTGAGTTGAGGAGGTTTATTTATATTTAGAGACCCGGAAGACAGTCGAGGGGAGACAGTCGAGGGGAGACAGTCGAGGGGAGACAGAACACACACAGTCACTTTTTTTTCCCGGCTAACAAATCGAGCCACTATTTCCCTCTCGCACAGCAACTATTCGGAAGCCGCCCTGATGACGCAGACCTCGTGGAGGACTATGCCGACGCCTTCGTAAACGAGGGAGGAGTCGAGGACAAAAAACAGGCCTACAACTATGCATTAGATGCCTACTTGGAGGGACTTGGTGAGTTCTGGGCCAGCGTTGAAGTCGTCGATGAAGAAGAGTACGACGCTGAAGCGGAAGAGGCGGCCTTACAGGCGGAAGCAGACGAAGAGGAGGAGGAATTTAACGAGCTCAGACTTGCCGCTGGCATCCCACTTCCGAAGAGCGCCGCTAAGCCGCTAAAACCAAGGTTCTCCCTCCCCGGTAACATGGGAACTAGCCTCTTAAACCTCTTCTGGCAGAAGAAAGAGAAGGTTAAAAATCCGCCCCAACCTGTCCGCCAGTCTTCCATCGATGATTCCATGGGTGACTCGCTGTTCTCCTTGTTTGACGACGGATCAGAAACTGTCGAGGACAACTTCATCGATGAAGTCAAGGAAATCGTCGCTGACATCAAGGTCAGCGAGACTACTATCAACAATAGTCTGGCATTAGGTATGGCTGTTGATGCCGTTCTTGAACAGGCTGCAGAAGGGGAGGGGGAAGAGGAGGAGGAGGAGGAGGAGAGTGTAGTAGAGCCTTCACCCAAAAAGGCCAAGGTCGAGGCCAAGCCTGCTGAGGATTGGTCCAAACTTACTGTCGCCAAACTAAAGGAGGAACTGACCAAGAGGGGTTTGGATACCAAGGGCAAGAAGGCAGAGCTCGTGGCCAGGCTGGAGGCTGCTGGGAATGATGATGCCATGGGTGTTGACGACAGCATTGTGATTAAGCGGACCGTTAGTTATTGCATTGACCCATATAATGGAGGTCGTGACCAGAACGGAGGGAGGGTGGACGTGACATATCGAGTGATTGTCAGTTAGATGTATTATGAACGGAGTCGGTAACAATAATATGCTAACCATTAATACCAAATCAACAAGGTTAAAATAGTTAGGGGCTAAGGGGGGGATAATAATAATAAGAGGCAGATGTTGTTGTAACTTGCCCTACCTTAGCCAATATTTGATTAATGTCACACAACACCCCTGTTAGATAAAATTTGATTAAGTCAAATTATTATAATAATTTGACTTAGTGGCACGCGAGAGAAATGAGGTTGCCATCCATGAGGAGCTCTACGCCCGCCGCCATGGCAATAGAGCGGACAACATTGTGATCCCTAACACAACAATTGGATCCTTTTTTGATTTGTTTATTTAAATACATTTTTGTAATACAATATACTTTCATAATATTATTAAAGTATTTTAATATCCTAAATGAATACAATTAGTTTCAAATATTTTCATATTATTATACAATAAATTTAAATTATAATAATTTTATATTTTTAATAATAATTAAGATAAATATTTTATTAATTATATTAAATATATTAATTTCTTTTTTTATTTACTAAATAAATTATAAAAATGCTAATTTGGATTTTGAATTTATTTTAGTGAATTTATTGATCGAGGAACCGAGATATACAGATTTTGCAAAACGCCAATCGAGAGCCGCGAAATTTTTCTTTTTGACAATTTTAGTGCCTAACAGGGGGGGTGCATGATAAAAACATTATTATCAACAGGAAGAGAGCCTTCCACGAAATCGAGAACAGCGAACGAACAGCGAACACAGGTACTAATACCAACGTAAACTCGAAAACAAAAACCGCGATTTCAGTCTGATGCCTTGCTGAACACACGTTGTATACGCATCTTCTTATACTACGTACGCCATGATAGAACGGAGGAGAGAAAAGAGAATAATGACAAACAAAGATTCGAGCATGCAACAAACAATATTGTTACTTAATTCATTTTTTCCCTCTCATAAATGCAGTAACGACCAACACACCCGCTACCAATACCCCGCCCCCGAGGAGTGCAATTTTCTGAGCGGCATCCTCGCCCTCAAAGAAGCTCGTGTTGACAGGGTCACTACCCCCTGTGAAGTTATCTTTGCTTCCCAGCGATTCTGTGACCTCAACATTGAGTTTTAAGTTCTTCTCCCCACAATTTTTAGCACTCTCCACGGCATCCCTTAGTGAATCATCGCAGCTGATGACAACGACATCTCCATCGTCATCTTTAAATTTCAGCGTCAGCTGGTCTGCATCCTTCCCAAGTTTATCTCCCACCACCTTCAATAACTTCGCGACATTATTACTCTCTGTGCGAATACGGTGGGTGTTCCCGCCACTATCAACAACCTTAAATACAAACTCCTCTCCGACCATAGTGTTACGGGTAAAGTCGGAAGGAGCAATGCTCTGTCCAGGAGAGTCAGGAAGAGCATCATATTTGGAGAGTTGTGAACCATTCCTGTTCTTGCCGACCATTCGTAGAGTTGACGGAGGTGCTCGCAACGAGCTCTGAACACTTGCAGTTCCATCATCATCATCATCATCACCGCCATCAGCGGCAATGCTGCTGAAGATCGACCTCCAACCTTCGCTGCCACCGCATCCGATGATCAAGTCCATAACGTCTACCAAGCCCACTATGCTTCCGTCGCTCTCACAAACTGGCAGGCTCAAAAACTTGTACTCGTGCATAGTCTGAAGAGCCTCCAGCACCGTCACGTCAGGCAGTACACTCTCTGGATTCGGCGTCATCACACTGCTCACAGCTGTCAACTCCAAAACACTCTCCTTCGCAACTGCCCTTGACATCAAGTCCTTTGGCGTGAAAATACCGACAAGCTCGCCATCTTCAACAACAAGCGCAGCTTTCCTGGCCTCCGCCATCATGCATCCAGCTTCCCTCACTGTGGCACCGGGCTTCACCACAACAGGAGTCTTGTTCTTCAACAAACTCCTCAAGGTAGGAATAGAGGACTGTTCTCCAAACGCCTGCTTCATCAATGGTCCCAGCAGCTGCTGCAATGCCGCGGCCTGAGCGCCTCCGACGCTATCAAGATTCGCAGTCATTGCTTTCAGGCTCTCGTCGACTTTGTTCTCGCTCTTACTTCCAGTCTTTTCCAACTTAGAAATTGCATCATAGAGACATTTGGCAATGTCGAGCAATCCGACGACACTGCCTCCCTCGTCAACGACAGGAAGGTGGCGGAAGTGATTCTCGATCATCATCGCAAGGGCGTCCATAGCGTCGTCATTCATCGCAACGCATTTGGGATTCGCAGTCATCACAGCAGACACACTTTCCTTCGTGTCAAGAGATTGGGCAACAACGCGCCTGCAAATATCATTGTCAGTGATGATACCAGCCAAGCCGCCGTTCGAGTCCGTAATCAATGCAGCGTCTCCCCTCTTCGCCGCCAAGAAGCTCGCAACATCAACAATGCTGTCATCACTGCCCTTGATGAGCGGCTTCTTCGGCCTCAACTTGCTCACAGGTCGCGTCGCCTCAGCCGTCTTTTCCTTCATCACCTTCTTCGTCATCATACCAATAGGCGGCTTAGGTTTCACAAGGGTCATTCGAGTGTTGCCGCTCACATTTTCCTTGTCTGGGATCCCATTCCCTGCCCTCACACTTCCACTTCCACTTCCACTTCCACTGCCAGTCGCAGCATTTATGATGCCAAGTACTGGCCTACTTTTTGGTTTCTCGATGACCTCAGAGATCATGTTGTGTTCGACCTCCTTCGCCTTCTCGATTTTGTAGGCAGCATCCATTTTTGCAATATTTTGTTGCATCTCGTCGGCCTTAGAAAATTGCTTCGCAGCAACGTACTCGTCGCACTTTCTCTTCAACTCGACCAGTTGTAAGGTCATCTCCTTGCAGCTCAGCAAAATTTGTCGCTGCCCTTCTTTCACCTTGAGCAGACTCTGCTTCTCCTCAGCTTTGGCGAAATCTTTTTGCTCCACGAAGATGTCAACTTCTTTCTGGAGAGCGATGATTTTGACCTCAAGTTCTGCCCTGGAAGCCGAAGCGACATTGTTGCTTGCTATTTCTGCCGCCTCTTTCGAGCCCTCGACAGCAACAGCCGCGAAGCTCTCTTCGATCTTGAGAGCTCCTTCGAGCCTCAACTTGGCCTCATCGAGTTCCTTTTGGCGCTGTCCGGCGGATGAGAAGTCCCTGTTCTCGATTCCCCTCTTGACGAGATCTTCCACCCTACCGACTTCGGCTCGGAGTTCTTCTATTGTTGGGTAGTCCGCACGCTTGGCAATCAGAGCATCCACTTGCTCCTGATAACCTCCGCACTTCTCGAATTGTCGCTTTTCGACGCATTCATCGAGTAGCTTCTTGACCTCGGCGATCTCTTGCTCCAAAATGGACCTTGTCATCGGTTTAACTTTGTCCCTCGCCGCAGAGAGCTTAACTAGATCAGCCTCGATCGTTCCCGCTTTGTCAAACTCTCGCTTCTCGATCACAAGGTCGAGTTCCTTCTCCTTGCTGATGACCATCTCATTCAAGTCGACGTACGTGAAACCCGCGAACGGATCACGCATCCTGTCAACAACCATCTTCGCATTGCGACGCCGGACCTGACTTTGAACCTTTACTGCGAGGAACTTCATGGCCTGCATTTTCTCATGGCAAACTTTCATCCTCCAAGCTGCCCCGATCGTGACTGCCGCCGTCTTAATGCGCCAACGCCGCGTTGCGTGTACCCTCCCTTGACTCCACAACACGATCTTGTTGGCGGCGTTGATTATCCTCATCCTAACAAAAAGGTTCTGAATTGTCCTAGCCGAGGTGGTGACTTTCAAATAGCTCAGGCGCTCGAGTTTATTCGCCAACGTGCGCCTCAAAAACACCTTGCTGTGGCCTATCTGCCAGTCGCTCATGCTCACGTTCAAGCGTTTGCTGATGCAGGAGACCAGAAGCTCAATGCTCCCGTCCTCCGCCTCGTTGCTGCTCAAGAGAAGCTTGAACTTGTCATAAAAACTCCCATGCTCCTCCCGGAGACTGTAGCCCTCAGACCGAATTCGGATCGTCTCCATCATTCCCGCGTAGCGAAGCTGCCTGAGTACCTCACCGGAGTCGAAGAAGGAGGCTTGCTTCTTTAGGTTGGGCTTCACACACCGGATGTAATGAGGAGAGGTCGATTCCAGCTGGAGCATCAGCTTCTGGAGGCTGAATTTGAATTGCGACGCAACGCTGTCACCCCTGATCCTAGATCGCCTGCGGTTCGCTAGGTTCCTCTCCTTTTTCTGCTGCGATTCCCTCTCGGCCTCGCCGGACATTTTTCTCGCGACCTCGAAGACGACCTTGGTCAGATCAATGCAGCTCATGCTTCCAAGGTCCTTCAGCTCGTTGCTGAGCGACTCGATGTTTTTCTCCACGAAGCCACTGGCAGTGTACTTTACCTTTCCGGCGTAGTGGAACACACTGAATTGTTTGTCGAAATTCACACGAGGCGTGTCGTAACACTCGTGCTTGCAGCCGTTGTTGTTCCGGCCGCCGAACATCTGGTGCAGTGTAGATACGAATTTTTGGTCCTTTTCTTCTCCACTACCCATCCCGCCCCAAGCGTCGTCAAGCGTCTGTACGATGCCCATCTTGCCACTACCACCTTCGAGAAGCTCAAGACATGGGCGGTTGTCATTAAACGTAACGTAGGTCCAGTCTACACCCTCCCTTTCGTACTCTTCCTGCTCAAGCTCGAACAAGTGGCGATTGAAGTGGCGCTGCAAGCTCTCATTCGCGTAGTTGATGAGCAGCTGCTCGAACCCGTTCGTGTCAAAGTGCTCGAACCCGTAAATATCCAGCACCCCAATGAACCCGAAAACGCTGCTCTTAGAGGCAGTGCGAGAGCTACCCACGGGCGGCGAGGCAGAAGGGCTGTTCGCAGGTGACGAGGCGGGGCTGCTAGGAGCTTTGCCACTCTCATCTGCACTGATGGTGCAGTTGAGCTTATCAACGAGCCACAAAAACAAGCTGCTGTAAGTGAGCTTCGCCAGTGCATCCCTCTTGTCGATGCTCTGCTCGACACTCTGTGATTTGCGCATAGTTTGCTCGCCGACAGTAATCTTCCTGGAAGTAATTGCCGCAGTGACGTCGTCGACGCTCAAGCCTAGAAGACTGCAGGCGGTGGCCAGAGACTCGATAGATTTCCCTGGTTTGACCTCAGTCGCAGGCTCGCTTGCATCGCCCTCCTCCTGAATCTTCGTCACAAACTCAACATTGCCGAGATGGAGAACCGCAGCGACGTAGCCGAACACCTTCTTCTGCATATCTTCCGTGACTCCGATCCTTGTGAGGCAAGCCATTGTGTCGGTAAATGCCGCCTTATCTCGCTTCCCCATGGTGCTCTTTCCAGGTTTCTTGCCGTCTCCGAGGTACCTGAAGGTATCGAGGCTGGACAGGCCAAAGGAGGAAAGCCACGAGGGCGAGCCACCCATTAATAACTGGTAGAACACGTGATAGTTGCGCTCGCCAACTGTCTGGGTGGTAATACGGGTCTTTTCGAGGAGATAGTTACTGTCGAGTCAAGTCGAGTCGAGTCAAGTGGGAGGAAAAAGTCAGCATTCGTACATCGTAAATCGAGCTGAGAGATGGCAACTTCGACAATGAGCAAGCAGTCGCAAGTTGCGCCAATACAGCTGTCGCCCGCCATGCGCCACAACACAAAGGGAGAACACCACCAGTCTTTCTTCCTATCCCCGCGACGCAAATTTTATCACTCACCTCACGCTCGCACCAATGATCGCCCCCCTACTGTCGAACTGTATCTTGATGAACTTCCCGAACCTGGACGAGTTGTCGTTTCTCAGCGTCCTGGCATTTCCGAAGGACTCGAGAAGGGGGTTCGCGGAGAGTACCCTCTGCTCCAGCGTCGCGGTGCCGTCGAGGGCACGTGACGGACTCGAGCCCGAGCTGTTGGACGTGTGAAGGTTTGTAATACGGGCAAGATATTGCATGATGATCTTGGTCGCTTCTGTCTTTCCCGCGCCGCTCTCTCCAGAAATGATTATAGATTGGTTCGGCGCCGAGAGGGGACCGCGAGTATTCGTATTCAGGTCCCCATCGTCATTATTGTTGTCGTCATCGTTATTGCTGCCGTCGGTTCCACCGCCAAAAGTCAAACGCTTCTTCATCAACTGGATGTAAGCATCGTCAGCGATTTTGAACAGGTGGGGTGGTAGCTGATTGTTGGCATCCCTATTCCCACTTCCGTCGTGGTAAGACATCATCATTTCCTCATTGTACAAACCGCCCATCCACGCGTAGGGGTTGATCGAAATGAGAATTGGCCCGACCTCGGTGTATATCTGCTGTGTAGTGTACCTTGACCGGAGCGTATGCAGTAAAGTCGGCTCCGTGACCGAGGGAAGGGAGAGAATATCGTCGACTCCAGTCGTTGTCTTCGTGAGGTGGAGGGTCTGGGGGAGGGAAGGGTCCATGGTCTCCATCATCGACAACGAGTGCACGTAGTGAATTTGACCATCGGATGATTTCACCACGGCGCAGTCAGAGAAGCGACCAGAATCTGGGAGGCTTTTCACAAACGTGCAAGGGAGAAAGAGATATTTCTGGGTGTACACACACGGGACAGGGCCGCTATAAAACAAAGAAAGAGAAAGAGAAACAGAGAGATGAGATTAACAAAGGGGTTAGTGCGAAGGTGAAGGGGCTGACCAAGAGGTTGACCAAGAGGCAGACCCAGAAACCCAAGTGGAAAATAATGTGTCACTCTAAATGTCGAAATCCCAGATCGCTTGATTCGCGGCTCGCTAAGCTATCAATGCGCTCAATTCGATCGTTGCTTACGTGAGGGCTGATTGTCCAGCGCTGGAAACAGCGGATGATGCCTTCGGCTGAGGTGAGGGGAAATTACGTCCCGAAGAGGACGCTATTTGCGGAGTCGGCGACCCCGCAGAGGTGGACGTCGCAGAGAGAATCAAAGGAGACGAAGGTAGCAGGTGGGTGGGGTCAAGAAAATAAGTCACATTGTTGTGAGACATGATGAGGAGGAGAACCGTTTCCGAGGAGTCGTCGTGTAATTTTCAGTTGCTGTGCTGGTTAGGACGCTTTAATTCGCTATGGATTACCGAACACTTTCGCTGAGAAGCAGATATATCCACTATTTCACGACTATTGAACAATGATAAAAGGGAAATTATGGTTTTTGGTTCGAATATTTTTGGTGAAAGACGTGTGGAAATATGGAACTCCGAACGCATGAATAGGTTATCGACTTTCTTCTCTGACCTTTATTACTGCTGCGGGCCCCGTTGTCTTTGCCACCGTTGACTTTTGCCTTCATTGCCCTCCCTCCCTCCCTTATCTCTCTCTATCTGCATGGCGTTGTCCAAGCCAAACTTCGTCCTAGCGCTCCTTGCAGTTTCGATAATATGCAACGCCGTGCTTATTTTCTACTACGGTCCGCACGCAGGTGTTTCGAACAGCATGCACCCTGCCAAAATTGTCCACAAGGCAGAGGAAAAGAAAAAGCAATCGAAAGCTTCGCCACCGCCGGCTGTGCCACCGCCCCCGCCGGCTGCTGCAGCTGTGGAGGACTTGTCCTTCATTGGGAGGGGGCTGGTTAAAAGTGGACAAAGCAGTGGCACATTCAACCACACAATGTGTCACCGGACGCTGAACTCGAGGGGAGACCTTCCTTGGTACTTAACAATGCTAGGACTGACCGGCGAGGCCGTAGAAATTGGCGTCAGGAGAGGACACTATTCTCAGCACATTTTGAAGAATTGGCCTGGACATCTCCACCTTGTGGACCCATGGGAGCGCCAGGAAGAGATGAGCGATGGGACTGGGACGAAGAAATACAACGACATATCGAACGCACCACAGCAAGAGCACGACGACAACTTGGATCACGTCAAGAAAATGCTTGGGGGCCTGGCACCGGGGAGATTTACCGTGCACCGAGATTACAGTGTGGAAGCAGCCAAGGCATTCAAGGACGGACAGTTAGACTTTGTTTACGTTGACGCTCGTCACGATTACGAGGGGGCGCTAGAGGATATGGTTGCTTGGTGGCCGAAACTTAGAGTAGGAGGGCTCATTGCTGGGCACGATTTCATTCCTGACCAAATAAAAGAAAAGGAGGGTGATTTTGGAGTGCAACGAGCTGTGCTGGAATTCACTAAGAAAAAGGGGAGGGAGGTTCAGTCAATCAGCACGAAGGATGGACACGGTGGAAGGAGTGAACCGCAATCTGTCGACGGAGGCTGGACAACATTTTATTTCTTCAAGTAGTGCCGAGAATAGAAAGAAGGGCAATTTAAGAAATAATGAACAAAAAAAAGAGTTTTTTGGTGAGAAATTGTCAAGGGACGCAATCATTCGTTGTTCTCGAGTTCACGAATTTTGACAAGTCTTCCAAGCTTCCCCCGTTAGCATGGGTAAATTCAGCCTTTACCTCCTTCACCTCATCCGATCCATCGAAAATTTGATACAAGACGCTGACTTCAACAGCCCCATTATCTCCCACATCGATTCTTAGGGCACTCCCAGGCGTGGTAGCGTTGACAGGAAAGGGATTTGTGTGCCATTGTAGTCCAAAAATCGAGGCAATTGCATCGAGATCACCATCATGACCTACTATCGTTGTTGTTCCACCTGATTGGTCGCCCAAAGCCCTGAGGATTTCAGAGCTCATATAAGAATGATCATACAGGTTCACTTCAAAAGCTCTATCCTGCACCCCTCGGTAATATATGTGCGCTTGTAGATAGTTGTAGACAGTCTCTGATGTAAAAAAAAGCGAGAGATTGTTGTGTTGTGTGTGTTAGGCCCCACAAAATTCATCATCATCATAACACCTTCCGCAGCGAGCCCTCCCTCACCTCGATCGATTTCTCCCCAAGCGAAATCAATTCCGCCTCCCATTTGCATGAGAAATATTTCAGCGACATCCGAAGCTACACTGCTCCCGCCCGTAAAGTACCCCCCTGAAACAAAGTTAGCAATGTCTGCGATGCTCGGGGCAACTCCGGTTCCGAGAGTGAACTGCATTTTGTCGAGCAGATTTTCATAGTCCGAGGGTGGAGCATACTCCTCAAGACGCTTCGAGATCGCCTCTGTCTTCTCCGCCGTGTCTTGAGGATCACAGTAACACCCTTCGTCGCTTGGGTCAAACAAACAGGGCTCAAAAACGCCAACACTTGTGTCCAACCCCATTCCCTCCATCAACGCTATCGCAGTGTCATTGTCCCTTTTCGCGGAGGAATCGATTCTAAATTTTACAGGAGTTGGGAGACTGGGGAAAATTTGTTCTCCAGCTGCCTGCAACAACTCCAATCCCCTTGGCAGACACTCATACTCAGGTACACTCCATTCGGGAAAGGTGTGGGCAGTGTAGTTGTCAATATTCGTGTAAGCGGGGTCACCGTAGACAGTAAATGGGGTAGAACGTAAACAGTGCCGAAAAATGAGGACGGTATTCAGCGGAGCCATGGGGGAGGGCGCCCTTGAACTCAACCGGTTGCAGCAGCAGAATTCTGATTTTGGAAATTACTCAAAGAGTGTTTTCCTATTTTTTCGAAGTGATTTCCGGGACAAGTTTCAGCTTAAATGCTACTGAAACGGTTTTTGGCAGTTGTCGTAAAAAAATGTGGGAGCGGGGAGCGGGGAAGGTGTGGATCTTTTTGTAACTCTGTTTTAGGGACAGGCTCCTCCTCATTGCACTTTCGATAAAGAAACGCCGCCATTCTCCCTCGGTTACTCAAAGCTCCTCCTCAATAACAATGAGCGAGCGCTCTTCGGCCGATTATCCCCTCACTGTCAACACTTCTCCCTCGACTCCTCCTCGTCCCCCCCCCCCCCCCCTACCCCCCCCCCCCCCCCCCCAGCCTTAACCCCCACCACCACTTCCTTTGACATCTGCGACAACCTTTACAAGCGCCGAGGAGGCTGGGGGAAGCACAGCGATAACGCATGGATACTGAGGTGTTTTACTCTCCATGGTGAGGATCTTTACTTTACTGAGTATCTATCTACAATGGAGGAGTCCTCATATATTTACAATTACGAGAATCATTATCTGCCAAAAAAATTCTCCTTCGAGAAATAACCAGTCGAGTCTAACACCATTCCCCCCCCCTCTTGCTGCATATTTACTGATGACTTAGGTTCTGTACTTTGCTACTATGACTGTGAGAGGTTGGAAGATTGTGATCCATCGCGTCCCCGTGGTCGGGTGGACCTGTCCCTGGAAGGGACGAAATGCCTCACGACGTCATCAGTTTGGAAGGTCGGGGCTCCTACCCGGTTTCTTGTCATCCTTGTAATCCACTCCATGGGCGGGATTGAGCGTAAGTGGAAGATGTGCTGTCGCGACGCTGAGCAGCAGAGGAAGTGGTGGGAGGCCCTCAGGACCTTTGATGGACCCCCGAAAAAGATCAACATCGGCGACGACATAATGAGTTTTTTGAGCACACCAATGTACGCGACTCACACAACGACCATCGAAAAGAGCGGGAGTATGGGCGGCAACATAGGGAGCCCAAACAGCCGGAGAATTTCCGATGCCATCATTGGGAGCTTTCAGAAGGTGCATAGGAGCATGTCAGTCTCCAACATCGACGCCTTGAAGGAGCGGGAGAAAGACCGTCTTCGCGGAAAGAATTACCGCTCGAAGACCGAACTGTGGGGGATGGTCGCCGGCGTCAATTGCCTGTTCCTCGCGGGAAGAATAGTAGATGTTGACGGCTTCTGGGTTTGCTTCCTTGTTGTGAATATCCTCCTAGTTCGCATTACAAATACCGAGGTTAAAGGCGAAGAGACGATGCAAGATAGGTTCCAGCGGGAGAAGAGGGAGGAGGAGGAGCGAGAACGAGCTCGCACTACCGCTTCCAAGTCCGAAGCTGTACCGTTTGTTCCAACGACCCCTGCAGGGTCCACATTCGAGAGGGCTCACCCACTGCCGGATTCAGAGTGTGAGAAGGTGTTTAAAGAATTCGGCGGTGCTACAACGGCGAGGGGAGCTCGCATTTGCGCTCAATTCCCAGGAAATGGTAACTACAAAACGATGCCCCACAGCTATTGGAATGGAGACGCCAAGATCTTCAAGGTGAGGATGGGGCCCAACTACAAGAAAACAGGAAGGAAAGAGGCCAGTCTCGACAGCTTGTTTGACCTGTACTCGGTGGATCTAGTGCGTAGTGATGCACGTATAAAGGAAAGTGGCGGGGTCTTCAAAATGCCGGACATTCCTGGCATCACGGACGAACCCACTGGGCATCCTTCGGTTCCCCCAATGTTTGTCGTCAATTGTGGTATTCCTTCTGAGGAACCGTCCGTCTTTGGATCCAGCGATGATGGCGTTAGTTTCATTAGCATATTTTACTTCGTGATAAGCGAAGAGACGAAGAGACAGCTGAAGGATTTGGACAACGCCAGCCCGGCCGTCAAGCTGTTTGCGGAGTGGTGCAGGAGGGCGGAAGATGAGGCGGCCTTCAGGGGTCGTTTTAAGGCCATGTGTATTCTGGATGACATCAAAAACTTGGGATTGCCAAGTTTTATCTCCAACTACAACGGAAAACCTGTCCTGATTAACAAGTCTGGGACCTTTTACAGGAGAAAAAACTACATCGAGATGAACATCAACGTGCACATCTTCGCTTTCATCGCCAGGAAGGCACTCTACAGTTTGCAGCCAAAGTTCCCAAAGATGGTGTTGAACGTGGGCTTCGTGATCGAGGGGAGGGACGACAGCGAGTTGCCAGAGTGTATGTTCGGAAGCGCTAGATTGATGCACATGGACCCTGGGAAGGCCCCCGATGATCTTCATGATGGAGGGGAGGAAGAGGAGAGGGGCTCGAATGCCTAAAAAATATTTAACAGTTTGTTGGCTTTGTGTTGCAGCTACCTGCGAAAAC
>ERZ651776.2262-NODE-2262-length-21264-cov-14.586067_pt1 | contig 21264 bp, 22 predicted proteins | sample MGYA00514761_ERZ651776 | MGnify/ENA metagenome assembly ERZ651776 | reverse complement strand
AGTTAAACGATTTTATAAACTTTTAATTCTTTTTGGATAACAGTACTTTCCTTCAGCACAACCTTGGTAAATTACCTTAATGCTTTGAAGATTGGCTAGATTAACATCTAATAGCTCAGCTTCAACCTTTAATGCTCCTTTTAAAATAATTGACTCACCAAAAAACTCATCAGATATTTGTGATTCATCTTTTAATACGTAGCTATGTTCAAGCGTATCATTGCCCGATTTAATTAAAATTGACTTTTTATATAGGTAATATCCAGGCTTAATGTCCCAAGATATAAGAACCTTATTTTCTTCAATTAATGAATCTACAACGAAGGCATCATCAACACCCAATATATCTTTTTCTAAAAATTGTGCATTGCTAAATATAAATTCAGATAGAAAAACAAATGAGTATAATAAGCTTCTTAAATACATTGATCCATTATAAGAGATAGCATGGCTATTAAATTATTTTTAAAAATTTTCTTTTCACTTCCAGTTTGGTTGTTAAGATGCCTGACTTTTCAGAAGAGTACTATTATTAACAATCAAATTCTAGATTTTCAAACCCAAGTTTTTTTATGGCTACAATCTTCGCAAGCGAATCCTTTTGATGATTTAGATTCACTTGATCCTGCTAAAGATTTGAGAAACAAAATAGAAGGTAGCAGAGAAGGTCTATATCAGCTTTTAAATTCAAAGCCGCAAGAAGCTATTAAAGTTAGAGATCATTTGTTACCAAGTGATTTTGGGAAGCTGAAATTAAGGGAGTATTGCCCTGATAAAGTTTTAATAAGTTCTCCAATTCTATATTTTCATGGCGGTGGTTATGTCTTAGGCAGTATCAATACTCATGATGCATGGTTGAAATTCTTTTCAGCATATATGGGAGTAAAGATTTTTTCACTTGAATACAGACTGGCACCAGAGAATAAATTTCCTTCTTCGCTTGTTGATTCAAACATAGCTCTCGAATGGCTAAGTGATAAATTGAATTTACGCATAGGAGATATCAGCATTTGTGGAGACAGCGCTGGGGCCCACTTGGCAGCGTCTCTTTCAACGTATAGAGCTATCAATAATTTGGAATTACCTTTGTCACAATGCCTTATTTACCCAATGACAGATCCATTGTGCAATTCTAAATCACATGGTGATTTTGCTGATGGGTTTATGTTAAGCCAAAAAGCAATGATTTGGTTTTGGGAACAATTAATGAGTTCAAGGGATAATCTTAATGACCCAGTATTTAACTTAACCATTAATCCAAACAAAACTCTTCCAAAAACTTTAATAATTACAGCAGGTTTTGATCCTCTGAGTGATGAGGGAGAAGCATATGCCAGGCTTCTTGATAATGCTGAAAATGAAGTGCAGCAAATTCATTATCCTCATCTTATTCATGGTTTTGTTAATATGACCGCTTTAAAGGCTTCAAAAGATGCAACACAAGACTTACTTAAGACATATAAAAACTTTTTAAAATAATGAAACCATTACTTCAAATCTCTAATTTATCCATAAGTTTTCAAGTTAGAAAAAATAAGTTTTCGGCCGTAAAAAATTTAAACCTATCAATAAATGAAAATCAGATTGTCGGTTTAGTAGGTGAGTCAGGATCAGGCAAATCAGTTACAGCAATGTCTATTATGCGTTTGCTTCCAGAACCCAAAGCTTCATATGGTGAAAAATCATCAATCATGTTTGATGGAGAAGAAATTCTTAGTGCTGATAAAAATTCTTTAAGAAAAATTAGAGGAAATAAAATTTCAATGATTTTTCAAGAACCCATGACTTCGTTAAATCCCTACCATAGAGTTGGAGACCAAATTGTCGAATCTATCCTTTTGCACAAGGCACAAAAAAAATCTGAGGCTATATCAGAGGCAAAAAATCTTATGAATCTTGTTGAAATTACAGAGGTTGATAGAAGATTTACTTCATACCCCCATGAGCTTTCGGGAGGTCAACGTCAAAGAATTATGATCGCGATGGCTCTTGCGAATAAGCCTAAATTGTTAATAGCTGATGAGCCAACAACAGCGCTTGATGTGACCATACAAGCTCAAATACTTGATTTAATGACAAAGCTAAAAGACGAAGTGGGGATGTCTATCTTATTTATCACTCATGATTTAGGGTTAATTGAAAAATTTTCAGACACTATTACAGTCATGCAAGAGGGCAATGTTGTTGAGCAAGGAGATACTAATGCAGTTTTCACAAATCCACAGCATGCTTATACTAAAAAGCTCATAAATTCTGAACCATCTATTAAGCAAGAAACTTTAACCGGCGAACCCCCTTTGATTACTGTCAAAGACTTAAATATTTTTTATCCCTTGCCAAAAAAAACATTCTTTAAAAAAGATTTTTTTCATGCAGTGAAAGATGTAAATTTTTCCATTCCTCAAAAATCAACAATAGGATTAGTTGGCGAATCTGGCTCTGGCAAATCTACTCTTGGCAAAGCTTTGGCCGGACTCATCAATTATCAAGGCTCAATTCTTTACGGGGGCGTAGATATTGGGCAGTTAAATTCAAAGGAATTAAAATCGATTAAAAAAGATATTCAAATTGTTTTTCAAGACCCATATGGCTCTCTCTCACCGCGGATGACCGTTGGGGAGATAGTTGGAGAAGGTTTGGATGTGCATTTTAATCTTAGTCAAAAACAAAAAGATGAGCGTATTGCAGATAGTCTCAAAGCTGTGGAAATTAATCCAGATGATAGATTTAAATATCCGCATGAATTTTCTGGCGGTCAAAGGCAGCGTGTTGCAATTGCAAGGTCATTAATTTTGAACCCTTCATTTATGATCTTGGATGAGCCCACATCAGCATTAGACAGATCAATTCAAATTCAAGTTATTGAGTTATTAAAAAATATTCAGAAAGAATACGAATTAACATATTTATTTATCAGCCATGATCTGAAGGTGGTTAGATCTATGTCAGATTATATATTTGTGATGCAAAATGGAGTTATTGTGGAGTCTGGGCCCGCCAAACAAGTTTTCTCAAGTCCAGAAGAAGACTATACTGATAAACTTCTTAATGCCGCATTGCGTTATTCAACTGTTTAATTATGTCTAATAGAAAATTTTCAAAGAATTTAGTAGATGGACCCCATCAGGCTGCTTCGCGTTCTATGCTTAGAGGCGTTGGCTTTGAAACAGCTGATTTCTCAAAGCCATTAGTAGGCATAGCTTCAACATGGTCAAAAGTAACTCCATGCAATATGCACATAAATGAATTAGCAGATCTTGTGGAGAAATCCATTGACGCTTCTGACTGTAAGGGAGTTCTTTTTAATACCATCACCGTATCAGATGGGATCTCCATGGGAACTCAGGGAATGAAATATTCATTAGTATCAAGAGAAGTCATTGCTGACTCTATTGAAACCGTTGTGGGATGTTTAGGCTACGATGGAGTGATAGCAATTGGCGGATGTGACAAAAATATGCCAGGAGCTCTCATAGGATTGGCTAGATTAAACAGGCCCTCAATATTTATTTATGGTGGGTCTATTCAACCAAGCCCCATCAATACTGATTATGTCACTGTGTGTGAAAAAGTTGGTGAATATGCAAAGGGGAGCATTACCGAAGAAGATTTAATAGCAGTTGAGAAAATTTCTGTAAAAGGACCTGGATCTTGTGGAGGTATGTATACGGCTAATACTATGGCATCTAGCATAGAGGCTCTAGGAATGAGCTTACCTGGAAGCAGCAGCCAAGATGCAGTTTCAACTGATAAAAAACAAGATTGTCAAAATGCAGGCGCTGCGATTAAAAATTTATTAGACCTTGATATAAAGCCTAGCGATATCATGACAAAGAAAGCCTTTGAGAACTCGATAGCAGTTGTGATTGCATTGGGTGGTTCAACTAATGCTGTATTGCATCTTCTAGCCATGGCTCACTCCATTGGCATTGATCTTGATCTAGATGATTTTACACGCATCGGTAAAGCCACACCTGTTTTGGCGGACATCAAGCCTTTTGGCGTGCACTTCATGTCTGAGCTTAATGCTATTGGTGGAATCGCTCCAATGATGAAGATGATGCTTAAAGAGGGACTGCTGCATGGAGATTGCTTAACAGTTACTGGTAAAACCTTGGCAGAAAATCTTCAAGAAATTTCACCATATCCTGATAATCAAAAAATTATTCTGCCCTTATCTAAACCAGTTAAGGATTCCAGCCATCTGAGAATACTTTATGGGAACTTAGCTCCGGAGGGAGCGGTAGCAAAAATTACTGGCAAAGAAGGAACTCTCTTTACAGGAAATGCTAAGGTTTTTAATTCTGAAGAAGAGGGTATGGCAGCAATTCTTGAGAAAAAAATAGTTGAAGGTGATGTCGTTGTTATTAGATTCGAGGGTCCTCAGGGCGGGCCAGGAATGAGAGAAATGCTCAAACCTACCTCTGCAATTATGGGTCAAGGATTAGGAGATAAAGTTGCTTTTATTACTGACGGGAGATTTTCTGGTGGAACTCATGGTTTCGTTGTTGGACATATTAGTCCTGAGGCGGAGATGGGTGGCCCCATTGCACTTATTCAAGATGGCGATGAGATAACAATTGATGCAAATACAGATATTTTATCTCTCAATATTTCTGATGATGAAATGAAAAAAAGATTAAAAAACTGGAAAAATCCAAATTCGTCCCCAAAAAGTGGAGTGTTAGCAAAATACAAAAAAACAGTTCAGTCAGCATCAAAAGGCGCCATCACTGACTAATTTTTATGATTAAAAGAACATATCCTCATACAAGACTTCGACGAACTCGCTCAAAAGGTTATTTGAGGGATCTTGTTGCTGAAAATAATTTAACTTCCAATGATTTAATACAACCAATTTTCATTGCTGATCAACCAGATAAGCAGATTGAAATACCCTCTATGCCAGGAATATGCAGGCATAATTTAGATTCTCTTTATGCCGAAACTGAAGCCTTGATTAAACAAGGTATAAAATCAGTTGCGATTTTTCCCGCAATTGATGCCAATAAAAAAGATCAAAAAGGCTCACATGCTTTTGATGATAAGAACATAGTGTGTTTAGCATTGAAAGGACTGGCAGAGAGATTCCCAGAAGTTATTAAGATCGCTGATGTCGCGCTTGATCCCTACACAGATCATGGGCATGACGGCGTACTAGTTGAAGGGCAAGTGGACAATGATCAAACGTTAGAGTTGCTTCAAGATCAGGCACTGCTTTTAGCTCAATCTGGTGCAGACATTCTTGCTCCCTCGGACATGATGGACGGAAGGGTAAGGGCGATTAGAAATATATTAGAGTCTAATGCATTCGTAGACACAATAATTTTATCTTATGCAGCTAAATATGCTTCAAGTTTTTACGGTCCATTTCGAGAAGCAGTAGGATCCTCTGCAAATCTGGGTAAGGCTTCAAAGAAGACATATCAGATGAATTTTGCAAACCTCAATGAAGCTCTCCATGAGACAGCCATGGACATAGAAGAGGGAGCAGATATTGTTATGGTTAAACCTGGCACAGCATACCTTGATGTAGTTCATGCAATTAAATCTGAGTTTCAGATCCCGACTTTTGTATATCAAGTGAGTGGAGAATACTCAATGCTAAAGTTAAGTATTGAGAAGGGGTGGCTTGATAAAGATGTTATGTTAGAATCTTTATTGTGCTGCAAAAGAGCTGGCGCTGATGCCATCTTAACCTATGCAGCAAAGCAAATAGCATCGGAGTTAAATTCATGAGTGACAACGTCAAAGAAATTACATCTGCAAATTTTAATCAGGAAGTCTTAGAATCAGACCTACCAGTATTAATTGATTTTTGGGCGGAATGGTGCGGTCCATGTAAACAACTTGCTCCCACAGTTGAAGAAGTTGCTGATGCGATGGTAGGCTCAATTAAGGTATGTAAGCTGGATGTAGATTCTAATCAGGACTTGGCAGTTCAATATGGAGTAAGATCAATCCCAACTCTTTTAATATTTAAAAATGGTGAAGTCGCCTCAACTCAAATAGGCGCTATCAGTAAGCAACAATTGGAGGATTTTATAGCAGCAGAAGTTTAAAAACTTTGCATCTTGCGAGAAAAGGAATTATCATTTTCCCCATCATAGCTTTACAGCTACCTATCAAATCAAAATTTTTTACTCCTAAACAACCAGAGATCAATTTATGAATTTAACCGAAATGAAAGTCAAGCCAATCAATGAGTTGGTGGACATTGCCGAAAGCCTAGGAATTGAAGATGTTGGGCGGCTCAAGAAGCAAGAGATCATATTCCGTATTTTTAAACAACAAGCCAAGGAAGGTGTAGATATATATGGCGGAGGAGTTTTAGAAATTTTGAATGATGGATTTGGGTTTTTAAGATCTCCTGAAGGATCTTATTGTTCTGGCCCAGATGATATTTATGTATCTCCAAGCCAAGTTAGAAAATTTAGCTTAAGAAAGGGAGACGAGATTCATGGAAAAATCAGACCTCCAAAAGATAGCGAACGATACTTTGCTTTGGTTTACGTTGACACAATAAACAAAGAAGCTCCTGAAAAAACAAAAAAGAAAATTCTTTTTGAAAATCTAACACCACTTTTTCCAACTTCCCGTCTAACACTTGAGCAAGGTAGTGGATCAGCTGAAGACCTTTCCTCCAGAATCATCGATCTTGCATCTCCGATTGGTAAGGGTCAACGTGGGTTAATTGTTTCACCACCAAAAGCCGGTAAAACATTAATGCTTCAAAGTATCGCTCACTCAATTACCAAAAATAATCCTGAAGTTGAATTAATAGTGTTGCTAATTGATGAACGACCAGAAGAAGTTACAGATATGTCCAGAACAGTTAGAGGTGAAGTCGTTGCAAGCACATTTGATGAGCCTCCAACAAGACATGTTCAAGTGGCAGATATGGTTATTGAAAAAGCCAAAAGACTCGTTGAACATAAAAAAGATGTTGTTATCTTGCTAGATTCGATTACTAGATTAGGTAGAGCCTATAATTCAGTTCAACCTGCTTCAGGAAAAATTCTCTCTGGTGGTGTGGACTCAAATGCGCTTGAGAGACCTAAAAGGTTTTTTGGTGCTGCAAGGAATTTAGAAGAAGGTGGAAGTCTAACTATTATAGCTACTGCTCTCGTTGAAACTGGATCTAAAATGGACGAAGTCATTTACGAAGAGTTTAAGGGAACTGGAAATATGGAGATTCATTTAGAAAGAAAAATTGCTGAAAAAAGAATCTACCCCGCTATTAACATCAGACGTTCCGGAACAAGAAGAGAGGATCTCCTTACCAGCCCTGAAGAGTTACAGCGAATGTTTATTCTTAGAAAGATTCTTGACGATATGGAAGACTCGCAGGCCATTGAATTCTTAATTGAAAGATTAAAATCCTCAAAAACAAATGATGAGTTCTTCAGCGCCATGAAAAGTGGCAATGGGAATGGGAAAAAGAAATAGCTTAGTTCAAGCTTCTGCTAGAGCTGCCTCGACCATATCTTTATCATGAGGAGATTCTGCCAAGATCACATTCCTAAAACCATATTCCTTGGTTAGTTCTGCTATTCTTTTTGACGCAACTATAAATATTACCTGCTGATTTTTATTCATTGGTAACTCTTTAATTAAAACTTTTAAACTCTGATGGGTATAGATTAAGATTATTAATTTATCTTTATCTCTAATTTTTGCAATATCAATAATTGTTTCGTTGTGTGATGCATAACAAGGAAATGTATCTATATCTGAATCCGTCAGACTTATAATACGAGGATTTTTGTCTCCACAAAAAACCAAACATTTCTTGTAACCCATTTCTTTAATGACAAGTGCTAAACCAGCAGAATCGAATGTTGGAGGAATTGATGAATCAAGATTAAATTTATTTAATGATTCTTGAGTTGCTAACCCAATTGCAAGAATCGGAATTTTTTTATTAGCAACTAAAGCTTCTTTAAAAAATTTAGCGCCATGGATGACCGCAGACTGGCTTGTAAATATTAAAACATCATAATTTTGTAAATTCTTTATATATTTCAAGGCTTTCAAAGAGGGCTCAGTTTTTAAGATTCTTGTTAGCGGTATATGAATAAAGCTTTGCTGAGATCTTGCAAGTAAAGAATTAGTTTTTTGGCTTAGATCGAGGGGCCTAGTATTTACAATCATTTATTGTTGAATAATTTCTTTAGCGCCATTTTGAATCAGGGTTTTTATAAATCTTTGCAAAGCATCAATTTTGTTATCTAGGTTAAATTTGACTGCCTCATTATAAACTTTTGATCCATTCTGATTAGACACCCTTACTTTAAGCTCTGCATCTTGAGCCTCAATTTTACATAGAGCAGAAATTGGAGACAGGCAATTACCCTCTAGAGATGCAACAACTGTTCTTTCAATTGCTGTAGCTTGATAAGTTGATTCATCATTTAACAATTTCAGCAAATTACCTATATCAGATTCAAGCTCAATTGCATTGATTTCTATGCCAATTGCTCCTTGCGCAGCTGCGGGTAACATTTGATCCTCTGAAAATGTGTACATATTTGGGTGTTGAATGTTCAATCTATTCAATGCAGCTTTGGCCACGATCAAACCATCTAAGCTATCAACATTCATTTTATTAATTCTGGTTTGAATATTTCCTCTGACTGGGACTATGTTTAACTTTGAGTTCATGGCAAGTAACTGAGATTTTCTTCTAGGTCCAGATGTAGCAATTCTGAGATTTTTTGATAAATCATCGATGGTTAAGCCTTCTTTCAAAAGAATCGCATCCCCCTCATCCTCTCTTGGCAAAGTTGCTGCAATGCTAAATTGAGAATCTATGAATGCAGGCACATCCTTTAGGCTGTGAACAGCTATGTCAGCAACGCCATTTGCTATAGCAGTCTCTAACTTAGATACAAATAACCCTTTTCCACCAATAGTGTGTAAGGGCGCATCTGTAAGATCGCCCTCTGATTCCATCTGGACAATCTCACAAATAGATTCAGGACTAAATAGTTTAATCCGCTCTATGACTTCATGGGTTTGAAGCATTGCTAGTGGAGAGCGTCTAGTTGCTATTCTAATTTTCATTCTAAAATCATGAGCCTCACATCTCCTATGGTTTTATCTTTAAGAATATTCTGAGTTTTACTCAATTCGAGCTCAGTATGCTTGTTGGTTTCAAGAAAGACTTTGCCACCCTCATTTAAAACATTACTTTGATAGATTGTTCTGATTAAAATTTTATAGTCAATCTGGTCGAATGGAGGATCTAAAAAAATAATATCAAATTTTTTCTTATTTGTTTTAAGCCACTTAAAAGCATCACTGCACGCAGCTTGAATTTTATTCTCATAACTGAGATGAGTAATATTTTTTATGATATTTTTGTACAAACTTTTTTCTCTCTCCACAAATGTGACATGTTGCGCGCCTCTTGATAAGGCCTCTAAACCTAAACCTCCAGTGCCAGCAAATAAATCGAGACAAGATTTGTTTTCTAATTCAAATTGAAGCCAACTAAATAAAGTTTCTTTTGCACGATCGGTAGTTGGTCTGAGGGCAGGCGTAGCTTTAAAAACTATCCGATAGCTCTTGTGTCTACCCCCAATTATTCTTATGCTTGACGTATTCAATTTTTAAAATTTTTACTGAGTATAAATTATAACGTCTATGCCTAAAGAACAATTTATAATTGCAATGAGATTTTTAGCTTCATCTGTAAGTGTAATCTCTACAAAAGATCAATCTGGTAATTTATATTCAATGACAGCTTCCTCTGTTACCTCTTTAACAATTGATCCCCCATCTGTTTTAGTTTGTGTGAACAATTCTGCAAGCATCCATGATGCCCTAACCACAGGGGAGAATTTATGCATCAACATTCTTCAAAAAAATCAGCAAGAGATTTCTAACTTATGTAGCTCAAAGCAACTTGAGTCACAAAGGTTTGAGAATGATTTTTGGGATACAAGCCATATCCCTTTTATTAAAAACGCTCAATCAAATATATTTTGTAAAGTTGAAGAAACGATTGCTTACCATACCCATAAAATTGTTATTGCGAGAGTTGAGAGCTCGCAGAGCGCAAAGACATTTAATACCTTGATGTATGCAGACGGAGGATACCTAAATTAGATGAGATATTTATTTATTTTTTTACTTTCATGTTCATTGCATGCAATAGAATTATCACCTAGCACTGATAATGCTGCTGTTTATTTTATTTCTCCAAATAATGGAGAATCTATTTCAGGAAAAGTTACAGTCAGGTTTGGTTTAGAAAACTTTGGTGTTGCTCCAGCTGGCACCCAAGTTGTACATACAGGCCATCACCATTTAATTATTGATACCGATCTACCTCCACTCAATCTTCCAATACCAGCTGATAAAAATCATGTTCATTTTGGGAAGGGGCAAACAGAGGTAGAGATTGAGTTAACGAAAGGGGAGCACACACTGCAATTGCTCTTAGGTGATTTTCGTCATATCCCTCACGATCCACCAATTTTTTCAAAAAAAATTACCGTCAAAGTTAATTAGAGCTCTAAAGATTCCTCAAGGAAAGACCTATAATCTTTCTTGACAACTGACATAGCTTCAGCTGCATTGCTATCTATTTCTGGGTCTATCTTCATATCCAGTAATCCAACCAGGCCATGCATCAGTGCCCAAAATTTTATGCATTTTAGATCAAGAGAATTTTTAGATATTCCAGGATTAAGGTCTTTTAAAATTTGGACAAGTTCTTCAAATGCACCTTGAGCTGCATCTAATAGTTCTGGAAATTCAACTTTATCAATGACGGGGCTGTGCATTAGATCATAGGTTTTTCTTTTTTCCAGGCCAAATTCAAGATAAGCAAGGCCCATTTCAAGAAACTTTTCTTTTGAGGTTGCTTTATTTGCTTGATTAGTTACTGACCTTAATCTTTCAGTTAACTCTTCAAAACCCCTTTTGGATACCTCTGCAAGTAGACATTCTTTTGTTTTAAAATGTCTATAGGGAGCTGTTTGAGATACGCTCGCCTCTTTTGCAATAGATCTTAAACTCATATTGTCATGGCCGCTTAATTCACATACTCTGCAAGCACTTGAAATTAATTCTTCTTTTAAATTGCCGTGATGATATTTCATAATAAATATAATGTTGACAGTGAATACATTAGATATATACTATGTTTACGCTGCTAACATTATTAGCATAGCATACTAAATTTTATGAATAAATTTTTGAAATTATCTTTTTTTTTATTTCTAGCTTTTAATCTTTCCTCGAATACGTCTCTAGAAATCACCACGATTGAGATTCAAGAATCTTACAATATAACTCAAAGATTTCCAGGAAAGATACTTCCATTAAATTATTCAAAACTGGCTTTTGAAGTTCCCGGTAAAATATCAGAAGTAAAAATTGATATCGGCGATGCTGTTAAAAGGAATGATATATTAGCGGCTTTAGATCCAGCTGAAATGCAGGCAAACTTAAATCAAGCTCAGGCAAGGTTTGATCTTGCAGATCAAGCATTAAAAAGGTTTCAAGATTTAAAGTTACAAGGGTTTATTTCTAATCAGGAATTGGATAGAGCTAATTCAGAGTTTCTTATTGCTAAAGCTCAAGTAGATTTATACTCAGTTAAATTAGAGCAAACCTTTATTCGTGCTCCTTTCGATGGATATATTCAAAATAGGTTCCTTGATTCTGGCACAGTCATTAGTCCAGGGGTGCCAATTTTAGAAATTATTGACTCAACTGTTGTAGAGGCTCATGTTTCAGTTCCTAGCTACATTATTGAGAGTTTGGAAGAAGGAAATTCTTATAATTTTCTTATTGATAACAGAATTATGCCAGCAACACTTAAGCGGTATACCAAAATGAGCAATCAAGGGTCAGATAATAGATTATGCATATTTGAATTCGAGACTTTTATTAGCCCGGGATCAATTTCTTACCTTCAGCTTCAACAAGTTAAATCGGCAACTGGTGCCTGGGTTCCTTTAAAATCTCTTTCCCAAGGGACGCAAGGTTTATGGAATTTATATACAGTCTCAAAAGATAGCAATAACCAATTCAAAGTTGCCAAAGAAATCGTTGAATTAATTCATGTTGAAGGAGATAACGCATATATTTCAGGAACTATTACAACTGGAGATATGGTGGTATCAGGGGGAGCTGAAAAGGTGATTGAGAATCAAATTTTAAAAGCAAACTAAATAATGATTTTGCTCAAGATTTTATTTGATCGACCAAGGGTCTTCAGTTTACTTCTGACATTTATTTTTTTAGCCGGCATCTTTTCTCTTAGCACTCTTCCTAGACAAGAAAATCCAGAGCTTGCTCAGCGATGGTCATCAGTCCAAAGCATCTATCCTGGAGCATCGCCAACACGAATTGAAACGCAAATTTTAGAACCGCTGGAGGCCAAGCTGAGAGAGGTATATGAACTTGATGAAATTATCTCATTTGCTTCTCAAGGATTTTCAACCACGGTGCTAGCTATCAAAGATGAGGTTCCACCATCTCAAATAGAGCAAGTATGGTCTGAAGTGCAGGATAAAATGGATCAAGCATCATTTGTATTGCCTCAAGATGTTAAACCGCAATTAATTAGAAGTAGTGGCCCTCCAATAACGCTTCTTTATTCATTGACTTGGAATGGTGATGGAAAAACCCCATTAATTCTTTTATCACGCATTGCAGAAGATCTTCGACAAACCTTAGCTTATGTCAGTGGTTCAGATAGAAGTCATACATACGGCGCTGCCGATGAAGAAGTTTTAGTTGAGATAGATAATGCCAAATTGTCTGCGCTTGGCCTATCTTTTCAAGAAGTGATACAAGTATTATCTGGGCTAGATACAAAAAAACCAATCGGACAAATTTCACAAAATGGAAAAGAGTTTCTTGTGAAATCAAAAGATAATTTAACCAATATTTCACAAGTAGCTAACTTACCAATTAAGGTCTTTAATGAGTACGAGATTATACGTTTAGGTGATATTGCGACCTTATCAAAAAAACCAAGAGACCCACCAGAAGAACTCTCTCTTTTTAATGGAGAAAGGTCCGTATTGGTCAACATTAGTGGAGCTTTCTCACAAAGAGTAGACCTCTATGTCGATGATATTGAAAAGGTAGTTGATGAATTCAAAGACCAATTGCCATCAGAAATTTCTCTTGAGAAAGTGTATGACGAATCTTATTATTTCAAAGAAAAGTTTAATACTTTATACACAAGCATTTTATTTGCGATCTTGATTGTTGTTGGGATTAGTTATTTTCTCCTGGGTTTTAAATCAGCCTTGATTGTCGGATCAGTTATTCCTCTTACTATTTTTTTAGTCTTATTTGGCTGCACATTACTTGGACTACCCTTGCATCAAACCTCAATGACTGGAATTATTATTGCTCTTGGCTTGCTTATCGATAATGCCATCATTGTGGTGGAAGATTTTAAATATAGGCGCAAACTAGGCCATTCTAGAGAGCAAGCCTCATATGAAACATTTCAACATTTATGGATACCTCTTGCTGCAGCAACTGCAACAACAGCGCTATCTTTTTTTCCGATTGCTGCCGGAGCAGGCCCTAGTGGAGAGTTCGTAGGAGGCATGGCAAAAACAGTAATTCTTTCAATTACTTCCTCGCTATTTCTTGCGCTTTATGTGGTACCAGTCCTCTTAAACTATTTAGATCAAATAAAATTTTTTGAAAAAGAAATCTTTGGCGGCAATGGCTATTCAAATGAAAAACTTCTTCGAAGATATAGAGCTATTCTGACTTGGTCATATGATGTTCCCAAAAGAGGAATCATGATTGCAATGATATTGCCCACTCTTGGTTTTATGTCTTTTCCATTCTTAAAGGCAGATTTCTTTCCTGAGCTCGATAGAAATATGTTCAAGGTGCTGGTAGAACTACCGCAAAATTCAAATGTAGAAAGTTCAGAAAAAGCAGTTTTAGAGTTAAGAGATTCCATCGCTAAAAGTGGAATTGTGCAAGACGATTTTTGGTTTATTGGCAGAAGATTACCAAGAATCCTCTATAACGTTGTTGGAGGGGATACAGCCTTGGGTGGTAATAATTTAGCACAAGGTGTTTATATCAGCACATCTTATAAAGAAATGGTTGAGAAACTACCAAAGCTTGCAAAAAGACTCACTGCTGAAAATCCTGACTTAAAAATTATTGTAGATAAATTTGATTCGGGGCCCCCTGTAGATGCAGCAGTCGAGTACAGTATTGATGGGCCTGATATAGATATTCTCAGAGCCTTAGGAAAAAAATTAGAGTTAATTATAAGAGATGCCCCAGGAGTTTTCTTAACTAAAAGTGAACTTGCTGGTGGAGCAACAAACTTGGAGTTTGCCTTTAATGAATCCAATCTTGCATTAGGTTCAATTTCTGGAGATTTTTTTATTAATGAGTTAGCTATTGCAAGTGAAGGCAGGGTTATTGGTACCATGCTTGATGGAAATAAAGAGCTATCAATTAAAATACGAGGATCATCAAATGATTCAATAGAATCAACTCAATTTTTATCCCTGCCATCTCAAGAGGGCTTTGATTACTCTTCAAACTATGGAGAGTTTGAGGTAACCAATCAAGCGAATTTTGTTTCTCGTGATGCTGGTAAGAGACAAAATCAAGTTTCAGCATGGATTTGGCCTGACTTGCTTCCATCTCAAACTGAAAAATATTTAGCAGATAAGCTGGAAACTTTTAAAGCTGAGCTTCCACCTGGATATATTTTTGAGGTAGGGGGAGAGGCTGAGGCGCGAGGGCAATCCCAGTCTAATATATTCTCGTCAGCAATTTTATTTTTTATCTTAATAATTATTGCATTGGTTGCCGCACTGAATTCATTTAGGCAAGCTGGCTTAATTTTGAGTGTTGCATTTTGGTGCACAGGGTTGGCATTTTTAGGCTTAACATTAGGTCAAGCCAATTTTGGTTTTATTGGCTTGGTTGGAGCCATTGGGCTAGCTGGGCTATCCATCAATGATTCTATTGTTGTTTTATCACATATTAAAGAGGCAAATGCCAATTCACCAATAACTAAAGAAGATCTGGTTGAAGTCATCATTAGATCAACTCGTCATGTTATTACCACATCAGCAACAACCATAGGTGGCTTTTTACCATTGTTAATAACTAGTATTTTCTTTAAGCCTTTAGCTTGGGCGATGGCTGGTGGTGTTATTGGGTCTGCAATAATTGCTTTGTTTTATATTCCGGCTTGCTACGCGATTTCAAAAAAGCTATAAATTAAATTTATTTAAGAGGTGCTAATATGAAATTATTCATGGTCCATGTTGGTTTTTATGACGACGAGGTTGGAGAAGGTATATATGAGTCTCACATTAATATCTTTGTTGCAGCTGGCAACCCTAAATCAGCAAAGAAAAAAATCATGAGCATGGATAAATTTAGAGATAAAAAAATGCATATTGATGGAATAAAAGAGATCAATAATGTTGATGATTACGAGGTTCATTTGATTAAAAATCCGGAGCAAAAAAGAGCTAGGGTATATTCATATGATGAATCAAAAAAACTTTAATTGAAATTGGAAATGATGATATGAGAAGAATAATTACAGGCCACAATCAAGCAGGAAAATCAATTATTACTATTGATGGCCCTCCAGCCAGATCAATTGGGGAAGATGTCGGCGGCCTTTTTGAAATTTGGAATACAGACGGCATGCCAATTGATACAACCGATGATTTAGACAGGGCAGATACAGAAATAATTCTATCGCCTCCTGCTAATGGAACTAAATTTCGATATTTTCAGATTAACCCAACTCCTGAAGGTGTGCCATGGGAGGTTTTGCAAGATTTAGCGGCTGAAGCTTTTGAAAGAATCGGAGCTGGTCACCATAGAATCGATACCTCTAAACATCCTGCAATGCACAAAACAGAGACCATCGACTACATTATTTTATTAAAAGGTGATGTCAGCCTCCTGCTTGATGAGGAAGAGATAAGACTGGAGCCATTTGATACTGTCGTCCAGCGAGGAACCAACCATGCTTGGGTTAATCATGGCGAAGAGCCTGCATTGCTCATTGCAGTCTTGATTGATAGCGAGCTAAAAGAGTAAACTGAAAAAGAGTTAGAATTTAGATAGCATATGTTTCAAGTAAAACCAATTGCAGCAGCCCTGGGTGCAGAATTGCATGGTGTCGATTTATGCCAGGATCTTTCCTCAGATGTTTACGCTGAAATCAGAAGGTTGCTCATAGAGCATCAAGTTATATTTTTTCGGGATCAAGATATTTCCTCAGCCCAACATAAAGCTTTAGCTGAATCTTTTGGGCCAGTTCAAACACATCCTGCTTATGAAACAGTAGAAGGATTTCCAGAAATCACTATCTTAGAAAGTACTGCTGATAAACCCTCCAAGATAGAGGTGTGGCACTCAGATATGACCTTTCGAAAACATCCTCCTTTGGGATCTGTCTTAAGGTCAAAAATTTGTCCACCCAAAGGTGGTGATACTATGTGGGCAAGCATGACCGCGGCTTATAATGGACTATCAAAGAATATGCAGGAGTTTCTTTCAACTTTAGAGGCTGAGCATGATTTTAGTTACGGCTTTAAAGAAAGTTTAGCTGAACCAGGTGGAAAAGAGCGGTTGGCACAGGCTGTAAAAGATAACCCTCCAGTTAAGCATCCTGTTATCAGAGTTCACCCCGAAAGCAATCAAAAAGTAATTTTTGTTAATGCATTATTCACAACAAAAATAATCGGATTGCCCGAAAAAGAAAGTTCAGCAATACTTCAATTTTTATATGACCATGTAATTACCGCTGAATATACATGTCGCTTTAAATGGGAGCCGAATTCAATCGCCATATGGGATAACCGAAGCACTCAACATAAGCCAATCAATGATTATTTTCCATCTCACAGACTGTTACAGCGAGTGGCAATAGATGGCGACAAACCTTATTAAATTATTTTTTTAGAAATTCTAAAAGAATCTTAACTATCTCATACTCATCAGTTTTAATGGTAAGTGTCTCACAAGCATGATTATGCTTAAGGTCCCCAATTTGATTTTTTCTAAAATCATATATCATTCTTGCAAATTTTTTATCCAATTCGATATGCCCTTGGGTGCAAAAAATATGATTTTCAATTAAAAACATGCCATTTGGGCATGTCGCAGATCCAGCAATTAAAGTTGCATTGTGCGGAAGTTTTTGCACTTCATCTTGATGGCTAAAAACCAAATTATATTTTTTTCCCTCTTCTCCATAATTATAGGCATTATTATTTAACGAAATTGAATCAACGCCTGCATGCCAACCATTTGGTGAGTTTCTAACTGATCCGCCAAGAGCCTCTGCAATAATTTGATGGCCAAAACATATGCCAATTAATTTTTTTTTATTCTTATCTAACTTTTGAATAAATTTCTTTAGATCATAAATCCATTGCTCACTATTATAAGAGCTTGCCTTGCTGCCAGTAATTAGATAAGCATCACATTCATCTATATCCAAAGGATAGTTGTTGAATTGAACTTCATACGTTTGAAATTGAAGGCTGGGATCCACTGCCAAAAATATTTTGGAAAACATTTCAGGGTATTGACCAAAGTCTGTGGCTCCATCTATTTGCACAGTATCTGAATTCAGAATTCCAATTTTCATAAGTATTATTTTTTCTTAATGTAGTATATTCAATTCATGAAAAGCAATAGACTGATTTTTTGCATTATTTCAATAATAGCAAAACCCCTATCAGCCAACGGTATAGATGCCTCAATTAATTCTACCATTCAGCCCTTAACAAACCTCCTATCCTCTTTTATTTTTTATGAGATAAAAATTTTTGGAGCCTCAATGCCACTAATAGTGTTGTGGTTGATCGGAGCAGCTATTTTTTTTACTGGTTACTTCAAGTTTTTAAATCTACGTGGATTTAAACATGCCTTTCAATTGCTAAGAGGCGATTATTCAAAGCCAGACAATGAAGGAGAGTTAACTCATTTTCAGGCACTATCAACAGCCGTTTCTGGAACTGTGGGAATTGGTAATATTGCTGGAGTGGCTATCGTTATTTCCATTGGGGGTCCAGGTGCAACATTTTGGTTAATTGTTGCTGGCTTCCTTGGCATGTCGACAAAATTTGCAGAATGTGTGGCTGGAGTTATGTATAGAAAAGTTAATGCTGATGGAAGTATTTCTGGTGGACCTATGTATTATCTAGAAGCTGGATTGCATCAGAAAAACTTATCTTGGCTTGCTAAGCCTATGGGGTTATTTTATGCAGCAGCTATTGTTGTTGGATGTTTGGGTATTGGTAATATGTTCCAATCCAACCAAGCTTTTCAGCAATTTATTTTTATTACAGGTGGCGATGCTAGCTATTTTTTGGACAAAGGATGGCTTTTCGGTTCCATTCTAGCTGGGATAGTTGGATTGGTTGTCATCGGTGGTATTAAAGGTATTGCAAAGGTCACCTCAAAGCTAGTCCCATTCATGACATTAACTTATGTTGTTGGCGCATTGATTGTGGTTGTTATGAATGCAGAAAAATTACCATGGGCTATCTCAGCAATATTAACAGAAGCATTTAATCCAAGCGCCATGAGTGGTGGAATGCTGGGGATTATGATTTTAGGTTTTCAAAGGGCAGCATTTTCCAATGAGGCAGGAATTGGTTCAGCTGCTATTGCTCATGCTGCAGTTAAAACTCAGGAACCTGTAACTGAAGGTTATGTTGGTCTGATGGAACCTTTTATAGATACTGTGGTGATATGTACCCTCACTGCTCTGGTCATTTTAACCACTGTTTATGAGCCTGCAATGGCAAATCAAGGAATTCAAGGTATTGCTTTGACCTCCCAAGCGTTTAGCAGCACTCTAAGCTGGTCAGTACTTCCACTATCATTTATTGCAATATTATTTGCATTTTCAACAATCCTGTCTTGGTCATATTATGGATTGAAGGGCTGGACATATATTGTTGGAGAATCTCCATGGGCAGAAAATATCTTCAAAATATTTTTTTGTATTTTTATAGCTCTAGGCTGTACGATAAATTTAACTGCAGTTTTAGATTTTTCTGATGCAGTAATTTTTGTTGTAGCTCTTCCAAATATATTAGGACTTTATATTTTGGCTCCTGTAATTAAAGCTGAGCTTGAAAATTATCAAAAAAGATTGAACAGTGGAGAAATTAAAAACTTTAGAGAAATATGATAAAAGGTTATTGCGATCCTAAATTTCAAAATGTTTATGATGCTTTTTCAAATGCTATAACGAGTGGATTTGAAACCGGTGCAGCTCTCGCGATTGAGCATCAAGGGAAAATAATTACCAACCTTTGGGGTGGATATCAAGATTTTAATAAAACCAAGGAATGGGAAGAAGACACCTTGGTCAATGTTTTCTCTGTCACTAAAGGAGTTACAGCAACATGTATATCCAGACTCATTGATCAAGGTAAATTAGATCCTAATAAAAGTGTCGGTGATTATTGGCCTGAATATAGTTGTAATGGCAAAGAGGATACCAAGGTCAGTGATTTGTTATGCCATAGAGCTGCAATGTTTGGATTTAAAGATGGTATTCCTCTGGGTTCATTTCAAGACTGGGATAAGTTTACCCAGTCTCTCCAAATGCAAGCCCCATATAGAAAACCAGGTATATCTCAGGGATATCATGCATTAACATTTGGCTGGCTGGTTGGCGAATTAATAAGGAGAGTTGATGGTCGTACTGTCGGTGCTTTCTTTAAAGAGGAAATAGCTGATCCATTGAATATTGATTTCCATATTGGACTTGCTGAGAGTGAATTTGAAAGATGTGCAGACATGTTGATGCTGCCAAGGGAAAATATAAAACTTCCAGGAGAGTTTCTTAAATATGTCCCTAACTTTCTCTTACCCCAAAAACTTAAAAATTTTAAAGCAGCTTTATTAAGTGGAGATTTCAAAGAGGCCTTTCAAGAAAGAGATGAAGATAATGATAATTATGTCAATTCTCATGATTGGCGAATGGCAGAAATTCCTTCTGCAAACGGACACGGTACCGCCAAAAGTTTAGCAACTTTATATGGTATTTTGAGTAATGGTTGTGAAAGAAATGGGGTATCCATTATGAGTGAAGCATCGCTTCAGCATGCCATTACCCCTCATTCCAGCGGTCCTGATTCTGTGCTATTTGGAGCACCAATCAAATTTGGGCTTGGTTATGAGCTTGCTCAAGGCATAGCTACAGTGGGAAATATTTCTCCAACACTCAACAATAAAATGTTTGGACATGCTGGGGTAGGAGGCGCGGTTGCATTTGGTGACCCTGAAAAAGGTATAGGGTATGCATTTATATGCAATCAGCAGCATAATCCAAAGGAACTGTATCAAACTAGCAACCTTCTTACCGAAGAACTATATTCAATAATCTCTTAACTTTAGATTAGTTTTGATTGGGTCGAGGCGCCTTTCTTGAAAAGAAATTCCATGAGGAGCTCTCAGAACTCTCAATAATTTTTCCACCATTCACCTTAATAACACTCTCAATGTCCTCCATCAATTCAAAGTAGCCAAGGGCTTGATAGCATTCTCTAATAATTTTTAATGCTCGCATGGTTTCTGAGGAGTTCGGAATATTTTCAATTACATACTTGGCTCTTCGAAGAGCAGCGACATAAGCTTTTCTTTTAAGGTAATACTCAGCAGCAACTAATTCATTTTTTGCAATTAAACTTCTTAAATAAATCAGTCTTTGTGAAGCATATGGAGCATATTGGCTTTGTGGGAATCGAGTTAAAAATTCAGACAGTTCACCAAACGCCTGCTTTGCACCTGAGATATCTCTGTTAGAAAGATCGGACTTAAAAATTCTTGCGAACATTCCCTTGTCTCTTGTATAACTGGCTATGCCTCTCATAAAATATGCATAATCAATATTCGGATGTCTTGGATTTAGACGAATAAACTTTTCAGCAGCTTCATGCGAAGCCTCATCTTCACCATTCATGAAATAAGCATAAATTAATTCTGATTGAGCTTGCTCAGCATATCTGCCAAAGGGGTATCTTGCTTCAATAGCTTCCAGAGACTCAATTGCAGAATAGAAGTTATTAGCTTTCATTCTTCTTTGTGCAGTGTCGTAATAAACTTTTTCAGGTCGCTCCATGACTGGAGCATCAGAATTACAACTAGTTATTAATAGCGGAAGAATAATCGCAGTTGCTAAATTAACTTGAAAATATTTTTTTATTTGCATCATCGGTAATGTATTTTACATTTATTCAGGCATTTGGGTTA
>ERZ651776.2256-NODE-2256-length-21307-cov-5.807301_pt1 | contig 21307 bp, 12 predicted proteins | sample MGYA00514761_ERZ651776 | MGnify/ENA metagenome assembly ERZ651776 | reverse complement strand
CACCAAACTCTTCCCCCTCCTCCCCCCTCTCCCACAAGTCCCCTCCCACGCAACCCCTGCCCATCCTCGACCCCCTGACCCTCCAATACATCGCCCTTGAATTTTCCTCCTTCCTATCCTCCCCGGAATCCCGACGCAGAGCCACCGACGGCAACAAACCGAGCGTCAACGCGTACTCCTTCGTCGAGCATCTCCTTTCGTGCAAGAGCCTGGAGATAATGACGCTATCTAATCCCGACCTCCATCGTCCCATCCGAGCGACGACGGCGACGGCGACGACGATCACCACCACCGCCACCACCATGAAGGCACAGCACAACAGCAACTCCTCGTTCCGCCTCGCCCTCCTCGGTCTCCTTGCCCACGACGGCGACTCCTCCCTCCTCGACGTCTACCTCTACGATTTTGGGGACGCCGTGGAGGTTCTGAGGAGGGGTTTCGAGGTTGAGGTCGTCGACGTCGACCAACACCACCGCCTCGGCGAGAGGCGAGAAAAATATGGCGGAAGGGAAGGGAGGGGAAGGGGAGACGGGTACGGATACGAGGATTACAGGAGGCTGATGGAGAGTTCTGGCATATCCCTTGTCCCTGCGGGTCCCGGTCGCGGTGCCGCGCATTCCGCGCATTCGTCGTCGTCGGACGGCGACGCGTCCGTCGCCTCCCTGTCCCGTCGGTTCGTCTCCCACCGGATCGCGGGTCGGACGGCGTGGGACAACGCGGCGAGGATCGCGAGCAGCGTGCCCGGGAAGGTGGAGAATGAGGCGAGGGGGAGGATGATCAGGAGGGAGAGGGAGATGCTGGATAGGGAGAGGGGGAGGGAGAGGGGGAGGGAGAGCAAGAAGGAGAGCGAGAAGGAAGAGGAGGACGACGACGAGGAGGAGGTAGAGAGGAGGAGGAAGGAGGAGGAAGAAAAGGCACTCCTTGAGCTGGAGAAGCTTTTGGGATCGGACGATTCGGACGATTCGGACGATTCCGTGTCCATAATTTCACCAGACACGCTCGATGTCGCGACCCACTTCGAGGCGGTGGGCAACGCAGGCGCCGGCGACTGCCTACCGTACAGCATCGACCAGGCGACCACCGGCACGACGGGCAGCGACGCGACGCGTGCGCAGGCGGTGCGCGACGAGACGATGGACGAGATGAACGCCCGGCAAGACGAGATGTATGGCGATTTCACCCTCAAGGAGCTTGTCGAGAGCGACGTTGCCGACGTCCGCGCTCACGGGTTCAAGGGCGACACCCTTGACGACTACATCGCGTGGGCCCGCAAGCGGGGCAGCAACCTAGGCGCCAACGAGCTGCTCGTGCTCGCGCCGCTCAAGCAGCGGCGCATCGTCGTCGTGCGCAAGCTGGACGACGGCACCTGGGCGCAGCAGGGCGAAGCGTACGGCGACAAGTCGGACCCGCTCCTGCTGCTCAAGTACTCCGGTCAGGGGCGATTCGCGCACTGGGAGTGGATGCGCCCGCGCGGCGAGGCCGACGACACTGAATCACCTGCGACCATGCCCTCTTTGACGTGGAATTGCCCTGATGATGATGATGATGATGATGATGAGGTTTTGGTCGAGAAGCCCACCAAAGCCAAAGCTGCTCGTCTAACGTCAGTGGTCCCGAACCCCTTCACAGCTGTGGCCATTGCTTATGATACAAAACTTCTCCAGTACAAGCCGACTCCGAACCATACACGTTTTAAAGACTTTTTACAATTTGTCTCAGAGGTGAAGGTCGAAATGGAGAGCGTCGAGGGAGGCATCGAAATCAACTTCAACTACCTTGTTCTCGACTGCATAATAGGGCCCAAGGAGAAAAGCAAGAGAGACACATTCACAGACGTGCTGGAGTATCACACTATGGAAGGTCACAGGGACATTTATAACCGTACCATCATATGTGGGGATAGCACAGAACACTTGCACCTTAACATTGACTTTGCCAAGAAAAAGCCACGCTTTTTCCGGATGTTGTCTCCTCAAGTGCCGGAGAATCCCCTACGAGACATCTATCAACTCCACCCACAGGGCGACAAGATACGGTTCGTAGGTCGTGCTACTGACGCACAGCTTATCTACATCAACGAGAATATCACAAAGTCCAGTCTTAGGGGAACCTTTTTGTCCGACATTCGAAGGAATCACAACGGGGATGCCACAAATCTTTCAGAGGGGCAATGGGCCCACGCACAGCTATTGACCGCCAACGACCATGCCGACAAAACTAGGACTGAAATGCAGAACAATGTTGTCGCCGCCCCCAGCGCCATTCTTCCCCAATACATTGAATGGGGACCGAGCGGCCCCATACGTCCTCTTAACGATGATCATCCATTGTGGCAGCTCCGTTTCGACGGCAAAACGGGCAAAGTGAAAATCACCAAGGACAAGCTGATGGAGGAGTTAAAGAAGTATACAACTGGCTGCGATTCAGGAGGGGGAAGGAAATCGGGAAATAGGAGGCAGAAATTTTTCCAGGAGGGATCTAAGCTATACTCAACCCCTAATACCCGCGACCATAACGCTGTCGCGCGGTCACAATTTTCAAGCGAGGACCTCAAGAAGATGCCGTCATTGCTCTCAAGCTTGGATTCTTCCGGTGGTGGTAAACGGGAGAGAGGCAACGGGACAGAACACGGGATGGGGTCCTTCATAATAGTGGACGCAGCATCAGCATGCACGAAACAAGATCACAAGCACACCAAGAATTGTAAAATGGTGCCTGTTAGTATTCGGACTTACTTGGATCCAAAAGAGAAGAAGAGTGGCAAAACCATCGCCAAAAGCACTGTCTCCGTTAGATGCCGAGAGTGGAGGGATCCACGAGAGAATAAAGAGAACTATGAAAAAAGAAAGGCCAACAATGTTGTCAGAGTCAGAACAGAGTCTCTAGTGCAAAATCAGAACTACTGGAAGATACGAAAAGAGGAGACAGGTATTGTAAGGGGGTGTGGGCAAGCATCCAAAATCCTCACCCGCATCGGACACTGCGGGAGTTGCCCCTGTTGCGGTAAACTCCAGGGGGAGAAAGGGATGGGAGACTTGATCGAGTTTGCTCATATCCATGGAAACGCCCAGAAGAATGACATGAGTCTGCCCCAAAAAAGCGGCCGTGATAATGCCTACGCCGAATTGAGTGCGGCTGATAGAGTCAAGCATAGAGATGACTTCATCGGACTTTGCGCTGCCTGCCACACATGGTTAGATGAGTACTTTGGTGGAAGGAGGGGGCCTTGCATATACAACAAGAAGGCCAACTATTACGCCAGATACAAAGAACATGGACGCCAAGAAAGGCAAGATCTTCTCCCAGAAATCAACGACGAAGAAACTTATCAAAAAGCTCAGAAGGCGGTCAAACAGCGACTCTTAGATAATCAGAAATGGTGGCAAGGAGAGCATGGTGGGGCTCTGCAATGGGCGGAAGAAATCAGAGAAGAGCTCTCAAACGCTCCGATTACGGATAGGTACACTACAGCTCTCGGAAGGGAGTGGGTTTTCAACGCATTCACGCGCAACAAACGTTTACAGGACGAGGAATTGAAGAAGGATACTCCAGGGCTGGTCTTCCTCCTTTACCCCATTGACAGTTCTGCCTCGGGAGGGAAGAGGAAAGGAGGGCGGGGAGGGGCCGAGAAGCCCACCGCCAAGAAGCCCTTTGCCAAGAAGACATCCGATATGGACACGTCTGACTAATTGGAGGGGAGGGAACGGACCAGGGACTGCCCGACAAGCGAGGGGCAGGGGGTGACTACCTTGGCGGCTCTGGGGTGTGATTTCCTCCGTTTCCTCCGGGGGATCGTGAGGGGGGTGTTTATGGTGACGTTGCTGTCATCGGAATTTTGGGCGTTTTGGAGCCGATCAAAAATGAGTCTAGTAGCCTTCTCGTAGGCCCTGTTGAAGGTGACCCTCTTCGCGACGTTGGTGTAGTAGTCCTTGGGAGTCGTGCTGCACCCAAAACCAATGAATTTCACCTTTTTGAACACCCCCACCTCCACTTCTATGGGGGTGAGCCCTCTCCACGCCGACACCATGTCATGGGCCGATAACAACTCGCGGGTGCGCGGTGTGCGCGAAGTAACGCCAAGAATGGCGATTATTGTATGTTCCCTCGCCACCTCGGGGATCTCCTTTACATTGGGGTCGGAGAAGGGCACCCACATGCCTTCCTTAGGAAACGCCTTAAAAACCTCCTCCGAGACAAATTTGAAGCACTCACTAAACTCCATTTTCCGCGAGCTGCCGTCGTATCGAAGGCTCACAAGTATGATTGGAGTGCACTGTTAAACGGCGGCTCGCGGGCACAGCGATTTGAGGACAGGAAGGTCGAATTTCTTCCAAAATTGAGGCGAAGTCAGTGTTCGAAAAAAGTGTTTTGAGTCAGAGAAGGGTATGTCGGTATTTATTTTTGCAGAGGCAGTTCCTTCAAAGTTGTAGAAGGGTTACGTAAAGGTTTTATAGTTAAGTTTGTCGTGTGGGGAGTTAAGGCAAGAGGGGGAAAAAGCTCGAAAAAAGCTCGAAAAAGGTTTTGGATCACACTGCTAGTTAGCAATCCTCTCCCAGTCTGTGCTCGTACGAAGAAATTTGCTTTTGTGCGGTGAAGTTTTTGAAATTCATTCCACTTTGTCAATTCAGCGTGAGTATGAAACACGTGTCTTCCCTTGACATCCTTCCTTTGGAACTTTTGGATGTTGTTGAGAGCTTTCTTGCCCCTTCAACAATTTCTAAATTTGCGGCTACGAACCATTTCTTCTGCGATCGGTGGAACTCGGACCGCTGGGAAGACCACTACAATGAGCAGAGGGGCCGTCGACGTCGGTCTAACAAGAGGAATAATTTCTCGCCTACATTCAACACAAACTTGATGAAGTATAATGTGTTCGCTCTCTACAATGAAATGTGGAAGAATCTGGAGCTTCTCCTGTTGGGTTTTCACGACTACAGCCACAGTAGACCCTATGCTAATACAAGGACGATGACGGTAAAATCATTTTTCCTCTGCTTGGCGGGGATGAAACCCCTTCTCCACTCCAACTTGTTGGGGCGGTCATCCCGCCCCAGTGAAGGAGGTCCCTTCAGCCGGTTTCCAAAGACTGCGCAGTCGATTCCTCCCTACAAAATCGCGAGTATTTTGGCAGAGAACAACATCGACACGCTTCATTGCCGAATTTGCAATTTGATGGACGTCGATGAGGTGACAACTTCGTTTCAGAGTAAAACTTGGATCAAGCCATGCAATTGTAGCTACTACCACAGAAAATGCATCGAGCCCCCGCTATCGCCGACTTCGCGTTCTTGGTGCTCATATGACGATCCCGCGCGGCTAATCGAACCACAACACGTTGGGAGCTGCCCCCATTGCAAAATGAACTTCAGACCTGACCTCCGCCTACCCTCAGGTGTAGAGCTTTTGAAAATTTCACTCCACGATAGGAATGCATGGCTTCGACTGTTCAGTGTCTTTGTCCATTTCGCGCTAAGCGTAATCTTGATTGGGGCACTCCAAGAGATATGGTGCCGGGGTGTACAAGAGATTGATGGAGGACTGGGCGGCAGCGATGGGGTATGGAAAAAGGGATGTGAAGACTGCTTAGAGTTTGAAGTCTTTAGTGTGCTGAAATTCAGGTGGCCCAAGCAAGGAAAGTGGGAACTGCTGTGGTGGCAAATGCAACAATGCACGACTCTTCACATCTTCTTTTCAGCCCGTTTCAGTGTCATAGTGGATGGATTGTGGCTTGGGCGGAATTTCAACTTCTATGCCCACATGTACACATACTTCATAGTTGCAAGTGGGCTCCTCTTCGTCACCTACACTATCGGAGCTCCCTTTTATCTTTTCTATTCGGCTGGCTTAGAGCCGATTCTTGGTGCTTTGAAAAACTCCTACCTACCGATAATCAACTTTACTGTTTATTTTTTTATTAGCCACGCCGTCATCATAATCTTTTGGAAGACTAACTACAGGGTTCGTACCTTGCGGGATGTTAGAACCATAACCGAGGACGACAGGCATGCCATTTTGGCATTCCCTCGGGCGACGTAGAATGCAATCATGAGGAACGAAGAGTTACAAAATAAGTGAAAACAAGGGAAAAAAACAAGTGGTGAGAAGAAAAATAAAGGTTACAAGACGAGTTTCTTCTAAGGTAAAGATGCCAAAAACCAAATTCATCTTTATCTACAGGTTCACAAGCGTAATCGCAACTTGGTCGAGACGGGGTAAATCAATTTCCTTCCTCATCTCAAGAATGGGTTCGTGTCAATCTCTTTTCCAACCGTGGTCGGGCCCATGTGGCCGGGAAACAACTGTACATCCTTATCTAGCTCTGTCTTGATTCTCTCCAGCGATTTCTGCATGTCGTCTATGCTGCAACCAGGAAAGTCCGTCCTCCCGATAGACCCTTGAAAAATTAAATCCCCACTCACAACAACTTTCTCCCCCAACACCTCGAAGCAAAGATGTCCTGGACTATGGCCCGGAGTGTGGAGGCAGCGAACTCTCAAGTCACCAATCTCAATGATGTCTCCTTCTTGAACCTCCTCGTCAATCGGCGGTGGAGAAGGGCATTCCATTCCAAATGCCATTCCCTGCATCGGAGCGGACTTGAATATTATCCAGTCATCGCTACACGCATAAATCGGAACGTCGAGTTTCTCCTTCGTCTGTTTCAAGCCTGCCACGTGATCGACATGACCGTGCGTCTGGAGTATCTTCACAATGGACATGCCACCCTCCTCTGCAGCAGCATCAACCCATCTCTCAATATTGTCGTCGCCACAGTCTATCAGAGCCGCCTGCTTTGTAACCTTGCACCCCAACAAGTACTGGTTCATGGCAAATGGTGTCACCGGCAGCGAAAGAAGGACCATGGTAGGCGTTGAAAGCATTGTAAGGGGAGATTGTGACGAAGATGAAGAAAACTTTCTGAGGATTGCAGGTATCCTTCTAACTGCGACCATGATAGGTGTTGAAAGCATTGTAAGGGGAGATTGTGACGAAGATGGCGAAGAAGAAGAAGAAAACTTTCTGAGGTATCCTTCTACAGGGCCTATACACATTATATTACAAAATACACCCGCAAAAAAAAGAAGAAAATATTGACTACTCATTCCCGCACAATTTAATTTGAATCCTAATCCCCCCCAAAGACACTTACTGGCTGTTATTGAGAGCGACAACAAACGGTATCAAATAATAACATCTTGATTTAGACAAGACTCACAGACATCACTCAAGCCAACGGATGAGGATGCTGCTCTTGCTCACTTCATTGCTGCACCTTCCCACAAGGTCTGCATTCACAGTCCGAATGAAAGAAATTGGTCGACTCTCCTCTCGACTGTTATCGACCAAACCGACTGCAAATAAGGATGGGTATAGGGCGACCATTGTAGACTTCATTCCTCGACAATCAGAACAACCTTCCCCTCCCCTCCCACCCCCTCCGACCCCCGGCGCAACTCCACTGGGCCTCGCTACCTTAAGACTCTCCTCATCCTATTTTGAGAATGAAGAGGAGACCAACGATGAGGGTGGGGGATCAGACCTTGTGGGGCGTACTTTTCATATGATAACAAAAAATGGCGAAAATATCGAAGGCATTTGCCTCCTTGGTAGGGTCCCGCTCGCGTGGGCATACCTCTCCTCAAGAGGTGTGGCTCCTCTAAAGCTACCCTCTGATCTTGTGAATTCTGAAGTTCACCTTCTTGAGGAGGACGACCATTTGAATTTCTCTGAAGGGTCTGATTCTTCCTCTGCTTCTTCTGATTCCTCTGATTCCACCGACTCGATTTCCACCTTCTATCTCCCAGAAGATGACAAAGACGACGACGCGGGCATATCAATCTTTCCAAGTATTTCTTCCGGATCGAGCTCGACTTCATCAAGAAAGGAAGCAGTAAAAATATTCCAAAAAATCCCCCCTCTGGCTGACATAACTCTTATTAACAGTCCCCTACTGACAGGCATAACCAAAATTGATGTCTTGGTTCCGATAGGTCGGGGCCAGAACATGCTGGTCCTCGGACCGAAGCACGACGACTCGGTGCGAATTCTTGGTCAGAGGGTGATTGAGAACGTTGTAAACAATGAAGTCAAGTGTGTCGTTGCTGCTGTAGGTGACACAAACCATCCGCAACCAATTTACCCATCGAAAACAACGGTTGTTCATCCACCACCTGCTCCATCGTCCTCTGGCAGCGGTGATGCCGTCACTGGCGCCGAACACGTATTGACCATGCACACTGCGATTTCGATAGGCACCAAATTCGCTCGAAGGGGAAGAGACAGTCTTGTCTTCTTGGAGGATTTGGAAGGTGCGAAGAAGTTCTGGACATATACGGACGTTTGTTTAGAGAAGCTTAGGAAAGAAAAAGAAGATACAGATGCTGACTACGTAGTAAATCCTAGTGATGGCTCGGGCGGTGGAAGCGAGATGAGGGGTTTCTACAGCGATATGATCCAGAGGGCCGGTGCGCTGAACAAGGAGAATGGTGGCGGCACGCTGACGCTACTCATAGGCAGCGAATTGCCCGCACCAGAGGAATCGACTCCAGCATCTTCGACAACGTACAAATTGGAAGACTTTGAGCACACCAGCGAGAAAGTTAAAGCTCGCCTGAAGATCTTGGCCGACAAGGGGATCGAGATTACCGGTGAGATTCTCAAAAAGATCAAAATTCCTCCTCCGGCAAAATTCGCAAAGCCATTATCGACAGCGATACCTATGATGGATTTTGTGGACGAGCTGATTAGCATGAGCGATGGACAAATTTGGCTTGACTCCAAGCTCGAAAGTCAGCAGAACTTGCTCCCACCGATCGACCCCCAACGATCCATCACGAGGATTGGGATTGGATACGACACCAAGAGCCAAGCGGACTGCCCTCTCGTCCGAAAGCTCGCGGGCGGAATGCGCTTTGAGATCAGCCAGGTGATGAGCCTGGACGAGGGGGAAGTTATCACCGGGAGGGACGTCGAGATCTTGAAAGAGCTTAACGAAAATCGCCTGTTTGTTATGCAGCAAGATCTCAGAAACGAAGGTGGCCTGCGAAAGTTGTCGGATATTGCGATCGATATTATCGCGGCAAATAATTTCTCGGGTCTAAAATCACTTGCCAACGGCAATTCTAACTTTCTTCCCGACTTGAGACAATTTGTCCGAAATAATGCTGATTTAGGGGAAATATTGAAAGATATTGATGCAACTCAGGATATTCGCGAGGGAGAAGAAGTTAAATTGAAAGATTCGATAGCGGAATTCTTGGGCCGCACTTAAATTAAAAATTTTACTAAAAAAGCAGGAAAGCATCTTAGCGGCAGCAAAAATATACAAGCCATAAATTTTAACATTTTTATTCAACCTTGTTCGCCTTCATGCTCTGCTCGATCAAGAGAACCAGCTTGCCCTCCATCTCTCTGTTAAGAGAGTACGTTAGCGCAAACCCCTTAGCCACCTTCTTGGGATCATCTCCTTCGCAAATGCCAATCCTCCCTTTCTTCCCGCCGGCCAATTTCACGTCGATGAAGAGCTTTGGCTCCCGTTTCTTCTTCATTACCTTCTTCCGGCCGTCCACAAAGCTAAAAGGCTTGACCCCCTTGCTAGCCAACCGCGATTTTGTGTAGCTTTCCTCGGTGTAACCTGCGTTTTCGGCCCAAGCATTCGCATCCTCTCGCCTCTTCTTGTTGGCTTTAGCAAGCTGGATAGCCTTCTCGTAGCCCTTGGGAAAGTTTGAGGGCTTCGCCTTACTGTCGTCAAGTGTTCCCCACCCCTCTTTGGGGCTCTCGCTTTCTTTGTAACCGAACCAAGTGTTACGTCTAACCTTTCGTCCTTGCAGCGGTGTGTTAATTTTTGGTTTAAACGTACACTCCGCGATCTCCTTATCTTCCAAAAAGTCTCCTTTTCTCGCTTCCTTTCTGCTTGGATGCTGTCTTCGATCGTAGAGTCTCATATGGGCCGGCTTACTCAAATAATCTAACACTTCTACCGGCCCATCCCAACCGCGAATGCTGCTCCTCCTACTCTCAGTGGTATTCTTTGTTTCATTCAACTCATCGGTGCTGACTGATTCGTTAAATTTCACTGCCCTGATAAGGACGTGTCCAGGCTTAGGTATTTCATCGCTTTCTTGGTCGCCATCACCGTCGCCGTCTCCGTACACACCATTGTCATCCTCATACCCATCAGCCGTGTCTTTTTTCTTCTCTTCTTCGCCGCTAGCCTTCCTAAACTTGTACTTGTTGATCTTTGGACTGAAGGTGCACTCTTCCACCTCCTTCCCACTAACCAATTCCCTCTTCTTCTCGACTTTCATGTCGACCATCTTCATCTTCAGTTCCATTTTCTTCAGTCTTTCGTTAAAGTCATTTGATTGCGATGCTTTATCCGTATTTCTATCTAATTTCAGGCTGTTTTGGCAGAGCTTTGGGTTAAACGGATGCTGCAGCTCCGCGTCCCTCTCCTTCTTTCTCTGCTCAGCCACTTTCTGCACCCCGACGTAACGGATGCTCGCCCTGCAGAAGTTCACCACAACAAGAGGATAGTTAATTGAGGGGTGTTTGGCAGAGGAGGTTGGGGTCGAAATCGCTGTCGGTTCAGCTGTTTCTTTAGGGTTTGGACTGAGATCACTAGTGTCGATGTTTAAACTATTTTTGACCGAGGCCCGCCGGTGTGCTGGGTACATGAAATGTTCATCATGGGAATTAGCCTGGTCACCATATTTATGGACGTCATGCTTCGGGTTTGGATGCATTTCTCGACCCGTGTGTCTGCTTGCCTCGGTTTTCTCCTCATAGTCATGAATACTGATGCCATTGCTAAGGGCCGAGCCACAGCAAGCCTTGGCAACCTTTAGAAAAACGGATGGCGTTACTTTTTTGCTCGTTCCTGCCTCCTTCTGAAACGCCCTGTATATACTACTGACCGTTTCCCTGCTGACTTCACCGCCATCATCGTTGTCATCGTTACCGTCGCCGTTACTAGTGTCGTCAGTCATCACTACGTTGCTGTTGATCAAGCAATTCTCTCGACAAAGCTTTAAGAAACTCCTTATATCTTCCTCACTTAACACCTCCTCTTGACCGTATTCCGTTTTTGCCCCGCAAATGGCGTGAAATGCGCTTTGACAGTCTCGCTCCAGCTTCCGGTCCGCTAAGGCGAGGGTTTTCTCTACATGCTCGTGGCTACGGTGGGATATCCTGGAGAGTGTCGACTGCTTTTCGATTGATTGTTGAACATACTCATCCATCTGAGAAAGCCGGGTGCGTCTGTCAAAGGCATCGTTATACAGCGCATCCGTGATGTGAATCTTGTGGGCTCCAAGGATTTCGTTCAATGCCGAAACGGAATCGCTGGAGTCAGAGGATAGAGTCGTGTCGTTGTTGTTAGGGTTGTTATTACTATTGTGCACGTTGTCACCACTACCACCGATCGCCAAATCACCCTTAGAAACTCTCCAATTATTCTTTCCTCCTTGGACATCTGTATTGTCAAATTGCTGGTTGTTTATCTTCGGATGGAAGAACTTCTGCCCTGTCAGACTGTCAAAATTGGATACCTCGTACTTTTGCGCTGCTAGTTTCAACTGGGATTCGTCATTCTTCTTCACCATACGCTTCTGCACGTCGTCGTGGTGGTATTCGCTCTTATCCAGCAGGCTCTTGCTCTTCTCATTTACCTTTGGTGTGAAGGTGCAGCCCTCCTTCTGATCCCTCTCTTGCTCAAATCTCTTTTTGCTTCCTTGCAACCTCGCCACGGCCTTAAGTTCTTTTTGCTTCATAGATTCCAAAACGTCCGAGGGACGATCTGACCGGTCAAACTTGGATATTTTTGGGGAAAAAGTGAGGTTGGCTGCCTCTTCCGCTGCAAGCTTGTTTTTCAGGGATTCTATCCGTGACAGCTTATTGGACATCCATTCCGAGCCGACAAGAGACTCTGACACAGCAACGTTTTTTGAAGTATTTGGTTGAGTTCTTGCCGTTGTGTTTGAAGGGGTAAGAGGAAGTGGTGTGTTGGATGTTCGAAGAGAGGAATTGTCCATGATTGGGGTCCAATATTGAGAGATTTCTTACGTCAGACGCACACCAAGTTTTTTTTGAAGTCAGAGGGGTAATCTATTAACGCTTAATTTCGCGTTTTAACTTTAGTTTGAACTGCCAGAAACATGCACTTCTTCACTTCGGACCAAGACATTTCGGATCGTTTTTCTTGATTCTTGGGTTTTTCCGGAACCCGGATATTCTCAATCCAACTTGATAACTAAGCAACCTCCCACGTTTTAACACACAAAACCTCTCTCAACCACCCATAACAACCTTTACTAACCTAATCCCTCCCACACTAGACTTTCAACTCGCTAGAAACAACAATAACAAACCAGTATCACAGTATCCCTAACATCACTCTTGAATGTGCTTATCTTGTGTCTCGAATTTGATCCAGAATGCTCCCCCCAACACCACCTCGATTGAGTTCGTACACCACAAACACTGCAACTCCCCTCACTGTGGGAAGGAGGGCCACGTCCACGTCCGCTTCAAGACCTATGACACCAAATCTTCGTGGCAACAATGTAATGGGGAGGGGCACTACGTGAATGCGTGCGTCGAGTCCCGCTGGGGGGGCCTTACTTGCCAGTGTATAGAGTATGAATCAATGTGGGAAGCCGACTTTACGAGCGTGAAGGAGAACGTCTTGAGCAAATTACTCCTCATGCAAGATTCGATAAAAATTCAAATCGCCAAGGAAGGAAAAATTTCAACAGTAACGGAGTGTCCGATCTGCTTCAGCTCATTGGACTCCATAGACGACGAACTAAGTGGCAACGTGCTGCACCTCCCCTGCCGCCATGCGTACTGCAAACAGTGCTTCCTGACATGGGCCAAAAAGCATGACAACTGCCCCACCTGTCGCCAAGTTCTCACAATAGAGTCGTTGGAAACCCTCGAGAACGAAATTGAGAACGGTTGTAGCTGTACAGTAACATAAAAACGTAGATGGTTTCCACAAAATGGAGCTTTTCATAGTTCTCTACGGTGGTCAGCGAGGGACGATTGGATGTATCAAAAGTGTCTCACTCAAAACTTTTTTTATGTGTTCACACCAGAGAAGCATCTCCATCGTTATTTTCGAGGTCGTCACCTTTTGTAGCCCTTACAAAAAGAAAATGCAGGAACATGCCGGAGATAATTATGGTGGGAATGCCAGTGCACATGAGGCCTGTAAAATACATTTGCTTGGGGCATTCATCTTCTTTCCAATCACTCAAGTTTGGTGCAAGTATCACCAAGCCCCAGACTACAAGCGGCAGATAGCACATACCAGTCAAATCTGTAGGCGTCAGCTTCGCATCCGGGGGGTAAATAACCTTTGGTCTGAGAAATTTCACAAATGCATTGACAACAGCAAGGATCCCGAAAACGAGCATGTAGTATTGAAGACTGGGAATCGACGTGCATTGATTCCAAGCTGTAAGCGCAAAAATAGCAATACAACACCCCCAGCAATCAAAAGCTAAAATTGGGAGGCGCTTTTTTAGTGGGGGGAGCTTAGAGAAATCCATATATCTAAGATCGATCTTAGGTCTTTGGTCAGTAGTTGGTTTAAATTCCTTCGGAAATGCCTGATTGTGGGGAAATAGAAAGAATACGTAAGGTTGCAATCTGACCGATTTTTAGAAGGGAAAATTCTTCAGAATGTTCGAACAAGAAAACGACAAAAAAAGAAGAAGAAGTAAGTTGAAAATCCCCACAGGCCTATTCATTTAATTCGACATTCATCATTCACAGAGATCAACATTGTGGCTAAGACTATACCTAGCTTAGCTCATCTACAAACATTGTATTGTCTCCAGTGGTCACACTCCACAACTAAAATGTCATCACAAGAAAATAATCCCCCCCAAGCTACTACTAGACGTAATTCGGCACTGCGGAGGCGTTCATCCATGACCAAAGCTAGGGTTATGAACAAATTTGACTCACACCCTCTCCATGATCCTGATGAGTCTCCCTATTACCGGAAGCAGATCAACAGTATGCTGGAGAAACGGGAGCAGAAGAAGTTCAAATTCGAAAACGAGGCTTGGCTGGCCAGCGTCAAGTCCGAGGGGGGATTAAGGGCGGCTTTGACTCGCCGTGGACAGGAGACCACGTTGAGGGAAGACACATACACGAGGGATCCAAATTTGGTCGATGATCCAGAATCATCGTCGGCTACTGAACCTAAGAAGAAGCATTGGAAGGAGAGACTGAAATACAAGAATTCAGCCTTGCAAACCGACGATCTTCGCAACCAACATGGTCATCATAATCACCACTCCAGCATAAAAAATGTGCCCCCATCTATGACCACAACAACAACAGTTACCACAACATCGATGCCTACCACTCTGACTACATCTCCAGCTCCAGATCCGGCAGAGACTATGGACCACCCACTACCCACTGGCAAAAAATGCCTTTACGAAAAAACCCATCTTTTGAGGGAACCTGTCCCAGAAACTCCACTCTCGACCCAAGTTGCCGCAGTATTCTCGAGTCCATTTGATCAGTCCCTCCGCAAGTACAATAGCCAATCTATCAAGCGCCATGAGAAAAATGCCAAGAAAAAACAGCTGAAGAAAACGTTGCGGCGGATGGAGAAAGAAAAACGACGCACGCTCCGTAATCTTACCGAGCCTAAGGAACCATCCCCGCCACCCTCTCCTGAACCAACCCCGCCCATGACAGAAGAACGAGAGGGAGAAGTGATGCTTGCCTCCGACGCTTCGAAGTATTTCGGAGACCAGGCCCGACAAGAGTTCTTTGATATTTTCCGTCAGCTGAACAGGGATAAATTACTAATCCCTCCCAACGCGGATATTACTACTTACTATCCGCCCAAATTCGCTGACGAAGACATTGACTACGACGAAGAAACGAAAGAAGCCAACCGTCGTGAGTTCGGCTTGTTCAGTGAGGAATTGGACACTCCAAGACACAAGGTGAACAAGGATTTGGTAGCTACGGGCTACATGATCCCAGAGCCGGTGATGATTCGGCGGAACCTCTCGACCAGGAATGACAACGATGCCAACATGGATGATGTCGGCGAGACCGACCAACGATCGTCATCTCGAAGCAAATACAAGACTATATACGACGTCAACGACACCATAAACTTGGCTGGGCGCTCGCTCGGAGACGATCCGATCAATATTCTGAGTGCAATAATTGACGAGATTCCAGTGGTTCGTCACCTCAATCTCTCTGACAATCGGCTTTCGGACACCTCGCTTCACAAAATCATTGGCGAAATCACAAATCCCGACTCACCTATGACTCTCATGTCTTTGAATCTGAGCTACAACGATATCGATTCGGAAACGGCCATGTCGCTGGCAACATTTTTGCACAGTAAGTGGTGCGTGCTCGAAGAGCTTGTCTTGGAGCAAACTGACTTGGACGATTTTGAAACGGCAGCATTTTTTGAATCTCTGCAATACAACAAGACACTCAAGAAGCTCAATTTCAGTAGGAACATCATCGGGGGAGTTAGGGAATACATGCACAATACCGCGCCCATGGTTGATAACCATGGAAAGCGAGTGCAGACAGGAGGGGAGTGCATCGCCATGGCATTGCAAGTCAATAAGACACTCACAGACCTCGATCTGTCGTGGAACCAGTTCGGCGTGAACAGTGGGAAGGTCATCGGCACGATGTTGAGTAATAATAGAACGTTGCGGCGTTTGAACTTGGGATACAACGCTATCGCCGACTTGGGCGCCCAGGCAATTTTCGGTCAGCTGGAGGAGAATCAGTCACTCGAGTTCCTGGATCTAAGTGGGAATGGGCTTGGGCCGCGCAGCACGTGCATCTTGTTTGGCGTTTTAAGAGAAAACGTCACGCTGAAGCACGTTCGCCTCCAGGGGAATCCAATCGGAGAGAAGGGCTGCAGGGGCATGCTGCGCTCGTTGAAATATTGTGTGGAAGGTAGGCAGGTTGACATCAAAGACTGCAATTTTACCAAGCAGGTATCGAAGCCTACGTCGGTTAAGACCAAATTCGGGAGAAATTGGGAGGACAAGAGCACGTGCAACTTCAATCATAGTGATCCTGTGGGGTATTACAAGCTAGACGCCAGCGATTTTTACGCGAGGTACATAATTGGCGAGCTTTACCATCTTGCGTGCTGTAGCAGCGGATATTCTTTCGTGGAGTTCAAGCACAATAATTCTGCGGTGAAGTTTGTTCCAAATCCGATGTATATGCGAGATGATGATTCTGACGACGAAGGAAATAAAGACAAGAAGCAAGTTCCTTTCCTGAAGCGACTGAAGCGACAGAACAGCGCGAGATTTCGAAACAACTGGCGCTTCGAGACGCAGTCAGAATACACTACGATGGGTTTGGCCGAGTATAAAGAGCGCATGGAGACCCACAAGCTCTTCGACGTAAGCACAAACATGGCGTTCCAGATTCCATGGAGCGGTGTCGTAGAGATTTATTTCAATTTTTCGCCCATGCCCCATGCGGAAACCATGCTGAGTAACCGGACTCAAATTAGCGAGTTGGTGAAATTGTGCAAGCAGAACCCCTTTATGAGACTTGACTTCTTGAGAATCTTTGCTCTAGATGGATATGTTCTAAGCAGCCAGTTGCAAGACATTTTAGACGAGCTGAATTTGATGCAGCCGAGAATTACTGGGGAAGAGACATTCAACATCTTGCATATTTTGACGCCGATATGTATAGACAGCGGAGTAGTTGATAATTTGATAGAGCGGAACTTGGATGGGACCCAGATCAACAGGATGCTCAAGAGCTTCGGTTTGATGTTTGAAGTCATGCAGGGGATGTTTTGCTCGCATTATAAGCTGGACATGCGGAGTCTTACGGACAAGTTGACTGCAATGAAACTTGCCGAACAGAATTCCTTTGAAAAAATGCAGATGCAGAAACACATGAAGAGCAAGCATGGGGGAACGAGCCAGAACGGCGACTGGAACAATTTTCGTAACGTTACTTTCAGGAATATCCCGATGGCAACCCTGGACGAAAAATTCTTCTCGGCCAAGCTCGAGGATCAGCAGACAGGTATTTTGGAATTTGACTATGTAAGTACAACAAAAATTTCCTCAGGTGGGGGGAATAATGCTGCTATGAACTGGAAAGAGTTCTTCAATCTGGTGCGGTCTTGTGATTTATATCTAGCCCCGGAGAATAGCGAAAATAGAATTGAGAAGGCGAACGCAATCGGATATCTAGCGGACGTGATGATGATACAGAAGAATGCCAACAACTTGGATGCTGTCATGAAAGCCGAAAAAATAGAGAGCAATATCAAGAGCGAGGCAGTCAAGGCTGCCCGACCTATTAGAGATTCTATGGAGCGGAGGGAAGCTATTATTAAGACGAAACAACAGGAAAAGAGGGATATATATTCGTCAGCCAAATCTGCGGTCGAGGAAATGGGTACGAGTCAGAGTCAGAGTCAGAGTCAGAGTCAGAGTCAGAGTCAGAGTCAGAATCAGAGTCAACGGACTCCGGGGGCCTCTCCCATCAAAAAAAAATTCCTCGGTGCCGTAATGAAGGTCAGAAAGCGAAATGCTGCAAAGAAAATGTATTTGAAGGCTTTCGAAGACGAGGATATCGACGAGAAAAAGATGATGGACTGGCTCAGCAAAAAGGCACCGGAGGTCAGGGGGTGGAAGCCAGAGGAGATGCAGAGGACCTTTTCGCAGTTCAGCGACAGCGAAATCGAATTCGCCGGGACCACGCCGCCGACGAGAATCTGCCACGTCATCAAGCTCCGATTTCTTCACAAGAAGAAAAAGCTCGCCTTGGAGCACGTCGCCATTTCCAAGGATGGCGTCGAGTCGGAGAGGACCCCGTGGTTCGTAGCCCCCATGTGCGTCGCAAACGAGAAGCCGGACGAGAGCGTCATCACAAAGGCCATCAAGGTCACCGACCAGGTCTTCAGCGAGTACAAATTGCTGGAAAAAGAGAGGGAGGAGAAAGGTTGGGTACTCGGCATGAAGAGTAAGAAAATCGTTCCGACGCTTAGAAGCACAGAAAGGGTATCGAAGCACGTCTTCAAGCCACACGAGCTGAGGGGAGTCAACACGGTTTGCAGCATCCACTATGTGGACGTGAGCATAGACGGACTACCGGGCCCCCCCGTCAAGAGCAAATATCGTAAGAAGGCGCGCAAGGGCAAGAGCGGCGGCGAGAGAAGAGACAGCGTCGAAGTCGACGGGGAAGACCTCGAAGCCCCGGATGGCGACAGCACTTTCAGCACTCGCCACTACGCAAACAGCGGATTATTCGAAAACACGCACCTGGTAAGATGGCAATGGTCGACCTTGAGCTCCGTGGAGGACGTGCGCATCGTCTACGACTCGCTCCTCGACCAAGTCCGGCGGCTGAAGGGAAAGCTGGGAAACCGGACCCTGACGTGCGAGCAGGCCCGCGAGCTGGCCCTGCTCATCCCCGTGAGCCCGGACGAGTACGCGGTGAGCTTTAACGACGCCGTGAAGACGAGGAAGGGACCGGAGGACGCGTGGCAATTCGGGAGGGTCGTGAGCGCCGCGGCCGCGAACGCGGCGGGAATGTACAGCGTCGAGTACTTCGGAGGCGGCGGCAAGGACCCGTGGGTGGAGAAGGTCCCCCTGAATCTGATCACCGACACCCAGCCCCATCCGAGGGAAGACATTGTCGTGGCCTGCTTCAGCAGGGTGATGGACGTCGAGAACTTCGACCGCGTTATGGACACGTTAGAGCCCCACGCGGAAATGAACGTCGTGAATAGACTGGGGTGCCTCAACGTGATGAACGCGACGCGGCTGGAGAGATATTTCAAGCTCGACTTGAGGGTCCACGACGAGTGGGTCATGGCCAACTGCCTGGCCAAGCTCGCATTGGTGGAGGAAGGGGTGAACTTCCGCTGCCCGGGGGGGAAGGGTCTGAACGATCACATCGGGGTGAACTTCTGCGGAAAGAGGGAGGCCTGCCAGTGCCACTTCTACCGCGACGAGAAAAAGTACCGGGAGAACCTCCACAACCTCGCCTGGGGCGTCCCCATGACCTGGGACGACCAAAAGTTCCTACCCGACTGCGCGGCCTTCTCCAGGGGGACGTACAAGAGGAGCCCGAAGCCGAAGGAGAACGCCGTCCCCAGAGAAGGACGCCTGGTGGTCAAGTACGCAAGCGACGACGTCAACGAGGAGCTGAGGAAACTCTTGAACTCCGAGTACATGTTGGTGGGAGTCGAGCAGAGGAGAAATGTGGACAAATTCTCAAGAATAGTCAGCTTCCGATCCCAGGGTTTGTTGTTGGAGTGAATATCGTCTACATGAGTGAGTGAGTGTTGTGTCTATGAATATGAATATGAATATGAATATGAATATGAATAAAATGAAGTGAGAAATGTGTTTAAAATTGCTAAAAGTCGCTTTCTTGCCAGTTCCAGTTTGGTCCCTCTTTGTTTTCTCTACAGATAAAACACCGCCTACGAAAGTGCCTTCTCACTTCTTCACACATTACCGCGGGACGGGACCGGGCCCGGGCCCGGGCCGGTCTGGTCTCCCCCCTTTCCCTTTCCCTTTCCTCTCCTCCGTCCACCCTCCTCCTCCTCCTCCTCCTCCTTCACTCCTCCTCCTTCATCAAAACAAATCCCATCGCCGCCTTCACGTCGCACAGCGTCCTCTCCGCCTCCCTCTCCGCCTTCCTCCTCCCCTCCTCCAGCACCCCCTCCAAATACCCCGGTTCCCCCGCCACCCTCTCGTACCTCTCCCGTATCGGCCGCAGGCATCCGACGATCGCGTCGGCGAGGAGCGGCTTGAACGTCCCCCACGACATCCCCCCGACCTCCTCCAACACGGACTCCCGGGTCCTGTACCCCTCGTCCCCCTCCCCCTTCCCGTCGTTCAGCACCGCGACGTAGATGTTCACGAGGTTCGTCGACTCTGGCCTCGACGGGTCCCCGTGGGTCACCCCGGGGAGGGAGTCCGTCTTGCACCTCTTCACCTTCCCCCTCACGACCTCCTCCGAGTCGAGAAGGTTTATCCTGCTACCGTCGTTCGGGTCCGACTTACTCATCTTCTTCGTCCCGTCGAGCAGGCTCATAACCCTCGCCCCCTCCCCCACGACCAGCGCCTCCGGCTCGTTGAACACGCCGTCCTTGTAAGTCCAGAGCCTCCTCCCCGCGTCCGCGCTCGCGTCCGCCACGCGCCTCTTGTAGCCGGACCCTCGGCAGTACTGGTCGTTGAAGCGACGGGCGAGGTCACGGGTCAGCTCGAGGTGCTGCCTCTGGTCCTCACCGACGGGTACCAGGTCACCCCCGTAAAGAAGTATGTCCGCGGCCATTAGGACAGGGTAGCTGAAGAGTCCCACCGTCGTCTTCTCCCCCCCACCACCACCACCCTTCCCCCTCTCGGCCTTCTTCTCCTTGTACTGTATCATCCTCTCCAGCCACCCGACCGGCGCCGTGCTCCCCAGGAGCCACATCAACTCCGCGTGCTGACGGACGTGGGACTGCACGAATACGGTGGACTTCTCCGGGTCGATGCCGCAGGCGATGTAGAGCGCGGCGGTCTTGAGGGTGTCGGAGCGTAGGGAGGAGGGGTCGTAGGATCCGGAGGTCACGGCGTGGAGGTCCACGATGGAGAAGACGGGGGGGGCGTAGAGGGTGGGGGAGTCCTGGAAGGCGGGCCATTGGGTTAGGGAACCGAGGTAGTTGCCGAGGTGGAGGGTGCCGGAGGGCTGGACGCCGGAGATTATGCGGAGGGGCCGTTGCCCGGGGGAAGAAGAGGAGGAGGAAGAAGAAGAAGAAGAAGGGGAGGGGGGGGAAGAAGAAGAAGAAGAAGAGGAAAGGAGCCTAAACGACCCCCTTCCCTTCCCTCCGTGCCCGTGCACGTGCTCTCGCGTCCCTTGCCACTTGTTTGTCGTCCCTTGCCACCTCCCTTGCCACTTGCTTCCCACCCCCCCCGGGTTCGCAACTACTCCCCTCCCTCGGCGGGGCCCGACCACCGCCGGACCGCGGACCAACGGGTGGGAAAGACGGAGGAGGGAGCCAAGAAGGAGGAGCATCCTCATATGTGGGATGGGGGGGAAGAGGGAGGGGGATGGGGGGGAACGGAGGGGAACTGTTGTTGTGATTGATTCACGGTGGGGAGAAAACTAAATATTATGGACCGACACATCAAAAAAGCCAAAGTTCAGTACCTCACAAAAAAGGCAAAATTTCAAACGCTACATAAAATTGTGAAATTAGGCGACGTAGCGATCCAGCGTCGAGGGAGGCCAAATCTGTACTTAAAAGTCGTCCAACGCG
>ERZ651776.2254-NODE-2254-length-21314-cov-3.088666_pt1 | contig 21314 bp, 24 predicted proteins | sample MGYA00514761_ERZ651776 | MGnify/ENA metagenome assembly ERZ651776 | reverse complement strand
GGATGTTCTGCCAGTCCAGTTGCGGCGGCCCCATGTTGATGGATGTCAGACCGCCACCTGCGTCCTGCGCAATCAACGCGCCGCGTTCCGTTGTCAGGATCAGATCGGTCTTGCCCGACTCATTCATCAAATGGCGGGCGATGCAGCGGGTGGCGTTGCCGCAGGCCCCGGCAGTGCTGCCATCGGCATTATAGAACGTCAGATGCACGTCCGCCCCATCACGCCGGGACATCACGGTCAATTGGTCATACCCGACGCCACGATGACGGTCTGCCATAGCCATAACAATATCAGGCGTGACGCGCACAACCCCGTCGCGTTCGTCAATTACAACGAAATCATTGCCAAGCCCGTGCATCTTCATGAACGGCACGCCAGAGGGGAGGGTCTGTGTCATGAGGGCGATATAGTTGAGCCCCCGAAATGAATCTAGGGGTGACGTATGTTTAGGGGTTGACGGTTTGGCCCATGGTTTCTAAATGCAGCCCTCGTGGGCCGTTAGCTCAGTTGGTAGAGCAACTGACTTTTAATCAGTAGGTCGATGGTTCGAACCCATCACGGCTCACCACTTTCAGACTTGGTATCATGCAGTTGTCAGTCATCCGTTTAGCGCTTGGCAAGATCCCGTCTATGTGGGCTTGTTTTTGTATGCGGTTGAGGAGACGGGCGATTGTTTTTTCCAGATTTTATATTGTGGCGGTGGATTGGATCAACTCCACGGACGTCGGTTGCCCGCCTGTGCCATAAACGGTTGCTGACGCGTCTTAGCAAAAGAGAAACATAACTGACCACTTTCGGTATACCTGCGAATTGGTCCTGCATGAGTCGGCGCCTTACATGAATGCGCATGGGTCATTACACCATCGCTCGAAACTTGTGCTAGTCTTCAAAAGCCAGTTCTACCGCGGCTTTGACTTGCTTGCGCACGGCCGCCTGTGCGGTGCGCGCCAAAAGGAACGTGCCCTTGACCCCGGGCGTCGCCGGGAAGTGCCAGCGCCCTGTGATCCGTGTTTTCGTTGCGTTGACCTGACCGTCGTAGTGGGGGTGATCGGTTTCTTCGAAATCCGTGTACGTCTTTACGAAATGTACTTTCGACCCACTGCTTGTGCCCGTCAGAACGGCCAACAATGTATCTGTCGCTTCTGGGCGAAACGTATTTGGTTCTACGACCTCTCCGCGGAGCGTCGTGCCGGTTTGAATAAGCACCGCGTCAAAAGAAACAGGCGTCCCGAACGCGACGTTGTCGTAGTCAAAGCGTCCGGTCCAGCTTCCGCTCAATGACTCCGGTCCGGACACGGATCAGCCCCTGCGTAGTGTGTCGCCAAACGACAGTTTTGGGGTCAATTCCACGATCTGGGCATCGTTGCTTGCGCCCTCGGCGTTGCGCGCTGCGATGATGCGCGCGGCCGTTTGACCGATTTCGCGGCGACAGGCATCCATCGTTGCCAGTTGCAGCGGCAAGCCGTCCAGAAGTTCGACTCCGTTAAAGCCCGCAAGGCCGATCTTGTTCGGAATATCCGCGCCATTCTCATGGAGAAACAGAAGGCCGCCTGCACCGATCATATCGTTGGAATAATACAGGAAATCGAGATCAGGCGTGCGTTTCAGCATCGCAGCGGTCATTTCACGCCCTTTGGCGAGTGCGGACCCACCGGAATAGAATTCCTGATCCGCAATCTCTACGCCGCCTTTGGCAAGCGTTTGGGTGAAGCCTTCAAAGCGTTTGCGCGCACGGTGGTCCAGCGGCATTTTTGTGCCCATGAACCCGATGCGTCTGTAGCCGGCCTTCAGGATTTCCTCGGCCATCATGCGACCGGCGCGGCGATGGGAAATACCGACAGCGGTGTCGATCGCCTCACCGTCGGTATCCATAATCTCGACCACAGGAATGCCCGCCTGAGCCAGCATCGCACGCGACGCATCGGAATGTTCAAGCCCTGCGATGATAACGCCGGATGGCCGCCAAGACAGCATTTCAAAGAGGACCTTCTCCTCTTTTTCGGGCCGATAATCGGTGACACCGAAAACCGGTTGCAGTTCTGTGTCTTCCAGTTCTTCACTGATGCCGGACAGGACTTCCGGGAACACCATGTTGCCCAGGGACGGAATGATAACAGCCACGAGATTGACCCTTTGGGACGCCAAGGCGCCTGCGATCTTATTTGGGACATACCCAAGTTTGCGTGCTGCTTCCTGAACTTTTTCACGGGTCGCGGCGCTGACATCGCCCTTATTACGCAACACGCGGCTTACGGTCATTTCGCTAACACCGGAGGCTTCGGAGACATCGCGGAGCGTGAGCGGGCGTTTGGATCTGGTCTGCAAAAGAATGTCCTATTTATAGCCTGCCTAAGTGTTACAGTCCTTCGACGCAGAAGTCCAAGCCCTTGCGATGTCGCACATTACACGGCAAACAGACCACCGTGGTCCCGTGGCTCAACTGGATAGAGCAGCCCCCTCCTAAGGGGCAGGTTATTGGTTCGAATCCAATCGGGGTCACCATTTTTTGCTGCTTGAACTATATTTTTCTAGATTGGCCCTTTAAAGTTAATTTTGGGGAAAGCAATTGGACATAGTATGCGTCAGGGGACGACTGACCTGATGATCGAGTATGCGGTCGCGTGTTTGGCGTCCGATGATCATCAACAGATCAAAGCAATGGTGCGTGAAATGGCGCGATCATGGCCTAATGAGGCCGCGTTGGGGATTGCTTTCGCAATCACTTCTGCGGCGTCGTTTTACGAAGATTCCATTGATACGCAAAGTTCCAAACGATCAACGCGATTGGGGTATCGCATGGCGGCATTGGTTGCTGCCGATATCTATGCGGTTGAATCAATGGGGCAAAGTCCCGCGAAGGGGCAGGACCTGCTGCATTTTTGGCGGCGCGTGGACCCTTATTTTCTAGAGGACTAATGTGGGAGTACGGGGCGTCCATGCTCCGTACTTACAACTCGGATCCACCGAGATTTTGGTGACGCGGGCACGGAATTTTGCGCGAGCCTTCATTCCGCGGTCGGCGTTCCAATCCTTTTCGACGATGTCTTGCGCGGATCCTTTGGCACGTGCCGGGTGTTTGGTATCCCAAGATTGCCATGTCCGTGTGGGTTGGCTGCGTCCGTCCAATCCAGTTGGTCCGATGACGCCGCGCAATTCCATCCGTTTCATCAGGCTCGATGCCTCCTGCGGTGAAACCTTGAACACACGAGAGATGTCTGCCGCCGAAATACCGTTGTTGCGTTGGGCGTGGACGCAGGCCCAACCGTAATGGAACGGTATGATCTTTGCGGGCGCGTTTGAGAGTGTAGCGACGGCTTTGGCGGCGCTTGTGAGGGGAACGGCCGCAGCACCAAGGCTTGAGGCGAAGCCCCGCAGAAATTTACGACGATGCATCTAGGTCTCCTCGGTTCGTGCCGGTTTCAATTCAGGCGTTTGGTGCGGTATGTTGTCGGTCACATCTATATGCGGGTCGGCGTCTTCCAAATCCGGGCCTTCATTTACTAAGGCTTGGATCACCCTTTTTGCGGTCTTGGGCAGTCGGAGTCGGCTGGCCGAACAAGCCGTTGGCATGTGATCCGTCCTACATTGGTTTCACCGCAGATACGGTCCCCGCGACAGGGGTGTGGACGATGTTACGCTTTACCAGCTCATTCATCATCGCGTCGTTTCATGATAGATAGATGGGTATGCCGGGCTGACCTTTAATGGGGAAAGCGGTCGCAAACGTCCCTGTAGAATCGCCACTGGGGCGTCACATCATGCGAATAACGTCTTTATCTATCGCCAGCATATAGCCGCGCCGCGCGATATTGCGGACCAGCAATTCAGAAATCATCTGGTTCCCGAGCGTGTCGCGCAGACGTTTGATGCGGGTCGCCCCTGCGGCCTCTTCGCAGTCGGACGACGGGCGACCAGATATGACGCCTTCGATTTCGGCGCCGGATAAAACCTCGTCATCCATGCGGGCCTCGGCCAGGACGCTGAGCGTTTCGATTGCCGCATCGGTCAGTTTGAATTCGAAATCGTTGAGGTACACCATATTCTGATCACGCGAGATGAGGAGCGAGTTGACCTCGATCCCCTTGCGCTCAATGCGTCCCATTCTGCGGTTCATTGTGATCAGCATCAAAAGAAACGCGACGGCTGCCACCAGCAGGGCTGTTGCGAAGACCAAAAGCACGAAGATCACGAAACGGTAACTGTCCAGTGTGGCAGAGAACGCAGTGCCCGATTGGGCCAGGATTTCCAGCAATTTGATTTCTGCCTGACCCGTCAGCGATGTGTTTTCTACGAACAACTGTTCCACGCGCGCGTTGAATGCGTTGGCATCGGGCAGGTTCAGAAACAACAGAACAGCCGCCGTTGCGAGTATGACAACGATGGCTGCAATTCCGCCGACGACAATCCGATTGCCCGTCTGACGCGCCTCAATAGCGGAGGTAGTTTTCGCCTGCACTGTCTCGTCTCTCCTCAAGTCCGGCGTCGTCAAAGACACCTTCGACGCTCAATAGTTGCCAGTCGTCAACGGCAAGGCGGGGGGCAAGCTCTGCCGTAGCGCCGTCAGGCGTACATGCGCCCATGATCTCGGCCACACCGTAGTGCAGTCGAAGGGGATCGTCACGCTTGGCTTTGTAGTCCGCATAACAGGCGGCTTGCGCCGTTGTGGACAGGGCCAGAAGCATGATGGTGAGTGAGATGATGCGTTTCATGTGGCGACCATGCCGTGGAGAGATTTGTTATTCAATATCCGCCGCCAGATTGCAGGCTGAAAACCCATAACAACGCGCCGATATTGAGAGACATGCGCAATCCGCCCCATCGTTGATCCATACCACGCCGTCACGTTGAGCGGCATCACCCGAAAGGATCACATAATGTTTGTTCGCACACTTAAGACGACGTTCACCGCGGGACTTCTCGCCACGACAATGGCTTTGACGACCATGACCCCAACCAGTGCTTCTGCGCGTATGTCAGACGACGAGATTGCAGCGCTGCTGGGGTTCCTTGCCCTTGGCGTGGTCATTCAAAACAGCCGTAACAATAATCGGACATCAACACCGGATCCTGTGCAGGTTCGCCCCAACCGCACCGATGGTCATGATCGAAACGATCGAAACGATCGCAATGAGCGCGGCAATCGCAATTGGCAGGTTCTACCTGCGCAATGCGCGACCATTGTTGAATCCCGCCGCGGTCAGACCGTTCGTATGTTCGGCCAGCGTTGCCTGAACAACAACTACCGTTTCACCAACCGTTTGCCGCAGCAATGCTACATCACGTTCCGTGGTGAGCGTGGCGCGCAGCGTCAGGGCTATGATGCCCGCTGCATGCGCAACGCAGGGTTCCGCACAGACCGGCGTTAAGGCCGGCGTGGAATAGGGTGGCCGCCCCCAGCGGCCCCCGATCAGAGGCAGGGGGGAGGACATGGCCCCCTGCCTCTTTATTAGTCCTGATAGGTCTGCTGTTTGCGTCTTATGCATGGCGGGCTTGCACAAGCACCGCTACTCCGGCGCGCCATAATCGCCTATCTTTGACTGCATGTAAGCGATTGATTTGAAAGGGCAGACCATGATCCAGGACCGTTTGACTGCAAAATTTCTAAAGGCACAGCCTGCCCGAAAGAAAGAGGCGAAGACTTTGGAGCCTGTCGCGACAAAGGACGAAATCGCGCCCGTGACGGACTTTTATACACGAGGCCGCAGCCTGTTCGGCAGTTTCTGGCTGTAACACTTGAGTCCGGCGCCCGTGTTTGAAACACGGGCTTATGAACACGATAGACCAGACCGGCCCCGACTTTTCGTTCGAACAAGAGCTGATCGCCCGTGGCGCGTTGCGCATTGCGGGCGTTGACGAGGTCGGGCGGGGGCCGTTGGCGGGCCCCGTCACCGCCGCCGCCGTCATTCTTGATCCGGCAAACATCCCTGCGGGATTGAACGACAGTAAGAAATTGACCGCCAAACGCCGCGAGTCGTTGGAACCGCTGATTTTTGCCTGCGCCGAAGTTTCCATCGCCCACGCTACAGTAGAAGAAATCGACGAGATCAACATTCTGCGTGCAAGCCACTTGGCGATGGAGCGGGCAGTCGCAGGGCTCGGCCGTGTCGATCACGCGCTCATTGACGGTAACATGGTCCCGCGCGGGCTGTCCGTTCCGGCGACCACAATCATCAAAGGAGACGGCCGTTCTTTGTCCATCGCGGCGGCCTCAATTGTGGCCAAAATATGTCGCGACAGGATCATGGTGGAGTTGGCGCAACAGTATCCGGGCTACGGTTGGGAGACCAACGCGGGATATGGGTCCAAAAGCCACATATTTGCGCTGCAAAATCTTGGGGTAACCCCACACCATAGACGCTCGTTCAAACCCGTCCACAATATGTTGTGACAAGTGTTTTTAGTAACCCTTTGATTCAATAAAGTTTTTGACTGCGAATCGCCTTTGACTCACATTGGGGTCAACAAACGAGCGGACAACCGCCGTGACTTTTAAAGTCGGGACAGAGGCGAAGTATGACCAAGAAAACAAAGGAGGCAGATGCGCCAGCACTGCCGCTTAACAGTATCCTTGACGGGGATTGCATCGACATCATGAACAGCCTGCCAGAGTGCAGCGTTGATCTGATCTTTGCAGACCCGCCGTATAACCTTCAGCTGAAGGGGGATTTGCATCGCCCCGACAATTCCAAAGTGGATGCTGTTGATGATCACTGGGATCAATTTGCCAGCTTCAAAGTGTACGACGAATTCACAAACGCATGGATGTCCGCCGCGCGCCGCATCCTGAAGCCAAATGGCGCGATGTGGGTGATCGGGTCGTACCACAACATTTTCCGCATGGGCACAGAGCTGCAAAATCAGGGGTTCTGGATATTGAACGACGTGATCTGGCGTAAATCGAACCCAATGCCGAACTTCCGCGGGATGCGGCTGACCAATGCCCATGAAACGATGATCTGGGCCTCCAAGACCGAGAAGTCGAAACCAACATTTAACTATGAAGCGCTAAAAGCGCTGAACGAAGGGACCCAGATGCGCAGCGATTGGGTGCTCCCTATTTGCACAGGACATGAGCGTTTGAAAAACGAAGCCGGCGACAAAGCCCACCCGACACAAAAACCCGAAAGCCTGCTTCACCGCATTCTGGTGGGATCTACGAACCCGGGCGATGTTGTGCTTGATCCGTTCTTTGGTACGGGCACCACGGGTGCTGTCGCCAAGATGCTGGGCCGCGATTACATCGGGATCGAGCGTGAGGCAGAGTATCGTGCTGTCGCTGAAAAGCGGCTTGCAAAAATTCGTAAGTTTGACGGCGAAGCGCTGGAAGTGTCGCAGTCCAAACGCGCCGAACCGCGCGTGCCGTTCGGCCAGGTTGTTGAACGTGGCATGCTGCGCCCCGGAGAAGAGCTTTGGTCCATCAATGGCCGCCACAAGGCCAAGGTACGCGCTGACGGCTCGCTGATCGGTGCGGACTCCAAGGGGTCCATTCACCAAGTCGGTGCTGCCTGTGAAAACGCGCCAAGCTGTAATGGCTGGACATACTGGCACTATCGTCGCGACGGTAAAAAGGTCCCGATTGACCTGCTGCGCCAGCAAATCCGTTCCGAAATGCGGGCAAACTAGCAGTCTACGCTAGGCCCACAATGACTACCGCCTGTGCCGCGGCGCAATAGCCGTGGCACCACTCTCCCCCCGTCTGTCCCTTGGGCATGACGGGGGTTTTTTCTTTTGTAGCCCCCGTGACGCCACCCGAATTTGGCGCAATAAGGGGTGGTATTGTAACGAGGACCATCATGGCAAAAATCCTACTCACCGGCGGGGCTGGCTATATCGGCTCGCATACCTATCTGGCGTTGATCGACGCGGGGTTTGAGGTCGTTATCCTCGACAATTTTTCCAATGCCAAACCGGATGTTCCGAAGCGCTTGGAGGATATTTCCGGTGGATTGGTGGATGTCTATAATGGCGATGTGCTGGATCGCATTGTTCTGGATAAGATTTTTGCGAACCATAAAATTGATGGCGTGGTGCATTTTGCCGCGAAAAAGGCTGTCGGTGAAAGTGTGCAAAAGCCGCTGGATTACATGCACACCAACGTCGGTGGATTGCTGACTCTTTTGGCGGCGATGGATGCCGCTGGCGTGCGGCGGATCGTATTTTCGTCCTCGGCGACGGTTTATGGCGACACTTTGGTGCAGCCGATTCCGGAGGAGCACGCGCGCACCTATACATCGCCCTATGCGTTTACCAAGATCGCCGGAGAGCAGATTCTGGAGCAGTTGCCCGATGATTGGGCCGTGGGGATATTGCGGTATTTCAACCCGGTTGGTGCGCACCGCTCTGCAATGATCGGCGAAGACCCAGAGGATATCCCGAACAATCTGGTGCCCTACATCGCCAAGGTCGCAACCGGAGAGCTCGACTGTCTGGCTGTGTTTGGCGACGATTATGATACGCCCGACGGGACTGGGTTACGGGATTACATCCACGTTGAAGACCTTGCCGATGGGCATGTGCTGTCGCTGAAGGCGTTGATTGAAACAGGTGAAAGCCACACGGTGAATTTGGGGACTGGCGAAGGGTCCAGCGTTCTGGATGTTCTGCGTGCTTACTCGGATGCTTGTGGCAAAGAGTTGCCATACAAGATTGCGCCACGTCGGGACGGGGATGTGGCGATTTTGACCGCACGTCCAGAGGCTGCAAAGGCGACATTGGGGTTCGAGGCGAAGCGCACATTGGCAGATATGTGCAGTTCAAGCTGGGCATGGGTCAGCGGACAGCGTCGCAATTCCAATTAGCCTGATCTAGCGCGGCATCGGGTTGGTCGCGGTCTTATACGGCGTCCAATCTTCGATTTCCGGATAGTGTTTTTTCCGCCACGCCCGCACGCGCGGGTTCATGATGCGCCGCCAGACGGGGGGCATCATCGCCGCCATCGTCATGATCGGGTAGCCGTAGGGCAACTGCGGCGCGTCGTCTTCTTCGTAGGTTTGAAGCAGCGGAAAGCGGCGATCCGGTTTGTAGTGGTGGTCGCTGTGACGTTGCAGGTTAATCAGTAGCCAGTTGGACGCCTGTTGGCTGGCGTTCCATGAGTGGCGCGGCAGGACGTGTTCGTATTTGCCATCCCCAAGGTATTTGCGGGTGAGCCCGTAGTGTTCGACATAGTTGACCAATTCCAACTGCCACATGGCCACAATGGCTTGGAAAAGAAACAGCCCCAACCCGGCCCAACCGCCGATGATAATCGCTAACAACAACATCACCCCTTGTAGCACTGCATAACGCCAGAACGGGTTGGAGCGGTGGTGCCACGGAAGGTTCTTGCGGGAGAGCATCGCTGCCTCTGCACGAAATGCCGATACAGGTTGTTCGCGCAGGACGCGGGGGAAATAACGGTGGAACCCTTCGTTATAACGGGCCGTTACCGGATCACGCGGGGTGCCAACGTAGCGGTGATGGACCAACAGGTGTTCGCTGCGAAAATGGGAATAGAGCGTCATCGACAGCAGGATGTCCCCCAGCCAGCGTTCGAATTTCGGTTTTTGGTGCGCGAGTTCGTGGGCGTAAACGATGCCGATGGTGCCTGACAAGACGCCAATGCCAAAGAAAAGCCCGATCTTTTCGAGCGCGCCAAGGTGCCCTGAGGAAGTGACGTACCACATGACACCGAACAGCGTAATGAACTGAAGTGGTGCCCAGATGATGGTGACAAGGCGATACCAGAACAGTTCGTCCTCGCTGGTTTCGGTGTCTGCGTTGGCTTCATAGGACCCGGTGATCGCGTCAATTGCAGTGAACAGATACCACGTGGTCAATGGCATCAGCAGCACGGTAAGGCCGCCGAATATCGCACCTATCCAAACAACCGGAACCAGACCAACGGAACACCAGAACGGCGCGGCGCGTGACATGCGGGCCATGTTTTCGCGTGAAACGATGGGGAAAGACGTCATGTGTCAGCTCCTGTTTCGCGCACTATACAAATTTGCGTTGATCGCTCAATCGCGCCGTAACGTCGCAGACGCAAGGGCGTAGGCCTTTTGCATCACAGTCGGCAACGCGGATGGGGCAAAAGCATCGGCAGGAATGAAGTGTCCACGATCCGGTTTGGCGTCGATGGGCAACAGGGCAGTGTGGACTGACAGGACCAAATGGAAATGTGTGAATGTGTGAAGGGCGGGTTGATTTTGCGCCGTCCAATCCGCTGAAACAGGCTCTATCCCTGTGGGTTCGTCGTTCCACTCCGTCGTTGGCCAACCCAGCATTCCGCCTAGTAATCCCTTGTCGGGGCGGGTTTCCAGCAGCCACGCGCCGTCAGCCCGACGCGCGACATAGGCGATGCCGTGGCGTGTCGGTTTGGGCTTTTTCGGGGTCTTTTTTGGCAGGTCGGTTTGGGTGCCTGCGACCTGCGCTGCGCAATCCCCTCGAACCGGACAAATCCCGCAAGCGGGCTTCTTCGGAGTGCAAATCGTCGCGCCAAGGTCCATCACGGCTTGCGCGTAATCCCCCGGACGGGTCGGGGACGTGTGGTGCCGGGCGTAGGCCATGAACACCGGTTTGGCGGCAGGCAAAGGAGTGTGATCGTTGTATAGCCGCGACATCACCCGTTCAACATTGCCATCCAGAACAGTGGATGGTTGGTCGAACGCGATAGCGGAAATTGCGGCGGCGGTGTAGGGGCCAATGCCGGGCAGGGTCAGCAGTTCGTCGTGGGTCTTTGGAAACGTACCGCCGTGGTTTTCCATGACCGCCCGCGCGCATTTCAGCAGATTGCGGGCGCGGGCGTAGTACCCAAGGCCCGCCCAAGCCGCCATGACGTCGGCGTCCTGTGCCGCCGCCAACGCGCCCACGGTTGGCCAAAGCCCAATGAACTTGCGGTGATAGTCGCGCACGGCTGCGACGGTGGTTTGTTGCAACATGACCTCTGACAGCCACACCGCATACGGGTCGGGAAGGACACCTGCCTTTCTATCAACAGGCATCACCCGCCACGGCATGTCCCGCGCGTGCATGTCATACCAATCCAGCAGATGTTCTGTTATTCCACGCAATGTTTTTGAACCTTATCTTTCGGTTTCTCTGGCGTTGCCGCGTCAGAGGTTTAGAATAGCGCGCAGATATGAAACATCCACGTCCACATAGCACAACGCTCGGTTTTTCCCGTGCTGTCAGCCTGATGCAGAAAAACATCCGCGGGGCGACGCAGTCGCGTGGATTCGCGCAAAGCCGGGTGTTGACCCATTGGGCCGAAATCGTCGGCGAAGCGACAGCGAAAATCGCGCATCCGGTTGATGTCGGCTATGCCCGCGGCGGCATGGGCGCGACGCTGACCGTGCTGACATCTGGCGCACAGGCGCCGATGTTGGAAATGCAGAAAGAACAGATCCGCGAAAGAGTAAACGCCTGTTATGGCTACAACGCAATTTCGCGCATTCGCATCACCCAGACGGCAGCGACCGGATTTGCCGAAGGACAGATGGCATTTGACCATGGCCCCAAGGCACCACGTGGCCCGAAACCAGAAGCGCAGATAGCGGCGCGTGATCTTGCCGAAACTGTCGATAACGAAGACTTGCGCAGCGCCCTTGCGGCGCTTGGCGCAAATGTAATTAGCAATCGCCCCTCTGAGACTTGAAAGAATAACCAATGAACAATTCTATCGTATCCTCTGTCGCTGTCGTGGCCATTGTCGCTGTTGCCGCAGGAGCGTGGTTCTTGAACCGCGACGCCGAAACAGTCGAAACCAGCCAAATAGCAACCGAAGACGCGCCCGTGTTTGACGTTGTTGAAATGACATTGGGCAACCTTGATGCCGCTGTTCAGGTGATCGAATATGCGTCCTATACCTGCCCGCACTGCGCGAATTTCCATGCAGACCAGCTGCCGCAGATCAAGGCAAACTATATCGATACAGACCTGATCGGTTTCACCTACCGAGAGGTTTATTTTGATGCACCCGGCCTTTGGGCGTCGATGGTTGCACGCTGTGGCAATGAAACGCGGTTCTTCGGCATTTCCGAACTGCTTTATGAGCAACAACAGACTTGGGCACGCGGCGAAACCGGCGAAGATATCATCACGTCGCTGCGCAATATCGGCAAAGTCGCTGGCCTGACGGATGAGGCGTTGGACGTTTGTCTGACAGACGAAGCTACGGCGCAGGAACTGACGGGCTGGTATCGCTATAACGCGGACGCGGATGATGTGCAGAGTACGCCGTCGTTCGTTATCAACGGTGAAAAGTACCCCAACATGAACTACGCGGATTTCGCGGCTGTTCTGGATGAAAAGCTGGCCGAAGCCGCGCAATGACACCCCTAGCGGGTCTGAAAGTCGTCGAACTGGCCCGCATTCTGGCGGGTCCGTGGGCGGGGCAATTGCTGGCGGATTTAGGTGCCGAGGTCATCAAGATCGAGGCCCCTGAGGGCGACGATACCCGTCGTTGGGGGCCACCGTTTATTGACCATCAGGGCGAAACCACCGCGGCGTATTTCCACGGCTGTAATCGTGGCAAGAAGTCGGTCGTGATTGATTTCCGCACGGATGCTGGAAAGGCGCAGTTACTGGGTCTTCTGGCGGACGCCGATATACTGATCGAGAATTTCAAAGTTGGCGGATTGGCGAAATACGGGTTGGACTATTCAAGTCTGAAAGAGGCCTGTCCGCGCTTGATTTATTGCTCCATCACCGGATTCGGACAGGACGGTCCCTACGCGAACCGCGCGGGCTATGACTACATCATCCAGGGCATGTCCGGTTTGATGTCTGTGACGGGGGAACCAGACGGACAACCGCAAAAGGTCGGTGTTGCGGTGACGGATGTGTTCACGGGGCTTTATGCCAGCAACGCGATTTTGGCTGCTGTGCATCAGCGCCAAACGACGGGGCGTGGACAGCAGATTGATTTGGCGTTGCTTGATGTCGCCGTCGCCACGACGGCCAATCAGGCGATGAATTATCTGGCGACGGGTGTTTCCCCCGAACGTCTGGGAAATGCGCACCCCAATATCGTGCCCTATCAGGTGTTTGAATGTGCCGATGGTCATATGATTATCGCCGTGGGAAATGACGGTCAGTTCCGCCAGTTTTGCGCGCTGCTTGGCGTGGGTGAACTGGGAACGGATGACAGGTTTGCCACTAACCCCAAACGGTTGGAAAACCGCGATGTGTTGACTGTGCTATTGAACGAAAAAATGCGCGGATGGGCGAAGGCCGATCTTGTTTTGGCCTGCGAAGCGCATGGCGTGCCTGTCGGCCCGATCAACACGTTCGAGGATGTGTTTGCCGACCCGCAGGTGATCGCGCGTGGATTGAAGCTCGACATTGACGGGGCACCTTCGGTTCGCCCGCCGATGCGGTTCTCGGACGGCGAACTGGCGCTGGATCGCGCAGCCCCGACACTCGGGCAGGATCAGGACATTATCGGGGAATGATTCCAAGCGCGGCGAGTTTTGCGTCCAGCGCCGACCAATCGACCATGGATAGCCGGACAGGCAGCACGGACACCTTAGCGCGGAAGTGATCGGGGAGGCGGACGGCGTCTTTTTCTGTGGTGACAAGATGCAGGTTGTCCCGACGGGCCTCGGTTTCCAAACGGGTCAAGAGGGCGTCGGTGAACGGCTGGTGATCGTCCAGCGCTTCACCGCGCACAACGTCCGCGCCAAGACCTTTGAGCGTTGCAAAGAATTTTTCAGGGTGGCCAATTCCGGCGAAGGCCAAGACGGGCAAGCCGCCCCACGGCATCCCTGTTGGGAGCGCATCGAGTTGACCGTCAAGGCGAACACACGAAAGCGGCACATCAGGCATGAAGTCTGCCCGCGCATGATCTGGCCCGATAACCAGTAAGACGTCTGCCCGCACAAGGCCGACCTTGGCCGTTTCCCGCAGCGGTCCGGCCGGCATCACGCGACCGTTGCCAAACCCTTTGACGGCGTCCACGACGACAATTTGAATGTCTTTGCGCACGCTTGGGTTTTGAAATCCGTCGTCCAGAAGGATCACGGACGCGCCCTGAGACTCTGCCGCCTGAACACCCTTTGCACGATCTTTGGCGACCCAGACGGGGGCAAAAGCGGATAGCATCAGGGGCTCGTCGCCGACGTCGTCGGCAGAATGTGTCGTCGGGTCAACCATCACGGGGCCTTCTTGCGACCCGCCATACCCCCGACTGACGATGTGGGGTGTTTGACCCATATCGGTCAACCGTTGCGTCAAAGCCATGGCCGTCGGCGTTTTACCAGTGCCACCTGCGTTGATGTTACCGATGCAGATTACAGGGACCGAAGCGCGCAGGGTTGGGGCTTGCCTGACACGGCGGGCCGTGGCAGCGCCGTATACCGCACCCAACGGGGACAGCAGTGCGGCCCAAAGGCTGCGATCCTGATACCAGAAGAGGGGCGGCTTCATGGCGCGGGCTCTCTGCTTTCGACGGCGTCTTTCACCAGTCGGTTGATGATGTCCGCGTTGCGCGTGATTTCTGTCCAACCCGCAAGAGCCATCCGTGCGGTTTGTTCCGGTGAGATCAGTGAGGCAACGGCGATGCCAAGTTCCGCTGAGGAGCGGATTTCGCGGCAGGCCTGCGTTTGTGCCAAACGTTCGAACCGCGCCTCATGTGGGGTTTTCGTTGGACCATGCACGACGGCAGACCCCAGTGCGATGGGATCAAATGGAGAGACCACATGACCGCCGCGCAGCGAACCACCCAAGAAGGTCAGCGGAGCGATGCGGTACCAAAGCCCTAATTCGCCTTCCTGATCTGCAACGTAGGCCTGGTGTTCCGGTTCGGGGTCGTCGCCCTGCGACCGTAGCCCGACCTTGAAACCGGTCTCTCGCAGGAATTCCGCCACGCGTGGCCCGCTGTCTATGTCGCGCGGCGTGACCAAAAGCAAAAGCCGATGATTCTTACGGCTTGCTGCGCGGTGGGCAGCAGCGATGTGGTTGATTTCTTCAGCGACAATATCAGCTGCAAACCAGATCGGGCGGGTATTAAGCGCTTCGACCATGACAGTCAGTTCATTTGCGTCATGTGGCATCGCCACAGGTTCTTCTAGGACGGGACCTGTTGCCTGCACCTTTTCGCGGGACACGCCGCCCCGTATCAGCCGTGTGGCTGTTGCGCCATCCGCCGTCAGGATGTGGGAGAATGGCGCGACGACATTGCGGGAGGCCCGTGGCAACCACCGCGATCCGCCCGAAAAAAGGGCAGCATTGCGGGCGTTGATCAATGTCGCGCGCAAGCCCGCCTTTTCAACACACCGCAGCAGGATCGGGCGAACAGCGCCGCCGTTCCAGATCAGAATTGTCGGTGCCCATTCATCCAGAAACGCACGCCCTTTGGCGGGGCTGTCCGCCGGCACCGGCACAACCTCAATCGCAAAAGATGATGTTTTCAGATGGGGAAGGACATCCGCGTCGGCTGTGATGACGACGTCCATCGCATCGCTGTGATCTGTCAAACGGGTGGCGAGAGACAGGGTCGAGTGAACTTCTGAGATGTCACCACAATGGATCCAAATCACCTCACCAACCTCGCTTAGCCGAGTTCTTCGGTAGAGGATGCCTCGGCCTCTTCGTCACGCAGGCGGTGGATGTGGGCGATGAAGTAGCGCATGTGGGCGTTGTCCACGGTCTTTTGTGCCTCTGCCTTCCATGCGTTGAAGGCGGAATCATAGTTCGGGAACATTCCGACGATGTGGATGTCGTCGACATCCTTGAATGCGTTCTTGGTCGGGTCGATAAGTTCGCCGCCAAAGACGAGGTGAAGACGTTGGGACATGGGATACCTATTGGTTGATCGCGGGGTCAATTTACAGGGGCGACCCTAGGCGAGAGGCCGGGCAGGGTAAAGCGGATCAGGCCAGCGCGGTTACCAATTTATGATGGATGCCACCCGCCGCGACCATGCCGTTGATCTGCGGGTGGGGGTTGTTGAACCGCGGCGTTAGACCTGTCTGATCGCTGGCAAAGCCACCGGCTTCGGTGACGATCAGCGCGCCTGCTGCCACATCCCATTCCCACGTCGGGCGCAGGGTCAGCATCCCGTCAAAACGGCCCTCGGCCACCAGCGCGAGGCGGAACGCCAACGAGCTGCGAAAGTGGCGTTTGAATGGCGGGGCCAGAGTGGCCCAATATTTGGGATCCATGTTTGGCTTGGCGGTCAGGATGGTCGCGGCGTCAATGTGTTGATCGGTGCGGGCCGTGATCGGAGTGCCGTTGAGCGCCGCACCCTCGCCGATGGCGGCGGTATACATCGCGTCGCGCATGGGCAGGTAGATCACAGCGGCGGTAACGATGCCGTTTTCAGCGATAGCGATGGAATGCGCCCAGTCCTTGCTGCCCTCGATAAAGGCGCGGGTGCCGTCGATCGGGTCGATGATGAATTGGCGGTCGGTCCTGAGTCGCGCGTCGCCGTCTTCGGTTTCTTCTGAAAGCCAACCGTAGTCGGGGCGGGCTGTTTGCAAATCTGCCGAAAGCTGGCGGTTCACATGCAGGTCGGCCTCTGTCACGGGGCCTTGGCCGCCGGATTTCTCCCACACTTCAGGAGAGGCATTGAAATATCCGCGCGCGATATCACCCGCGCTGCGGGCTGCTTCTATGAGAAGGTCGAGGTCACGCACCGGCCAGTGTCATCCCGTCGATCAAAAGGCTGGGGATAACGCGGCTGAGGTGGGTCTTTGCATCATTGGCAGGGATGATCCGCATCAGCATGTCGTTGAGGTTGCCCGCGACAGTGCATTCATTGACCGGATAAACGATTTCGCCATTTTCGATCCAGAAACCGGATGCGCCACGGGAATAATCGCCCGTGTTGGGGTTGATCGTGGACCCGATCATCGAGGTAACAAGCAGCCCGGTTCCCATGTCACGGATCATGTCGGCAGGCGATTGTGTGCCCTGCGTCAGCGTCGCGTGAGATACGGTCGGGGACGGCGGGCCGGATGTGCCGCGCGATGCACTCGCCGTGCTTTGCAAGCCCAGCTTGCGGGCCGTGGCGAGGTCGAGTGTCCAGCCTGTCAGTACACCGTCATCAATGATCTTGCGATCCGCTGTAGGCAGGCCTTCGCCGTCAAATAAGCGCGATCCGGCAACGCGGGCGCGGTGGGGTGTTTCGATCAGGTCGATGCCTTCGGGCAAGACACGTTTGCCGTCTTTGCCGAGCAGCCAAGATGACCCACGCGCAATGGCTGCGCCATTGCTGGCCGCCAACAGATGCCCGATCAGGGACGACGAGATGCGTTCGTCAAACAGAACCGGATAGGTGCCTGTCTTGGGTTTGCGGGCGCCATGACGGGCCACCGCGCGTTCACCGGAAATGCGGCCGATTTCGGCGGTGTCGCGCATGTCGGACAGGTGGATGCGGCTGTCATAGTCGTAATCCCGTTCCATACCTGCGCCAGTGCCCGCAATGGCAACCGTGCTGAGGGAATGGCCCGTGCTTTCGTATCCGCCGGAAAATCCGTTCGTTGCCGCAAGGTGGATTTGGCGACGGCCATAACCGGCAGACGCGGATTGCACCTGCGTAACGCCCTCAACGGATTGCGCGGCGGATTCTGCGATGCGTGCCTGTTCCTCAAGCCATGCGGGGTCTGGTTCGTCGCCCACGTCGACAAGATCAAGGCGCGTGGCGTCAATATCTGTTGCAAGTTGCGCAGCATCCGCAATGCCTGCGTGCGGGTCTTCGGGCGCTTCTTTGGCCATGGCCACGGCGCGCTGGGCCATTTCTTCAACGGTGCGATCTGATGTGTCGGAGGCGCTGACATTGGCAGATCTGTTGCCAACAAAGACGCGCAACCCGATGTCGGTGCCCTCGGATCGTTCGGCTTGTTCCAACACTCCACCACGCACATCGATGGACACGGATGTGCCTGCAACGGCCACGGCATCGGCGGTATCAGCGCCCGCGGCCTTGGCGGATTGGATCAGTCGTTGGGTGATGTCGGCAAGCGATTGCGTCATGGAACTTCCTTTGCTTGCTAGCGAGGTAAGCCCTGTTGGGGCGGCCCGCAAGTGCAGGCCGCCCCAAATATTGCTGAAACGAGGCGGTTAACGCAGGCGCTGACCGTTGGCCAGAACCTGGCCTTCTTTGTTAATCTCCAGAACGGATTCCAGCATGTCGTCGCCAACCGGTGTTGCAAACATGCCCATCATCAAACGCGGCATCATCAGGTCTTCTTCCGGAATAAGACCCATGGCGACCAGTCGATCCATCAGGGCATTCGCGCCATTCAGGTTCACGGTCACTTTGCCTTCCGGGCGCGCGATGCCGGGGATTGTCTGCAAATCGGTCCAATCAAACGTCGCAGACCCGGTTGCGGTCGCCTCAGCGCCGACGGCTGCGATGCGCAGGTTTTCGATGGTCACTTCGTCAATCTCGACCGGCGGAGGTGCCATCAACCCCATCAGCGCGGCAATGTCGAGAAGGTCCATGCCGTTGGTGCCGAGACCAGTCACGTCAAACGAGATTTCGGCCGGATCGCGCGGCAGTTGGCCGGACGGATCGATCATGTTCCAAATCGTGTCGCCAAGGGTGATGTCTGTCAGGCCCGTGGCCACACGGAAATCCTGCTGGGCGTCGGATGCGTTGATTGGAACGTCATAGTTCATTGTGACACCGCCGATGCCGAACTCCAGGTCGGCAGGGAAAATCAGCGAATCGTTTATCAACATGCTAAAGTCCGCCCCCTCGCCGGACATCGCGATACCGTTTTCATCAAACGTCATTTCGAAGTCTTGCGGGCCGGTCGTGGTTTCCTGACGGTTCATCTGCTCCGCGCCAAGCATGGTGACGGTGGTTGATGAACTGCCTTCGCCCGAACTGGTTGCGACAATGGAAAGACCGTCACGCAGGGCCGCTGACAGGTTCATAATGTCCGACCCACCAACAGGCAGAGAGGCCTGAATTGAGGTCGCCATCGGAAGCGTCGTTTGGGTCGACGTCGCGATGATATTGTCCGACGTAAAGGTGAAATCGGCGTCGGTTGCACCAATTTGCGCGTCTGCCGTGTAGGCGATCAGGTTGCCCTCGGTGATGTTGGATCTGCCTGAATAGCCGGTCATGGTCATGACGCCGTCTATTTCCATGGTGTCGACGTCTGCGCCATCAACCGAGAGATTTTCGATGGAGAATTGCAGGTTCTGCGCATTGTATTCGTAGGAAATATCACCGGGATTGCCCGATGCGGTGATGGTGTAGCCATCGTGAGTGATTGTCGCTGTCGCGGCGAAGCTGCCTTCGTTCTGGGCCTCGGCTGCAACCGAAATGGTCATCGGTGACGGATATTCGATTGTGACGGTTCCGTCGCTGTTGTCTGTCATCGACACTGCGTCTGTTGCGATCTGAAAATTAGCGATCCCTTGCGGCAAGGTGACGCTGATTCCCGGGTTGGTCAGAGTTCCGTCGGACAAATCGCCGCTGAGTGTCGCGCCGAAGGAGCTGTAAAGCGCCTGCTGGTTTTCAAAGACATCAGCGGCGCTGACTTCAGCCATAGCCGGTGCGGCGAGAACAGTGGAAAGGGCGATAAAACTTGTCGCCAAACGGTACGTCATTATGTGTCTCCTGACAGTAATTGCGGCGCCCGATTTGTCCGGACGCCGCGAGAAATCGTATTCAATATAGGCCTTTCACAGCCACTTTAAAGGTCAACGAAGACGTTGGCCGTTTGCCAGTACATGGCCTTCGCTGTTCACTTCGATCGTTGATTCCAGCATGTCATCGCCCACAGGTGTTGCGAACATGCCCAACATCATGCGTGGCATCATCGCCTCTTCTTGCGGGATCAGGCCCATTTCGATCAGCTTGTCGACAAGGCCGTTTACGCCATTGATGTTGAAGGTTGCGCTGCCTTCCGGGCGAGGCAAGCCATCGAAGGTCATCAGGTCGGAGTTGTCAAAAGTGAATGCACCTTCGCCAGTGATTTCTGCACCGGCTGCACGAATAGTAAGGTCGGTGATTTTCGCGCTGTTCAGCTCACCGGGGATGTCGGACATCATCGCGGCTTGCTGCTGGGCAGGGTCGAGGAAATCAAAGAACGGGGTAACCTCTGCCTCAAGTCCAAGGGCGACTGTTACCGGGTCGCGTGGCAAAATGTTCGCAGGATCGCCAAGATTCCAAAGCATGTCGCTCAGGACCAGTTCGGTCAGGTTGAAGCCCATGCGCGCATCCCGTGGGCCGCTGTCGCCTTGGCTCAGGGGGATCAGGACATCAAAGCCATATTTGGCCATGGAGGCTTCGATCGGGAAGGGGAACTCGTTCGGGATCAGCAGGCTGACGTCTAACCCATTGGATTCGCCAGAGTAGGATACGCCGTCCACGTCCATCGCAAATGTCATCTGTCCGCTTTGTGCAGATGCAGTGCCAGACGCCGCTTCGCCGTCAGCATCGATATCAAACGCATAGTCGATCGAGCCGAACGAATAGCCCCCGTCCATAGCCAAGCCATCCACGAAGGGTGGCATGTCAGCGTCCATATCCATGTCGATGGGCATGGTGATTTTTGCAAACATCGTCAGGTCGGCCATATCAGCGTTGCCTTTGACGATGCCGTCACCGCCGTTTTCGCTGAACAATACGTCGATATCCAACGCACCAAGATCGAATGTGTAGTCGATCTTAACAAGATTGTCGGTGCGTACAGAGTATGTTCCGGCAAGATCAATCATCGTTATAATGGCGTCGGTCAGGTCGACCTCGGTCGCAGCGTCCCCTTCGAGGCTATCGACGCTCATCGCGTAACTGTCGGCACTGATTTCATAGGTCATTGCGTCCGGATTGCCGGACACGTTCAGCACCATGCCATCCTGGGTGACGGACATATTGACGGTCGATGGATCGCCGTACTCCGGCTTGATGTCGATTGTGATCGGATAGGTGTCTGGCACAGTGATGGTCACCGTCCCGTCGCCGTTCTCGGTCAAGGCAATGTCGCCGATGGCAGCCACAACAGCGGCCTCGTCATCGGACATTTCTATTTTCACGTCAGAGATGGTCAGCGTGTCGCCGGACATCGTTTCGTCGCCCGTGGAAAACCCTTGGCCGTAGACAGCCATTTGATCGGTCCAGTTGTCCCAGACCTGTTGTGCGGTCACTTCGGCGGTGGCGGTGGTACCGCAGAGAACAGCGGCGATAATTACAGAATGACGAATGATCTTCATAGCAAAGCGCTCCTTTGAAAAATATCTTGTGCAGAGCTTTTCAAGTCTGCGCCAGAGCGTCAAGGTCAGGAAAACGTGAACGGGTGCAAGGATCGCACCGCAATCGTGCAGATTTTCGGAAGGGACGCAGCGATGAATATGAAAGACAAGGTTGTTTTTATCAC
>ERZ651776.2252-NODE-2252-length-21355-cov-3.908403_pt1 | contig 21355 bp, 32 predicted proteins | sample MGYA00514761_ERZ651776 | MGnify/ENA metagenome assembly ERZ651776 | reverse complement strand
CTATCTAATTTAGATTGTGGAAATAAAAAATTTCTATTAGTTGTGTATATATATTTACTATCTTTTTCAGCATTCAGTTTATTCATTTGATCTTTTACTGTTCTAACTTTAGTTGTTTTGTCTGCCGTGGAACTTACAGAACTTGTGTTTCCTTGTGGAACAGTTATGGTTGTAGATTTTAATGGGTCTTGAGCAATCTTACTATACTCTGCTTTTGCTGCGGCAAAGTCTGATTCCATTCGTGTCTTAAACTCCTCAGACTCTACAGTTGCAATAAGGGTATCAAATGCTTTTTGAACATCATCAGTTGAAACACCAGCTGCGGTTCTGTCATTTATTTGTTTTGATAAAGCCTGAACTTTTGCTTCTACATTCTTTTCAACGGACTTTAGATTTTTTGAAACGATAGATACTTCTTCTGTAAGAGGATCAGCAGTTGCAGTTTTTACTGCTTGTGACTTTTCTACAACTTCTCCGTTAGCTGGAAGTTCAAGATTCGGTGCAACTGCACAAACATCTCCACCACCAGAAATAGCTGCCGTTGCATCGGCAATTACACTGTCTAAAGATTTTCCTGCTTTAGTAAGCGCATCCCCAAATTGATCTTCTAGTTGTGCAAGTTTTGATGTGTATTGTAAAATACCTTGTGGTGTACTTAAATTAAAATCACTTACTAAACTTGTAAGTTCTGCTTGAAAATTAACATTAGGTGTTGCTGGTATGTCTACTGCAAGTCCATCAAGTCCTGCCTTAACATCTGCAAGTGCAGTATCAATAGCAGATGCGGCCGCAGATGCGACTGCATCAATTTGTGAAGCTATTTGTGCTTCTAAATCTGCAATCTTTGATGATGCAGCATTTAGTTCTTCACTTGCACCACACAGATTTGGAATGTTAAAATTTGCCATATCTACCCCCCAGCAAAAACATCTGACGATCCAGCTGCAACAGAGGTACAACTGGTAATACCATCACCAACTCTTCCACAACCTTTTCCATTTACAAAGACTGTAGTTGAACCAGTTGTAATAGGGGCTGCGTGTGATGGACAGGGAGCTCCTGGCAATAAGTGACCAGTATTATTATCACCTTGTCTACTTACTCCAATACCATTTGCAAAAACATTTGACGAACCAGCAGCTCTAGTCATACCAGAACAATGTGTAACATCTGCATCTCCAATTCTAGTTACTGCGGCCATATGTTCTTTCCCTTTTCATTAAATCTTGTAACTTATTGTTAAACGTATCCATGTGTTCATGTTCCTCATCTGTATGAGGGCCTTCTGTCCAATCTGGATCAAATTTTATAACATGATCAAATATCATTGGTATATCTTCATACCGTGTGTAGGTTATAAGTTCATTACCCTCTTTTATAATAAAGGTGCCATTCATTATCACTCCTAGTTCAAATTAATAGTAGTCGCATCAATATCAACCTCAGTTGTTGCATCCATATCAATTGTTGTTTCGGATGCAATTGTCATAAGTTTTGAAGACTTCATATTCAAAGTTGTACCAGATTTAATCGCCATAATACCAGAAGTAGTATCAATAGAAAAATTACCACTTGAATTAAGTGTAAATGTACCACCAGTAGTTGAAGCAAATATATTACTCTTTACTTGTAATTTGTATGTTCCATTGTTTATTTTTTGTTCATTACCTTCTGTAGTTATATCTACATCACCACCGATACGACCTTTGATATTTTCTGAAATGTTATATCCATGATTACCTTTAATTTCTTCTTCAAGGTTTCCACCAGATTCACCAAGACCAATTTTAGTACGCATATTCTTGTGTATCTTTTGCGTATAGTTTCCCTCTACCTCTAAATGGTAATCGCCTTTAACAAGATGACGAACACTTCCGCCGATTGTCAGATTAACTGAACCACCAACATAAACATTAGAGTCCTTCATTATGATTTCAAAGTTATCACCAATTACTTTTGTGGTCTTTGTTCCGTCTGCAATTATTTCTTCGTATGTTCCAGCAGCATGATGACGCATCATTCTTTCGTTGCCTGGCGTATCATCTACTTCTGTAAGATGACCAGACTCAGATTCAAAAACATGATTGTAGGGATAAAGACCAGAACGATACAAACCAAAGTCTTCACTATCTTCATTGTTATAATCTATATCTCTTGGATGCGGTTCATCAAAACTTCCTCGTTCCTCTGCAACTGCTTCATCTGAAATTTCTGATAAGTTTGGTTGCGTTGCAGTCTGAATACCAGTTTGTCTATTTTCTCTTAATTTTATGAGTGCATCATGTGACTCTGCACCTTCACCTTGGGCAAGTCTATTTGTATCTGGTTCACCTAAATCATGTCCAGATGGCATATCATAATCATCACCATCAACTGGATATGGGCCGTAAGTTGGTGTTCCAGCATAAGGGGCCTGAGAACTAAAAGGACTACGAGGATCATTAAATCCTTTTGAATAATCGGGTGGTGATTGTGGGATGCCAGGAAGACTTCCGATAATTATCGGTTGTTGTTTTTCTACCGCATCTCTGAAGAACCCTATTACCCAACTACCCTCAACAAGAAAGGATGGACTATTACCAAGTCCTTGCATACAAGGGTCTGTAACAGGATGCATGACATGAGCCCACGGCAGACTTGCCGTAGGTATATCACTTAAATCATCGGTATGAAAACCAAGACAACGTACACGAACTCGACCTAAAGCGTCTGGATCATTACGATCCTCAACGACACCAGTAAACCATACGAATCCGTCTAGACCCATAAAATAATTTTCAGACATGAATAGACTCCTTACAAAGTTATTTATAAGGGTTTATGTATTCCCATCGTACAGATCGGGGTCACGACCACCTTTACCTGATTTTGGTTTTCTAGGGTTGTATTCTTCGAGCTCGTAACTAAGTCCTTGCTCATTATTATTCATTTCTAATTGTGAGATTGCCTGATAGGCTTCTTCAGAATCCAAGTTTTTTACAAGAACTTGCTTAGAGCAAATTCGATATTTAACCAGATTTCTTCTCCTTGAGTTGGTTGGAATTTTTATTTATACAAACAAGGATTTTACAATCAAGAAATTGGCCCGTCCTACAGGAGTCGAACCTGTGACCTACGGTTTAGAAGACCGTTGCTCTATCCAGCTGAGCTAAGGACGGAAAAGGATGGTGCTGGTTGAGAGACTCGAACTCCCGACCTGATGATTACAAATCAACTGCTCTACCAACTGAGCTAAACCAGCATTATATTAAAGTTCACCTGTTGCAAGTCTTAGGAATATTGTATTAGAAATAACACCAATGTTTCCAGCAATCATTATACGTTTTTCTTCACACTCACATGGGGGAACAGAGTGTTTTACTGAACTATCGAATACTACAAGGTCACCGACTTTAGGTTCAAACAGAACTCCTGCTTCGGGGAATACCAATGGACTACTACCTTCGGGAACTTGTAGATAGTAACACCAACTCCAAGTCGCAGGCCAGTGTGTATGTTCTTGAGTGAACTCATCCTTACCATAAGCTGCACCCCAACATTCCTCTGTCTGTAGTCGAGGAGACTGTCCTTTTCGGATTGAAACCTCACCCTCTTTACCTTCCACAAACTGTCCGCTACCATACCGCATTTCCTTTGCGATTTCTTCAACCAGTGTTGCAAGTGTACGAAAATGTGGGTCTTTCATATGCATATGCCAGTCAGTCATGTTTGCCTTAACATTAGTCTGGTGTTTCATAACATCTGGATAGTGCAATATCTTTTGAACTAGGATATTGTGTATCTCTTTTGTGACTGTACCTTTTTTCTTTGCAGACCACTCACTCTTTGGATTAAGTAAGTTTGTGTCGTATATAGGATGAGTTTGTTTGAACTCATAATTAGGAATCATCATAATCAATTCTCCGTTTCAACATGGTCACACTACCTTGACGATATTTGTGTGGCTCAATTAAGTCTAGTCGTTCCCACTCTTTAGGGTCAACATACTTTTCAATTTGCACATGATTAGGATTAGGTTTCCCACGATAATATGTGTAGTGTAGAAACACATGACCAGAACAGATAGGCAAATACTCCTTTAGGAACTGACCATACTCCACATGACCACCACAATCAAACCAGACAAAATCTAACTTGCCATACTTATCCGCAATCTCTTTAGACTTACCTTGAAACGTGCTTTCAATCAAATCAATGTACTTACTGTCTTTGTACTTCATTGCAGATTGAGAGGCTGTAGATTCCTTGTCACTCATGTCATCAATACAGATGAGAACAGGGTCATAGGTTTTCTTGAAGTAATCCAGATCAGAATTACCACTCAAGTCTACACTCTCATTGTCCTCAATACCCTTGAGTAACCAAGGAGTAGTGTAACCTAGACCAATCTCCATAAGACGTACAGGACGCACAAATCGCACTAGAGAGTATAACAAAGGTGCTAACATCTCTGTACCCATACCTACATGAAAACAATCCTCAAAAGGTATCTTGGGTTTGTTCTCATTGGTATCTATTTTGTCAAAATGAGCCTCATAGGTTGTTGCTGGTTTACCCATCTTGTCAAACATTTTATTGTCCATACTTAAATTCTGCTGATGCAGCTTCATCAATCTTCTGCATTACTTCCTCAGTAAAGTATTTCTCTGGATTGTTGTTAATTGTTTTACCAAACTGTGTAGTACCATCTGGTAACTCAATACGAGTAGACACTTGTTTAAAGATACCATGTTTGATAGCGAGTTCCAAAAGACCATAATACCTATCCAATCCTGTTTCATACGATAGACGAACATCTACCATTTTATTCTCAATAGTCAATCTTGACTTATGATTTTTACAATGCACAATGTTACCGACAACTTCTGTACCATCCTTGTCCTTCTTCTTGGACAGGAAGATAATAGATGATGCCGCATACTTCAGTCCAGAACCACCACCCATCTCTTTAGTAGGGAACATAGAACCCATCGAGTCGTATGTGTGATTAGTAACCACCATAGGAACACCACACCGACCTAGTTTCAATGTCAGTACACGAAACGCAGCCTTGAGTACTTGCGCTCGTGTCATGTCACGAGTCTCTTTACCATCAGAGGTATCTTCTACTTCTTTGGTAGTAGACAACATACCAAGAGAGTCAAGACACATCATCATAGGTCTACGGTCTGCCTCATTCTTTGCAAGAACCGAATCAAGAACCTTGATTGCCTGTGTACGAAACTCCTGTACAGTCGTGACAGGAATGATGACCATACGATTAGGGTCAATACCCCTATCAATCACCATCTGTTTCGTAATCGCACTTTCACTCTCAAAGTACAGACAACCAGCATCAGGGTTTGCATCAAGAAACGACTTGACCATACCCATGACAAAAAACGTCTTACCTGTGGCACTTTCGCCAGCAATTGCAGTAATCTTGTTAGAGGGAAGTCCACCATAGATAGAACCAGATAGAAGTCCATTGAAAATGTAACTACCTGTATCTATGAACGAACCTACGTCTGCTCCTTCAATACCGTCTGCAACCAGAGCTGCATACTCATTGCCTGTTGTCTTAATAATATCTTTTAAAAAATCACTCATATATCACCTTCCTTACGAGATGCAGAACGTAACGCATCGAAACCGCCAGGGTAACGATCCGATAGTTTTGCAATATTCATATCAATTATTTCTTCAAACGAGGTATCAAGTGCCATCACACCTTGTGCAACGTACCACATGATATCACCTAGTTCTTTCTTTAAATGTACCACAGTCTCTTCATCCATAGGAGCTCCTTGGAACAGACACTTCTTGATTACATCGTTATATTCACCAACTTCACCAGACAGACCAATACAAGAGGTCAGTAACCTACTCATACGAGCTCCCTGTTCTTCATTGATGTGTATAGATTCAATCATGTTGTTGGTGTCCTTAGAAGGATCACTTGTAACCTCATTCACAAACCTTGTATACTGACTCAACTTATCTACATCACTCTTATACGCCATACTCATACTCACTTTCCATTTAACCAATTACTCACTAATTCAACAGGACACTTATCCCTATACTTACACGATTGATACAAATCTACTGCTAACTCAGCAGACGTACAACCGTTCATAGAGATTACCATTATACTTATAAGAATATATTTCACTCTTATTCCTCTCAGGTTTTTCGCGGCCAAAAACGCTCGCTAGAACCACTCTTTCTATCTTCTCTTACCAGTGGAGTCATCTGATGCCTCAGCAGTACTCAGTACAACCAGATTACCCTTGTTATATGCCTGACCAATGTTATAGTTACCAGTAACAGCTGGTGCATTACGTTTCAGACATGGACTCCAATCCATCTCCGACATAGGTATATCATCGGGTAACTGTTTTGCAACACGCTCAGTTTTAAGGGGGGTGGGTGTACGTTTATACTCAGGGTCAATACCCATTTTACGCAGATACTTCTCATGTTCTATAATAGCACTCTGCATAGACTTGGTAACAGTCTTTCTCTTCTTTCTACGTTTCTTCTGATTCGTAGTAGTGTAATACACAGGTAATAGATGCATACCACTCATATTATCATTCTCCACATTATTATAGAATCATTGTAACACACATATCCTATAGAGTCAATAGGGAAGTGCAATTAAAAGTTGCTCAGATTTAGGGGGGAGCCTAATAGAAGATACACTATACCACCAAGTATCATTATGTCTACACAGATACTCCACACAATGTAGAGTCTGAATAACCACTTTGATATTGTTGTGAGTTTCATATGAAAATTCTCTCTGGATACTTATTACATTTATAGATTAGGTAAAGACTCTCAGTATAAAGGGGTAGGGGGCCAGGATATACCTAACCCCCCAGAGTAAGAGGAAAACAACCAACATCACCGTCACACCACCGTTGTGGAACTTTACTGTGACCCATACCAACCTTAATGGTTGTTCTACTACTCTACTCTAATTAAACTCTGCTTGATTGTATTTACAGAGGAACATCAGTCCACTGCAGCCCTGACTAACCAGAAGTCCTACAGTGGCAACCAATTACATAAGAACTATAGACATCCTTCCGAAAGGTCAGCGGTGGAAGTCAGTTCCCGAACTCTTGCTATGTCATGTCAAACCCTCATCTCTCATTGTCTATACAGTGTAACACATAATACTGGTAATGTCAACCCCCTATGTAAGTCACTGTATTTACTAGGATAATCTATGCAGTCTTCTTGAGTAACTTACCTACCTTCTGCGAATCGTACTCTCCGTTGGTTGTCCATGACTTAAACGCAGAACACTCTGTCATATTAGCTGCACACTGTTCCATAAGGTCACAGGTATCACAAGGTAACTCCATCTTGTTCTCTGGGCCATAGTACAGGTCTAGTCCAGCGACATTAGACTTCTTATTGTTGTACATTCCTTGAGAACATACCATATCAACATTATCATAAAGCATACGAATCAATCCTTCTCATCATTAACTACAAGTACTATTATACACGATTCTCTGAGAATGTCAAGTACTTTCTTGCATTTATTTGCATTTTCTTTGATATATTTTGAGTATGTGTGGAAATTATTTCGATAAGTAACAGACACTAATCACTGAAGCTCTATGTTTATTTTAACCTTTTATTAAAGTGTCCGCTAATCCCATGATATCCCATATATACCCAAATACACAGTAGGACAACAAGAAATTCCTCAAATACATTCTTGTTCTCTACTATCTCTCCCAAGTATATTACACCTATCACAGAGATTAACCATGCATATATCACTGATCCAAACAGTCTAAGTATTATCATGGCAGTATATCTTTGAATCCTATGTGTTTAATCATCTCTCTTCTATACAGATACCATGATCGAAAGTCTTTAGGTGCATATCTCCACAGATAACACACTTTCTTACTCTCTCCTGTACTATAGAACACATACCATCTATTGGCTATACATGATAATCCTACAGGACTCATCATCATCAGAGGTAATTACATCCAGATACACAGACCATTCCATCCCATTTGGTCATTACTTCCATAAGCTTGTATCCTACTAATAACAATAGTATTTCCATGTTACTCTCTCTTCTATATGAACTCTTCTAGTGAGCCACTCTCCTTGGCAGCGAATCGTCCTATCTTACGTTCCGATTTACCTGCTACTCCCTTGGTTGCAAGTCTATTGTCACAATACGCAACACAAGTGAATCGTTGTCCGTTTCCTTCTATCTGCGTGACACCGTGTATCTCGTTACTGTCAGCTATGATAACAGAGTTGTCTGGTGCGTCTATTGCGATGCCGTATCGTGGGAATACCAGATACGCACCTTTGTAGTCACCTTCACGAAAACAACTCATAGTGGTCATACCAGCGTTGAGATCACCAGAGTCTACATGAGCACCCATCTTACTTGACATTGATACATGATACCGATTTGCAGACAATGTTGTAAAGATACCACCACCGATACGATATTCTGGTTCGATATAGGTGTCACAAAAGGCCTTCTGTTTCTCGTATATTTCTGTGTTTGCCTTTTTAAATGCAAGTTCATTCCAGTATGAGATAACCTGTAGTTCTTCCCATTCTTTTGGATTGTCCTTTACCCATCCTGAGACATCAATACCACCAGTGAATCTACCACGTTTGTGTCCGATCATTACAGAATGTATTTCGTTACTGTATGCAATCATACCCCACTTACCACTGCCAGTCTTTAACTGATACGAGTTTGGTGTGCGTAGTCTATAGTCTACGTCCTTGACCAGACCTTTTGCAAGCATATCTTCTTCCAGTATAGGGCCTGAACAGTTAGCTCTCATCACTGATACGTCTTGTATGTTCATAAGAGTGTTTCGTACAGAGTCATCACCATATGCGTTAGTAATGACATACGCAAGAGGAACGTCTGACCCATCAAGTGATACAACAGGTTTCATCACAGCGGTGTCTTCGTCTGTAACCTTTACTACTTGGTCATATGACGATTCATCAAGAAACTTACCGTTCCATGTGTCAAAGGTTTCTTTCTTTCCTAAGTCTTTACTTACTGTGATGTAGTTCATTGTTGTGACTCCTTATAAGGCTTGAGTATGTTATTGTATATATTGTCTGCAAGGTCTTTCATCTGTAATGGTGCAACCATAAGTCCGATCCTTGCAAGGTTCTGATTGAGTGTTCCAGTAAAAATGTAATCGTCTGGTAGTGTCATAATACGAGCAGACTCTCTGGTTGTAAACACTCTGTCTTCTTCTGGATGCAGATGCACTGCAAGACTTGTTTGTAATCCCTGTTCTGATAACGTATGTGATGCCTGATTCCAAGGAACTCTACGAGACTGAAAGAATGAAGTCTTTTTTTCTGGTATCGTCTTACCCCACTTTGCACGATGCCGTATAACCTTATCATACCAAGGCCCTACTACATCATCACCTACAGACACTACTCTGTCTGGATTCTTTGGAAGTCGTTTCATCCACTTCCACTTTGCACTCTTTTTCATCGCCTCTACGAGTTCGTGTGCCTCTACTTTGTTCTCATTATTTAGTTGGAGATCATCAATCGCACCACGAATGTCAACAAAGGTTGACTCAGGGGCAGGGAACACTTCACCCGCTACACACATGAATGGCATATTGATTGCGTCAAGTACATCGTTTCTAACTGACACGATGAACACACGTTCACGTTTTTGTGGTACACCATGCTCATGACCCTTGAGCACCTTGTAAACAGTGGTATAACCTAGTGCTTCAAAGTCGTTGACCATTCGTGCAAGGTGTTCAGATGCATACTCCATAGTCAAACCTTTGACATTCTCACACACGATTACCTTTGGCATCATCTCACCAGCGATACGAATCTGTTCCCAAGTCAAATCTTCAATATTCTTTTGTTTCATACCATAGGCTGTCTTCTCCTTACCCCAACCCTTCTGTTTAGTACCAGACATTGAGAAAGGTGGACAAGGTGGACTGCCATCAAGTAGGTCTAGTTCACCTACCTTGAGTCCTGTCATTTCCATGATTTGTTTACCAGTTACATCTTTGATATCACCAGTAATGTGATGTGGTGTATCTGGAAAGTTTGCGAGGTAGTCATCCATTGCGACTTGTTGAAACTCATTGACGAATAAGACCTCGCCACCAGCAAGTTTGTAGCCGCATGACGAACCACCGCCACCAGCAAAGAATGTAATGTAATTGAATAGTTTTTTGTCTGCTGACTTGTGTAAGTCATCTAGTGTGTATCTGAAATATTTCAACTGTGCAATCCTCTAATCATTTAATATAAGTATACTACTATTTAGCAGTTTTGTCAAGAGGAAAAATAGATTATTAAAATGCATCCATTATAAGTTCGTTGACACGATTTGCCATGTCATCATTATCATTTTCTAACATGATAATTTGATTGCGTAATTCTTCTATACGATCCTTACGTTCTTGCATCACTCCTTTTAACTCGTTTAGCACTGAGTTTAGTCGTGACGCAAGAACTTCGGGGTCTTCATCCATTTAGGACTTGTTTCTCTGGTGTTTCTGGTGTGGATGGATAGACGGCTTCAAGTGCGTCTAGTTTGTCCTTTGCAGTCGCCATCTTGTCAATCAGTGTGTCCATCTCTTCTATGTGTTGAGGATGTTCACCGATTGCAACAGGATTGTTCAGATACACTCTAAGAGTGACTGCTGCTTCTCTGTATTCTGCATCATACTTACTTCTTAATGCGTCTAGCATTTCATGTTCTATACAACTCATATTATAGCTCCCTTTTCTTGCCAATGTTGTATTTTGTCTCAAGTTCCCATTCATCCTTTTCTTTGAATGAAATGATCTTGATCTGACTAAGTGGTGCAATAGGTTCTAATTCACCTTTTACTTCCACTAATCCCCAATCACCGAGCAACTTACCAATGGTGTTGCGTCTTGCGATATCGTTTTCTGATAGGTTTGTCTTCTTACCGTCTAGTGCAAACAGTTCTTTGAAGTGTACTATGAAGTACTTACCCTGTTTGTGCAGTATGTGACATGATTGATATAATTTACGTTCTTTTCTTGAGGCGACACCTATGCGAGATAAAGTCTCTCGTATCTTTAGAAAATCGTCTGGTTCTTTTAGTACGACCTCTAGCATCTGCTCCTGTGACCAGTTAATACTTTCCATTGTTTCTTCCACCTTTATCCAAACTATCTTTGATAGCCTTTATCTGTTCATCACTAAGTACTTTAAGAGCTGACCTTGCTTTTTCATTATTGTAACCATAATACTCTTTAACATACTCTAGATTCTTTTGTTTACTCGCCTTCATCCAAGGAGTAAATCGTTTCCTTGTTCGTATACTATTTAGGAGAAAGTCAAACTGAAGTTTCTTGTCTAGGTGATTGTGCAGATTCATCTCATTCACTAGGTGGATAGTGTCTGGAAATGGTGCAATGCACTTGTTTACGATAAAGGCAGGATACTTCTTCTCCCACATCTCATCGTCTGTGTCCATGAGATTCTTCTTCTCATGGTTGATTGCGTTTAGATAGTCTTTTAACTCATAGGTCATATGCTTCTCCCCATGACATCATAGGTGCAAGAGGTTTTCTTTGACTTTGTTCTAAACTATTGGCCTTAGTTAGTATCAACAGGTCTTCCTTTAATTGACTTTCAGTCATCAGAGAAATATTTTCAAGTCTAGGCATTTCTAGTAGAGAAAATTCCCATACAAGTTCTTCTGCTTGTTCACCAATCAACTCTCTTACTGCATCCCGATCCTGTGTACTCTCATACTGGAACACAACAGTTCCATATACTGAATGAAACAAACCAGCATCTTGTAGATACTGTGGTGCATCCCATCCCATCAGTATATCGTGAACCCCTATGAGATGATCCATTAGTGTCGCACCAGAATGAGACTTGTTGTTTGCCTCTATCTCTTCTAGAAATGCAATCTTCTTTGTGTCTATACTCATTTGAATTTCGCCTGACCCATAATCTCTGTAAGACACGCAAGTAGATTAATTTCCTGATCAGATACAAATGCGGCCTTGTACTGATACTCTGCAAGTATGACTACCACATGAGGTATCGTAGAACCGTCTACATGGTCGTACAGACTGTCGTAGATGCGTCTAAAGATGCGAACAGGGTCGTTGTCTAGATTATGTACAATCCACTTACGAACATCTGTAAACTCCTTGTTCTTCAAAGAGATCATCAGTTCATTGATGTTTGTCTCAGATAGATTAACCAGAACACCAGCATCAATCTTACCTGACACAGAATATCGTTGTAGTTCGTTGAGTACTCTACGCCAGTCAGGGAAAAACTTGTTGAGTAGTTCTGCAACCGCCTTAGGATCAAACTCTACCTTCTCTTCAGTCAGTATGTCACCCACTCTTGCAAAGAACCTCTGTGCAAGTTTAGGTTTCTGTTCTGATGGTATGATAAAGTCCACGACAGAGCAACGTGAGTGTAATGGTGGTATCAGTCTGTTCTTGTAGTTGCAAGTAAGAATAAAACCACAGTTCTTGTGAAACTCTTCCATGAACCCACGCAATGCAGGCTGTGTGGACTGTGCGTTAAGATAGTCTGCCTCATCTATGATTAGATACTTACGTCCACCTTCAAGAGATACAGTAGATGCAAAGTTCTTGATTTTGGTTCGTAGGACATCAATACCAGATTCTTCTGAACCATTGATCATCATGTATGTCGCACCTATTTCATTAATCATCGCTTTTGCAACAGTTGTCTTACCGACACCTGGCCCACCCGATAGAATCATGTTAGGTATGTGACCATCTGCAACAAACTGTCCAAAGGTTTTCTTTAGATCGTCTGGTAGTATACAGTCACGAATAGTGTTGGGGCGGTATTTCTCCACCCATAAAAATGTTTCCACGTTTTTCTCTCCATAATATAATCTTTATATAATACTACAATTTTCATTGTATGTCAATGTTTTTTTTGAATTGGTTTTTCTAGGAATATCCAAGCACCTATTCCTCTCTTGTCGTAGTAACAAAGTTCTTTACAGTATAGTATATGAGCACACACATACAATCCTATTACTGCTACAGTTATACCAAAATCAATCATGTGAAAAACTCCTCTAATGATCCTTGTGTTCCATAACTTCTATCAACTAACCAGTTAATCTTAGAGACAATAACATTAAGTGGTTCAATAAATGACTTTTCAAATTGTGTGTCGTAGTCAATCATCTTGTGCATATCTAATTCTTTTGGTAAACTTGTAATAAAAGAGAAAGCACTACACTGGTACAGATTAGGTTGTTTAAGATTAATAAATTTAATCTTATCTCCTTCTTGAATATAAGGATACTTGTTACCAAGCTTGTTCTTCTTGACAAGATGATTGTATAGTATTGCTCCCTTACAATGGATGGGAGCGCCTTTCGCAAACATTTGATTAGAGTCACTAAACTTACCTAAACCGTTTACTGACCGTGGATATGCAATATCCTCTGGTGGAAGTTGCATAAATTCCTCACGAAAATTCTGTATGAAAGTATTTAGTTCTTTCTCATCACCATTCATAATTATTTTAAGACCTTGTTTAATTTTTTCACGACAAGGAGCAGGAGTAGATGACTTGACTGCCTCAATACCCATAATCTTGAGTTGTGCTTCTTTATACTCGACACCCTCATTGTTCCACACATTAAGAATGTATCGTTTCTTTGCAGTCCAGATACCCTTGTCAGCAATGACTTCTCTGGACATCTCCATCTTCTGTTCGTATGAGTTTACATACTGATGCAAAGACTGATAACTTTTCTCAATAAACGGTTCAACTTTATCTCTAGCCACACTGTCCAGAAATGTGACGATTTTTGAAGTTTCCTTTCCATCTGGAAAGACTTTATTAACCAGTTCGTCAAAAGTAACATATATTGAATCTGTATCTGACGCAATAACGTAATCCTTGTCAGTGGTGTCAAGCACTTTATTAAGATACTGATTAACAGCACGCTCAATCCAACGAATGGATAACTGACCAGAAGTAGTAATTGCTTCAGCAACCAACAAATCATAATAACGAAACCAAACATTCCCAAGAGCACCATATGCACTATTGAGAGAAATCTTTTTAGCCATCTGGATATTGTTATATTTTGAAATATCTTTGAGTAGTCTAGGTTCTTTAGTATTCTCATATTCTTGCTTTGCCTGTAATAAGAGTTTCTTATACTTCACTCTATCATCATACATGGATTGCATCATTTCAGGCAAAAATCCTCTTTTGTTTGTTTTAAACAATGCACCATTAGGTGTAAGTGTAACACCTTTCAGTATTGATGTGTCTACCTTTCTATCTAGTAGTTTATCAACTGACATATCTGGCACTTTCTTCTGTGAGTAAAGTGTTTCAGTTGATATGTTATATTGCATAATTAAATGTGGATACAATGAGTTTAAGTCAAATGACATAACCCATTTATGCATACCCACTTGTGGGTCTTTTACATAAGCACCCTCAAACTTCTCTGGTTTTTCTGATTTCTTTTTTTGTGGTATTGCAATCTTTTTCTTAATAAGATAATTGTATATCAATATATCCCAATACTTAGTTGAACCAAGTACATCCATGTAGTTTACTTTTGCATCATAAGCCATAGTCAAACATAACTCAATCAGTTTCATCTTGTCTTCTAGTTTGTCTACAAGTTCCACATCCATAATATTATATTCTAGAAACGACTGATAGTCTTTTGTATACCATTCACGAAATGTTTCGTATGGATTACCATCTTTCTTTTCACCAAGTTCAACAAAGGCAATATGGTCAAGTCGATAAGACTCTTGTGCAGAATAAGTAAACTTACGATACAAGTCAAAGTAATCTAAATGAGCGACACCTTGTATCTCATACACTTGATGTTTACGACCCATCTGAAAAACTTCTCTTGAGTGTACACTTCTCCAAGGCGATAGTCTTTTGATTTCATCTTCACCACAAAGATTAGTGATACGATTACATAGATAAGGAATATCAAAGAACTCTGTATTCCAACCAGTAATTACATCAGGCTGATGTTTTTCCCAGAATATGAGAAACTCCTTAATGAGATGTAGTTCACTTTCACACTCGACATACGTTACATCATCACGACTGTTATTGAACTTACCAATACCCCAGACAACAAACTTTTTACTCTGGTGGTTCTTTACTGTAATAGATAGTAATGGTTCTATTGCCTGTTCTGGGCTTGGAAAACCATTCTCACATTCTACTTCAATATCAATCGTTACTATAAGTATCTTATCTATATCATACTCTACTGTATTAGGATAGGACTCTGCAATGAAGTTATAAGGATACATGGTACTACCGAATACCATTTCTGGTTGATTCTTATAGTTGTCAACCCACTCTCTTGCCTCTTTCATACTGTCAAAGTTTACTGGAGTTACATAGTCACCATCAAGTGTCTTCCACTCTGTAGGTTTTTCTACAGGCGCATAAAGAGTTGGTTTATATTTAACTCTACGAGTCAGTCGTTCTCCATTAACTACTTCTCGCAGTAATAGAGTATTACCCCATTGGGATATGTTTGTATAGAAATTCATAGTATAAATGTACCATAGTTAACGTAAAAAGTCAAGGTTAAATATCAAGTTTATTTTCTGGTTTTGGTGGTAGTGCTTTCATGTAGTCTAAGAATCTATCTTGTCTGAAACAATATACTTTAGAAGGCCCATCAAACTCTCTAATAGACACTTCTTGGATTACTCGCATATTTACTTGTGCTGTTCTTTGACAAGACTGTACAGTATCATACATCATGTTAGTAAATATAAAGTGGTCTGCTGTGCCATCACTATGCAGATTGAGCGATATCAGTACTAATAACCATTTCATTTTTTTCTTCCCATTCCTTAATGGTATCTGAAAGCAAGGGTATATACTCTGTCTTATCTTTGACAAACTCTTGGACAACACCATCTTCTGTAACAACTAGAATACAAATTTGATTGATTTCAATTCCAGTCCTTTCTTCAAACATCTCTGCATATGCAGACGCCTGAATATAGTAACTCTCGTTCCATGCATCACTTCGTTCTTTAGTTGAAGTTTTAAAGTCTATAATAGATAACTTTCCATTATATTCTGCAATACAGTCTACACGACCAGCTACCTTATATTTATCAGAATAGAGTCCACACTCTTGTGCATAAATGTTATTCACTTTTTGCAGAACTGAATCTCTAAGTTGTTTGAATAGAACATATGGTAAAAACTTTTGTTTATGTTTTTTCCAATCATCTGGATAGTTCAAATGCATATTGTTTAGATAGTCTTCACACATATGATGTACATGAGTTCCACGAGTTGCAGCTTTTCTTGCAACATAGTTCGCTACATCTTCGCCAACTCTTTTTCTCCACTCAAAGAGTCCTTTCTTATTCCTTACAGAAAGAACTGTAGTGATTGATGGGTACTTATTACCCTCTGGCGTTTCGTATAAACGAACTCCGTCAGTCGTTGTTGCTGTTATCTCTGGGAGATTTATCGTCTTGTGGTTGTATTCTTTCATCATTATCACTTTCTTCATGTTTATATTCTGGTGGAACTTTACCCCACCCTACTGTTCTTTCCCAATCTCTTTGAGTATATCCACCATATGGGAATTTAGACATTCCTCATTCTTTCAACAAGTCTATCTGCTCTTTTAGTTACTTGTCGATACCATCTGCTGTCTACCATCTCATCTGCAGCTGCGTTCCAATCTCTCGCATCTACTCCTCGTTTCATGCCCTTGAATTTGGACAATCTTGGTCGGCCCATATTAAACATCATGTTTGCAATTATTCTCTGGGCTTCTTCTGGGAGTTCATTAAAGTCAGGATATAGGATGTTGCAGTCTGCGAGGACTGTTTGGATATCGGTGTCGAAACATTCATTGCATCTATCTTCGCTGACAGGCGTTCCAACTTCCCATCCATATTCCTCATCCCATTCAGTAACAAGATGGCCAATGCCAAAAGTAGGCAGACCAAGATGGTCAAGGTATATTTCGTTAACACTTCCTTCATCATATTTTATTTCCTCTCTTAGTTTATCTAAGTTCATTATCGTTACTCCCTTTTGGTGGTGGTGTAAGTCTATGTTCAGTTACAGACTTTCTAGTTTCTTCCCAATCTACATCTAAATTTCCTACTGCCATAATACGTTCATGGTCACACTTCTGTTCTGGTACTTCATGGTATAACCATGCAGGCCAAAGTATAAGTTGTCCAGCTTGTGGTTTTACTTCTAAACCATTTGCATCTGGAAATACCAGAGGGGCACAATCTTGACAACCTTTAACACAATATGTAAAACTCCAGACATGAGGCCAATGTTGATGTGATTTTGTTATCTGTCCTTTAGTATATATTAAACTCCAGAAGTCTTCTATTCTTAAACCATATTGTCTTGGTGTACCATCTTCATTTGTTCCAGTCGCCATAGGCATAGTTTTTGCAAGACCAATGATTGCATTACCAAGTATCTTAAAAGTTTCATAGTGTTCATGCATATCCCATTGAGTCATGTAACACTTTGCAGCTGTTGAATGTTGCAATCTATCTCCAGCGTGTTTGATATCTCTTTCCAAGTCTGAATTTAATTCTTGGATTGATGGGTGATTCAATACTTTAACTTTTACTGGATTTTGTTGTGTAAATTCAGGCCAACCATCTTTAGTTGGTTTCATATAAATCTTTGTCAATTAATCTAATCCCATACCCAACTTAGTTTTTTGTATTAAATAGTTTCTAACAAATCCAGAACGAACAATATCTGCAATACCAAATTCAGTACAATTAAATTCTTTCATCTCTTGTAGAATTTGTAGAAAGTTCATTAATCCATTCTTCTCATTCATTCTTGTTAAATCGCTCTGACCAAAGTCACCACAGAACATTATCTTAGAATCTTGACCTACTCTTGTAACTATTGTATCTAGTTCATGGAAGTTTAGATTCTGACACTCATCAACTATAATAATACTATTGTCAAAAGTTAAACCTCTAAGGAATGATGTTGATAGAAAATAAAAACTACCTTGTGCTTTCAGTCTATCATACAACATAGAAAATGCTTGTTCATTTGGTTGTTCAAACATAAACTGCATCATGTTAGAGTAAGGCACTTGATACAATGCAGCCTTATCTTCTTCATCTCCTGGCAAGAAACCTATTTCTCTTGTAGGTATAAGTGAACGAACTACGATAACTTTATCGTATGGAGTTTCATTCTTTAGTACATCTTGAAGTGCAAGATATAATGATATGAATGTTTTTCCAGTTCCAGCACAACCGAACAGAAATTGATTTAATCCATTTTTATATGTTTCAAATACTTCTTTTTGACTATCTGTAATTGGTTTAATTGTGGAGAGTTGATTGTGTGTGATATCTTTTTGTTTTGCCATAATATATCCTTATGAAAGTGGAGTAGTAGAGGAAAGACCTCTATCTACCCCTATATGGAAGCTGATACACTATATATTGCGTTCCATACATTGTTATTTATATTAATACAGACCTGTAGATTTGTTTTTTTCATAATGTTTTGTAACATTTTGTCCAGCGACATCTACAAGTTTGTGTTTTTTTGCTACGTTCTTTACTCTAATATTTTGGTGTGTACCCTTATTACCATACCTATCTGCAAGAGGTGAGTTAGGATGTGAATCTGCAATCTTTGCCATAGTTTCATTAAATCCACCATCAGATTTAGGCCCATTACCAGACACAATATTCGGTGCAGTAATAACTTTTTGACATTGAGGATTGTTTTCTAGAAATTCTTGAAGTTCATCATATGTACAGATAGTATCAAATATTTCATCTTTGTCGCTATCCTTTATTGTGTAAGTCGGCATTCTCTTTCCTCAATTTTTCATTTTCTTCAATTAGTTCTTTATTACGAATAAGTACATCATAATGACATTTTGTTAGTTCTTTCATATCTAACATCAAACCATTTGTATGTGTATGTTCATCTTTAATGACGGCCTCTTTTTCTTCTTCTTCTCTTAACCGCCTGCCCATGTATTCATAATATCTTTCGTCTGAAACCATTCTGGTATCTCCCTATTCTTCCAACTCGCAAAAGAGTTCTTCTCAACTATATAGTAGTTTCTATATGCAAGTATAGGATTGTCTTTAACCTTACACATATCAGGCATACATTGAGGTAGTTGTGTTCCTTTAACCATAGGTATATTCTTTGGTGGTCTAATAAGTAACATAGATGGTTTAGTTGAACCATGTATCTTACCATAACGATTTGTGTATTCTGCAAGTGTAGCCATGTAGAGTTTATACATTTGAAAATAGTTTTCTATGGATTCACGAACCCATACTGCTGATGGGTGATTAATATGAGAGGCTTTGTATAGTACATCTTCTCGTTCATCATTTAATCTCCACCTTTTAATTTTACGATTGTTTGCAGTTTTATCAATATACATTTCTCCATCTAACATTCTATGTGCAGTAGACATCAATTGTGCATATTCAATAGGCATTTTAACTATATGTTTATCAATATGCCACTTTGCATTTTGGATAGGGTCTTCATGTAGATAAAATATATTCATCACTTCTCCCATTTATAAAATATGTGGTCACCGATTTCCACAGTTTTAGTTTTAGACTTTCTCCATGCTGGAAACACATAATCTGCATGGTAATGTGTTGCACCATCTGTAATGTCTAATATTCTGATGCCTGGAATCATTGACACATATGATAGATTATATATCTCTTTATAGATACGTTTATCTTTTTTATGTATCACATCTTTCTTACCATCACAATACCAAGAAAATTGACATCTATGTCTGATAGGATAGTGAGTTCCATTCTTTTTCCAAGACTCTCTTGTAGGCCCTTGTTTAACAACCTCACATACAGTATTAGGAAATCTTTTATCTTTTACTCTATTCAGAGTCACAGAGATAACTGCACTCCAACCAGCAGTTCCTTGATTCCTTGCTTCAAAATAAACATTCTCTGCAAGACAAGTTGCTTGAATAGGACTTACACCAACTAGTTTTGGTTTCTCCATTGGTAATGATGGGTCTGTAGTTACAATACCCATAAGCATCATCATTTCTTTTAAACTAAGCATATATACCTCTTTTTTTATATTCTATTAATAAAGTTTCTTGCATTGCATAAGCTTCGATTTCCCAAGGCAAGTTCATATAGTCAATACAAATGTGAACTTCACCTTTCCACATTTTCTCAATACCTTTCATTTCTTTTAGTTCATTTTTGAACTGTTGTTTAACATGAACTAACTCATGTAGAACACAAGTAATGAAGTCATCTCCTTTTAATCTTTTATCAATTTCAATATGAGATGCATTTTTGTCAATCTCCATAGCCCAACCTTGAACATTACCCTCTATTTTACAAAGGTCAAACTCAATATTGTAAGACTTGAATCTACTAAAAAACTTATCACAAAACCAATCAGTAATATTGTGAACTAATTCTCTTTGTTTTTTAGTTCCACCATATACTAAAACAAACTTATCCATTATGCGGCCTCTTGTTTAAATATTTTATATGCTAATATTGTTTTATTAGGAAAAGCATATGGATTACGTTCAATGAAGATTAATAACTCTTTCATTGTCAATCCTAAAAAGATTCGTTCTTTATTCAGTACAGTAGTTGCACCTTTTATTTTCATATTATACATTAACTGATATTCCACTTCACTTCAACTTTACCTTTTTTCAAACAATCTGCAAGGTAACTAATGTAATTAGCAGCTGCATACTTTTCATCAGATGCACCCTCTGTAATTTGAACAAAGGCAGTTTCAAGATTTTTAATCATTGACTTTTCTGCCTCACCAAAGTTCATTACGAATTGACCTTCACTATTCTCAACAAACATTTTCTTTTCTTTCCAATCTTGATAAAAATAACCCATTATATAGCACTCCCATAATTAATATTTTCTGGTTTCACACCGACTGCATTGACTTCTTTATCATAGTCATCAATAGCTTCATTCCAAAGTTTGATTGCACCATCATCAGTTGCAAAACCTTCTTCACTTGCAAAGTCCATTGAAGAACCACCTCTAACAACATCAGCAAGACCTTTAGTTCTCAATGCATAGACAATCATCTCTGGAGTCTTTGCCCAAGCAACCAACTCACCAGCAGCATTACCATACATCTGAATACCACCATTGTGGGCATTAATGTATCTAATTGGATTTTTCTTTCCAGACTTATCTTGCATCTCAAATGTTTTCACGATTTTCTCCATAATTATTTCTCTCTCTTTATTGTTTATACTAATAGTATATACGAAAA
>ERZ651776.2240-NODE-2240-length-21415-cov-4.690880_pt1 | contig 21415 bp, 19 predicted proteins | sample MGYA00514761_ERZ651776 | MGnify/ENA metagenome assembly ERZ651776 | reverse complement strand
CCTCGTCAATGACGATTTCTTTGGCTCCTGGATCAACAGACATGGGAGGGGGCAAAAGGAGTTCGTGTGATAAGATGCAATTGACGTCTGTAGGTTTTGGGGTGAAGATTACTGATTGAGGATAAATTGTGGTTATTTTCGACGATGAGGAAGAAAGACAAGAGCACGGATTGCGTTTTGAAGGGCGTTTACACAAATTGGTGTCAGGGAGGAACAAAACTTTTCTCTCGTCATCACGTGGTCATGTCGCCTGCTTTGCTGCTAAAAGTGTTACCTTTCATAGTGTTTTTGTTTGTTCGTGATTTTTTTTTCTCCAGCGGCGGCAAAATACTCTTTGATTCGTAAAACCGTGCCAAATTATTCTCCAAAACCCGTAATTCTTTAAGAGTTGGTCAACTTCTTCAACAACTCCTCTCTTGCTCTTTGTGACAAGTCATTCAATCAAAAAACTAAATTGAGGCAATCTTGTGTATCTTCCACAAGAAGAGGACCATCATCCTACTGATCCGTGCCTCAGAATAAATCCCCTTTTCAAGATGGATGAGATGTGGACAAACTCAATTATGCAGAAGATTTTAGATGAGCAAAAGAGCAAGCGCCTAGCCCTCTCATCCCAACTGGATGAAGCTCGGGAGACAAATTTGCGTCGTGAGTTTGAAGAATTTAAGGCAAAGGGGGGGAAACTGCCAAGATTCACTGAGCGTGATAGCCCGGGAAAGCGCTTCTCGACGACGAGTGATGAGTATACCACAATGGATCAATTTAAAGACATGCCGCCACCCTCAGATCTTAGAAAAGCTGCGCACGACCGGAAGATGGCGAACTGGACAGCTCAGATTGACTTTGGCTCAGACAAGATTGAGTACATTACTGATGCTCGACAAGGTACCAATGTTAATGGTTTTAAAGAATCCATGAGAGAAACGCAGAGGTCGCGAGTCAGGGCCAAGGAGCTCAAGCGGGATTTGTCCCGAACACAGTGGGAATTGGGTCCAGATAGAGACAGGTAAGAAGAAGAGGTTTTTGGGGATGTATGAAGCCAGCACCCTAGTTATGAAATCTACTCGCAAGCGCTTGAAAGCGCTTGCCATCATCAGATGACTGACTAACAATCAATCGAAATTATTCTGTTGTGTTGGGTGCCATGCAACCATTTCATTCTGTCGACGCGATTCTCGATTCATTCACGGTCGCTTTCGACGCAGTTTGGAGAATTCTAAATCCACATCAATTCAGCCTGACCCAACAGGCAAGGATTTTAGCAGTTACCGCGGAGTACTGAATAAGGAAGTGGAGAAGAAAATACGGCGCTCTGTGGCATTTGAGGGGTGTCTCGACCCTGCTTTCGCAAAACCGAATTATAAAACTGTTATGCAAGAGGGAAGTGAGCATCACGGTAATCCGAATGACTTTGCGGCGATAAATAAGCTGAGGAAAAAATTGAAGAAGTCTGGCTGTAGTCAGATTAGTTTTGGTGATGGAGAGTTTCGTGGCCTCACCACCGATTATCGAGAAGGCTTTAAGTCGTACGATAGAAAAGAAATGGAAAAGAGCAAGGGGAGAATGGCCCCTGACCTACTTAAGCAGCTGCGAGGGAGCACAATCAAGTTCGGAATTGGTGATGAGCGGCACATGGTTACCGACAGTCAGGTTAGCAATGGTATAGTTTTGGCGGCCCTGAAGAAAAGGTTGAGAGACGGCGGCGTGGACAGTGGCTTAGAAAGCGTCAATGCTGATAACAAAAAAATCAAGGAACGACTAAGTAGGACGACTTACAGAATCGGCAACGATCCTCAATACATGTACTGAGGATGTTTGAGGAACCATGCGTCCATGCGTTAGGTGTATAATTTAAGCTGTAAAAATTGATGATCGATATTTCGCTGCAACGAATGCCATCATCTTGTCATTCATTACGCACCCCAAATTTTATTTTCGTCCATTGGATTCCCCCAAGCTTTGAGATTTCATTGTTATTTTCTTTGTTGCGTCCTTATTTGCATCATCTTTGCGAGCCTGAGCATATCTTGTCAGACGCAAATTTTGTTTTCATCCATGGGATAACCCCACGCTTCGCGTAGAGATTTCATTGTTATTTTCTTTGTAGCGTCCTCCTCCCCCTTTTTTGCATCATCAGTGTGAGCCTCATCAGCATACATTCCGGCCTCGGGTACCCCCTTTAGCCACTCTCTTATACGATCTTTTCCCATGTACCGCGCGTCGATCTCATCGCTTGCGGGCTGAAATCGGACGTCAGCACTCAGACGAGCAATATTTGTGACATTTGTGGTGCTCATGTGAAGTGTGTGCATTGTGAAAATTAGGGCGTCGCCTGCCAAAAAGTCGGCGCTCCGCCACTGCCCCCCAAAAAGCTGTGTAATTTCTTTTGGATCAATGCTAAACCAACCACTCCCGTCGAGTTTGTCTTTTTCGTGGTCTAGTTTTCCGTAAGTCGACCGCAATTTGCGGAAGTTTTCGTCAGAGTGGGATGACTCGCACATGCACAATCCGCCCATTTCAAGAGGTGTGTCGCCCAATGGGATCCAACATGTCAGCAAATTTTTACTCCCACGGCTCATATAGACAGCGTCGCAATGTATCCCTGTATACTTTGCATTTGGTACAGCTCTTAGCCACTTGAAATCGAATGTTTTTACATCGGGCACATTCAGGATATTTTTGAATGCATTCACTAGTTCGTCTCCTTCAAAGATGTCAAGCAATTCATTTGAATGAGTCAGATCATTCACGCCCTCCATGAATGGCACGCAATGGATCCCACAGTTTGCCTTCAGAATTCCGCCCTCCCGTTCCTCTAGAATCCCCCGAGAATTCAGATCATCCAAGAGGAAAGATTTCGCTCGGAGAACCTTTTCTCTTGATATTAGCTCGCGGAAGAAGATGTACCCGTCAGAATTTAGGTTCCTTCGAACTTTCTCCCAGTCATTCGATTTCGCGAGGTGGGTTGACGATCTTAGAGGCTTCAAAAATGAGTCTTTATCACTGCCAAAGTGCTCGTTACAATGCTCGCCGATCTGAATTCGTCGTGGTGTTATGGGAACATATTCATCATCGACGGGTTCATTTATTTTGCTATTCGTCGCCTCTGCTCTCATTCGTAGTAGCTAGAACAGTCAGTTCGATGTCACGGCACTCTAAGAAATGAGGCAGAGTTGCAGGGAAGTTCTGGGGGAGAGGGAAGCCAGAATTCAGAATTCATCAGGAATAAATTAGTAAGTATATGAATAATAGTGACTCTGCACCCCAATAGTTATCAAAGAATAACGCTTGTGACTGGACTAGGCACTAAATATCTTCAGTCGGACCTCATCATACATATCCCGGGACCCTAACGTAATACAAATCAACAGCCATGTTATATGCAATATCAAAATAAATGTCGTCGCTAAATTATTACATATATCGTGTCACCAAAAATCTTATACACGGCACACTCAATCACAATATTGTTATCGGCGAATTTCTATTGCCGTATCCTAGTTTCCCATCATTGTGCTTGCCATGGAAACCTCGAGCGACCCGGCGGGCATAAAATGGCTTTTCGCGGTCACCAATGCTCTTCCAATTGTGCTTTTTGTTGTTTTCCCCAATGGCCTGCTTTTTGTCCCGGCCCTCGACCAAGGCCGCCTCTTGGTAGTGTCCTCTGTATGGCCCGTCAGCCACAACACCATGCTTGTTGGGTAACTTCCATTCGCTAGCTCGCCCACTGTACAAATTAAAGCGGTTGAGTGGGTCCATGATTTTGTCGGGTTCTCCCCGGTCCCTAACTCTCTCCTCCTCGCTTTTGTCAACGTAGGGTGAGCCATCGTTGAAGACGTACCAATCTTTCCCTTTGTGCATCTTTGCCAATTTCTCGAATTTCTCGTAGTTTGTGAATGGCTTCTTTTTCGGAGGGTTCTTCTTCTTTGCCGGTTTCTTTATAGGACTGAATGGTGTCGTCAAGCTCGCTTGTACTATTGGTATTGCGTCAACTTCTTCTCGTGTGGTTGAGAAGTCGATCACGTCTGTGATACAAGGTGAGTTCATTTGAACTATAGAATGCAGCAGCTTGTCACCATCGGGGGGAGGGTCACTCTCTGGCGTTTCGGCGCCTTCTCTTGCTCCCATCATCGTGCTATATCCTCTCTCCGACATTGATTGTTGTTGATCAACTATCGCGATGTTTAGCTCGATCTGGTGTTTATTTGCCAGAGTTTGGATCCTGAGAAGCTGAGAGGAGGAGGAAAGGGGCGGCTCCGATCTGCTCGTTAGCGTGGTTGTATTTTGTATTTGTAAAGTGTCGTCGTTATTCTTCGCTGTACTGTGAGTTCCGCTCTGCTGCTGCAACTTGTACAAACGCTGACGTGGTGAAGGGTTGGAATGCTTGAAATTGAAGCGCAACTTTGGGACAACAGCAACAGCAGAAACTGCTGTTGCATCCTTGGCCTTTTTCTCATTTTGACGGAAATCCTCTGTCTCTTCAATGCCATTGATACCGTCCTCCTCATCGTCAGAGGAATATATTATCTGCTCCATGCCCTCGGGTATATTGATGTGGTTTGAAATGTTGAACTGCACCGAAAAAAAAAAGTTGTAGAGTAGTGTGAGAATGGAAAGAAAAAAAGTGGGGAAGGCAGAAACACACACAGGCCTTGCGCTTTGCCTCGAAGTCGAACTTCAATATTAATGGAACTCACTTTGTCTTCCGCCCTCTTTACTCCCTTTTTCAGTGTCCCGAGATTCTTCTTATTGCTGTCATGCGGATGCGGTTTCAACCCCAAATTCTTGTCATTATTTGCTTTAGGGTCCTCCAAAAACGCAGTTGATTCAATCTCCAATGATGTTTTATCTTCGTTTACGCCTGCTCCGTCGCCCTCTTCACTATCGCTGTCACTATCATCAAAAATAGAATCAACGTTGTTCAATCCTGTGATCTTGTAATCTTGCAGTGAAAGGACTTGACTAGCAAGCAGGCCAGCAATTTCTGTATTAGCTTGTCGGGGGGGCTTGAACTCTGCAGGAATAAAGGCACTGCTACTGCTGGCTTTTTCTTTGATGAAGGAAGTTGATTTTTCGAGCTGTGTTGCTGGGTTTGGTTGTGTCTTTGAAGAGATTGTTGCAAATGTTGCTAGAGTCGCTGATGAGTCTGCTGTAGTTTGTGAGTTGCCAGAATAGAATGTACCCATTGTACGAGCCATGCCTTTCTGCATCTTTTTTTTCAAGGTTTTGCCCAGAAGAAGGGTGGTTTCTGTTGTGCTCAGAGCTGTGTGCCCGGAATGTTTGTAAGAAGTAGCAATGAGAGTGATGCCAGTGCCACAATTTTTGTCTTTTCGGCCACAACGCAATCTGTGTTTTGTTAGTTCCGCAGGGATAATAAATTAAATTGTCAATTGATGTTTAGGGCATGAAATCAGTATAACTGTTCTGGTGTGCCCGAAATCTCACTTTCTTCTACATACTACATAACTCCGAAACACACTGAAACAACTCACATAATATCACTGAGCCCCTCCCCCCGCACAAACTGCCGCAAAAACTCCCATACACCGTCCTTTGTTAGAATCCTTTGTCATGGCTGATCGTCGAGCGCAGCTTGCCGATAGTCTTGCTCTCCTGCAAAACGATGTTGCCAAATTGAAGACGAAAATCAACAGTGGACGGTCCACAACCGCGCCCTCACCTTCTCTACCTTTTCCCACACATGATATCGTCGACAAGATATTAAACAGTGAGACCAGCACTGGTACGATGCCTCCAAGCCCGCCACTGCCAAGCCAGAAGGCTTTCAATCCTCCCAGCCCCCCGCCATCCTCGCCTTTTTTAGTAGATGGTCAGAGCACAATTATTATAGAGAGTGGACATATGAGCGAAACGGTTGCGACGATTGTAGAAGAGGGTGATGAAATGGATACCAGGAACCGAATGATGTGTAATGACAGCTCTTTTCTTGATTCGCCTTTGCCTTTAGGGGGAGGGGGAGGAGGAGGAGCACAACAATTCGGAGGAGGAGGAGGAGGAGCACAACAATTCGGAGCACAACAAGGAGCACAACAATTTGGAGCACAACAAGCACAACAATTCAACACACACACTTTTTTGAATTCAAGTGCTGTTGCAGCGTCGGGGTCCCCAAAAATCAGCAGACTACTACAAGAAGTCGCAGCACAAAGAGATGCCTCGATCGAAAAGATCAAGCGCCTTCAGAATATCAACATTGAGCTCAGGAGCAAGCTGAGCGAAAGCAAGAGACAAGAGGAGAAGGTAATCATTCTGGAGCGTGAAGTGGAGAGCTTGCAGGTTGCACTGGAGTCGAGCGAACGCATTCGCAGACAGCAGAAGGACCTCATCAAAATGCTGCAAGAAAGCGCCAACAAGTCGCGTGTTGGCATCGGTATCGAGGGTAGCACCGGAAGAGACCTAAATTTAAGCAGCATGAGCTTACTCCATGCAAGCAATGATTCGCACCCCCTCATAGATCAGGTCACAGAGCGGATGAAAGTGCAGTCGAATCTATCGCCTACTAGCAAAAAGCCGAGCTCTCCTACTGCGCGGCGAAAGAGTGTAAAGAAGCTTTCCCCAGCAAGCACACAACCAACATCTAGTATATCTCAAACTTCACCGCTTGGCAATGCAACCACGGTGATGAGCAAAGCACGCAGAGCGACTGCTGTCAGTAGTGATGTAGTAAGCGGTAGAAGAAAAACGTTAAGCGGCTCTCCGGCGGGTGTGAGAACAGGACCAAAGACGGGGGTGAAGGCAAAAACACACCCCGAAAACAGACGAGTCAGCATACTCAAAACCAGCACCCCAACAACAACAACAAAAAGCAAGCGTAAAAGTAGCGTTATGAAAAAACCTTCTGTGACTGTGAAAGTGCCAGAGAGTGAAAAGTCAGCGCCGAAAACGGCAATAGCTGTACGAAGGACGACGAGACGGCAGACAGTATATTAAGTTTTGTTGCTGACTTTGAACGTGTGAAGATGATGGAGGAGAGGTTGCCCTTTTGCCTGTAGTAGTAAAAAAATCGATGCAAAAAATCGATGCAATAGATGAAATGAGAACTTTTAGCTGCTGCAACACCGACGGTATTTATTCTTTTACATAATGCTACCGGCATTACTCGAGATACGCGGCCACAAGTCAGCGCACTCCTTCGCGACAGGTCCAGACACGGCACTGCCCTTCATCTCTCCCTTATTGTTGCAGATCACCCCAGCGTTGTCCTCGAAGTAAACGAAGACTCCCTCTTTCCGCCGGAAGCTCTTGCGCTGCCTGACGACAATGGCGGGCATGACTTTCTTCCTCAGCTCGGGCTTTCCCTTCTTGACACTAGCCATGACCATGTCTCCACTTCCGGCCTTGGGGTACCTGTTCAATCGTCCTCCAATGTTGCAAACGGCAATGATGTGGAGGTTTTTGGCGCCAGTGTTATCGGCGCAGTTGATAACAGCGGCAGTGGGGAGTCCAGCAGTGACACGGTGCTTGATTCCAGCGGCAAGGGCCCTTCCACGCTTTCCTTTTCCATCAGCCATAATTACAAGTGGGGTGTTCTTGGGGGGGTTAGGATTTGGTCTGGTTTGCGCACGACGCGAGAGGAGAGAGGAGAAATGTGTGGACGGGGAGTATTTTTGTGGGGAAAGAGAGAAAATGTGTTAGCCTACAAGGGGTTCACAGAAGAGGGGTGTGGTGGTGAAATTTGGGCAGGGTGCGTTCAGAGGCTTACGGCGGTTTAAGGAACTGAAAACAGGTCAAGAGCAGAACAAAGGACGTGAAATCCCCCAAACCTGGTTTATAATAACATTCAGTTACCACAAGAGGACACTGGGGCCTCACTATCCCCGTTCGCGTAATTGTGGGCAGATAAACAGGGTCCATATGCTGGTTCCACACTGATTCATTGCAATTAAAAACGCGATTACAAGTAGAAAAGGCTATGAAAGTGGCTAATACGCGGAATAAATCTCGCTGGAGCAATACTGGTGCAGCTACGCCCACCCAAACAAAGGCTCGTGGCCAGAAGTAGTCGAGGTCAAACAAAGCCAAGGCATTTCACTTTGGAAATTCATCGTTCCGTCAAACCCGACAAAACAACAAATATCTCGCCACGAATGATTTAAATTAGCGATCCAATCTATTACTTACCGAGATCACAAGAATGAGCTTTTCGCCTTTCTCGAGGCCATGGATAAGGAAGAAGGCACCTGAACGCAGCATCAGCGTAAAATTTGGCACAAATAACCGCACTCTGAGCACAATTACAAAAAATAACGCCCATCCATACGATCGATAGGTTCCGAAACTCGTTTGAACAGCTACAATTATGGCCGCCTTCAACACTGGCCTCAAGGTCGATGAGGTGCACATCCAGGGGCTTGCTGGTGCGTATCCTGTATTAAAGCGTTAGGGTTATGGGGTGTTGTGTTTTGTGTCTGCTTGCTCCAATTGGTTGGATGATTTGGTTATCGCTCGGCTGATGAGTTAGTTCATTGACATTTTGATGAATTGATTGTTAATGATCTTGAGAGTGGTGTCTTGGTGTCAGCTGTATGCATCGTCTCTAGTAAAGCGTTCGGCGCAGTACTGCTGCGCCCATATTGGTCTTACTCCTGCCGCTAACCCGTTCTTCTTCTTCTCTTGTCCCCCCCTCCCCTCCCCTCAGTCTTGAAAATTGTCAAGCACTGCAATGAATCCCCAAACAACGCCTGCACAGGTTCTCTACTCGGACTCTCTTCTCCCACCTCAAAAACTCTTGAAATCACCTCATCTTTTCCTTTTCCGAACCAAGCTGTTCCTGGTGACGGTCGTTCCGGCCTGGATGCTGATGGAAATCCTATCATCATTGGTCGTGGAGGGGGAGAGGTGATCCAGCAGGCTGTTATCGATGAAGATGGCAACGTAATTGATCCAAGCGGCGAGGGGGAGGAAGGTGGTAATGAAGCTGCTGCTGACGCTCAGGGTGAGTAAAGACTATCGCAGAGCATGTGTGTTATTGTGAGCATGCTGCAGTGTGAGCATGCGAATTGCATTGTTGGTGTGGCTTGCTTGCTGGCCTGTTCAGATGCAACACTGCAAACTAATACTCATTCACTCACACACACACACACACACACACACTTACGTATTTATGCGACAAACAAACAAACAAACAAACAAACAAACCTCCAAACAAAACACAGCCGCCCACACAAAATTGCTTACTTCCGACCAATTCCAGATTGAGATGATGAAGATGCTGCGCGAACTGAATGTTGATAATAACTGTGTCGGCTGGTACCAGTCTTCCCATCTGGGTAGTTACCACGCACAGACGCTGATTGACACGCAGATTGCCTACCAGAACGACCTGGGAGAGAATTCTGTAGTGATTGTGTACGATGCTGTGTCCACCAGGAGTGGCTCTTTAGGTCTGAAGGCTTACCGCTTGACGTCGAATTTTGTCAAGGCGAAAGAGGCGAGACGCAACGAGTTTGTCGCCGTTGATGACATGTTTGAGGAGATTCCGGTTGTGATCAAGAACGGGGGTCTTGTAAGAGGGCTGCTCTACGATTTGGGGGAGGAAGAGGGTGGCAAATTCGATTTTGGTGCGGAGCGTCTCAAGATGGAGTCGAGTGGGTTCTTGGAGAAGAGCCTACAAAATATTACACATTATGTTGAGGACCTTAATGCTGAGCACTCTTCCATGAGCAAATACTCGCGCTCCCTCATGCGGATGGAGGGAGGCAGGTGGGACAAAAATACCAGAGAGAAGACCGAGAAGAAGACTGTGGACAAACACTCAAAGTGGGTGGGGAACGAAGAAGCTCCGACTCGTCTGAATGCGCTCATTTATAACAAACAGATTGGTACCTTCTGCGATAATGTCGACCGCTTTGCTGACACCCAGATGGAGAAGCTCTTTCTCACGGGGGCAGCCCAGAAAGGGAATTAAGCCAAGTTTTAAGGGAAAGAAAAAAGAAGTTGACATGTGTTGCCGCCACAAACTCGTCCCTAGAGTGTTACATCTTATGTCTCGCGTGTATACGTTACCGCGTTCCTTGGTTATTCCTATTCTTTGGACAACCAAAGTCACACAAACGTCCGTTCATTACACATCCATTCGTTTTTCTCTACAGACCACAGCTCGGGAAGCAAAAATTTCCTAACTCGGAAGCGCCCCCCCTCCCCCCTCGCCCCCAGCCCCCCCCACGGGTAAGCCCAGCTCCTGGTACAGCACCATCATTTTTTTTGCGCTGATTTCAGTCCCCTTTGCATGAGCATCAATCAAAGCCTCACTCACTGCCTTAGATACTGCCTCTGCTCCACCCTCCAAGACACCGTCTCCAAACTCGACACGAAGCGGTTTGTTTTGACCGGTGACTACACACTTCACACCCCCGCCGCTATCCATTCCCACAACTTCCATGGCCTCAAGCTCCTTCTGCATTTCCTGAGTGCGCTTGCCAATTTCCTGAGCCTTTTTAAATTGCTCCATCATGTTTCCCATGCCGCCACCTGGCCCGGACGAGCTTTCCTTCGAGCCCTCCTTCTTGCCACCGAAAAGGTTGAGGCTTGAGGTGGAAGGAGTGGCACGACGGTGGGCTGACGAATGCAGTGGGTGCACCACTGACATAGGGGTAAATGCTACTGCCCACGCACTTAAGCAACTGAAAACAACAAATAGTGAGAGATTCTGCATTTTTGGCGCTTTTTTCCGGAAATTGTTTGCTGGGCATTTTACTCATATCTCTATCACTCTTCACACTCTTTTTGGAGCGCATCTCAAGACCTCAATGGCAAGCTTCACCATTAACGACTCGTCATCGCCTCCTCCTCCTATATAGCTATAGTATGTCCTTCCTGCGCGCGACTTAAACGAGTAAGGGATACACTCTGGTTTCCTCTGCATCGTTTCTTTCTTCCCCTCTTCCTCAAGCCAAATTCTTATTCCCTTTCGCCCCGAAATACACTATGGACACCCTACGGGCACAGTTTCTTTCTCCCCCTTTGATTGCGGCTGCGAAGGGGAAGAAGCTACCGAAGAAAAAGTTGCAACAAGGGCTATCTCGGGCACCTGAGGTGGGAATTCAGGGAAATTGCATCCACATTTGCCAACTACCCCTCCCTTTGCTTCCCCCTTCCAGCCCGAGGTTTTTAGTAATTGCGACGCTGGTTCCTTCATCTAATGGGCTGTCTGATGGGGAACCTAAAAATGGTGCTTGGTGTGTGAAATTTGAGGTGGCAAGCCACAGTGCTGGGGGAGGATCCAGTTCTCTTGTCATTGGGGGAATTTCCGGGGACAGGGGACGGGGGTTAGTATTTGAAAAGTTTAGCGTACCACTCCCCACTCCCCCACCGTCCTCTGAGAAGAAACCACGTGGCGACAAATCGATGGGAGCGGGTCTTACGTCAATCAACCTCCTCTCTACTACTCAAACTCAAACAAAAATATCATCATCGGAAGTAATAGTGTTCCGTTATCTCGCGTGCACATGCGGGGTTGCTTGCATCGTGGGATTGGAGATAGATTTAGGTATCTTGGGGAAGGTTTTGCGAAGAGATTTGGCGGAAGTTGATGTCACGAAGAAGGGGAGCCTTCGGTGGACGAAGAGGAAAAAAGTCAAGGTTCACTGTCGTATGAGGATTAAAACTGCCGAAAATAATGGCTGTGACAATGGTAGTAGCGATTACGGTAGCGTTGTTATCGATGCCACCAACAGTGCCACTTCATCCTCTTGGTTGACAAATGGTGCCAGACTCATCTCCCTTTCACCCTTTGCCCCTCAATCTGCTGTCCGTGCCATCCCTCCCTGGAAGATCTCAAAGACGGCTCCCTCGTGGAAAAGCTACCTCGATAACCGCGGCAACAACGAAAGTGACAGCGACGGACATGAAAAAGGAAAAGAAAAAGAAGTCGACAACAACAACAATTATAGCCTTCGTGACCTTGTCTTCTTGGCAGAGTTTGAAAAGAATGTGAAGGTTTTGAAGTGGTGCGTCGTGGCAGGGGAGGTTTTAGGGATAGAGGTTGGAAAGGGGAATGTTGTAGTTGCTGCAGCGACGAGGGCTGCAACGACAACAAATGCAATGACGGCGGAGGCGGCAACGATGACGGTTGGAGATTGCGATAGCGATAGCAATAGCGATAGCGATAGCGATGAGTGCGATGAGGAGGAAGGAGGACACCCTTATGATGGGTTGTTTTCACTTGTTTCGCGTTCATATAGCGAGTTCTCTTCCGCTTTCGAGTCTGGTCCGGGCTCAGATTCCACGACAAAAATGACAATGACAACGACATCGACAACGACAACGACAACGACAGCAGCTAGAGGGACGGATACTGTCGGTCTCTATCACAACCCGCCCGACTCGACTCCCTTCCTCCTCCATAATTTCCGTTCCCCGGTCCTGATAAATAGCCTCGCCCACTCTTTCAATCCCCTCACCCTGCTCCTAGGGCACGATAGCGGGCTCGTCAGCTCTCTTTCTTTCAATCCCAAACCTCTGTCTAGCCCTGTTTTCTCCCCTTCTTTCGCCCTTGGCTCAGCCCCTCAAACTGTAGGCCCTTGCACCCTCGCCGCTGCTTACCTTCACGAAAACAGAAAATCTGGTAGCCCAGACAAGGAAACACACGCGAAGACTGTTTATGTATACAATCCAAAGCCGCAGCCTGTGGTGCAAGCAATCTCTTTAACGAATCCCGCTAATGTCGTAGGAAGGTGGAGGTTGGCGGGAAGCGTTGTTGAGGAAGGGTATGGAATACCTGTAACAACTGACAAGAGGGTGGGGAGTAGCAGTAATTTTGCTGGTGGTGCTGGTGGTGCTGGTGGTGCTGGTGGTACTGGTGGTGCTGGTGATGCTGGTTCTGATGGGGCTTCTGCAAAACGCTGTTTGATGCACGTATCGAATATCGGTGAAAGGGCTGGCGGTGACCCCCGTGACTCATTGGTGGTTGTGTCCAACACAAATCCTCGCGCCTCTACAGAGCAAATGTACATATCAGTCCACAGGACTTTGGGAGCTTCGGAGAGGAAAAATAACAATAATAGAGAGAAGAATGGAAGATGGTTCACTGGATGTGGTGGGGGCTGGTTTGAGACTTTGCTGCCCGAAGGGACTTTGTTGCCCGAGGGCGCCTCGCTGCTAGAAAAGCCCTCGTCTTCAAACATCCCTACCTCAATCACCACTGTAATACCTGTGCCACCACAAAATCAGCGGAGGTTCGATACGCTGGAGCCATTGCCGCAAAGAGTTACTGGTATCTATGCTATGACCCCCCTATCCCTATTGTTTGTGTCAATTTCTGTAGGTCTTGGAGTGTTTGAGAGATGTGCCATCAGGGTATTTAATCTTGGTGCGGTTGAGCGGGGGAAGGGCATTGGCGAGGAGGTCCTTGTGACGAGGATTTACGCTGATGAGGAGCCTAATGAATTGAACGCTGTCGTGCAAGGTGTCAGCGAGCTTTTCGTCCCGGTCAAGAGGGGGGACTGGGAGGTGGAGACGGAGACGGAGACGGAGGAGGAAGTAGAAGAAAAAGAAAAAGAAATAGAAGTAGAAGAAAAAGAAATAGAAGTAGAAGAAGATGATGATGATGATGATGACGATGATGACGATGATGACGATGATGACGAAGGAGAAAAGGAAGCTCCATCGGTGGAAGAACGGGTCAACTCCCCACTGTATGAGCTCCGCTTTCCTCCGCCGCCTGACAATGCAAAAGCAGATTATAAATAGATTTATGAAGCCGGCAACTTAAACCCAAAAAAATATAACAAAGAGCCGCCGTGTCGTACAAAAAATGCGCTTCAATAATTGACACTTCTACTTTTTTTCACTTCCTTCTCCTTCCACTGTCGGTAAAACTCCCCTGCCTTGTAAGAACTCCTCACCATCCTCCCACTCACGACGTACTCGAAGCCCATGTCTTCGCCCTTCCGTTTCAGCTCCTGAAAAAAATCTTCCTCGACCCACTCCACGACCCCCAAGTGTTTCTCGCTTGGCCTGAGGTATTGTCCCAGTGTCAAGATATCTACCCCAACATTCCTCAAGTCCCTCATGGTTTCGAGCACCTCCTCCATTTCTTCTCCGAGACCCAGCATTATGCTGCTTTTCGTCATCAATTTCCCCTCTCGTTCGGTCTTTCCCAGTCTCTTGGCCTCTCTCAGCGCCTCAAGGCTCTGGTCATAGCCAGCCCTGGGGTCGCGGACATGAGGAGTCAAACGACGGACAGTCTCGATGTTGTGAGCGTAGACGTCAAGACCGGAGTCAACTATCGTCTTTACTGAGGATAAGCTGCCACCATAATCACTTACAAGGCACTGCAGCGACGCGACGGTGTCATACAATTGGGTTGTGAGTTTGGCTTTTTCACTTCAAGTCTTTGGCAATTAATGTAGGTGAGTGGATATTAACACAGGTGGGTCTCACCTCGACAAGCAGCTCCGGGTCATTTTCCTTCAGTATCTCAACCGTCTGAGCAAAGTGAGCAGCTCCGCCGTCTGGAACATCGTCTCTGTCCACCGAGGTTATAACGATGTAGTTTACGCCCCAGTCCAGGACTGCCTTTGCAGCACGCATTGGCTATGGGCAGGAGAGAAAGGTTAAAAAAAAGAGGGGGGGAGATGGGGACGGGAAAATAACAGCTAAACAGTGACTCACCTCAAAGGGATCAATATCAATGGGCTTGGGGTGCGTTTTTACATCGCAGAACATGCATCCCCTAGTGCAAGTATCTCCCATGAGCATGATTGTCCCCGTCCCCCCCTGCCAACACTCCCCCACATTGGGACAACTGGCCTCCTCGCACACTGTCTTCAGGTCGAGACTGCGGAGCTTAGAGCGTACGTCGTCAAATTTGCTGCCGGGACGGGTGTCAGTGAAGGGGACTTTCAGCAGCCCTGGGGGCCGAGGGGGAGGGGGGGTCTTCGGATTAATTGAGGGGTAGCGGTGGGAGGGGGAACTCAGCGGAGAGCAAATGAGGGGGAGACTGAAGGTAAGAAACATCGAAATCATTGTCGCCTGCATCGGAAACTGATAAGAACCTCCAGATTCTTGGGGGGAGCGACTCCAGCGAGGGGGGGTGTCGTAATGAAACTGTGAGCGTATTTATCGTTTTTGCGTTTTCTTGCTCGTTTCTTTGATAGAATTGATCGAATCGCGTAGAAATTACGGCCCTAAGGTGCGGTGTGAGTTCTGGAAAAACTAGTTGGAGAAATTAACCCCGCAAAATGAAAAACCAAGCTACTACACCTGTTCGTGCTTGAAATTAGGCTTCGAGCTTCCTGAACAGCAGTTCAAGGCTTGAAATTGCTCTGACCTGACTGCCTTCGTCCTAGCTTCTATTTTATCCATCCAATTTCTGCTTCGCTTTTTGAACGCAACTTGTTGAACGATGGTGTCTTTCAGCTCCCCCCCCGCTCCCTCGCGAAAGTTTGGTACTGATATAAGCCGATCCCCCCGTGCTAACTCCTCCCGTGCAGGCAAAGTTTCCTTCGGATCTGTCCGGGATATGCCGGGCTCCAAGAAGACGATGAAGATTCACACCTCTGGGATTGAGTCCCCGAGGCGGGCTGTCGGGAGCGGGACGACGACCCCGCAGGACGGTACGAGAAGTTCGACGTCGTCGATCATGACGCCGACTAGTACGCCGCAGAATCTCATCCGATCTTTTTCACTTTCTGCCACCCCTAAGGGAGCCCAAAAAAGGGGGAGCACTCCAAAGGGCCTGAAGCCTCGGCCTGCCAGCACCCCGTTCGCGCGCGCGCCCTCTGCCGCTTTCGGCACACCGTCGACGCCCCAGGGTCTCCTTCCTCGGCCTTCCCTGCCCAGTCCCATGGTGGATTCTCCTTCTGTGGCTGCCAATGCAACTGTCGAAAAAATCCTCACTTCAACTCCGACAGACTCAATCTCTAAATCGAACAACCTCATGGCGACGAATCACTCAATGACGGCGGCGTACGATTACAGCGTATCGTTTCCCCCTGGTCCTTTGGGGATGGAGCTGGAGCCAGTGCTGACATCTCCACCTCTCTACCGGATCCATCCCTCTTCCTCCCCTTCCTCGTTGAACACGGCCACCGCTGCGACTGCTGTCACGCGCACGGGCTGTAGGGTCGTGCAGTTCATTGGGGAAAACTCGTTCGGACGAAACTGCGGGAAGGTGAGGGCAGGAGACGTGGTGATTTCGGTGAGGGGGGTTGATGTGGTCGGAGAGGAGTACGGAATCATTGTCAACAAGTTAAAAGAGAAGGGGGGCAAAATCGTGGAGTTTAGGAGGTTTGGGGGTAGAGATGAGATCATTGAGAATGAGAATGCTGAAGACGTTGAGAACGTTAAGGATGCCGCGATTGGATATAATGAGACGACTGAAAACAATGCAGCACCTTCAACCAGAGGCAAAACTGCTCCCAAGACTGCAGCAGAAGTATTTTCTCCAAGTGCCGTGCAACGTCGTTCGTCTTCCCTTCCCCCGCCTCGCGGGGCTGACTCTCCACCCCCACAAAGTTTTTTCTCGAACTTACTCAACCCCCTGAAGACGACCCTCTCTTCGACCCTCCTGACCCACACGGAGTCTGAGTTCTCATCCCTGGTAACGAAGAAAGATACGCTCATGAGGCAGTTGACCCACCTCAGGTCGGAGATGATGTCTTCCGATGAGCATAGGAAGGAGATGGAAGGGAAGTTGTGCGTAATGTCAAACGTCAATAACCTCAAGTCCCGCCACCTTGCTTCCCTCGAGGGGGAGAACCAGAAACTCAAGAGGTACATCGAGGAGCTTGAAGCCAGGGGCGACCAGCTCGCATCTACCAATGAAGATCTCATGACGTCGAACGAACGGCTCACGACGTCGAATGAACAACTCACAATTATCAACAGCCAAGTCTCAGCTAAGAACGGTGACCTCCTCACAAAGAGCGATGAACTCGTGAAAAATAATGATGAACTCACGGCAAAGAACGAAGAACTCGCAGAAAAGAACGATGAACTGGTAATAAAGAGCAAAAACCTCTCGACGTCGTATGGTGATCTCGTAACAACCAACCAGCAGCTCGATATGACGAACCAGCGACTGACATCGACAAATGATAATCTCACAAAAGCCAATGAAAATATGACGAAGGTGAACGAGAACCTCACGAAATCGAACCAACACCTGACCAAGGAAAATGAAGCCTTCTCTCAGCAATCGGAACAAGTTACAAACTTGCACCAGAGGGCCCTTGAGCACCAGTCTTCCTCTTTGCACCAGATTTCGCTTCACAAGGCAGAATTGTCTCGTCTGACTGCGGAGAATTCAGATCTCACCACGCAGCTCGAGCAGACTCGGGAGGACCTAAATGAGACCATGGATGAGGTGGTGAACTTAAGGAATGTCATTGCGGATCAGGAGGAAGCTGAGGAGACAATGAAAGAAGAGATGGCTACACTTCAGTCTGACCTCCTCTCCCTCTCCCAAACCCTTGAGAGCTCTTCCACAACATCTTCAACGCAGTCGGAGACTGTCTCGAAGCTTAAGTCACTCTGCACTGGCCTCGACTTTGAGAACCGGAACCTCACTCGCCGGATCGAGGTAATGACTGCAGAGCATGATGAACACAAGAACGTTATCCTGCAAAGTGAAAAGACAATCTCAGACTACAAGGCCATCGTGCACCAGCAGGACGTGGAAATGAGAAACCGGGCTGAGGCTTTGGCAGCAGAAATTGATGCCAAAGAAACTGCCCAGAATGTAGCGAGCAATCTTCAAAACGATGTGGATGCAATGAAAAATACCAAGGCTGAGCTTGCCAACGCTATTTCGCAGAGTGAAAGGACAATCGCAGAATTGAAGGCCGCCGTGCACGAGAAAGATGTGGATTTGGAGTCCAGCGCCGAGGCCTTAAAGGCGGAAAGATCTGCGAAAGTGGCTGCGAATACATCGGCGAGTAGTCTCCAAACCCAAATCGAGGTTGACAGGGAGCTGAAGGAGACAGAACATCGGGCACTGAAGCAAGAGATTGATAGCCTACGAGGGCGCATCCCCGAAATGAACAGAATTGAGGGGGAGAACAGTCTGCTGAGGGAAGACCTCAACATGTTGAGAGAAGATCTTAACGAACGGACAGGTCAGGTCAATGTTTTGAAGCGGCAACTGCAAGAGAAGCTCTCTCAGAATTTGGATCTCGAAGGACGCCTCCAGCAGTCGCTAGAAAAAACAGAAACGATGCTCAAATCCAAGCAGTCCGAGTTCAAAACGCTACTAGATGAGGTATCGGATATGCAGAAGAAGCACGCGACTACCATAGACACGCGAGATTTGAAGATCTCCCAGCTGGAGCTTTCTCTCGCTGAGACAACTGCCCGGCTGGAGACTGTCACTTTTGAGAACGAGGACCTGACGACTGCGAAGCAGTCCCAGATCGCCGACCTTGTTGCCCAGGTGAACGGCTTCTCCCGAGTCCTGTCAGACGAGCGGGAGGCGTCGGCCTCTCTTCAATGCGATCTTGTCGCAAAAAACGCGGGAATACGATTTGAGCGAGACGAGGTTGTCGACGTGAAGGACAATGAGATCAAAGAACTGCGGGAAAAGCTGGATGCTGCGGGAGCGGAGAGGGGAAAACTCGAGGGCAGCATCAAGAAGCTCACATCCAAGCTGGAGAAACTCACCTCAAGCACCAAGGCAGACGAGAGCGATGCGGAGAGCCGGTGCATGGACGCGCTGGATATGGTAGAGGAGAGGGAGAAGATAATTATCGCTGTTCAGACTGAGCTGGAGAAGAAGGAGCAGGAAATCCTGGCGCTTACGAAGCACATGGAGATGGTGAATGGCAGGGTAGCCGGCTTGAAGGAGACGTCTACACGGTGCGAAAAGCTACAGAGTGATCTTGATCACGCATTAATTGAGCTGTCACAGCTGAGGAGCGTTGTGACTAATGCCGATAACGCGAGGTTGGACATTGCGATGGAGAAAGAAGCCATGGTCAGGGAGAATGCCCGGACGAAAAAAATGGCTGCAGGACTTGAGAAGATGCTAAAGTCAATGCAGGAGAGGAACGGTGAGCTCTCTGCGGAGCTCGAGCGGGTCAAGAAAATCACATCTTCGACGACAACGGCGATGGTGGCAACCTCGACGACCTCCCCTGCCCGTAAGAATGTGGAAGCCAGCGAGGCAAGGCTCCTGTCGCCCACTTTTACCGAGAGCTTGACAAAACGACACGATGCGGTTATTGAGGAGCTCAACATAATGAAGAGGAACATCTCCACCTCGCTAACACCTCGTAAGAGACGTGCCGACGACAGCGACGGTGATGACGACAACGATTCAAGCCTTATGAGCGCCTTTGAGCAGAAAAACGAGCTCTTGCGGCAGATGGAGGGACAGGTGGAGGTCCTCGTCGAGAGACTCACCAAAGCTAGTGAAGACCTCGCGGAAAAGGACGAACTGCTAGGCAGCATGGCGGACGCCATTGGTGACTACGAGGAAGAGCGTGAGAACCTGAGAGGGGAGCTGAAAGAGCTCGGGGACTTTGTGGACAGCGCGGAGGAAATGGTGAAGAGAGAGAGTGAGCTTAGAGAAATGGCTGAGGCAGAATTCGCAATTTTAAAACGAGACATGGCTGAACAGCAGATGGCGCTCAAGAGGAGCCTTGAGAACACGAATGAGTCCCAGTCCCAGCAAGCAAACCTGCAGAGCAAACTCCTACAGAAAGAGGCTGACTGGAGCATAAAGTTTGAGGCGGCCCAGCAGATTTGCGGGGGGTTAGCGGCGATTCTCGGGGGGGCGTTCTTAATAAAAAAGAACAAGGAGAAGAAAGTTGTCTTCGCTTTCATGAAGTGGAGGGAGTTTGCTGCCGCCGGAGGTAATGCTCTGGAGGAGGAAAAGGCGAAGAATAGCCAACTCCTCGTCACCAATTCAAGCGAGATGAGCGAAAAGGAAGAAATCATATTAGATTTGGAGCGGAGCAATGCCCACCTGAGGGGCTGCCTGGAAGCCAGTGAGAAGCAGACTACCGAGGAGAGGAGGAGGGGAGAGATGAAAGAGGCGTCGAATGCACAGCTCACGAAAAATAGCAACGAGATCCTCGAGTCAAGCCGAATCATGAGATGCGAGATGGAAAAGAACTTGGAGTTCAGCTCGTTAAAGCTTAAACTCGGCGGTGGGGCCTTCCTGAGGGGGATTTTGGTTCGTAGGCATGCTCGCGTCGTCGGTGGGGCCTGGAGACGGTGGTTGACAATGGTAATGGTGACGAGGGAGATGGAGGCACAGGGGAAGGTCGCCAAGAAAATGGCCAACCAGCTTGTAGACACAAAGAACAAACTGCTCAAACTCAAATCACAGCTACGGGCGGGAGGGTTCTTGCCAAGTGGGGGGATAGGGAGTGTTGAGGGAGGGAAATTGGCAAAAATGAATGGTGTCACTGTGAATAATTTAAGGAGAGTGGAACAACTGAAGTACGACAATAACAGCGGCAATCGTAATGAGAATTTGTGTACTTCGCCGACTGAAAGTACAGCGAGCAGTAACTTTTGCTGGGACCTCTCGAGTGACGAAGAAGAGGAAATTCTGACAAAATAAGATGTTTGTGACAAAAAGGAAGGCAGCTCTTGCGTAAACCCTACTTTTTCTTCTTTTTCCCGTGCATGTTACTATTGTTCAAATATTGTCAGAAATGACTGTGCCCTCTCTCTCCGTGGAAGGCGCCATCTCGTTCGGTCTATCAGCGTCATCAACAGCACTGACACCAATCTTGTCAATTTCAAGATCTAAATCAGCATCAGAAAGAAAACCAATTGGTGCCTTCTCTCTGATAAATTTGGCATTCAAACTGCAATTCTCCACAGTGTATCTATTCTTCTCCTTCTCGCTTTTACATGCTCGGGTCCTCACCACCACAGTGTCCAGAAGCCCTCTCTTGTTGAGTTCTTTGATAATCCACAGCCTCCTGTTATTCAGACTGAAATATGTCCCATCCGGTGTTGCGGGTATTGTGTTCGGCGCTATTATCTCAATTGGTGGAAGTGTTTCAAAATCTGTCTTACCGCTTACAATGTCGTCCAAAGTTTGCTGGACACTTCTCCCACACCCGCTAAAGAATGGGCGAATCTTGCTGTGTTGGAAGCGAACAAGTGAAGGGTCTACGGTCAAGTGGGTGCCATTGGGATCCGCAAGTCCTCCAACTCCACGAGCTATTCGACCTTTTTTCTTCCCCATCTCATTAAATGGTCGTCCCTTTACTCTCGTCGACTTGAGGAGAAATTGTAGCCACGTGAAAAGGGGGAGTTTTCACTGCTTGGAGGTGGTACTTTTAAGGTGGGAGAGTTACGACGAGTATTGGTGGTCGCTGTAGCTATCAGTGAATACTATTGGATGTGTCCTGGCGATATATTTTGATGCGCTCCTGTGAATTTCTCTGATAAATTTTTGGTCACGTTTTGCACGATTGGCTCGCAAACATCGGGT
>ERZ651776.2238-NODE-2238-length-21420-cov-8.082135_pt1 | contig 21420 bp, 19 predicted proteins | sample MGYA00514761_ERZ651776 | MGnify/ENA metagenome assembly ERZ651776 | reverse complement strand
TGGGTGTGTTTGAAGGATTTTAGTTATTAATAATCAATAAATTCAAATCAATTCTTATATTTGCCCAGCATTTATTTAAAAAATGTACCAAAGAGTAACTTGATTGCATGAACATAATTCTTAAATCTGCAAAAGTTATAAATGTCGAAAGTAAACACAACGGCAGTAAGCAAGATATTTTAATTTCCGAAGGTAAAATAAAGAAAATTGATAGTACAATTTCAGTTAAAAATGCTAAAACAATTAGTGTAAAAAATCTTCATGTTTCTGTAGGTTGGTTTGATAGTAGTGTTTCATTTGGAGAACCGGGATATGAGGAAAGAGAAACTCTTATAAATGGTGCTGACGTTGCTGCTAAAAGTGGATTCACAGATCTACTTTTAAATCCTAGTACTAATCCTGTTCTTGATAATCAAACTGACATTTCATTTATAAAATCTAAATCTTTAAATTCTTCTTGCAATATTCATCCCATAGGAGCATTAACTCTTTCAAGTGAATCAAAAGATTTAGCTGAATTATATGATATGAAAAATTCTGGTGCTGTGGGATTTTATGATTTTAAAAAACCAATCTTAAATTCTAATCTATTAAAAACTGCACTTTTATATTCTCAATCCTTTAACTCTGTTATAATGTCATATCCTCAAGATAACTCTGTTGCAAAGGGCGGTCTAATAAACGAAGGCACTATAAGTGTAAATTACGGAATTAAAGGTATTCCTAATTTTGCCGAAGAAATTCAAATCGCTCGAGATTTACATGTTTTAGAATACACTGGAGGAAAATTACACATCCCTACTATTTCAACAAAAAAATCATTAGAATTAATTAAAAAAGCAAAATCTAAAGGCCTAAACGTTACTTGTAGTGTCGCTGTTCATAATTTAATTTTTAATGATAAAAAATTAAAAGATTTTGATACCAGATTTAAAGTTCTTCCTCCACTTAGAGAAGAAAAAGATAGGGTCGCACTAGTAAACGGAGTGAAAACTGGTTTAATTGATATGGTAACTAGTGATCATCTTCCCATAGATTTAGAAAACAAGAAAACAGATATTGAAAATGCTAAATATGGTACTATAGGTCTTGAATCTATTTTTGGCTCATTACTTTCATTATTCGATTTAAATCAAACTATCGAAATTTTAACAAGAGGACGTGAAATATTCAATATTGAAAAACCTGAATTTGAAGTTGGCAGTAAAGCATCACTCTCATTATTCACTATTAATGACTACGAGTTTTCTAAAGCTGATATTTTATCTAAATCAAAAAATAGTGCTTTCTTAGGAATGAAAATGAAAGGTAAACCTATTGGTGTAATAAATGGAAATAAGATTAAGATTAATGAGTAACAAATTACCTTTTTATCATTTAATCCGTAAATCAACTTTAGAAAATATTCCATCCCCGCTATTAATTATGGTTCATGGCTACGGAAGTAATGAAAAAGATTTATTTTCATTTTCTAGAGCTATACCTAGCCATATTACAATTGTTTCCTTAAGAGGAGATATCGAAATACAAAATAATAGCTATGCTTGGTACAATATATCATTAGATTTTAATGGAAATAAATCTTACGATATTACTAAAGCTCAAGAATCCAGAGACAGGATTGTAACATGTATTGATCAATGTGTTGAAACATACAATATTGATAATAAAAATATTAATCTAATGGGTTTTAGTCAAGGTGCGATGTTAGTAAATGCTGTAGCATTATCTTACCCTGAAAAAGTTAATAACGTAATTTCTTTAAGTGGAGCTTTTGATCCTAACATAACTGATACTTCTGAAATTAAATCACTAAAGAACTTGTCCTTTTATGTTTCTCATGGAACACAAGACGAAATACTTCCATTTGAACTTTCAAAACAAAGTCTAGAAATATTAGATAAAAATAAAGTTAATTACATATTTGAAGAATATCCGATTGGTCATGGAGTATCTCCTGACAATTTTAAATCTATGTTAAAATGGATGAATGAAAAAATTATTTAATCTCAATAACAAGTCCGTCATAGGACAAGTGAACATTATTTGGTAATTTCTTTTCTACTTCATCATGAAAGCCCAACATATGACTTATATGAGTTAAATAAGTTTTTTTTGGATTTATTATTTTTATCAAATCTAAAGCTTCATTTAGATTTAAATGTGAAAAATGGGGTTCAATTCTTATTGCATTTAAGACTAATACATCTAAATTCTTAAGTTTTTTTATTTCATTATCCTCAATTGTTTTCAAATCTGTTAAGTAAGCAAAATTTTCAAATCTGTATCCATATACTTGAAGATCTGCATGTAAATAAGATATAGGAACAACCTTAAATTTATTTAAATTTAAATGTGAATTGGGCTCTATATGGTTTGAAATAACAGTTGGGGCTCCAGGGTACTTGTTATCTTTTTTAAATATATAACTGAATCTATTAGAAAGATTATCTAAGACTCTTTTATGTCCAAAAACAGGTAATGCTCCATTTCTAAAACAAAAAGGACGTATATCGTCTAAACCAGCCGTATGATCTGCATGTTCGTGGGTAAATAGAATACCATCAATTTTTTTACAATTACAATTTATCATTTGTTGACGAAAGTCAGGACCACAATCAATGATATACGTATAATTATCAAAATCAATTTTGACTGAGGACCTAAGACGTTTATCTTTTGTGTTTTGACTTAAACATACTGGATGACTACTTCCAATTAAAGGAATTCCTGTAGATGTACCAGTACCTAGAAACGTAATTTTCAAAACATTTTTTTATAAAAATATATTTTTTAGTTGATAAACTTTTTAACTTAGCATAATATATTTTTAAAAAATGTCAATTTCTCTTAAAGGTGATCAACCTTTTGAAAATATCCCCTCAGTTAAAGCAAAGGCTTTAAGAATAAATTTAAATGAGCATATTTATGGAACATTTGCCGAAATTGGTGCTGGTCAAGAAGTAGCAAGACACTTTTTTAGATCTGGTGGCGCTTCAGGGACAATTGCCAAGACAATGAGTGCTTATGATAAAGCATTTAGTGACGCTATTTATGGAGAAGAACCCGATAACAGATACGTTTCTGAATCAAGACTAAAAAAAATGCTATCTCATGAGGTAAACTTGTTAGAATCTAGGATGGACAGAAAAGAACATCCTAATAAAATGTTTTTTACTTATGCTAATACTGTTGCTACTATTGATTTTGCTAAAAAATATCGTGGCCATGGTTGGATGGGTATAAAATTTCAAACAGATTCATCTGAAGATTACAGCGAAATATTAATTCATGTAAGATTCAATTTATTTGAAGCTAGAGCACAACAAGAGGCTTTAGGCTTAATGGGCTTGAATCTTATATATGGTGCATATTACAAACATAACGAACCTAGAAAGTTACTAAAATACTTATACGATCACTTAGATCCTGGTGCGATTGAAATTGATACTGTTAATTTCTCTGGTCCTTTATTTAAAGATGTTGATAATAGGGTAATGAGTTTGGAATTGGTAAAAAATGGAATGACTGAAGCAGTTATGTTTGGACCAGACGGAAACAACATATTACCAGCTAGAGTATTATACAAAAAAAATATTTTAGCTATTAGAGGGAGTTTTAGGCCTGTTACAAAAGTAAATGAAGACATGTTTGATAAATCAATTGAAATAATGTCACATGAACAAGATTTTGACGAAAACAAACATCTAACTGTATTTGAAATAACTCTTTCAAATTTAAAAACCTCCAATGGCGACGTAAATGAACTTGACTTTATTCATCGAGCAACTCTTTTGTGTTCTCTTGGATTGACTGTTATGATTACAAATTTTAAGGAATATTATAGGTTAGCAGAATACTTTTCAAATTATACTCAAGAAAAAATTGTTCTAACAATGGGTGTAAACAACTTAGTGGAAATTTTTGATGAAAAATACTATAGTCATCTAAGTGGTGGCATACTAGAGGCTTTCGGAAAACTTTTCTATAAAAATTTAAGAATATTTCTTTATCCGATGAAAGTTAATGGAGATATAATTAATAGTAATAATCTTCATGTAGCTCCAAGAATGAAAAATCTTTACAAGTTTTTCAAATTCAATAACAAGGTTATTGATATTTTTGGTTTTGATAAAAACTTATTAGATATATACTCTCAAAAAGTTTTACAAATGATCAAAAATAATGAAGAGGGTTGGGAAAAAATGATTCCAAAAAAAGTCACTAAACTAATTAAAGAAAAAAAACTTTTTGGTTTTAAAGAATTATAAATCAAGTATTTGATTTGTATGATCCTTTGTTTTAACTTTTTCTATAACTTTAGTTATAACACCTTCCTTATTTAAAACAAATGTTGTTCTTAAAATACCTTCGTATTCTTTACCCATAAATTTTTTAAAACCCCAAACTCCAAAACTATTTATTAATACTTTATCGGTGTCCGCAAGAAGTGGATATGGAAATCCAAATTTAATTGAAAAAGAAGATTGATGCTTAACCTGGTCTGCACTAACTCCATAAATCGAGTAGCCTGCCTTAGTAAGTCTGTCGTAATTTTCAGATAAATTGCAAGCTTGTGCTGTACAACCTGGCGTATTAGCTCTTGGGTAAAAAAACAATACAATATTTTTTCCTTTAAAGTCATCTTGTGACACTACATTACCTTTATCATCTTGACAAGAAAAAGCTGGTAGATTATCTCCAATTTTTAACATATTTTATAAAATTTTAATTTTTAAATTTACATAATTATTATGAACAAATCTGAAAAAATTAATTACATAATTGATACCTTAGAACTACTTTTTCCAAAGGTTCCGGTTCCATTAGATCACAAAGATCCTTACACTCTTTTAATAGCTGTATTATTATCTGCCCAAAGTACAGATGTTGGAGTAAATAAGGTTACCCCTATTTTGTTTTCCAAAGCAGATAATCCATACGATATGGTTAAACTAAGTATTGATGAAATAAGACAAATCATTAAACCTGTTGGTCTGTCACCTATGAAATCTAAAGGAATTCATGGATTGTCTCAAATATTGATTAATAAACATAATGGTAATGTTCCAGACAATTTCGAGGATTTAGAAGAATTACCTGCAGTTGGTCACAAAACAGCTGGTGTAGTACTAGCACAAGCATTTAATATACCAACATTCCCTGTTGATACACATATACACCGACTTATGTTCAGGTGGGGAATGTCTAATGGAAAGAATGTAAAAATTACTGAAAAAGATGCTAAAAGACTCTTTCCTGAAAATTTATGGAACAAACTTCATTTACAAATAATTTGGTATGGAAGAAAATTTTCACCTGCAAGAGGATGGAATTTGAATAATGATCCAATAACCAAAAAAATTGGAAGAAAATCAGTAATTAATTCTTTAAAAAATTAAAATATTTAAAGTGTTTATAGATTATATTTATAGATTATTTTAAATTTTGAAAAATCAAAAGTTAAATCCTGGGTTTATAAAAATTAGAGGAGCTAAAATGCATAATCTAAAAAATATAGATTTAGATATTCCAAAAAATAAGTTAATTGTTATTACTGGACTTTCAGGTTCTGGAAAGTCAAGTTTAGCTTTTGACACTCTTTATGCTGAGGGTCAACGTAGATATATTGAAAGCTTATCATCATATGCAAGACAATTTTTAGGAAAACTAAATAAGCCTTTAGTAGATAGTATTTCTGGAATTTCTCCTGCTATTGCAATTGAACAAAAAGTTAATAATTCAAATCCACGATCGACAGTTGGAACTTCTTCAGAAATTTATGATTATTTAAAGTTGTTATTTGCAAGAATTGGAAAAACCTACTCTCCTATTTCAAATTCAGAAGTTAAAAAAGATTCTATAAAATCTGTGATTGACAAAATAAATGAGTTTAATATTGGAGACAAGTTTTTAATTATGTCTCAAAAAACGGTTAGTAACCTTTCTGAAACTAAACAATCTTTAAACTTGATTAAAGAACAAGGCTTTGCAAGAATTAAAATAAATAATCAAATTAAAAGAATCGAAGAATTAGATAATTTAGATAATAAAAAATTTTATTTAGTTATTGATAGATCTATTTACACTGATGATAATGATTATTTAAATAGATTGTCTGATTCAATAGAACTAGCATTTTATGAGGGAAAAGGAAAAATTACAATAGAGAACTTAAATCTTAAAAAAGAGTTTCATTTTAATAATAATTTTGAAAAAGACAATATAAAATTCAATGAACCTTCTCAACACCTATTTAGCTTTAATAATCCTCTAGGAGCATGTTCCAAATGTGGAGGGTATGGAGACATTGTAGGTATAGATCCTGAACTGGTAGTACCAAACACGGGATTATCTATATATGAAAATGCAATCGCACCTTGGAAAGGAGAAAAATTAAAAAAATATAAAAATGAATTAATAAAAAATGCTTCAAATTTTAAATTTCCTGTTCATAAACCATATTATAAGCTTTCTAATGACCAAAAAAAATTAGTCTGGGAAGGAAATGAGTATTTTAAGGGTATAAATTATTTTTTTAATAAACTTGAGTCAAAAATATATAAGATTCAAAACAGAGTTATGCTTTCTCGTTACAGAGGAAAAACTACTTGTTCAGATTGTAACGGAAGTAGATTAAAAAAAGAATCTTCCTATGTTAAAATAAATAATAAATCAATTACTGAATTAGTTCAGATGCCAATTAGTTCAGTGATTATTTTTTTTAATAATCTTAAACTAAGTAAATACGAAAATGAATTGTCATCAAGAGTTTTAAAAGAAATTAATAGTCGACTTAAATTCATAAGCAACGTAGGGCTTGGATATTTAACATTAAACAGAAGGTCTAGCACACTTTCTGGTGGGGAATCTCAAAGAATTAATTTGGCAACATCTTTAGGAAGCTCATTAGTAAGTTCACTTTATGTGCTTGATGAACCCAGTATTGGTCTTCATCCAAGGGATACTGAAAAATTGATTGAAATTTTGAAAGAGTTAACTAATCTTGGAAATACAGTTATTGTAGTAGAACATGATGAGGACATAATAAGATGTGCAGATCAAATAGTTGATATTGGTCCTGAGGCAGGTTCTAAAGGTGGTATGGTGGTAGCTCAAGGGACAATAAAAGAAATATTAAAATCTAATAGTTTAACATCAAAATACTTAAATAATAAAGAAGAAATTTCTACACCAGAAAAACCAAGATATAGTTCTGGAAAAATTATAATTAAAGGTGCAAGAGAAAACAATCTTAAAAATATCAATGTAGAGTTTCCATTAAATAATCTGACTGTAGTCACTGGAGTTTCTGGAAGTGGTAAAACTACATTAGTTAAAAAAATTCTTTATCCTGCCTTGTTAAAAGAAAAGGGAATATTTAAAATTAAACCTGGTCAGTTTGATAGTATTAGTGGAGACATTTCGAAAATTGATGAAATTGAATTCATTGATCAAAATCCAATAGGTACTTCATCTAGATCTAATCCAGTTACATATTTAAAGATATATGATGATATTCGTAATTTATATTCATCATTAAAGTTGTCAAAATTAAATAATTATAAAGCAAAACATTTTTCTTTTAATGTTGATGGGGGAAGATGTGAAAACTGTAAAGGAGAAGGAAATGTCAAGATAGAAATGCAATTCATGGCAGATGTTAGTTTAGTTTGTGAAAACTGCAAAGGAAAAAGATTTAAAAATGAAATTTTAAAAGTAAAATATCATAAAAAAACAATTGACGATATTTTAACAATGACTGTAGATGAAGCTATAGATTTCTTCTCAATTCACGAAAACCAAAAAATAAGTAATAAACTTAAACCTTTACAAGATGTAGGAATGGGCTATGTTCAACTTGGACAATCTTCATCTACTCTTTCTGGAGGAGAAGCTCAACGAATAAAATTAGCTACCTTCATATTAAAAGGTAATAAGGGTAAAAAAACATTATTCATTTTTGATGAACCAACAACAGGACTACATTTCCATGATATAAAAAAATTACTAAAATCTTTTAATTCACTAATAGATAATGGTCACTCTATTGTTGTTGTTGAACACAACTTAGATCTTATAAAATGTTCCGATAATATTATTGATTTAGGTCCAGATGGAGGTGAAAACGGTGGTGATTTAATTTTTAATGGCAAGCCAAATAATCTTATCACAGAAAAAAAATCGAGATTAAAAAAATATTTAGAACTTAAATTTTAAATTCAATATATCTTTTAGTTTTTGAGAAATTCCTAAAAAATAAATCATAACTAAATAGGCAATTACTATTCCAACTGATCTTACTACAATTTCTAAAAGGGGATTAAAATCAATCTTAATGAAATAACTTATTAAATAAACTGTAAAAATTGAAAATATTATTTTTAAGGAGTTTAAGTTGTATGGTTGAATTTTAATCTTAAAAACAATATAAAAGACCTTTAAAACTGTGAATATTAATAGTACAATAAAAGTTGATATTGCAGCGCCATTTATACCATATATATCTATCAAGTAATCATTGAGTAAATAAACCGATACTGCCATTGAAATTGAAAACGGAAGAGTAATTCTATAAAATGTAGATGTGGCTAAAATTGCAGGACCACATCCAAAACTCATTTGAATCAATTTAGCAGAGGAAATAATTAAAACAACCAAAGAGGCGTTTGAATAATATTCATTATTTAACAAAATATAAAATGAATCTATATTTAGATTTATTAACAAGAAAAACAGACCACTAACAAGTAATAAATTTTCAGAACTTTTATTGTAAAGGTTTTTTAACTCAGAAAAATTCTGCTCGTTCAATGATTTAGCAACTAATGGATTTAATATTTGAAACATTGCTCTTCCTGGAATTTCTACAACAGTAGCTATAAAAACAGCTACTGCATAGTAAGCAGTTTGGCTTATAGCTTCTTTTTGAGGTATCATATACTTGTCAATATCTATAAGAAAACTAGCAGCGGATCCAGCTAATAAAATATAAAAAGAATAAGAAAGAATTTCTTTATAATTTTCTGGAATTACTATTGAAAATTCAGGTCTATAAAGGAAAAGCGAATACGCTATCATCAAAATTAATCTTAAATAGTATAGACCTGTTAACCACCAAATAAAATCTTCTTTACTTAAAATATCAAAAGAAACTAATATTAACAATAAAAGAACTGAAACACGAGGGTAAATTTCTTTTAATACATTTCCGAAAATTGATCTGAACTGAACTCTAGACCATGAGTAGAAAACTTCAAAATACGAAGTCGCAAATGAAACTAGAAAAATTACCCATATGTAAGATTCTATAATTGGATTTTTTACAGATAAAAATTGAGCGATTAAATCATGAAATTGAACGACTAAAAAAGTAATAGGAATAATAAAAAAAAGTGGCAAAAAAATCACACTAGACAAAAATTGGTCCTTCTTTTTTTTATCATTGAAGGAACTAAAAAATTTAATTATTGTGTGTTGAGCTCCAAATGACATTAAAGGTTGTAATAAATTTGATGTAGCTAACAAAAAAACTACTAATCCATAATAATCATCTTTCAGAAACTCAGGATAAAAATACAATGTATTTATACCACCTATTAATATTGCAATAGAAATTGTTAATATATTCCATGATGTTTGTTTAAAAACTATACCCACTAATCTATTGTTTTTATAATAAGAGAATCTAATTTAAAAGTTAGACTTGAATATTTATATTTTTCAATTTCAATTGGTTTTACCAAAAAAGTGCCATTTTTAAAATTAGAATACAGTTCTAAAATATGATTTTTTAAATCAATTTCATTTGAAAAGTCAAATACATTTCCACATTTAGTTTCATTAACAATGTTTGAAGTATCACTATTTTTTGATGAAAAAGTAATTATTGGGATTTTATATGATAAATAGTGAAAAAACTTTCCAGGTATTATATTTCCTCCGTCAGGCCGATTGATATCACATAAAATTAAAACTTTTGCAGTTAACAAATTTTTATCTAATAAATCTTTACTCATGTAATCTTTAAAAATTACATTTTCTTTCAGTTTTTTGAGATGTTTATTTTGATGTATTGATTTATCAAAACTACCAATTAGATTTAATTTTAAGTCATTTTTAAATGATTTGTTAGTCATTGAAATATCACAAAGAATTTTCCATAACATTTTTGGATTTTGAGACGATTTCATAACTCCAGAATAGACAATCTCAAAGTCTTTAGAATTAACAACGTCTTTAAAAGCATCAAATCCATTAGTTATCAAATGAGTACTTGGATTAATTTTAGAATAAGCTGTTTTCAATGAAGGTGATGTTACAATTACAGAATCAGCTGTTTTTAGACATTTTTTCTCCCAATTAAAATGCTTTTTTTTAACACTACTAAACATTGGCATTTTTTTGAATTGAAAAAAATCTGACCAAGGATCTCTATAATCAGAAATCCATTTAATATTATTTTTCAATTTCAATTTGTAACCAATTATATTAGTACTAAATGGCGGAGAAGTAGTTATGACGCAGTTTATATTGTTTTTATTAATAAAAGAAGATGCTCTTTTTACTACCTCATTTATCCAAAACATTCTAGAGTCGGGAAAGAAAAAATTAGATCTAATAAATAATTTTAAATAATTTATAATTCCTTTATTTTCAATATTATCTGAATTTTTTGCTTTTGATTTAAAAAACTTAGCAGGTTCAAAAACAGGGACCTTTAAAATTTTTATTAAAGGATTGACTTTATTAATTAAACTACTATCTGATATCGGATAATCTGCAGATTCTGGTGAAAGTACTGTAATATCATATCCCATACCAACTAAATAATTTGAGAAATTCAACCAACGCTGAACACCAGAACCCCCTGATGGGGGCCAATAATAAGTTATGATCAGTATTTTTTTATCAATCATACATTTTTATAATTTCTTTTGAAACAATATCATTATTTAAATAATTTTTGATAGCATTTTTTGAGTTCAAATTATATGAATTGGTTTTACTAGCATCGTTGTATAGACTAATTACTTTTTCTGAAAATTCATCTACATTTCCTGGACTAAACAATTCTCCGACTTTATATTTTTCGATAATTTCTTTTTGTGCTACAACATTGCTACAAATCATAGGGCAACCAAATGACATGTATTGAAATATTTTATTGGCATATGTTGTATCATGATGAATATTTGATTCTAATGGAGAAATACCTATGTCACAAATGGACAAATAGGATTGAAAAGTATTTTCATGTTTCCACCCCTCAAAAGAAATAAAGTTTTGTACATCATTACTTTTTGATAAATTTTTTAACTCTTTATCATATGAGCTAGAACCAACTACAATAAATTTAATTTCAGGGATTTTAGTTTTTAAAAACTTTAAGGAATTAATAACTGTTGATATTCCTCTTCTTTTAGATGTATTACCTAGATAAAGTAAAACAAAATTATTTCTATACTTATCAATTAAACTATGATCTAAATCAAAATCTGTATAAAAGCTTTTCCTTACCGTATTTGGAAATACTGTTATTTTATTTTTAGATAAACCAATTCTTTTACAAAGTTCAATTTTTGCAGCATTTGTAACAACTACAATATTATTGGCTGCTTTACTGTATTTTTCTTCTGCAATTTTCCATTTCTGTGGAGATATTAACAGTTTTCCAATAAAAGAATTCACATGCTTGTAAAATCTCATAATTTCTGGTCTATTTTCATGAAGATCTAAAGTTATTGGAAGAGACTTTAAATTAGCTTTAAAAACAGAACTAGCAATTTGAATATCATGAATATGAATTTTTTCTATATTATTAGAAATAAGAAAATTATTAATTTTTCTGCTCATAATCATTTTATAAAAAGGAAATGTATATGCTAATGCAGAAAACTTATAAGTTAACCTTGAACAATAATATCTTCTGACATTAATAGAATTAACAACTTCTTTTTCAATAAATTTCTTTGAATACGATAAGCAGAACAAATAGACATCGTGACCGGCTGAAATTAAAGCACTCGCTTCGTTACTGACCCTGGGATCTATTGGATAAGGAGCGTCTAATATCATGCCTATTCTCATAGATTATAGATTTAGAACACCTCTGTAGTAATTAGTATACGAATCCTTATTAGGCCAGGTTCCAGATTTATCCCTTTCAGCATAAACTGCATAATATCTATTATGAAAGTTTCTTAAAATAGGTCTTAAACCTAATTTAAAAGAAGGATTAGTCCATTTTTCTTTCTTTATAATTTTCCATCCTGCTTTTTCAAGTAACCAATCAAATTGCCATTCTTCAAATTCATGAAAATGACGATCTCTTTCATCAGTTTTACTTCTATATGCTTTTGAAAACCATAAATTTAAAGGAACAGTTAGAAACAATCTTTTAGCGTTTAATGAACTTAGTAAAGGAAAAGGAGAAACAAGGTGTTCAAGGATTTCAAATCCAGTAACTAAATCAACATCATCAGGAATATCTAATTTAAAATCGATATCTAAATCTTGAGCTCCGGAATTATAGACTTTATAATCATTATCTATCATTAATTGAGCAAGTGGATTAGCAACACCTAAATCATATATCACAGATGGAGAGGGACATACTTCTTTAAGCAAACTTAACGTTCTTTGGTATCGTTTTTTTGGAATTTTATTGTACATCTTTTCTAATTACAATGAATTTAATAAACAACGATATAAAAATCAAATAAGACAATAATGAAAGATAAAATCCTGTATTAATTACTGCTGGCTTAAATTCAAATTTAATCTCATGAGTTCCTTTTGGCATTTCCATTCCTCTTAACAAATAATTAACTTTAAAATGACTAACTGGTTTATTATCAACATAAGCTTGCCAACCATTATTATAAAAAGCTTCAGAAAAAACCGCAAATTGATTGGAATCAGTTTTTGAACTATAAATTAATTGATTTGCTTTTCTTGAAATTAATTTAATTTCATTAGTCTCGTTTAATTGAAAACTTGTATTTATGATCTCTGTATTTTGAGATAAACAAGTATTTGATAAATCTATGTTTTTTAACCCTAATAATTCCTCATCAGAATTTTTAACATTGATAATGTTTTCAACAAACCATGCATTGCCTAAATTGTTGGGGTTTCTCGTAACTCCTAATGGATTATCCTCACTGTTTTGTATGATGTATTTTACATTCAACATGTTAAGTACATCAAAATTATTTTTACTTATATAAAAGTCATATAAATTTTGAATTCTTTTAGGTTTAGCAGCATGGTATCCCGCAATTGATTTATGAAAGTATGATGTTCTAGCGTTAGAAAAGCCACCCATTGGTTCGAATACTCTAAAATCAGAATCGTCCTTCAAAATTGCTTTATCTGCTATTGTTTTTTGGAATGGAATCTCAACTAAAGATTTTTTTACAAATTGATCTGAGTTAACATAATTTTTATCTACTATCCATAAATCAAATATTACAATTAAAGTAATGATTAAAAATGTCAAATCTTTTTTAATAATTTTTTTGACAAACAAGTAAAAGGTAATAAAACAACAAACAACTATAATTAAAGATCTTAAAACATCACTTTTAAAAACATATTGTCTTTCCTCAATAAGTAGATTAAGAATTTCTGGATACTGCGAAAAAATTTCAAAATCAGATTTAAAATCTAAAATACTTGTTCCAAAAAAGTAAAATACTAAAATCAATGAAACCAAAAACACAGATGCATATTTTAATGAATTTAATTTCTGGACCTCTTTTGTATTGTTTGAAAAGAATTTGCTTAAACCCATAACAGCAAATAAAGGGATACAGAATTCTATAATTATCTGTATAGATGAAACTGCTCTGAATTTATCGTATAATGGAAAATAGTCTATCATTAAATCAGTTAAAAACGAAAAATTCTTTCCCCAAGATAAAAATAGCGATATTGAAATAGCTATCAATATCCATTTTCTATTTAAATCATTGACAAGTAAAATAGATAAAAGAAATATAAAAAATAAAGAAATTCCTATGTAAGCAGGAGCTGCTACAATTGGCTGATTGCCCCAATAAACTTTAGAGTATTGATAAACCTGTTGAGCTTGATTAGCATCTAATGATCTAATAAAATTCATAAGTTTTGAATCTTCTCTAATTCTTTCAGAGCTTCCGCCACCCATAAATCTTGGGAAAATAAGATTTAAACTTTCTAAAACTCCGTAACTGTACTCCGTAATGTATTCCTTATCTAAACCACTTAACGATTCTTTTGCAGAACCATCTGCATTAATTGTTATATCACTTTTACTTCTAGTACTAAATTCTGAATATTCCTTTGTAGCAAGTAATGAGGGTGAATTCATCAAAAGTGCAAGCAAACCAACAGAAATTAATACAAAAAAAGATTTATATATCTTTTTTAACTCCTTTGATTTTAAAAAATCATAATAATGAACTAATACTAAAACTAAAAGCATTATTAGGGTGTAGTAAGTCATTTGATAATGGTTAGCATGAACCTGAAGACCTAAGAAAAGCGATGAAATTAAAAAACCTTTTAAATAATTTCCTCTTAAAATCATTAAAAATCCAGCAACAACAAAGGGCAAATATCCCAATGCTAATGCTTTCGTGTTATGACCTACACCCAATATTATTATCAAATATGTAGAAAAACCAAAGGCAATTGCACCAAACAATGCATATCTGTAATTTATATTTAATGAAATAATCAAAAAATAAAAAGATAATAAATACAGAAATAAATAATCAGCGGGCCTAGGCAAGAACCTTACAGCTTGATCAATGTAATACAACAAATCAAATGGATATTTTGCACTAACTTGATATGAGGGCATTCCAAGAAATGCATTATCTAACCAATAAGGTTCCTCATTAAAATTTTCTCTGTGATCTACTATTTGTTTTGACATTCCCGAAAATTGAGATATGTCAGATTGTTGAATAGATTTATTAGATAAGACAGGGTAAAAATATGTAACCGAAATCAGTGTTAATATTAAAACACACACTAAATGAGTTAAATAATCTTTCATTTAAATACAATTTTAATCTATTTCTTCAAAATCAACATACTCACCAACTTTTTCCTTTTTAGTTGCATTTCTATTAGAAGAAGAGTTAAAGTTTTTAGAATTATCTTGAGTAAACTTGCTTCTAACTTTTTTTTCTAGTTTTTTTAAAAAGTAAGCTAAAATGTAGGGACTTGCTATTCTAATTACATATGCAATTAAGACCAATGCAAGTATTATTTCAAAAAAAGTTTCCATTTTAATAAAAATTTAAAAATACAACTTAAGAATTTAATTAATAATCTAAATGATCATTAAATGATATTATTTAAATTTATATTTTTTAAATATGAAAATTAAAATTTCTTTTTTTCTAATTATCTTAAATTTTTCTATACTAAACTCTCAGTATACAGAAACGATCAACTCAAATCGCCCAGGGTCTTCTCACGGTGCATTTAGTGTTGGAAAAAACGTCTTACAAATTGAAAGTGGTTTCAAAAATTCTAATTTTAAGAATATTAATTTAAAAAATTCCAAAATTTTAGAAAATAAATTTTCATATACTCTTAGATATGGTCTTTTGTTAAATAAATTAGAAGTGTTTATTGACGGTTCTTACAATAAAAGTGAAATAAAAGATTTTTTAACACTCAGGGAGTTTAGTGAATCTACATTAGGAAAACAAACTCTAGGGTTCAAGTACTTAGTATACGATCCTTTCAAAAATAAAAAATGGCACATTGTTAATTTATTAAGTTGGAAAAAAAACAGATCGATAAGATTAGTAGATTTTATTCCAGCTATTGCAGTTTATACTGGTATTAATTATAATCCTAAAAACTCCTCAAGTTATGGTGATCCATTTTCAATAATTAAAAAAAACACAGTATTTGAACTAAATGAAAAATCTATAAATTCTAAAATCGGAATTATAACTCAGAATCATTTTTTAGGAAAATGGGTTTTTGTAAATAATATTACAATCGATAGATTAGGTGATTCAAATTCAGTTTTTAATTATACAACAACCTTAACTCATAATTTTAAAAACCCTAGATGGTCTTCATTTATTGAATATGAAATAATTAAAAATAATGTATACTCTGATAATTATTATAAATTTGGAGCTGCTTATCTTTTAAACAAAGATTTTCAAGTTGATACTAGTGTTGGTTTAAATCATAAAAAAACCCCTAGCAATTTAAATATTAGTATTGGTGTTTCTACAAGATTTGATTGGTATAAAGATGAACTTCCAGTTGACAGAAAAGAGTTAAAGGCAAATAAGAAGAGAAGAAAAAAGAATAAAAAAAGTATAAAAAAAGATTATAAACTGACAAAAAAACAAGATAAGATCAATAAAAGATTTGATAAAAAAGAAAGAAAATTAATTAAAAAAAACAATAGAAAAAGTAAAAAATGATTGTTATTAAAACTGCAAAGACTTTAAAAGAATACAAGGATTTTGTGAATTTTCCATTTTCATTATACAAAGGATCTAAATATTGGGTTCCTCCAATTTCAAATGAAGAACTAAACACAATGGATAAATCAAAGAATCCTGTTTTTAAAAATGCCGAAGCTGAATATTTTTTGGCGTATAAAGACAATCAAATTGTTGGAAGAATTGCTGCTATTGTTAATTGGGTTGAAGTAAAAGAACAAAATAAAAACAAAGTAAGGTTTGGATGGTACGATGTTATTGATGATATCGAAGTTTCTAGAAAACTAATTCAAGCTGTTATAGATTTTGGCAAAAAAAGAGAACTTTCTTTTATTGAGGGACCAGTTGGTTTTTCCAACATGGATAAGGCAGGTTTATTAACACATGGTTATGATGAATTAAATACAATGATCACATGGTATCACAATCCTTACCAAAAAGAGCATTTAAAACAACTCAAGATGAAAAAACTTGCAGAATGGGTTGAGTATAGGATACAGATTTGGGATGAAGACAAAGCTCCTAAAAAGGTTAAGAAATTTTCTGATTTGATAATGAAAAGATACAATCTTAAACCGTTAACTTTTAAAAGCACCAAAGGAGTAGTTCCTTACTTAGATGAAATGTTTGACCTTTTAAACAAAACTTATAATACTTTACAAACTTTTGTTCCTATTCAACAATATCAAGTGGATCATTATAAAGAAAAGTATATAAGATATATTCATCCTGATTTCATCAAAAGTGTTGTAGATAGCGATGGAAAACTAGTTGCATTTGCTATTACAATGCCCTCATTTTCAAAAGCACTTAAAAAAGTAAATGGAAAATTATTTCCTTTTGGGTTTTTAAATATTTTAAAAGCACAAAAATTCAATAACAAAGCCTCACTTTATTTAATAGGAGTTCATCCTAAGTATCAAAACAAAGGAGTTACTGCAATTTTATTTAATGACCTTCAAACTATGTTTAATAAAAGAGGAATAACAGAAGTTGAAACTAATCCTGAGCTAATTGAAAACACTTCAATACAAGCTTTTTGGAAAAATTATGAAAGTGAATTACATAAAAAGAGAAGTACTTTTACAAAAGATATTTAATGATAAATCAAGAAACAATAATAGCTTTAGCTACACCAAATGGACTAGGTGCAATATCTGTAATTAGAATATCTGGACTAAATGCAATTTCTGTAACTGAAAAATTATTTAAACCTAAAGGAAATAAAAAACTTTCAAATCAAAAATCTCATACTGTTCATCTAGGTCATCTAATGAAAAATAGTCATGAACTAGATGAAGTATTAGTTACTTTATTCAAAGGACCTCACTCCTACACTGGTGAAAATACTATCGAAATATCTTGTCATGGTTCCACTTTTATTCAACAAGAAATCATTGACTTATTTATTGAAAATGGAATTAGAGTTGCTAATCCTGGTGAATTTACTTTAAGAGCGTTTATAAATGGCAAGATGGATTTAAATCAAGCCGAAGCTGTTGCTGATTTAATTGCATCTGAAAATGAAGGCTCTCATAAATTAGCGATGGAGCAAATGAAAAATGGTTTTAGTAATGATTTAAAAAAATTAAGAGCTGAACTACTTCATTTTTCATCAATGATTGAATTGGAATTAGATTTTTCTCAAGAAGATGTAGAATTTGCTGAAAGAAGTGAATTTAAAAAATTAACAGTAAAAATTCAAACTGAGCTTGAAAAACTAATAGATTCCTTTAAATCTGGAAATGTATTAAAAAATGGTATTTCAGTTGCTATTGCAGGAAAACCAAATGCTGGAAAATCTTCTTTACTGAATACCCTATTAAATGAAGACAAAGCTATTGTTTCTGATATTCCTGGAACAACTAGAGATAGTATTGAAGATTCTTTAGTTATTGATGGTATAAATTTTAGATTTACAGATACTGCTGGGTTAAGAGAAACTGAAGATATAATTGAATCTAAAGGAATCGAAAAAACAAAAGAAAAAATAAATAATGCTAGAATCTTAATTTATCTCTTTGATTCCAACGACACTACTTTTAATGAAATTAATTCAGATATGAAATCTTTTAAAAGAGAAGACTTATCTGTTCTATTAGTTAGAAATAAAGTTGATTTACAAAACACGAATCAAAATTTAATTAATCAATTAGAAAAGTTTGAGATAATCGAAATTTCTGCTAATAATATAGATTCTGTATCATCACTTAAAAAGAGACTTGTTAACGAGATAAATATTCTTAATCCATATACTGACACTGTAATTAGTAATTCAAGACATTACGAAGCATTAATGAAAGCTTTAAAAGCTATTGAAGAGGTAAATATTGGTTTAAAGAGTGATATTTCTGGAGATTTGCTGTCAGTAGATATTAGAAAATCTATCGAGCATCTTGCAGAAATAACAGGTGAAATCACAAATGATGATGTGCTTGGAAATATATTTGCAAATTTCTGTATTGGTAAATAACAACACTACTCAATCCTTATACTTTTAGTTTACTTTCACTATTATAACCTGTTACAATAGACCTGTATTATACAACAACATAGTCCTTTATAAAGGTGGAAGATTAATAAGGTTTAGATAATTCTTATATTTAGGTCGTGAAAGATTTTTATATTATTGATAAAAAAAAAATTAGAGTTAAAGAGCTAATTTCTGAAAGTTGTTTTTTTTCTGTTTATTTAGGAATTGACCAATATGACAACAAGTATGTCTTAAAGGAAAGCAAAAAAGATACTGACACTTTAATCAGTATAAGATCATCATCAGTTAAAAATAATATTTATACTACTGAATTTTCATATGATTTAGCCACAAGTGGATATTACATTCACAAAGCTTTTGGTGTTGAGGCAAACACTGTACCTCCTAACTGGTTAACTGATATTTTAAAAAAACAGTATGAAAATCTTACAAGTTTTGGTGATGAATATAATTTTGAAACTGTTTCTTTCACTAAAGACAATGTTTTTATTTATAAATTTATTGAAGGTGAAGCATTGACTTTAGATAATCTCCAAAAAGATCATTTATTTTTAAAACTTTTACCTGCTATTTTTGATGCGTGTAATAAACTTCCACACGGAGACATTAAGGAGAATAATTTCATATTAAATAAAACAAAGAAAAAATTTTCAATTATAGATCCTAATTCTTTTTGTGTTAATGATAATAGAAGTGTTTTTTTTCTTTCCAACAGTGAGTACTATCCAATAGTTCCTCCTCTATCATATCTTCCCCAATTTGATTTTATTAATTTTAGTGACCAGTTGGCTTTAGGAATATTACTTTATAAAACTCTAACTGGGAAACATCCATTTGAAATTTATAAAAACGAACCCTATTGGGTAAAAACATATGTGAATTGGGATGGGTGCGTCAGCTCCTTTGATGATCAAGATTGGAATTATTTAGAAATTCACCCATTTTTCACTGTAGCTCCTAGCTGGATAACTGGAATTTATGAAGATGACGATTCCTTTGACTTTTCTGTGTACATCAAAACAGTTAAATTATTTCTTAAAAGCTCTGAAATAATCAAATCAATTATTGAACCAATTGAAATTAATTCTAAAATATCCAATCTTGAAAATGATTTAGTAATGGCTCTAATCACAACTTATTTACCATATGATTCATACATAAATCAAATTAAAAAAATTCTGAATTAGATCCTACAATAGACCTTTAAACAACATAGTCCTCTATAAAGGGAGTAAATTAATAAGGTTTAGATAATTGGAATTTTTAGTTTAATCTAATTAATTCTTCTAACAAATACTGTCTTATAAAAGAATTTTTACGATAAGAATTTACTAAATTCCAAGAAATTGAAGCTACCATTTTATTATTATTTTCTAGGTCAGTAATCCTAATACTTTGTTGTCCTGTTTTAGCACCAAATAATATTTCAAATTGATATCTACCTTTAAAATTAACCGAATCACTTGTTTCATAAAATTCTCCAACTTCAAGACCAGCTTCAAATAAAGTATCTGCCCAAGCATCCACATATTTGCTATAATCCACCCATTGTTGCAAATAATTACTATAATATTTTTCTTTATAAGGAACAAATACAGCATTTAAGTCCAAACCTCTATTAATAATTTTAATTTCAGCTTTTTTTATAGTTTTTAATTCTTTTTTTGAATATTGAGAATAATTGTATGAACAGAATAGTATTAATAATAGCGTAACAAAGTTTTTCATAATTAATAATTTGCATTTAAATATATGATAATTAAAGAAAACAATCCAAGAACTATCAATGTCAACCTTTTGATTTGCAAATTATTAAATATGTTATTAGATTTAGGTAACTAAATAAACACTATGAAAAAATTATTAAAAAAAACACAACTATTAATACTGATGTTAATGTTGTTGGTTTCTTGCGGAACAAACGAAAGAGACGTTAAGAATGATATTGCAACAATCAAAGATTTATATGAAAAATTAAATGAACCAATAGATAACAACAAAGAACATTTGTCAATTTATAAATCCCTTGAAGAGATATATAGTTTATGGGTGGAAAATTGGGGGAAAGGTAAGAAGGTTGAAGGTTTTAATAAAGAATTATTTATTGATTTGCACCACGATGAACTTGATTTTACAGAAAAAACGTTAGAAGCAAAGTTAATTTTTAGAGAAGATTTTGAGGAAATTTTAGACAATATCCGAATGGAGATAGAAATTTTAGAGGAAAGGCAAAGGCAAATTGAAATGTATGAACAATCTGAATCTGAATCTATGGACAAAGACTAATAAACCAACATACGATATGAAAAGACTGCTTTTACTATTACTACTTCCTTTATTCTCATTTAGTTAAACATATAAAGATGTAATGTCGATTAAAGATCTTTACATAGCAAGAAAAGGGCTGAAAACAGATAAGTGGGAGGCTTTTTATTTAAACGCCATCAACAGTCT
>ERZ651776.2236-NODE-2236-length-21435-cov-4.527905_pt1 | contig 21435 bp, 22 predicted proteins | sample MGYA00514761_ERZ651776 | MGnify/ENA metagenome assembly ERZ651776 | reverse complement strand
TGTATTCCTACAATTATATAGTCCTAGGTATATCAATATTGAAGTATTACAAATAGGCTTTTTAGAACACTATACGAAAGATGAAGTCATACGAATACAATTAAAACAAATTAAAGAAGAGATTTTTAAACTTGGAGATTAAGTATTGTAGAAAGAGTCGCATCTTAAATTCAGAAAATCAATAAGATATATAATCTTAAAGTAGCTTTACAGAAATTATATTATGGCGTATTCTCCCAGCTTTCTTGAAGGTCATATTGTAGATGTGCCTCTTATTGATGCCGTAGAACAAGAAAAGTTCAGCCTAAAAGCGCTTCCATTGGAAGCGTATTACTTGGACTATAATCACTATAGTTTACTTCAAAGTCCGTTTCGGAAATTTCCCTACTATACTGCTGCCAATATAGATGGAGGGTTATTCAAATCAATAAAACGGGAAACGCTTTTCTCTGGAAATGATACTTGGAAAAAAGATTCACGTATTCCAGAAGAACATCAACTAGGAGAGGAATTATATGGAGCAGCAGACAGTAATTTTGACAAAGGTCATTTGACCAAAAGAGAAGACGTACAATGGGGTAAGAATGAGAAAGCAGCCAAAAAAGCAGCTATTTCAACATTTTGTTATACCAATGCTGCACCGCAAGTAGATCGTTTAAATAGAGGCGTATGGAGACGTATAGAAGATTATATCCTACATCATGAAGTAGTCAAACAATTCCTTAAAATTTCCTTAATGACAGGCCCTTTATTATTAGATACAGATCCTGATTTTGTGACAGATATAGGAGAAGAAACCATCCAATTACCCACTTTATTTTATAAAGTGGTGTACTACATTCGTGAAGGAGAATTATATAGAACAGGATTTTTAACTAGTCAAAAGGGCTTATTACGACAGCGTAGCATTATAAAACCGCTGTTTAGAGGAGAGACTTTAGAATCCCATGATCTCTTTCATGGTTTTAAGGATGCGCAGACCTATCAAGTACGCGTATCGTTTATAGAAGGTCTAGGAAATTTAAAATTCCAAGAAGCTAACGAACTCTTTGTAGAAAACACTCCCGAAGAACTCATATTGGACGAAATTGATGTGCAATCTAAAGTTTTAGAAACCACACGAAGTCGATCACGCACTCGATCACCGTTACGAACAAACTTAGTATTATAATAGATGTTATTAAAGGGGGGCTCTGTTATTATGCTTTCGCGAAAGCGCATTTATTCTTTGTAAAAGTGTCAAGGATACAAAAATACTATCTGTTATCTTCTTCAAACATCATCCGTTTTTTCATGACCTTGAGAATTAAATACACAACCAAAGAAACCATTGCGGCATAAAACCAGAAAGACAATTCCACAGTAAAGGATAAGTTTTCTATCATATCACCGACTAAATCAAAAATCCAAAACAATAAGAAAACAGCACACAATCCATTCTTTTCCTTTTTAAGCACTTTTTTTATACTAAAGGGATAGCTAGGAGTGACATAATGCTTGAAAGAAGGAATGAAAGCAGGTACCTGAGCAGCCCAATCTAAATACGTTTTTCCAAATTTAGCGCGTAAAAAACTCTCTTCGGCATACATAATTCTCTCATAGTAAAATGCATAAAATAAAACAAAAGCAATTGAAAACCAGGTATTTTCTGTCAGCATAGCGACACCAAGCCACATAAAAAAATTTCCTAAATATAGTGGATGCCGCACCATCGAATAAATTCCTGTAGTATTTAATACTTCTGCAACTTGTCCTTTTTTTGTATTTCTTCCTGAAGTTTTTTAGGAGTGTGACCCACTGTAACAATTCGGATACATAAACCAAATAAACTAATTGCTAGACAAATAACTTCAAAATTTTCAGAGAGCCATTTTTCTGGGGCTTCAACTTCATTGTATTCTGTATGAATGAAGACAGTAATTCCTATTAGTAAAATGATGAGTGGTAAATAGCTTCTATTTTTAAATAAAAAATCTCCTTGTGTTTTTAATTCTTCTTGTAATGCCATAATTATTAAAATTTAAGTGTAAAACCAATCAGATGATTGCCTTCAAAATTTGAATACGTAAGTTCCATGTGTTCTTGTTGATATTCTGTTGTAAACAAAAGAGTACTTCCCAATCCAATTGTTGCTCCTGCTATTACGTCTAGTATATCGTGCTTCTTTGAATCTATTCGGCTTGCCGCGGTAAAACCAGCAAGTAGATATGCTGGAATACTATATGTAAACCCATAGCGTCTATGTACATATCCTGCACTATGAAAAGTAGTAGACGTGTGTCCTGAGGGAAAAGAATTATCATTACTCATATCTGGACGTTGTTTATTAATACTTAGCTTGAGACCGTAAGTGATAGCTTCGGTTACTAATAACCCTTTGGTAAATTGCCAAGCGCCTTCATTGTCTCCAATAAGCAATGATGTCCCTACGGTTGCAGCTGGAATTACAAAAAGTAAAACATCACCTATTTTTTGAGTGGTTCCAATTTCAGGTGGTGTTTCACTAGTATCTTGAGCATATATTTGTACTGTCGTAAAACTTAAAAAAAGACATACTCTTACGATTAAAAAGAAATGCGAAATAGGGTAATTCATAGTTCGTTTTGCGTTGATACACAAAAGAACGTACAAGTTTTAGATTAAATTTTAACGAAGTGGTACAGAACAATTTATCTGTACAAATCGTCTGTTTTACGTAAGACTTTTTTTGAATTGGGTAGGGGTTAATCCTTTGAATTTCTTGAAGATAGCGTTAAAAGAAGACTTGGAGTTAAAGCCGACATCAGTGGCAATAGCTAAGAGTGTAAAATGGTTATTCTGGTCGTTTTTTAATCGTTGCACAAATTCTTCCACTCGATACGTATTAATAAAATCTTGAAAATTGGTGTTCATGTGAATATTCAAAACTTCCGAAATATATTGTCGCGGAATATGTAGTTTTTCAGAAACATCATGGATTGATAACTTACCATTGAGATATAATTTGTCATCTTCCATAGCGGTTATTAAACTGCTTTTGTATTCTTCGATTAATGGTAGACTAAGATTAGAGTTTTTGTATTTAGAGACTTCAATTTTTGGTAAAATATCTTGTGTCTTGCTCAACAATTTATAGGCAATAAAATAGAATAAAAAAGCAACAATTAATAAATGATACGAGTTGAAATTTTGATCACTTGCTAATGGTAATTCATTAAACCCAAATGCTTTTAGAAGATCATTCAAAGAAGAAAATATAAATAATACAGCAATAGGGATTGCAAAATAAATAATCCAATGTTTCTTTTCTGTAGTGAAAATTGTATAAATAATTATTGATAAGTAAATAATAAAACTCAAGCCTACACTAATCTCTAAAATTTCAAGGAAAAGGCTTTCATCGAGTACATATATTTCGAGTCCTTCAATCAAAAAGTAGATGACATTAGGGATAAAAAACAAGAAATCTTTTTTATTAAACGCGTCTTTTTCATTTTTATAGTACCTAAAAAAAAGGAATAAAAACGTTATAAACAGCGAACTATCAAAAAGAAACCAATCTGCTTCTTGTACGAAGATGTTATTTTCATCATCTCCTGTAATGTAAAGCATTACCGAAAACAGACTTCCAAACAACAGCCAAAATGTGATCTTCTTATATTCTTTACGATTGATAAACAAAATAGAAAGAACAAAAAGCCCCTGTAGTAAGGCAATTATTTGGAGTGTTTGAAGCATTAAGGTCGTTTAGTATTTGCCAAGATAAATAATTTAACTCTTGTATGAATCACTCAAAAAGAAATATTTCCTTTTTATGACATCCTATCAAAAATTATCCTATCACTTTCTTTAAAAAAGTAAAGATTAATTCTTTTACAAAAGGGTGAGTATTTTTTCACAAACCCGATTCACGGATAACCAAAAAGGCACCCTTGATTTCTAATACTAATCCCTCCTTATTTATTCACTACCAATTGCTGTCCAACCCTCAAAGTACTCGTTTTCATAATAGCATTTTCATTACAAATTGCTGTGATAGAGGTTTGGTATTTATTGGCAATTTTAGAAAGCGTATCTCCTTTTTTGACTATATATATTTTCTTCTGCTGTATTTCGTTTAAAATAGCTTCGTCATAGGTTGTTGCAATGACAATAGACGTTTGTCTATTAGAACTATGTAAATAGGGAGTAACCCATTTTTTGTTGATCCAAATCTCTTGATTTCGGATGCTGTTTTCTTCGGTAAAGTCAAAGAGATATTCAGGATTGATATACACGCCTTTGTAACTAACAATAAGATGTAAATGGCTGCCTGTAGAATTTCCTGTATTTCCACCTTTTCCGATTACAGTTCCTTTTTTGATGACATCGTTTACTTTGACCGTTTGCTTAGAAAGATGCCCATATACAGTTTCTAAACCGTTATCGTGCCTCACAACGACAGCTTTCCCTAATCCAGGAAAGGTTCTTACAGCGCGTACTTTACCATCTAGCATCACCATCACATCATCACCAGTGACTAAGTCTATATCAATGCCTTTATGTGCCCTCCGATTACGCCATCCATAGCGAGAAGTGACTACTTTTTTATGGGCTACTGGAGAAGCATAGGTGGTATCTGTAAAGGTAATCCCAAAAGGATAGGTTTGTCTATATTCATCATAAGGATTAAAATTGATGGTATCCCAATGCTGTGTCATAAAGACGTGGGGTAAGCTATCCTTAGTTTGCTTTTGAATGATGGTTTGTATTGTTTCCGCTTGTGCGTTTAGGGAAATAGAATCAAGCTTTAAAAAGCCTTGGTCAATCATTTGACTATATCCTTGATAGGAACTTATACAAAGGATACATAAAAGAATACGTTTCATAAAAATAATTAAAATAGGGATATAACAAGTTTTGGTTTATACAACGATAGATACGTAACGTAAAAATGTTTGGATTATGATATTTTTTATTTTTCGAGATATTTGAGAGGATTTATACTTTTTTTATGATATTTTAATTCATAATGGAGGTGCGGTCCTGAAGATTTTCCAGTCATACCTACATATCCTATCACATCTCCTTTTTTTACAGATTGTCCTGTTGATACCGTAAAGGCTTTTAAATGAGCATACCACGTTTCATAATTATTTAGATGTTGGATTTTAATAAGATTGCCCCATGCATCTTGATTTTTAGCAAGTGTAACTTTTCCGTTGGCAGTGGCAACAATAGGAGTACCTATAGCAGCTTTGATATCTATTCCTGTGTGAAGTTTTGTTTTTTTAGTTGTTGGATCTTTTATATCTGCATTAAAAAAAGCCGTAATCTGTTGCGTTGAACTTCCTTCAATAGGAAAAGCAAACGTAGGCGTGATCTCTGTGTGTTCTATGATCTTTACAACATCTTCTAAAATAGGGTGTTCAGTTATTGGTTTTGTAAATGCAATGAAGCACAATGCACATAGCGGAACTATTAGAAAATAAGTAAGTTTCGAACTGTAATGAGATGTCTTTCTGGTCATCATGTGTATACGTTTTTTGAGGATGGGTGTATTAAAATAGTTATAGAGTTGATTAGGTCTCTTTATTTCTAAGCTTTGTGCAATTAATTGTAAATAGTCAGACGTTTTTATCTGTTCTCTAAGTACATATTGATCTGCTTGATATTCGTGAATAGATTTCAAGGATTTTCTATATAAATATACAAGCGGATTCCACCAAAAGAAAGTGATATACATTTCTACAAGTAAGATATCTACCGTATGCCATAATTTGCTATGTGCTTTCTCGTGTATAAGAATAAGAGGGTCATAGGTCATTTTTTTGGGAATAAATATCCAGTGGAAATACGAGAAAATATCAGTAACAGGCGCTTCATAAAGTACTTGATCATCTCTCTTAATTGAAGTTGCCAGTTTTTTAATACACAATAAACGATACATACTCATAAAAAATCGAAGTAAGCAAATGCCAACTCCTAAAAAATAAATACTATAGACAAGAACCATATAATCAAAAGAAGTTGGTTTCAAATGTTGATCTCTAGGTGTTACAGTAGGAATTGTGCTAATTGCGCTTATTTGTTCAAATAATTGTGGAATTTCTCGGATAGAGTACATCATAGGAGGTGTTATGCTTGTAAGCAAGGGTATACCTATTGATAAAAGAAGTATCGCTAGTAAAACACCTCTGTTGATGACATGGAAAGTTAGTTTACTAAATACCAGTCGATACAGGATGTATAACACCGAAAAAACAATCGTGGCTTGGAAAAGATATTCGAACATATTAATTGTCATTTTCTTTTAAACGTTCTATTTTTTCTTCAATCATACGCTTCATCTTTTCCAATTCGGTAAGATTCATCTCTTCTCCTTCAGTAAAAGATAAAGCAAATGTACTCACTGAACCACTAAAGAAATTTCCAATCACATCTTTGATATGTCCTTTAAAATAAGCTTGTTTAGTAATTGTAGGGGAGTACTGTCTTATTTTTCCGAAAGTGTCAAATTTTAAAAACTCTTTTTTGACCAACACTCTTACCACTGTAGAGATGGTGGTATATGCAGGTCTTGGTTCTGGAAATGCATCTACAATATCTTTGAGAAATGCTTTTTCCAACCTCCATACATATTGCATGACTTGTTCTTCTGCCTTTGTAAGTTCTTTCATAACGCAAATATATATTTTTTTTGAGATATGACTATAAATATAGTTATATGACTATATTTATAGTCGTTAAAGCCATAAGTGTCTTATTTGTAGAGCATAAAAGAGTGTTAAAGCTTTCTGAAAAGAAGAGTAGTTATATGATTTTTCTGAATTATTTTTTTATACGCTTTCGCGAAAGCATATAAAAGTAGCACCTATTTTCATGAAAATGGTATGTATTTAAAAAATTTGTAACCTTTTTGAAAGTCGTCTTGTCAAATACATGTGAATTCGCAATAATCTAGTTACTCACATTTTAAAATTTAAAAAGATGATTACACATTTCAAATACATACAACATTATATATGCTTACTTTTTTTGATAGTTAGTACACTCTGTACAGCTCAAAACACAACATATTTTAAAGTTCCAGATGGTCAAACCATTTCCTCTCAAGGACTTGATAGCCATATTAAAAAAGCAATGGACTCTATCAAAATCCCTGGATTATCCATAGCCATTGTAAATCAGGATAAGATTGTATATTATAATACTTTTGGCTTGACAAGCCTTAAGACAAATGAACCTGTTACAAAACAGACTATTTTTGAAGCAGCATCATTATCCAAACCATTATTTGCTTATTTCATAATGAAGATGATAGAAGAAGGCGAACTAGGTCTAGATACCCCTATTTATCAATATCTGGAATCTATTTTTCCAAAAGGCGCTATAGTTCCAGAATCTTTTGAAGCTTATCAAACGCTAACTCCTCGTATCATTTTATCCCACGGATCTGGAATTGATAATTGGGTAAAAAACGAACCTATAAAGATTGCTTTTACACCTGGTACCGATTTTTCCTATTCCGGAGAAGCCTATCAACATCTAGCTGCAGCTTTTGGAACAAAACTAGGAATAGGATGGGGAAGTAAATTGGATTCTCTTTTTCTGAGAGAAGCAGCACATCCTATCGGAATGGATAGAAGTTTTTATACATGGAACGATGTATTGGAAAACAATGTCGCTATAGGGCACACAGATGGGAAAGTGACTACAGAAATGCATAGAGATAAAAACGTAGGATCAGGATATAGTCTACAAAGCGATGCAGAAGATTATGCACGATTTTTAATTGAAATGATGTATCCAAAAAACATCACGAACTCTACACGAGATCTCATGCTTACAACGCATAACCAATTTAAACCAGATAATAAACTATTAAAAGAAACAGGACAAACAGGCTGGGGACTCGGATTTGCTCAAAAACCAACACCGCATGGCTTGATGCATTTACACACAGGAAATAATCACGATTTCCAAGCATACACAATGTTCATTCCAGATCAGAAATATGGATTTGTTATGTTTGCGAATTCAAATAACCTATTTCTATTGTTAGAAAAAATAGAAGAATTATTAGGAACACATTTTTAAGATAAAATATATGAAAGAATTAAACGAATTTTTAGGATTTAGCATCATCATTATAGCCATTTTACTCATTGTATTTATCATCGCTCGATATACCTATTTAGTAAAAAAAATGATGATTGAGAAAGGCATGCACTTAGAACATAAAGCTAATAAATTCAAATACTTAGATATAGGATGTATTGTATTTGGACTAGGAATAGGATTGTTTGTTTCTTCCATATTTACAACCATGGATTTATTAGAAGACACCATGGATTTATTGGTATGGGGAACCATTTTAATATTTGGAGCAGCTGGATTAATTGTAGCCCATTTTATAAGAAAAAAACTTGAAAAATAATCCAACACATAAGGATTACGAGTTAATCAAGAAAGCGATAGAGGGAGATATATCTGCGTTTAGACAATTGGTCTATTTGCATAAAGATGTGTCGCTCTCTTTGGCGGTTTCTATTGTGAAAGATATTGCACTTGCTGAAGATATACTTCAAGATGTATTTATTAAAGTATACCATAAGTTAAATTCCTTTACCTATAAATCTGCATTTACAACTTGGCTGTACCGAATTGTGGTCAATACAAGTTACAATGAACTGAAAAAGAAAAAAAAGCATTTATCTCTTGATTTGCCACAAGAATCTTTTTTACTACCTCCTACAGTGGATACCTCTATCAATGAAGCAGACCAAAAGAAATATATTCAGCTAGCTTTACAACGCTTAAAACCAGACGAATCATTAGTATTACGCCTTTTCTATTTATGTGAACTCTCTATTAAAGAGATAGAAGAAATTACAAACTTTAAAATTTCAAAAATTAAAGTACTATTACACAGAGGGAGAAGCAGTATACACTTTGAATTAAAACAATTATTAAGGGACGATTTAAAACATTTATTATGAAAGAAGAATCACTCAAAAAAATCATGCAGAATAGTACTGTAGAGACTTCAGAAGATTTTATAAATAATCTTATGAATGCTATTGAAGTGTCTAAAGAACAACAGAAAATACCCTTTTGGAATTCATTTAGGTTTATACTTGTGACGTCCTCTGTTTTTATGATTCTAGCTACAGGAATACTCTTTAAACTTCTGGATCAAAGCAGTTCTTTTTTAAGCATACTAAAAAATATCCCTAAAATTCCTGTGTTTAGTATTATTACAATACTACTTTTTTATACCATAAACAGTATAATAAGAGTACGCGAACTCTCTAAAAATACACACACTTTGTAAATTTATATTCGTGGTATACTCATCTCAAAATCAAATAGATTCTTAGTGTCATAGGTTGTTTTTACTTCACGTAATCGTTTGAAATTTTGTTTATAATACATCGTCAAAAGATGTATACGTCCAGCTTCAGTTTCTGGATGAGGAACCAATGATTGATCTATAAAATTAATAAAAGCACCTTCTATATGGGGTAGTATGTTTGTTCTAAAATCTTTTATCCATTCTATATAAGCTTTATTACGTGTTTCATTGGTAAATGCATTACCAGCATCATCCCACCAGCATTGTATTTGTAACAAGTAAGGCTTTGTTGGGAATGCAAAAACACGTTGCTCTGGTTGGTGAGTCACTGCACCGCCTAAACAATGAAAACTCATATATCGATTGACATCTGAATAAAAACACGTATGTCCTAAATATTCATAAATAGCATCCACAAGCTGATGATGCTCTTGATCTGATATTGCTTTAGGAAAACCAGAAGTCACTTTGTGAGGATGTGGACGATCACAAGTAGAAGCTGGTGCATCAGGAAGTATACGATAATTTCGATCTCCACAAGATGCCGTAGGAGGCATATCGCTTATATGTCCTGTAGGATTTACGAACTCAGAAATAACACTTTGATGCTTTGAAAGTGAAAATGTTTGTTGTTGTGTTGCCAAGGCTTTTTCACCTATTTGGTGATGATGTTTTTCTTGAAGTGATACAAAACCAATTTCCTCAGGAATTAAATCTCCAAAATGTTTTCTTAATAATAAGAGTAAATCAGCTTTTGAGCCATAAAAAAGTCCCCCCATACGCGTATGCACAGCACTTACGTGACTCTTAGGAAGAATAGTATCTTTAGGATCGGCAGTCATCATACCACAAGCAGTTGATAATGCTGGATCTAACCCAGTAAGATCTGCATGAAGAACAGTCCATATTTTCATCACTTTTACAGCATTTTGACCATTTTCCCATAGTAATGAAAAAGAAGTTGTAACATCTCCAAGTGATGATAATTTAAATTTAAACTTTGTCACTACACCAAAATTTCCACCGCCACCGCCTTTGAGAGCCCAAAATAAGTCAGGTAAGTTAGTAGGAGAGGGATAGGCAATAGTACCATCGGCGAGTACGATTTCACACTCCAAAACAGAATCACACGTCATCCCATATTTCCTAATAGAAAGTCCCCATCCACCACCTTGTGTTAGCCCGCCTACATTTACAGATTGACAACCACCTCCAGGAATAACCTGACCACGTTCTTCTAGTTCTTCGTATACCTTTCCTAATTGTTTTCCTACTGGAATCCAAGCACAGTCCTGATCTATATAGTGAATAGTATCCATCTCTGATAGATCAATGATAAGAAGATCATTACCAGAAGACATTCCTTCGTGTTGATGTCCTCCAGATCGAACTCTAAAAGGAAAACTATGTTCTCTACAAAAACCTAGGCATATCTGTACGTGATGGGCAGTTTTACAATAAGCAATGATTTCGGGTTTATGGCCAAATCGTGTATTAGAAATCACACGCGCATATTGATATAAAGCATCTTCTTTGTCAATAATCTTAAGATCATTAGGAGCATTACGTATAAAGTCTTGAATATCTTGTGTCATAAAAAATAGTGCTTGAAAAGATTCATAATTCAATGTAAGATGTAAGATATAAAATGTAAAAATTTATGAACCAGATTTTTAAATAAAAAATATCACCTGCTATAATTTTTAAGAAAGTTTATGCTTTCGCGAAAGCGTAGGCAAAAGATATACTGTTATTTTTGCATAAAAGATGTCTAACCGTATTTGTGCTTTTAACTTTAAAGCATTCTATAAAATAGTAGTAATACAACGAATGAAAATTTTTAGTTTTTTTTTAATATGCATGATCACTTCATTCAGTAGTGTAGGGCAAACCATATTTAAGAATACGAATAAAATCTTATCAGAAAGATGGCTTATACACGATGATAGCACTCAACTTCTCAAAGTGATGCCTTACAAACCCGTATATATATTATTTGCAAATTATACAACGGATATTAATAAACGCCCTACAAGTCCAAATCCTGAAAATACAGTACCTACTGCCACTGATTTTTATAATACAGAATTTAAATTTCAACTCAGTTTTAAATCTAGAGTGGCTAAAAAAATATTTGGAAATCAAATAGGAGGAGACCTTTGGGTTGGATACACGCAATCGTCTCGATGGCAATTGTATAGTGCCAGTATCTCACGTCCTTTTAGAGAAACCAATTATGAACCAGAGTTGATGCTTGTTTTCCCGACACCTTATAAGATTTTTGGTTTTGATGGTGTTCTAAGCGGGATAGGGATAAATCATCAGAGCAATGGGAAATCTGATCCTTTTTCAAGAAGCTGGAATCGAGTAGTTTTACAATTTGGTTGGGAACGCCCATCTTGGAGTGTTGTGCTACGACCTTGGTGGCGATTACCAGAAGACGATATAGACGATAGTAACCCTGATATCCAAGATTTCATAGGTCGTGGAGAACTTTTATCTACCTTTTCAAAAGGAAGACACGATCTTAGTGTAGTAGCCAAACACTCACTTCGTGGCGGAAGTAAAAACCGAGGGAGCGTCCGGTTAGATTATGCTTTTAAAATATTGGATAATCTGCAAATACTCGCACAAGTATTTCATGGCTATGGCGAAAATCTCATTGATTATAATCACAAACAAACCACTTTTGGGGTAGGGATTTCGATTATCCAATGGTAAGCATCTTTTACGTTGACTTCGTATAACCACCTGATGTGCTTAATCGCTAGCGATAGAGTCTTTCAAAGTGTCAAAAAAATGTAAAAGAAATGTCAACCCATCAGATAAGTCAAGAATTTACGTGTTATTTGCAAGCATGACGATGAAAAGAAAAAATAGCTTTGCATGGGCAGCTTTGGTTGTTTTCATTTTTATGACTTGGATAGTATTCAAACCAAGTCAGGAAGAAGAAAATTTTCCAGAAAGGGTTAAAATCTCTTTGCGGGAAGTGGGCAACCAGTTATTACTGGCAAATCAAGATAGCACCTCTTTAGTGCTTCCTGTGGTCGCATTAAACCCATCGTTGTATGAACTTTCCTTTGAGCGTCCGCTGTCTATTACACCTAATGATATTGTAGGAATTGTAAAAACAGCTTTTAAAAAAGCCGATCTTCCAGAGCAATATCTCATTGAGGTGATTCAATGTGAAGATCAAGAAGTGGCATATAGCTATGGAATTTTAAATCACATAGAAAAAGATATCATTCCGTGTGCCAATAGGGTTTTACCAGAAAATTGCTTTACGATCAAAGCACAATTTACAGGAAAACCAGTTCCGTTCATAAGTAAGCAACAGCTTTTAGGACTTCTACTCATTCTCTTTTTTGTGCTCTTGATTCTAGCTTTTTGTGATAGATTCTTGGTACGCTTTCGCGAAAGCAAAAAAAATAATACCTCCTCTCAAGCAACAGCCCATAGTTTTATCGGGATGTTTGCTTTTTATCCAGAACAAAACAAATTAGTAAAAGAAGCTGTAGAGATTGGACTTTCTAAAAAGGAATGTGAATTGTTAGCCATTTTTGTAGCACAACCCAATCAAATCATTAAGCGTGATGAATTGACCAAAAGAGTCTGGGAAGATAATGGTGTGATTGTAGGTCGAAGTCTGGATACCTATATCTCAAAACTTCGTAAAAAACTAAAAGAAGATACGTCTATTAAAATTACCAATGTACACGGAGTAGGGTATAAGCTAGAGATGGATACTTAATAACTTCTTACTCTTAAATTCTTAATTATACTGAGTTATTGAATATTTAAAATTCGTATCTATCTAGTAACTAGAGGTATAGTATATTTATGAAAATCCTACTTTAATTTAGTCTACCTTTACGAGATTAATTATTTAGACAGCTTCCGTTTTTAATTTCTTACAACGTTAATCAGTACTTTGCTTTCTTTATCTTTTTAATAGACGAATCTCAGCTTTCACAGGTTGTCTCGTCAAAATCTTCATTGCAACGGTATGTAAATTAAAAAGTGAAAACACTTTTTAAATACACAGCATTTGTTGTTTTTGAAGTAGTAAAAATTAAATAAAAAATAACAGTATCGATCCTTTAAAGTTTTCTAGAGATATAGATCATGATTTTTCAAAAACATTACGAAGCAGAGTAAACACTTATTTTAAAACCCATAATAAGAGTCGAAATGCCAATTCAAGTATGGTTATCAAAACCGTATGTATGTTGACCTTATTCTTTGTCCCACTACTTACACTTGCATCAGGTATCGTGACGCCGGTTTGGCTCCTCTTTGCACTCTACATCCTTAGTGGATTGGGAATGGCAGGAATAGGGATGGGCGTAATGCATGACGCGATCCATGGCTCGTATTCAAAAAATAAAAAAATCAATACGCTTTTAGGCTACACGTTTAATCTAATAGGCGCTAATGCAACGGTGTGGAAAATACAGCATAATGTATTGCATCATACCTACACAAATATTGAAGCGGCAGATGATGATCTCAATGCTCCTTTTTTCTTACGATTTTCTCCACACGCCAAGCATTATTGGTTACATCAGTATCAACATATCTACATCTGGTTTTTCTACGGGATATCAACCCTATCATGGATTACTACCAAAGATTTTGTGCGTTTAAAACGCTATAGAGATATGGGATTTTTAGACAAGAAAGGAGAATATAATAAGACACTTTTAAGTATGATCGCTTGGAAGTTGTTTTACTATTCCTATGCCATTGTGCTTCCTATGATCATGTTACCTCACTCTTGGTGGTTGATTTTATTAGCATTTTTATCTATGCATTTTGTAACAGGAATGCTAGTGAGCATTGTTTTTCAAATAGCACATATTATGCCTGTGAATGAGTTTCCGCTTCCCGACGAGCAAGGTATCATGCATAGTAATTGGTATGGGCATCAATTTGCCACTACTAGTAATTTCTCTCCTAAGAGTACGCTTTTATTTTGGTTGATAGGCGGGTTGAATTATCAAGTAGAACATCACGTGTTACCAGATGTATGTCATGTGCATTATAAAGACCTAACAAAAATTGTATCAGAAACCGCTCGTGAATATGGAATGCCGTATCACGTTAAAAAATCGGTTATACATGCGATTTATGATCATACAAAAATGTTGAAAATGTTAGGAAAAAAGCAACCAGTAAATGCCGTAAGCATGGCTTAAAAAAGCTTTAAATTTTAATTAAAACTAAGAATTCATGTTAAAACAATTCATACATAAATTAATAACAACTAACAAAGTAAATAAGATGAAAGAGGGTACAGTAAAATTTTTTAATAATGCGAAAGGATTTGGATTTATAAATGTAAAAGATTCTGATGAGGATATCTTTGTACATTCTACAAACCTAATAGATGATATTAAAGAAAACGATCAAGTAACATTTGACGTAGAACAAGGTGAGAAAGGCTTAAGCGCTGTAAAAGTTCGTTTGGCTTAATATACCTAACACAAATAACACCATGAAAGAGATCGTCTAAAACATTTTAGGCGGTCTTTTATATTTTGAACCTTTTGGTTATTTCAGTTTTAAAATTAGTCGTGTCCGACTAAGACATAAGACCGCTTCGCTTTTAGACATAAGACGTAAGACTCATTGTTAATCATTTGAATACTAGCTGTAAAAAAATATGTTTTCTTTACCTCTGCCTAAATCACTAATATCAAGGAAAAGCAAGGTATATTCATTGAAAAGCCTGTGTAATACCCACTATATATAGCCTTAACAAATTTATATGAATTTTAATCGGACACCAATGTTTTAAAATTAGTTATTGAGTTATTTGTTAAGAGTTGAAAGTAACAAATCTGACTGAAGATCAGTCTTTTAGATAGCCTCGTTTGTGTTACTATTTTCTAGAATGCGTATGACCGATAAAAGTAGGGGATACGCTAGAAAAAATATATAATGATTTCTTTGATTTCAGATATCCAATTACCTCCAAAGAAAGAAATCATTACATACAAAACATTTAGAATTGTAAGAAGGCTTTAAATTCAATAGCATCAGAGATTGCGTGATCTTTAGCTTTGTTGTTATAGGTAATTCCCCAAAGCGTACGATCAATTTTGAAGTGAGCGATCATCGTTTTTTTAATTCCATCAACATCTGCATAAAACTTGATGTTCTTTGTAATTCCTTTGATGGTGAGGTCTGCATATATTTCGTGGGTATTGGTATTTGGAAAATATTCAACAGACGTTAGGACGAGTTTGGCTTCTGGAAATTTTGCAACATCAAAAAAGTCGGTGTCTTTTAAATGTTTTACAGGGCCACGTTTAAGTGTATAATCTTCATTGGTGATAGAGTTCATATCTATCAAAAAGGAGCCTCCTGTAATGCGCTCGTCTATTGTAGCTATTTCACCATTTTTAAAATAGACTTCACCATGGTGTTCGCTAATCTTAAAGGTATAAAAGCCTTTCCAGTGAAGCACACTTTTTTTAAGATCTAATACATGGGTATCTTTCGTTTGACTAGCAACCATTGTACTAGTAAGAATCATAAGGGTCATCAATAGTTTTTGCATCGTGATTTATTATTTGAGATAAAACTAGATCAGTACGCTTACAAAAGTGTCAAACCCATGTAAAAGAAGTGTCAACCAGATGTAAAAGTTTTTGTTGACATAAGGTGTGATGCTTTTATATGCTTTCGCGAAAGCGTGTAAAACCCAATAAGAACTAAGCTTTTGATCGTTTTTTCATTCCAAAAAGAAAACGAGTGAATTTAAATGGATAAACCACGAATCTATAGATACTGACGATGATAACAAAAGACGTAATCGCTAAAACGGAAAGTTTTACAGGGATATTCCAAGATTGCTGTAGGATGTAGTAGCCTATGATAATAAGTACTGTCTGATGTAATATATAAAATGGGTAGATCGCCTCATTCAATTTAGTTAACAGGATACTTGGTTTTGACAACCATACTTGCCCATATCCTAATAAAGTAATAATCACCGTCCAACTTACCAATGCACTGACTCCATACCAGATATTCCATCGCGTAGGAATATCCCAATAGGTTGCTGCGATGTCATTTGGTAACAGATAGTACCCATAAAAAACGATGATAGCAATACCTGAGAACATAAGATTCGTTTTTCTATATTTTTTAAGCGAACTCCAGAGGTTTGAAGTGCCCGCTAGTACAATACCTGCGATAAAGAAATAGCCGTAAAATAAGGTTGTTGAAAGGTTGGTAATGGCGGTATTATCTTCAGGATAGTATTTTTTTGATACGATCTTCAATATTATAAGAGGAATCACAAAAGCGACCATTCCTAATCGTTTGGAACAGAAGGTTGCTATAGTCGTTTTGAACAAAACTGATTTGGAAGATTTTATAAACAAAATAAAAGGAATGCAAAGTACAGATAGATAAAATAGGTTTTCAATAAACCAGAGATGATTTACTTCTATGTAGTTTAGAGTATTTTTATAGAATTCAAGAAAAGAAGAATAGGATGTAATATGTTCTATATACGTTTGCGGTGGTACAATAATAAACACACCAAAAATCAACGGAATTAATAGTCTCGAAGCCCGTTCTTTTACAAATTGTATCCAATTACGTTTAGAAAATGCAAATACGGTTCCTGTCCCAGACACAATAAATAATAGTGGGAGTCTAAATTGTTCAAAAAATACCATGATATCGTCTAGTAATTTACTAGATGTTTCATTCATAATATGAAAATCATCTCCGTTAAAAGGCATTCCTATATGATGTAAAAACACCAGAAAGATGGAGATTACACGCCACCAATCGAGATCATAACGTCTTTGTATTATTTGCATACTATATTATTAATGACGTAAAACTCGGCTTTTTTAATAGATAATACTACCAAATATGAGTTAATGGCGGTTAAAAGTCGGGAGAATGACAGGTATTTTCAGAAGAGGAAATAAATTGCATATTTAATAAGTTATTGAAAATAAGAGACTTGAATCTAATTATTAATTTATTTTTGTTAATTTTTAAAAATAATAGATTTAATTAGTTGTATATCAAATTAATGACATCACCTTTGCAAACTAATAAGTATTATAAATTTTAATTACATTACAATGAACAAAGGAACAGTAAAATTCTTCAACGAGACTAAAGGTTTTGGATTTATCACTGAAGAAGGTGCAAACAAAGATCATTTTGTGCACATCTCTGGATTAGTAGACGAAATTCGTGAAGGCGATGAAGTTGAATTCGATCTACAAGAAGGAAACAAAGGTTTGAACGCAGTAAACGTAAAAGTTATCTAATACATATACTTTCAAGTTTAATAAAAAGCTCAATCGCAAGATTGGGCTTTTTTGTTGTACAATACGCAAAGCTTATTCATTTAAAAGGAGTAATTTCGCGCCAAAATAGAACACCTGATTATGAAACGCATACACGAGTACAAAAAATTATTTGGAGTAGAAAAAGAAATTGATCTAAAAGAACTCAAGAAAAGCTATAGAAACTTAGTAAAAGAGTGGCATCCAGATAAATTCCAAGAAGGAGACGCATTACAACAAGAGGCTGAAGAACAAAGCCGAAAAATTATTGATGGATACCATTTCTTAGTAAGTATGGCTCCAGAAACCAAAGAAAAAGAATTGCCAGCATATACAGAAACTATTACAAATGCTGGGATTGCAGATTATCATCATAAAGGATTATTACTAGAAATCACCTTTACAGACGGAACCACCTATGAGTATTTTGGAGTGACCAAGCCTGTGTACATCAAAATGGTAAACGCTGGTAATCTGAATCGTTTCGCAAAACGTAGTATTTATCCTAAGTACACCTATCGTAAGTCAAAACGACATTTACAAGAAGTATAAGCATCCACTTTTTTAGGCTCCTGCCTATCGGACAGGTAGGTTCGCGAAAGCGAAATCAATAAGCATCACAACAAAACAATCCTAGTATGGCAACTTCATTTTCTACTTTAGGCGTTATTGCTCCTTTAGAAATGGCATTAACAACGCTCAAAATCACTGCTCCTACAGATATCCAACAAAAAGCAATCCCTGAGTTGCTAACATCAAAAAAGGACGTTGTTGCGCTTGCCAAAACGGGATCTGGTAAAACAGTCGCTTTTGGCGTGCCCTTATTGCAGTTAATAGACCGTACCAATCCAACCATACAAGCTGTTATTTTGGTTCCTACACGAGAATTAGGACAACAAATACATGCAAACATAACCGACTTTGCTGCAGAAATGCCTGAAGTAACGGCTGCTGTCATTTGTGGAGGTGTGCCTATTAAACCACAGATAGAGCGTCTCAAGCAGCCTACTCAAATTATAGTCGCTACGCCAGGACGTCTCATTGATTTAATGAAGCGTGAAGCCATTAATATTCAAAATGCAAATTACCTTGTTCTGGATGAAGCAGATGAGATGGTCACTTCACTCAAAGACGGACTCGATACGATTGTAGCAGCAATGCCTAATAATCGTAGAACCTTTTTGTTTTCGGCGACGATGCCAGGGGCGATTAAGCAGTTAGTACAAAATTACATGTCTAAAAACCCGATCCAAATTGAGGCAGATATGGAAACTATAGGACATCAAGGGATTATACACGAATATGTGGTGGTGGAGCCTATTGAGAAGCTAGACGTTTTGATGCATTTCTTAAACATACGCATCGGGGAACGTGGGATTATATTTTGTAAAACCAAAGCTGCTGTCAACAAACTTGCAAAAAACTTAGCCATCCATAAATTCTCATCGGGTGCGTTACACGGAAGTCTAAGTCAGCCGATACGTGATCGTATGATGGGACAGTTTAGAGAAGGTCATATTGATATTTTAGTCGCTACAGACCTTGCTGCACGCGGGATTGATGTCAAAGAGATTACCTATGTAGTCAATTATCACTTGCCAGAATTTTACGATATGTACGTACACAGAAGCGGACGTACGGCTAGGGCAGGAGCGACCGGATATGCGCTGACCATTTTACAACAGGAAGAAGTAAAGGAGATTCCTGAGTTTGAAAAGGAATTAGGTATTTCTTTTTCCGCTTTCGCGAAAGCGAACCCACAACAACTAGAAGATAATAATACTTTATTATGGGCTAAGAAAATCTTTAAAACCAAACCAAACAGAGACATCAGTCCAGAATTGAAAGAAAAAATACACACTGTTTTTCATCACCTGACAAAAGAGGAGTTGATTGACAAACTGTTAGCTCATAAGATTTCTTCATAATTCAATGTGAAAGACTTACTTTAAAATCTAAAAAAGTAACTCTTTTTTTCAATCATACAAAAGGCTTTCGAAATCTCGAAAGCCTTTTGTATTTGTTAAATATGTGAGTTAATAAACGTTGAATCTCAGTTATTCTAAAATGAGTTTTTTAGTCACCTGAAATGTGTTTCCTTTAATTTTTAAGAATAAGATTCCTTTTTTCACCGAATTAGGGAGTTTAACCTTATTTTCTTGAGGTGATAGTGACTGGCTATGTACCACCTGACCATTAATATCAAGGATGCGTAGCTGTATTTCTCCTAGTACATCAGCAGGAAGTTGAATAGAGAAATTCCTTTCAACACTCGGATTAGGATATACTTGTACAAGCAAATCGGTTGTTTGATTTTGAGCTGAATTTCGCGTATCAAAGAGTTCAAAACTCCACTTTTGATTGTCACTACCGTTTCTTTGTAATTGTACAATTCTAGCTCCGTTACCGGTTTGCTCATTTGCAATGCCTAATGCCTTACCGCTATTTACAGAAATGATGTTGAAATAACCATCAACTAGATACTCTATACGCCATTTTTGGTTATTACTTCCAAAATAATCCCATTGTTGTATTTCTGTATTATTGATATCAGATCCGCCTACTACATCCATCACTTTAGCGCTACTTACAGCAGTTATTTTATAAAGTTCTGTTCCCACACTTTCTAAGATCCATTTTTGATTATCAGATTGAAACGAGTCCCATTGCTGTATTCTAGCTCCATTGTCTAATGAATTACCTTCTACATCGCAGACCTTTCCACTATTTTTATTGGTGATAATATAGGTTCCACCTAGAACAATTTCTCCTTCTGGAGGATTACTGGGCGCGATAAATTGAAACCAATTAAGATTACCTATACCAGCACCTCCTTTAAATACTAGGTACAGATCATACATGCCGCTACTACTAGTTGTACTTGCTGTTCGTGTTTCCCAAATCTGATAGCCACCAGTGTTTCCAACGTCTATGGTTGAGATTAATGTTCCTGTTGGGTTATTGAGTCTAAACTCTATGGTACCGCCTGTAAAATCAGCATTTGAGGCAATTCTCGCAATGAGACTCGCTGCACCATTTCCAAAGTCCACGTTTTCAAATAAAAGATAGTCATCTGTATCTGTAAAGCCTACATTCTGGCCACCTCCTATATCTGCTGTATCTTCTATTTGTATGCCTTCAGAATCGTTAAAATCTTCTGCTTCTATTTGACGAAATGCATATATGGTAATCAATCTTGGTACATCACTTATGATAGCAGAATAAGGTCCTTCTCCTACTGCATTTATAGCTTTTACTCTATAATAATAACGGGTTTCAGTGGTTAAACCACTATCCATATATGAGTTGGTTTGTATGTTTGAAGCTACGGTTGTAAAAGGGCCATTTTCAGACGTAGCTCTTTGTAACTCGTATGAAGTTGCTTCAATGGTCTCATCCCACTCTAGTAAAAGTTCATTTTCATCTGGTGTTGTCTTTACATTTATAGGTGCTAATGGTATTTGTTGAACAAAATTACCTTCCCATGTAAAAGTAGCAGCGGTTCTTGCTGGCATGGTATAGGTAAATGATTTCCCAGACCAATTTACTGTGATATCTTTATCTTCCCCAAACTTATTATAGGCTAATAATACCTTCTGTCCATTAGGATTACTAAACACCACATTGTCAATTCCTGAGTTGTTGGACGCTATTCTTACAGCATCAGTCTCTAGAAATCGTGAGAGTTGTGCAATAATGTAATAGGATACATTGCGTATATATCGTCTTCTACTTTTGACAGTGATGGCTCCTAAACACTCTTCACAACCTCCTTCAGTTCTAGGAAAAGAGTTA
>ERZ651776.2234-NODE-2234-length-21461-cov-22.595305_pt1 | contig 21461 bp, 18 predicted proteins | sample MGYA00514761_ERZ651776 | MGnify/ENA metagenome assembly ERZ651776 | reverse complement strand
TTCAGTCGATACTGTGCCTCCATCTGCGGCTGATACTGTTATAGTATATTCAACAGGTTCTGGTTCAGGCTCTGGTTGAGGTGTTTGAACAACTGGTGCAACAGATTCTTCTTCTTCCTTTGAGCAACTTTGAACTATTACGAACGACATAATAATAATTGTTAAAAGGAAAAAAGAAAGTCTTTTCATTTTAATTGATTTATGATTAATAATTATCTAAAATAAACAAATCCCAGAAATTACCAAATAAACAAAGGCAAGTCTTCACTTACTTCATTAGTAGCTTGTTTCATTCTTGGTAAATTGTATTTTAGAACTTACTGAAGATGATAAGCCTGTTGTTAAAAGAAAACGCCACTAAAGTTAATTAGTGACGTTAGTCATTTTAAATATATTTATGGATATAATGCTTTATTCAATGCATCATATCTTGTTTTCCATATTTTCTTACTGAGAGTTGCTTCGGGTGCTAAAATTTCTGAAGCGTGAAATGCACCTGGATATAAATGAAATTCTGTTTCAACTCCAGCTTGAATAAGATTTTTAACGAATTGAATGTCTTCATCTCTAAATAAGTCAGCATCTCCAACATCTATAAATGTAGGCGGTAAATTATTTAAATATTTTGCTCTAGCTGGAGCAGCATATTCATTAGCTTCTTTTCCTCCTAAATACCAATTCCAAGCTTCAATATTTGCCTCTCTGTCCCATATACCAACATTAGTTATTTGGTGGCTAGAAAATGAAATATTTCTATCATCAATCATTGGATATAAGGGCATTTGAAAACAAACTTTCGGAAAATTATTATCCCTTGCCATCATTGAAGTTGCTATAGTTAAACCACCTCCTGCACTACCACCATAAATAGCAATTCTTTCAGAATCTATTTTAAGCTTTTTTGAATTTTTAGCCATCCAAATTAATCCTGAATAACAATCTTCAACAGCAGCAGGGTATGGATTTTCTGGAGCTAATCGATATTCAACAGAAACTACAATTGCATTAAGTTCTAGGGCTAGGGCTATAGCATTCCCTTCTTCTCCTTGAATACTTCCAATAATCATTCCTCCTCCGTGAATATAATAAATTCCCGGATTTGTTTTGAGTGTATTTTTTGGTGTATAAACTCTTAACTTTATTTCTGGTGCATCATTTAATCCTGGAACTTTATAATCAGAAATTATAACATTGGGATTAATTTCACTACCCATCATTGATTTAAAAAGTTCATTTGTGAAGTTTCTTCTTTCAACAACATCTTTAATGCTATTAAATCCTCCTGGAACTGCATTTAATAATGCGTCCAATGCTACTTTTGATTCTTTATCTATTTTTTCGTTCATAAAATCTTCTGATTGTGCAAAAGAAAAATTGAACACTAATAATAATAAAATAAATAATGCTTTTTTCATTTTAATTGATTTATGATTAACAATACTCAAACATAAAAAAATAATTGAAAAATCACAAATCCAAGAACTTACTGAACAAACAAAGGCAAGTCTTCACTTACTTCATTGGTGGCTTGTTTCATTCTAGGTAAAGTGAATAATAAGTCAATTTAAGGAGGATAATGCCTGATCCTTTGATTTTCCAACACCCCATACCTCAACATCAATAACATTCATTTTACGTTAAATCAATCAAATCATTATTAAATAACCTCAACCTAATATAAGATGACACAGTTAATCCAAACCTATCTGCATTCCTCTTTAAGGCTTCATTACAGCCTTTCTCTAATCTTATCAATATCTGTTCTGGGTATCTTATCATAATCTTATTTAACTACTCTTATATTGTTCGCTACGGGTCTTTATGCCCTTCACTCACTTGTATCCTTGTATGCTCACTTCGGACTCTGTCCTCCGTCCTTCGTTCGCTATCTTTTTCTTAGCACTTTATATGCTTCTTCTTTAGATTCTGAGCTTAAGAGACATAGGTAGCCCTAAGGTACCAGTCTCTTTTATATGCTTACTCCTCTGAGTTCTTCGCATTTGAGACAAAGAGTTTTACATAAATTAACTCTTCACAGCATTCCACTTGTTTACGCAAGTACAGAGCTTCGTTGCTTTCAGGTTGAAGCGGTAGTATCTCTGCTTCCCATTCTACTACCTTTTATTATATTTAGTCCGAACCGAGTTTTAAGACGCATAAAACTAAATCTATATATATATATATAACTGATATGTATATAAAGTGTTCAGGTCAATAAATACAAGGAGTTGAGGTTTTTGATGAGGTTTAAAACGTCAATCGTAAGTAATAATTAAAAAAAACTAATGTTTTAATGTTTATCTAAATATGCATTATGTTTTCTCTGCCAATCTAAAATGCCCTCTTTCTCGCTAATTTTTAACATATAGTTAATCTCGTGTTCAGGAGCATCAAGATTGTAATGTTCAGGTAAAGGATTAGCTTTTCTATAATTATTTATTCTTTTAGCTTCAAGTTCATTGAGCCTATCTGATTTTGGAGGCTCTATTAATTCAATCATTCTTGTAACGGGATTTAGCTTTGGAATGGGCTTACTATTAAAATTCCTTAATAGCCTCTGATACTCTCGTTCTTCTTCTTGCGTGAATGAAGTCAACTTATCTCTTGATAAAAGCGTTTTAGCACCCATATTCATCTTAAAATTATGATAGCCTTGTATTTCTCCAAATTGGAATAGTATGTTTACTGTTGAGGCTATTTCATACTCCTGTAGGGCAAAAATATGATTTAGGTCTGTAGATATTTGTTGCTCACTTTGATAATGAGCAAGTGCTTTTCCGTCTGTTGAGTGCTGAAGTAAGTCTTGCTGTTCAGAATCAGTTAACGTTAGTTCATTCTTTGTAAGGTTAGTAAAAGTATGCCGAGTAGTCTTCATTCCTTGACCTAACATTCTAACCTGTTTCTTACTTATTGTATCTCTGAAGGCTATCCATTTGTCCTTACCTACTCGTATAGGATTTCCTTTTTCGTCTTTAGTCAAGAAGTTAAAGATGCGTAGTTTATCCTTTCCCTCATACTTATAATAAGGATGAGTTTCAGATACGAGTTGCTTTATTAGTCTGTGGAGGTAGTAAGTGGGGTATAAATTTAATAGAATCCGATAGAGTTTCCTTGTCTTACCTCTTCGCTTTAGATAGTATGCTTTTTCTCCACAATTAATGAAACATTCATCAGATTCCCAATCAGGATAGTATGGTAATTTAAAACTACCCTCTACATTCTTCTCTGATATATTTACTATATCAATTCCATCGAGACCTCTTAGGCATAGGCTAAATAACCAAAAAGCATAGCTTAAATAATCCTGCTTTGTATTTATCTTATCAACACCCTTCAGAAGGTCTATATACGTTACCTGCTTCTCTTTTGTTTGGTCTTTGGAAGGAAGTAGTTTGTTGGCCTTAAAAGGCTTTAAAACGTCTAATTTAGCTCTATCAGTTACTACATCAAGAGACTTTAGATAGTCTATTGCGGTATTTGGCGATACAGCCCTTTTGACCTTTGTTGCAATCTGTTTTACAGCATCAAGGTCTTGTAGGTGAGATAACTTTAATGGAGTAAATTCACTGCCCGTATGCTTCTCTATTGAGCGTAGATAGTCTTTATACTTGCTGAATGTGTTTTCAGTGTATAGATTAGGTGTTTCATCTGTTAGGTGATTTAGGACGGTATCGTCTTCGGATTGCTTTAGTAGCTTTCTAAAAGCGTTATCTATTGTTAGAACACCTTCAGCCATTTGTCTTGCTACAGTGTTAAATTTGTGCCTTATACTGTCTAAGTACTCAATATCATTAGGGGACAATATTTTTTTATCAACAGCAGTCTGCCTGATGAATTTATTCTTCTTGTCCCACATTGAATAGGGTGCTGATACATTAGGTATCCTTTTCTTTTTTAAGCTACTGTTTCCATACTTATAAAATATATAGATAGAGATTTCCTCTGATGGCTTATAGTTACTGCGATTTAGAGACAACCAAAAGTTATGATGCTTTGATTTCATTGTAGACCTTTTCTTTTTTTTACTCTGATTATAAATATAGGGAACTTTTAAGGAACTTATTATAATATATTATATATTTGATTAATTCCAGTATTTTAAGTCTTTATCACAGTGTAAGATGTTGTATTAAAGAAGTAAAAATAAAGATTCTTTTCATTGGTAAGGAAGAGGTCACGAGTTCAAATCTCGTCATTGGCTCTTCTGAAAATAAAGAGATTCCACAAGAATTATTGTTAGTTTTTAAATTCAGTGTTGCTTTTGCCAAACTCATAACGAACTATTCCACTATTAGAGGATACTAAACATCAATAAGCAATTCTATTTTATTGATTTTTATTTTGTCTAATTATCCCTTTTTAATCGATTTTTTTGTGTTTTTAGGAATGCATCTTTAATTAGATTTAGGGTTGTTTTCTTTGTAGATTTGCGGTATGGGATTAAGTAATAACGATATTTTTAAAAAACTTCGTGTAGCACATAAACTTCGCGACGACCAAATTGTTGAGATTTGTAATTTAGTTGATTATAAAATCACTAAATCTGAGCTAGGTGCTTTTTTTAGAAATGAAAGACATGAAAAGTATATGGAGTGTGGAGATCAAGTGTTGCGAAATTTTTTAAATGGCCTAATAATTCATTTGAGAGGCCCAATGGATAAAAAAGTAAATAAATGAGAAAATGGAGCACGCCAGTTCAGATTATTTTTCAAGGCTTTCTGATCATTATTATATTAGTAGCTTATAACCTTTATACGGGTAGACTTTCATTCTGATCGTCTTTTAAACTAAAATATTTTTAAAATACACCCAGTTCCGAGGGCGCTTTTGTGTATCGTTCAATATCTTGATCCTATTCATTATAATTATAAAACCTCTGTAATCCTTCAAGATTTTTTTGTCAATCTGAAAGAATGTACATCCCTCTTTTCTTATTTTCACTATTCTTGTAAAGCCCATTTTTTATTTCAGGAGACAATCGTTTGAATACACGATGCTCTATTATGATATTGAAGGGAGTTTTTGATACGATCATTTTTTTTAGACTCAGTGTATCAATAACTAGAATTTTCCCTTTGCTATAAAATTGACTTGAATACGTTTTGTTGTTAAGTGCAAAAACTGGTAAAAAGTCACTTTGCTCTATTAAATATTTATCTGTATTATTTTCAAGAAGTGGCTTGGCAAATCCAGTGATTGAAACAACAAGTAAAATAACAGGAATCGATATGCTAATTCCAAGATATAGTATTCTCTTTTTATTAGAACTCCAAAAGTGAGAAATCCATAATGCAATTGGAATTGTCGCTGGGAGGATATAGGGGTGTATTAGGCTGGTTGATGTAGTGAAGAAAAACGGGGTCCAAAGCATCCAACAAAGTAAAAAGAGTCCCCAAGGATTTTGATGAATTGTTTTTAATTTTTTAAAAACACTATGGATCAGAAAAATTGACCAAGGCATACAAAAAACTAATAGGAAAACCCAAACAATTCCATAGGGTTGTTGTTTAGGAAAGCCGTATTTATCACCGACCCATTCCGAATTGAAATAACGATTAAAATGTTCGCCTACAATAAAATAATCAATAAAACCTGGTGATTCTAATTCTGTAAGAATATACCACGGTAAAGAGACTAATAGCATCAATAGTCCTCCCAATAACCATGGGGCTGTTTTTAATGCTTTCAATAAATTATTTTGAATTAGACACCAAATAACAATGGGGGGTAGTGTTAATATTCCAATGATAGGACCTTTTGATAGAAGACCTAGACCAAGACCAGCAAAAAATAAATACCCCCATATTTTAGTTGCTCCTTCTTGCATGCTTTTCCAAAAAGCAAGCATCACAATAGTAGTGCTTAGTGTCAAAAAAACATCCGTTGAAACTACGCCTACGTGTAAAAAGAATTCTGGAATGGTAAGTAAAATAATTCCGGGAAGATAGTTAGAGTTGGAGGTGTTTGTATTAAATTTTCCAATCCACCATCCAATAAATGTACACACAATAAGGTAGGGTAAACGCACGTAAAAAGCCGATGCATCAAAAATTGAAATGCTTAAAGCACTTGCCCAAGTTGATAGCGGTGGTTTCGCCCAAAATGGAACCCCATAATCTATTTGTAAGACAATCCAGTTTTGAGTTTCTGCCATAATCCTTGCGATCTCAGCATAGCGCGCCTCTGTTTTATCCATCAAGGGAATCAGGGCATTTAAAATACCCCTAATTAAAACCAATGACCAGAAGCTACGTTTTAAGATTTGATGATTTTCTAATTTTGCTAAAGCCCTCATTTATAATGCACGTAAATTTTAATTAAATCAAACCAAACTTTAAAACCATAAAGAAGCGAAACTTTACTATCATCTGTATCAACCCATTCTTTAAGCGGTACTTCTTCAATTTTAGTTTGAATTTTTTCTCTTCCAAAGTGACGGATTAATCGGAAAAAAATTTCTACATCAAAGAGCCAAGGACTAATAAAGACATCTTTAAAAATGATACCCACCCAATCCCTTCTGAAAACCTTACATCCACACTGCGAATCATAAATAGGTAATTTTAACATATATGAGATAAGGGTTGCAATCACTCTACCAATGATGAAACGATATTTTTTTCTTTGAATATTATTGTCCAGCTTTTTTATCCGAGAGCCAAAAACAAACGCTTTGTGCGTATCAATTTTATCTGCAATTTCAAAACACTCTTCAAGAGAGGTAGAGAGGTCAGCATCCAAAAAAGCAAAGCGTTCTATGTCCTTTCTTTTAAAAGCTTCATTAATACCTGTTCTAACAGCTTCCGCTTTCCCTTTATTTTTTAAATGGATAATGGATTGAACCTGTTCTGGAAAAACTGATTTTAGCGCCTTGATTAAAGAGCTGGTTGTGTCAGTAGAGCCATCGTCAACAAAAAAGAGAACTACCCCGTTACGATTCTTTAAGAATGCTTTAAAACGCTCCGTTTGAAAACGATTGGCTTCATTATAACATGGGATTACAATCGCAAAAGATTTCATAGTTATTTTCGGGTATTTTAACTTACGGACATAAAGAAATTAAAAAAGAATGGAATTTTAGTTTTTAAAATAAAAATACTTTTTTTGGCACTTATTACACAATCGAAAAAAAAACCTTATTCAAAGATCTAAGGACATGTTTATAAGGGTTTTAAGATTTTTATAAACTCTTTTAAAAAGAAAAAGTGAATTTTTACATAATTTTTTTATATAAACATGTAAACGATTGAAAAAAATTCATAAATTTGCGCTCCTAAAAATAACATTGAAACAACAACAATTATGGCTAAAGAAACATTTGACCGGTCTAAACCCCACTTAAATATTGGAACTATTGGTCACGTAGATCATGGTAAAACAACTCTTACTGCAGCAATTACTAAAGTACTTGCAGATGCAGGTTACTCTGAAGCAAGAAGCTTTGATCAAATTGACAATGCTCCTGAAGAGAAAGAAAGAGGGATTACTATCAATACTTCTCACGTAGAATATCAAACCCTTAACCGTCACTACGCTCACGTTGACTGTCCTGGTCACGCGGATTACGTAAAGAACATGGTTACAGGTGCCGCTCAGATGGACGGTGCAATCCTAGTTGTTGCAGCAACTGATGGTCCTATGCCTCAAACAAGAGAGCACATCTTATTAGGTCGCCAGGTAGGTATACCTCGTTTAGTTGTTTTCTTGAACAAAGCGGACATGGTTGATGATGAAGAATTACTTGAATTAGTTGAAATGGAAGTTCGTGAATTACTTTCTTTCTACGATTACGATGGAGATAACACTCCAGTAATTTTAGGTTCTGCTCTTGGTGCTCTTAACGGGGAACAAAAATGGGTAGATACAGTTATTAATCTTATGTCAGAAGTAGATACTTGGATTGAACTACCTAAGCGTGATGTTGATAAGGACGCATTAATGCCTGTTGAAGATGTATTCTCTATTACTGGTCGTGGAACTGTTGCTACAGGTCGTATCGAAACAGGTGTATTCAACACAGGAGATGAAGTTGACATTATTGGTATGGGTGCAGAAAAATTAAAATCTACAGTAACTGGGGTTGAAATGTTTAGAAAAATATTAGACCGTGGTGAAGCTGGAGATAATGTAGGTATCCTCCTAAGAGGTATTGAAAAAGCCGACATCAAAAGAGGTATGGTAATCTGTAAAGTAGGTTCTGTAAAGCCACATGCTAAATTTAAAGCTGAGGTTTATATCCTTAAAAAAGAAGAAGGTGGACGTCATACTCCATTCCACAACAACTACCGTCCTCAGTTTTACGTTCGTACAACTGATGTAACAGGAAACATTTCTCTTCCTGATGGTGTTGAAATGGTAATGCCAGGAGACAACCTTACGATCAATGTTGATTTGATTCAGCCAATTGCTCTAAGCCTTGGATTGCGTTTCGCAATTCGTGAAGGTGGAAGAACAGTAGGTGCGGGGCAGGTTACAGAGATCTTAGACTAAGCATAATGTTTTTAATATGATGCTAAAGGTGTCCCGTTTTACGGGACGCCTTTTGTGTCAAATAAAAACGGGTTTAGCTCAGTTGGTAGAGCACTGGTCTCCAAAACCAGGTGTCGGGAGTTCGAGCCTCTCAACCCGTGCATCAAAAAAAAAGTAACGCATGCAACTTTTATCATATATTAAAGATTCGTTTGAAGAATTAAAGAACAATGTCTCTTGGACTGAGCGTTCAGAGTTACAACGTTTGGTTGTAATTGTACTTGTTTTTTCAATTCTGTTTTCCCTGGCTATTTGGGGAGCGGATACTGTTCTTTCACGTGCGATTCAATTTTATTTTAACCTTATAGGATAACCATGACTACAACAACTAGTGATAAAAAATGGTACGTAGTTCGCGCCGTAAGTGGTCAAGAAGCAAAGATCAAAGACTATATTATGTCTGAAATCTCACGTTTTGGTTACGATCATTTGGTTGAAGATATTCTTGTTCCAACGGAAAAAGTGATTCAGATAAGAAATGGTAAAAAAATAAATAAAGAGCGTGTTTACTTCCCAGGTTACATTATGGTCAAAGCAAATTTGACTGGAGAATTACCTCATATTATTAAGTCTGTTACAAATGTGATTGGGTTTTTAGGAGAAACTAAAGGAGGTGAACCAGTTCCTTTGCGAGTTTCCGAGGTAAACAGAATGTTAGGTAAAGTTGATGAATTGGCTCTTGCTACAGAGCATGTGTCCATTCCATTTACCGAAGGTGAAAATGTAAAAGTTATTGATGGTCCTTTCAACGGTTTTACGGGAGCTATCGAAAATGTAAATGAAGAAAAGCGTAAGCTGGAAGTAATGGTTAAAATTTTTGGAAGAAAAACACCATTAGAACTAAGCTATATGCAAGTAGAAAAAATATAAATGTTACACTAATAAATTGAATGCCGTGTGCAAGCTTCCACCGTACACGATTCAAAATTAAACTAGACAATGGCAAAAGAAGTAAGTAAAGTTTTAAAACTACAAGTTCGGGGAGGTGCTGCGAATCCATCGCCACCGGTTGGACCCGCGCTGGGTGCTGCAGGAGTCAATATCATGGAGTTTTGCAAACAATTTAATGCAAGAACCCAAGATAAACAAGGTAAAGTTGTACCTGTTCAGATTACTGTATATGTTGATAAATCATTTGAATTTATCCTCAAAACACCACCAGCGGCCGTTCAACTGATGGAAGCAGCCAAAGCTAAAAAGGGTTCAGGAGAACCTAATAGAAACAAAGTGGCTACAGTCACTTGGGATCAAGTAAAACTCATTGCTGAGGATAAAATGCCTGATCTTAATGCATTTACTATCGAGTCTGCTATGAAAATGGTAGCGGGTACTGCACGTTCTATGGGATTCAAGGTTTCTGGACAAGCTCCCTTTTAATTTATTAAAATAAAGCAATGGCTAAAATAACAAAGAAACAAAAAGAAGCACGAGCAAAAGTAGATCCTAAGAACATCTACACACTCAAAGAAGCTTCTGCTTTGGTAAAAGAAATTACCAATACAAAATTTGATGCGAGCATTGACTTGGCAATACGTTTGGGTGTAGATCCAAAAAAAGCCAATCAAATGGTTCGTGGTGTGGTTACTTTACCACACGGAACAGGTAAAGATGTTCGCGTTCTTGCTCTTGTTACTCCGGATAAAGAAGCTGAAGCCAAAGAGGCAGGAGCTGATCACATTGGATTGGATGAGTATTTGCAAAAAATCAAAGACGGATGGACAGATATTGACGTAATTGTAACCATGCCAAGTGTAATGGGGAAATTAGGTCCTTTAGGTCGTGTTTTAGGTCCTCGTGGTTTAATGCCAAACCCAAAAACAGGAACAGTAACAATGGACATCAAAAAAGCGGTAAGTGATGTAAAAGGCGGTAAAATTGATTTTAAAGTTGACAAGACTGGAATCGTTCATGCTGCTATAGGTAAAGCATCTTTTACTGCAGATAAAATTTACGAAAATGCCGATGAGTTATTGAAGACCATTAATAAATTAAAGCCTTCAACAGCCAAAGGAGTATATGTAAAAAGCGTTTTCATGTCTAGCACCATGAGCCCAAGTATATCAATCGATACTAAATTGGGTTAACGCCAAAAAAATTAAGCAATGACTAGACAAGAAAAACACGAAGCAATAGAAAACCTTAAAGAGGCTTTAGCAGGTGTGAAAACACTTTATTTAGCGGATATTGAGGGATTAAATGCCAGTCAAACAACTGCGTTCAGACGCGCTTGTTTTAAAGAGAATATCAAACTACAAGTGGTGAAAAATACACTTCTTGCTAAAGCTATGGAGGCTTCCACTCATGACTTTGGTGAATTGACAGGAATCCTGAAAGGGAATACTTCATTGATGTTTTCTGAAACTGGAAACGCACCTGCAAAGGTGATTAAGAACTTTAGAAAAAAGTTGACCAAACCCATGCTAAAAGGCGCCTTCATTGAAGAAGCTATTTATATTGGCGATGATCATATTGACGCACTTGTTGCAATCAAATCTAAAGAAGAGTTGGTTGGAGAGATTATTACGTTGTTACAGTCTCCATCCAAAAACGTTATTTCCGCACTACAATCGGGAGGTGGGAAACTATCTGGAATTCTCAAAACACTTTCAGAACGTTAGTCCCGAATTAAAATGTACGCACTCAACATATATATATTAAATTTTTAACAGAAAAATCATTAACAATGGCAGATTTAAAAGAATTCGCAGAACAATTAGTCAACTTGACTGTAAAAGAAGTCAATGAATTGGCTAACATTTTAAAAGATGAATACGGTATCGAACCTGCTGCAGCCGCAGTAGCTGTTGCTGGACCAGCTGCTGCTGGTGGTGACGATGCTGGTGAGGAAAAGACAGAATTTGACGTAATCCTCAAAGCAGCTGGTGCTTCAAAACTAGCTGTAGTAAAATTAGTAAAAGAGTTAACAGGTCTTGGGCTTAAAGAAGCTAAAGAATTAGTTGACAGTGCACCTAGTCCTTTGAAAGAAGGTATTGCTAAAGATGAAGCGGAAGCGCTTGTAAAATCTCTAGAAGAAGCTGGTGCAGAGGTTGAGCTTAAGTAGTTTTAACCCCTACCATTAAAGGCATAGGTCTTTGGATTTTTCCAAAGGCCTATACCCTTTTATAGTGCCCCCCTAATGTATTATGATCATTAAAAAACAGTTAGATGCCTAGTAAACAGAGCCAAAGAACCAATTTCGCCGGAGCAAAACATACTCCAATGTACCCGGATTTCCTGGATATTCAGATTAAATCATTCCAGGACTTTTTCCAACTAGAGACCAAATCTGACGAACGTAATGAAGAAGGTCTTTTCAATACGTTTAAAGAAAATTTTCCTATTACAGATACAAGAAATCAATTTGTCTTAGAATTTCTTGACTATTTTGTAGATCCACCGCGCTATTCTATCCAAGAATGTATTGAGCGTGGACTTACATACTCTGTTCCTTTAAAGGCACGTTTAAAATTGTATTGTACTGATCCGGAACATGAGGATTTTGAAACTATTGTACAAGATGTATTTTTAGGGACTATCCCTTATATGACCCCAAGTGGTACTTTTGTTATCAATGGTGCAGAACGAATTGTAGTTTCTCAATTACACCGTTCTCCTGGTGTTTTCTTTGGTCAGTCTTTTCATGCCAATGGAACTAAATTATATTCTGCACGTGTTATTCCATTCAAAGGTTCTTGGATTGAATTTGCTACAGACATCAATAGTGTAATGTATGCTTACATTGATCGTAAGAAAAAATTACCTGTTACAACACTTTTCAGAGCTATCGGTTTTGAACACGATCGTGATATCCTTGAAATATTTGATCTTGCAGAAGAGATTAAAGTTTCTAAAACGGGAATCAAAAAAGTATTAGGACGAAAATTAGCTGCTCGTGTTTTGAAAACATGGCATGAAGATTTCGTTGATGAAGACACTGGTGAGGTAATTTCGATCGAGCGAAATGAAATTATTATCGATCGTGATACTGTTCTAGAAAAAGAACACATTGAAGAAATTTTAGAAGCAAGTGTAAAAACGATATTGTTGCACAAGGTAGATGCTCACATGTCTGATTATGCTATCATCTACAACACACTTCAAAAAGATCCTACCAACTCTGAAAAAGAAGCGGTAGAACATATTTATAGACAATTACGTAATGCAGAACCACCAGATGAGGATACGGCTCGTGGGATCATTGATAAATTGTTTTTCTCTGACCAACGTTATAACTTAGGTGAAGTTGGACGTTATAGAATGAATAAAAAACTAGGCTTGGACGTTGAGATGGATAAGCAAGTTTTAACAAAATTAGACATCATTACCATCATTAAATATTTGATTGAGTTAATCAATTCAAAAGCAGAGATTGATGATATTGATCACTTGTCTAACCGACGTGTACGAACTGTGGGGGAACAATTATCTTCTCAATTTGGTGTTGGTTTGGCGAGAATGGCACGAACCATTCGTGAACGTATGAATGTTCGAGATAACGAAGTATTTACTCCGATAGACTTGATCAATGCTAAAACGCTTTCATCAGTAATCAACAGCTTCTTTGGTACAAACCAGTTGTCTCAATTCATGGATCAAACGAATCCATTAGCAGAAATAACACACAAGCGACGTCTTTCTGCACTAGGACCTGGAGGACTTTCTAGAGAAAGAGCAGGATTTGAGGTGCGAGATGTACACTATACGCACTACGGAAGACTTTGTCCGATTGAAACCCCTGAAGGACCTAATATTGGTTTGATTTCTTCATTAGGAGTATTTGCCAAAGTAAACAATCTCGGATTTATAGAGACTCCTTACCGTAAAGTTGAAAATGGGGTAATCAATCTTAAAGAAACCATTTACTTGAGTGCTGAAGAGGAAGAAAACCAATTGATTACTCAGGCAAATATTAACTTTGACAAAGCAGGAAAAATCCTAGATGAAAAAGTAATTGCAAGAGATCAGGCTGACTTCCCAGTAGTTACTCCAGATAAAGTAAACTATACAGATGTTGCTCCCAACCAAATTGCATCTATTTCTGCATCGTTGATTCCTTTCTTGGAACATGATGATGCAAACCGTGCATTGATGGGATCAAACATGATGCGTCAAGCCGTTCCTTTATTACGTCCTGAAGCACCAATTGTAGGGACAGGATTAGAAAAACAAGTAGCTTCAGATTCTCGTGTATTAATCAATGCTGAGAATGATGGAGTTGTTGAATATGTAGATGCAAACAAAATCACGATCAAGTATGATTTTTCAGAAAAAGATGATCTGATCAGTTTTGATGGAGATACAAAATCATACAACCTAATTAAGTTTAGAAAAACGAATCAGGGAACTTGTATCAATTTGAAACCGATTATCCAAAAAGGAGATCGTGTTACTAAAGGACAGGTTTTATGTCAAGGATATGCAACTGAAGCTGGAGAATTGGCTTTAGGACGAAACTTGAAAGTAGCCTTTATGCCTTGGAAAGGATATAACTTTGAGGATGCCATTGTAATCTCTGAAAAAGTTGTTCGTCAAGATATCTTTACCTCAATTCATATTGATGAATATTCTTTAGATGTTCGTGATACAAAATTAGGAACAGAAGAATTAACGAATGATATTCCTAACGTTAGTGAAGAAGCAACTTCAGATTTAGATGAAAACGGAATGATCCGTATTGGAGCAGAAGTAAATCCGGGAGATATTTTAATTGGAAAAATCACACCCAAAGGAGAATCTGACCCAACACCGGAAGAAAAATTACTTCGTGCAATTTTTGGAGACAAAGCAGGAGATGTTAAAGATGCTTCATTAAAAGCACCACCGTCACTTCGTGGAGTCGTTATTGATAAAAAACTATTTACACGCTCTGTAAAAGATAAGCGTAAACGTAATCAAGACAAGCAGGAGTTAGATGCGCTTGAAGATGCATTCGATGTTAAATCTGAAGCTTTAAAAACTGTTTTAGTTGAGAAATTATTTACCATAGTAAATGGTAAAACGTGTCAAGGAGTTCAAAATGATTTAGGTGAGGAAGTTTTACCAAAAGGTAAAAAATATACATTGAAATTACTTTCAGGTGTAGAGGACTATACACACCTTACAAAAGGATCTTGGACCACTACATCAGAAACCAACGATTTGATCGCTGATTTGATTCACAATTATAAAATCAAGGAAAATGATCTTCAAGGAGCGCTTCGTCGTGAGAAATTTACGATTAGTGTTGGAGATGAATTACCTGCTGGAATTAAAAAATTAGCTAAAATCTATATCGCCAAAAAGCGTAAGCTTAAAGTAGGAGATAAGATGGCGGGACGTCATGGAAATAAAGGAATTGTAGCGCGTATTGTACGTGAAGAAGAAATGCCTTTCTTAGAAGACGGAACACCAGTAGATATTGTATTGAATCCGCTTGGAGTACCTTCTCGAATGAATATAGGTCAGATTTATGAAACCGTTTTAGGTTGGGCGGGTCAGAATTTAGGAGAGAAATATGCAACGCCAATATTTGACGGTGCTACTATCGAGCAAATCAATGCATTGACAGAAAAAGGTAATGTTCCATTATATGGACATTCTTATTTATATGACGGTGGAACAGGAGAACGTTTTGACCAACCTGCAACAGTAGGGGTAATCTATATGTTAAAATTAGGACATATGGTTGATGACAAAATGCACTCACGTTCTATTGGACCGTACTCTTTGATTACGCAACAACCTCTTGGAGGAAAAGCGCAATTTGGAGGACAACGTTTTGGAGAAATGGAAGTATGGGCATTAGAGGCTTATGGAGCATCTAGTACACTACAGGAAATTTTGACGGTTAAATCCGATGATGTAATAGGTAGAGCAAAAACCTATGAAGCCATAGTGAAAGGGGATACCTTACCTGAACCAGGTTTACCAGAATCCTTTAACGTGTTGATGCACGAACTAAAGGGACTAGGACTCGACATTCGATTGGAAGAATAATTTAATTTAAGACGACATTTAGCAATGGCTAGAAATAACGAAATCATTACCCAAAAAAAATTCAATAAAATTGCAATCGGTTTAGCTTCTCCAGAAGTGATTCTTGGAAACTCTCGCGGGGAAGTCCTTAAACCAGAAACAATTAATTATAGAACCCACAAACCCGAACGTGATGGATTATTTTGCGAGCGTATTTTTGGTCCTGTAAAGGATTATGAGTGTGCCTGTGGAAAATACAAACGTATTCGATACAAAGGAATCGTTTGTGACCGTTGTGGGGTTGAAGTAACTGAAAAGAAAGTAAGACGTGATCGTGTAGGTCATATCAACCTTGTCGTTCCTGTTGCACATATTTGGTATTTCCGTTCGCTTCCTAATAAAATAGGATACCTTTTGGGTCTCCCATCCAAGAAATTGGATATGATCATTTATTATGAGCGTTATGTTGTTATTCAACCGGGTATCGCCAAAAATGAAGAAGGGGAACCACTTCAGCCGATGGATTTCCTTACAGAGGAAGAATACCTAAATGTAATGGAGCAAATTCCAGCTGAAAATCAATACAAAGAAGATAGTGATCCTGATAAGTTCATCGCCAAAATGGGTGCTGAATGTTTGATCGAGTTGCTTTCTCGAATAGATTTACAGGCTTTGTCTTATGAATTACGTCATAAAGCTAACAACGAAACTTCTAAGCAACGTAAAACAGAGGCTTTAAAAAGACTTCAAGTGGTAGAGGCTTTCCGTGATGCCAATGAGCGAGGTGAAAACTTACCTCAGTGGATGATCATGAAAGTAGTGCCTGTAATTCCACCAGAATTACGCCCATTGGTTCCTTTAGATGGGGGTCGTTTTGCGACGTCTGATTTAAATGATTTATACCGTCGTGTGATAATCAGAAACAATCGTTTGAAGCGTTTGGTTGAGATTAAAGCACCTGAAGTGATTCTAAGAAATGAGAAGCGTATGTTGCAGGAATCAGTAGATTCTTTATTTGACAACACACGTAAATCTTCTGCAGTAAAAACAGACTCAAACAGACCCTTGAAATCCTTATCGGATTCATTAAAAGGGAAGCAAGGACGTTTCCGTCAAAACTTGCTTGGAAAACGTGTGGATTATTCTGCTCGTTCTGTAATCGTTGTTGGACCTGAATTAAAATTATTTGAATGTGGATTGCCAAAAGATATGGCAGCCGAACTTTACAAGCCGTTCATTATTCGTAAGATTATTGAAAGAGGAATTGTAAAAACGGTTAAATCTGCAAAAAAGATTATTGATCGTAAAGAGCCTGTAGTATGGGATATTTTAGAAAATGTTCTCAAGGGACATCCAGTATTATTGAATCGTGCTCCTACCTTACACCGTTTAGGAATTCAGGCATTCCAGCCTAAATTAATTGAAGGGAAAGCGATTCAACTGCATCCTTTAGTGTGTACGGCTTTTAACGCTGACTTTGATGGGGATCAGATGGCGGTTCACTTACCTCTTGGACCCGAAGCGATTTTAGAATGTCAGCTTTTGATGTTGGCTTCACACAGTATTTTGAATCCAGCAAATGGTTCACCAATTACGGTACCTTCACAGGATATGGTTTTGGGTCTATATTATATGACCAAAGCTCGTGTTTCTACTCCTAAAGTAAAAGTTAAAGGAGAAGGATTGATTTTCTATTCTACAGAAGAAGTACATATTGCTTACAATGAAAAGCGTGTTGAACTGAACGCAATGATTAAAATCAGAGCTAAAGATTTTAATGAAGATGGTGAACTTGTTTACCAAATCATTGACACAACTGTTGGACGTGTATTGTTTAACGAAGTAGTTCCGGAGCAAGCAGGTTTTTTCAATGTTGTTTTAACAAAGAAAAACTTACGTGAAATCATTGGGGATATTTTAAAAGTAACAAGCGTTCCGGTAACGGCTGACTTTTTAGATAAAATCAAAGGTATGGGATATGGTTTTGCCTTTAAAGGGGGACTTTCCTTTAGCTTAGGAGATATTATTATCCCACCAGAAAAAACAAGTATGATCGATGAGGCCAATACACAAGTAGATGGCGTTATTGGAAATTATAACATGGGATTAATCACGAACAACGAACGTTACAATCAGGTAATTGATATTTGGACTTCTACCAATGCTCGATTGACTGAATTAGCGATGACCCGTATTAGTGAGGACCAACAAGGATTTAACTCTGTATTTATGATGTTAGATTCGGGTGCTCGTGGATCTAAAGAACAAATTCGTCAGTTGACAGGAATGCGTGGTTTAATGGCCAAACCGAAGAAGTCAAATGTAGGTGGAGGTGAAATCATCGAAAACCCAATTCTTTCTAACTTTAAAGAAGGACTTTCAATTTTAGAATACTTTATTTCTACACACGGAGCTCGAAAAGGGCTAGCAGATACAGCACTTAAAACTGCAGATGCAGGTTACTTAACACGTCGTTTACATGACGTTTCTCAGGATGTGATTGTAAATCATGAAGATTGTGAAACGTTACGTGGTGTAGAGGTAAAGCCGCTTAAGAAAAATGAAGAAGTTGTTGAAACTTTAGGAGAACGTATTTTAGGGCGTGTTGCGCTTCATGATATTGTTGATCCTAGAACCAATGACATAATTGTTGAAGCAGGTCAAGAAATCTTGGATCCTCATGTAAGTCACATAGAAAAGAGTCCTATAGAATCTGTAGAAGTTCGTTCACCTTTAACCTGTGCTGCCAAAAAAGGTATTTGTGCAAAATGTTACGGTCGAAACCTTGCAACAGGTAAAATGGTTCAACGTGGTGAAGCAGTAGGAGTAATTGCTGCTCAGTCAATTGGAGAACCAGGAACTCAGTTGACATTAAGAACCTTCCACGTGGGAGGTGTTGCAGGAAATATTTCTGAAGAAAACAAACTCCTTGCTAAATTTGATGGAGTTGCAGAAATCGAAGATCTAAAAACAGTTCAAGGAAAAGATAGTGATGGAAATACGGCTGAAATAGTAATTTCTAGAACGTCTGAAATTAAAATAGTTGATGCAAATACCAAGAGTGTGTTGAGTACTAACAACATTCCTTACGGTTCTTCATTGCATATCAAAAATGGTGCGAAAATTAAAGAAGGTACAGTCGTTTGTAAATGGGATCCATTTAACGGGGTTATTGTATCTGAATTTACAGGTAAAATTATTTTTGAAAACATAGAACAAGGAGTTACATATCAAGTAGAAATTGATGAACAAACTGGATTCCAAGAAAAAGTAATTTCTGAATCGAGAAATAAAAAGGTAATTCCAACCTTGTCTATTGCTGACAAGAAAGGAAATATTCTTCGTTCCTATAACTTACCTGTTGGGGCTCACTTGATTGTTAATGAGGGAGATCAAATAGAAGAAGGAAAAGTATTGGTTAAAATCCCAAGAAAATCTGCTAAATCTGGAGATATTACGGGAGGTTTACCACGTGTAACTGAATTATTTGAAGCACGTAATCCTTCAAATCCAGCAGTAGTTTCTGAAATTGATGGAGTTGTTTCTTTTGGTAAAATTAAACGAGGTAACCGTGAAATTATCGTAGAATCTAAGTTTGGAGATATTAAGAAATATTTGGTGAAGTTATCGAACCAAATTTTGGTTCAAGAAAATGACTTCGTGAAAGCGGGAATGTCATTATCTGATGGTTCAACAACACCTGCGGATATTTTAGCAATCAAAGGACCTTCTGCAGTACAACAGTACTTAGTGAATGAAATTCAAGAAGTATATCGTCTGCAAGGTGTTAAAATTAATGATAAGCACATTGAAGCTATCGTTAAGCAAATGATGCAGAAAGTGGAGATTATGGACGCTGGTGATACGCAGTTTCTTCCAGGTCAGGTAGTTGATAAATTCTTCTTTAGAGAAGAAAACGATGCTATCCTTGATATGAAAGTAGTGTCTGAGCCAGGTGAGTCTGAGAACTTGAAAGCAGGTCAGATCGTAACGCCAAGAGACCTTAGAGATGAGAACTCTAGCTTGAGAAGAAAGGACATGAAGATAGTAGAAGTTAGAGATGCACAACCTGCAGTTTCTAAACCTAAACTTCAGGGAATTACGCAAGCGTCGTTAGGTACTGATAGCTTTATTTCAGCTGCATCGTTCCAAGAAACTACTAAAGTATTGAGTGAAGCTTCTATTAGAGGTAAAGCCGATACATTGAACGGTCTTAAGGAAAATGTAATTGTTGGTCACTTGATTCCAGCAGGAACAGGTATGAGACATTACAACGACCTGATTGTAGGTAGTCAAGAGGAATACGATAAACTGTTAGCAGCGAAAGAGGCATACAGAGCACAAGCAGAAGAAAGCGAAAGCGTAGAACTCTAAGCAAATGGCAGATCAGAAAGAACAAGCGAACCAGAACCAGTTGAATATTGAGCTTTCCGAAGAAGTTGCGGAAGGTCAATATGTGAACTTGGCTATGATAGCTCATTCTAATAGCGAGTTCGTGATAGATTTTATAAAAATGATGCCAGGGGTTCCCAAGGCGAAAGTAAAATCAAGAATTGTGATCACGCCTGAACATGCCAAGCGATTACTTTATGCACTAAAGGACAATATCGAAAAATTCGAAAAGAACTTTGGCCCCATAAAGCAAAGCGAAGAACCACCTAAGTTTCCAATGAATTTTGGAGGCACCGTGGGAGAAGCTTAGAATTTTAAAATTATATAGAAAGGAAGGGCTGCTTCGGTAGCCCTTTTTTATTATCAATACCGTAGCGAGTTAAGGAACGAGACTTAACATCTGACTTATTTATTTAAGTTCAGTTGTTTGTTTCAAAAACTTCTTTCGTTACCTTTGCAGTCCGAAAATTGCAACTAGGAAAAAATTAATTTAAAAATAATTGTAAATGCCTACTATAAACCAACTAGTTCGTAAGGGTAGAAAGAAATTGACTTCTAAGTCAAAGTCTCCTGCTCTTGACAGCTGCCCACAAAGAAGGGGTGTTTGTACAAGGGTATATACGACGACACCTAAAAAGCCTAATTCAGCTATGAGAAAAGTAGCCAGAGTGAGGTTGACCAATGGTAAAGAGGTGAACGCTTATATCCCAGGTGAAGGTCACAACCTTCAAGAACACTCAATTGTCTTAATTCGAGGAGGAAGAGTAAAAGATCTTCCCGGCGTAAGATACCATATCATTCGCGGTGCATTAGATACTGCAGGTGTAAGCGGCCGACTTCAGAGAAGATCGAAGTACGGAGCGAAAAGACCAAAAGTAAAAAAATAGTCAATTAAATAAGCAATGAGAAAAGCTAAACCAAAGAAGAGATATATTCTTCCCGATCCTAAGTTCCAAGATACTTTGGTAACAAAGTTTGTGAACTACCTAATGATCGATGGAAAGAAGAGTATTGCCTATAACACGTTCTACAAAGCCATGGCTATTGTAGAAGAACGCACTGGCGAGAATGGTCTTGAAACTTGGAAGAAGGCATTGAGTAATATCATGCCATCAGTCGAAGTGAAAAGTAGGAGAGTAGGTGGTGCTACTTTTCAAGTACCTATTGAGGTAAGACCAGGTCGTAAGACCTCACTCGGTATTAAATGGATGATCATGTTCGCTCGTAAGCGAGGTGAGAAAACCATGACTGAAAAATTAGCTGGAGAAGTAATTGCTGGTTCAAAAGGAGAAGGTGCTGCCGTTAAGAAAAAAGACGATACGCATAGAATGGCCGAGGCTAACAAGGCATTCTCACACTTTAGATTTTAATTCCTAGACTAAGATGGCAAGAGATTTAAAACTGACTCGGAATATAGGTATCGCAGCACACATTGATGCTGGGAAGACAACCACTACCGAGCGTATTCTATATTATACTGGTGTATCTCATAAGATCGGTGAAGTTCACGATGGAGATGCTACTATGGATTGGATGGAGCAGGAGCAAGAAAGAGGTATTACTATTACTTCTGCTGCAACCACTGT
>ERZ651776.2233-NODE-2233-length-21463-cov-6.386608_pt1 | contig 21463 bp, 14 predicted proteins | sample MGYA00514761_ERZ651776 | MGnify/ENA metagenome assembly ERZ651776 | reverse complement strand
TTCACCTCGTTAGAAAAAATAAGAGCCGTTTACGTCAATACTGTCGTGAACTTGTTGACGAGTCGGAAGAACATCACGAAAATGCGGCTCCTCCTCATACTCCCCCTTGCCGCAGTTCTGTCCTTTACTCCTCCCAGAACCTTCTATTCTAAGAAACTACAATCTGTACCACAAAAGAACCCGTCAAAAAAAGCCTTCTACCCTCTACTTACCAAAGGCTCTACTATCCCGAAAAGTATTTCGCCTGCACCCGTGCTGGATGCAGAAATGAGGCTAACGATAGCTGAGCGTGTGGAGAAAAATAAGTCGATGTTGACAACTCTCGTGGGTGTTATTTTTACCGTATTAACTCTGTTTTCTTTCGCCTCCCCTGACGGAGGTCTACTGCCGACTCTGCTCTCTGAATCAACGGAAATCGAAACAACAGGGGACCTCGCTGAAAAGCTCAGTGGTGACTCGTTTATCGAGGCTATCACCACAGCGTTTGGAGAAGTCTTCAGTATAACACTTCCCGGATCACCAGCGGATGTTGCGGCCCTGACTTTGGGCGAAGGTCTCTCGGGATTCTTTAGTTCAAGTCTTGTTTTTGGTGTCCGTGCGTACATGATGAGAATGATGAACAAGGAGTCCACCAATGCCGGTGTAGAAACAGACATGGGAGAAATTGTAACGAATTCAGATTTCTTCTTGGCTCGTGGTGTTGCTCAATCACTTGGTGCAGGACCGTTTGCATCTGTTTTGGCTGCTGTTGTTCCCTCAACTATGGCGAAAGTTAATGACAGGCGGATCGTCGAGCGAAAGCGCCTTTTGGAAGAGCTAGAGCAAGAAGAGGAAGCGCGCCGGAACAGCTCTTGGCTCGATGTTTTCAGAAATGACAAAAAGATATCAACGACAAACGCCTTCGGCTACAACAAATTTGAAAACGATGTTGACAAGACCCTCAACGAAGGCCGCCAATCGAAATTAAACGAGAAGAAGAAGAATCTGATCGACACGGTAGAGATATCAGGCGACGTTACAAAGTGGCTTGAGTACGAAGTACTTCAGAAAGACCTCGGCAGCAAGATTATCCCCGGGGATGTTGGTCTCGAATCTGGTCTCTTTGGATTCGTAGCTTCCTTATCTTCTTTAATGTACATTGACTTCTGCCACAAATACCTGAGGCTGGGCAGTGAAGAGGAGATAGCGAGAGTTGATAATCGAAGTACTCGAGAGACAGTATCCCGTTATTTGGAGAATGGTGTATCGAGCTTTTTTCTTTTTGGAATATACGCAGCTCTCCGGCTTCCCATCAACAAGTCCCTCCTGGAAGTTTTCTCCGGTGGTGTCGATAGCTGCCTTGGCTCTGCAAATTATGAGCTGTGCTCATCCACGTTTTTGCTGGACAATGAACCGCCAAGCCAACTGACTATTCAAGACCAGGTCCACAACTTTGGCGTATTTTTCGAGGAGCTATTGACACGTGTGGGTTTGTTTATTGGTGATTCCAGTGGTGTGGGACATTTTTGAATAAGACATACACAAAGTTGAAGAGCAGCAGTAAGAGCAGAGTATTTAGCAATTTAGCGCAATTATCATATGTTAAGTGTTTCAAGTCTAATAATTCATTCATTTTTCTTCCGGATATCAAGCGAATTCGTGCTTGTGAGACGCCTTAACGTTCCTCTTGAAGGATACTTGCGAGTTCCCCTTCAACATGGGATTCTCGCTGCTGAACATACTCCCCATTTCAACCTCCCCTCCCCTACTCCTCTCTTGTTCTTTTCTTTTGTGTATTATTGTTGCTTGCGCCTTGTTTTCCGTGTACACAATGCCCTGACTCTCGTCAACTAAAGATTCAAAATCGAGGCTAAATACACCGGGGTCACCATCTCCTTCGACTACACCAATCTCTGTTCCAAGCACTGGTCCCACACCAAACAACCCCAAAACGCGCAATGCCGTCGCATTGTTGCGACATAATCTTCGGATAAAAACCTCGTAAGCCTCTGGTTTTTTCTCCCTTATCTCCAAGATCAATTCGAACTCGACCCGCTTGCACAGAAAAATCCCGATTAACTTCTCGAAACTTAGGAAATATAGAGTCGATTCGTGTTCCCTAATCCAGAGCTGCACCAGCTCATTGATCATCAATATCGTTAAGAACAAATTTCCACAAGTCAAAATACCAAAATCGATAAAAAGTGCCAGCGTCCGAAGCTTCCTGAAGGCGAAGAAAACCAAATTGCAAATTATGAATACCAGACAACACCATTTTATCAGACCTTTCATGTGGCTAAGGTCGTACTGATAAGTTGTCGAATTGTCGTCTTGGTTGGTCACCTTCAGTATATCCCACCCTCCAAAGCCTTCCCAGATCCTCCAAATAAAAGCAAACCCGACAACCAACCCGATCCCTATGAGTGTAGTCGTAATTTGCCTTCTCATTTTTCGTTGCTCTGGCGTGCGATTTTTCACTATCAACCAGAAGAACACCAATTCGATGGTTCTCAGCATGATCTTGCTCAGCTTTAAGACAATTTGCTTATAGACGTGAATTGTCACTCCAAATATTCCAAGCAAAAATAGCACGTTGCTGGTGTTCATTGCGAAGGTCCTTCCGCTGAGCCAAACGTACGCGTTGGTTTCCCCAATATAATCGTTCCACTGACTTCCTGACATTGCATACTTTAACTGACTAAAATCAAAAGTCAAGCCCAACGTTTTATTCTCGTTCAGCCGATAGCTGTCCAAGCTCAACACGTTCCGGCCAACGAAGCGGAAAAGAAAACTTCTGAAGTGTTCTTTATCGTGTTCCATGAGGTTGACTTCGGTTCCAATCAAACATATTCCTGTGCACAGGACGCTAACTGCCAATATCATAAACTTATCCACCTTAGCAGCGTCCATCGCAGACGCCTTTGGATTGAAAATCATGGTACTCTTCCCGAAAAAACTTATGAATACGAGACAAATAGAGTTGATCATGAGCAACAGACAAAATAGACCACTCACGGAAAGCAGATTCTCGTAACGTACTTCCAGTAGCAAGTTATCATTCTTGCACGTAAAGGTTGCTTCAGTCTTGTTGAAGCCAATTTTCTCCTTCAATAATCTGATAGCTTCTTTCCCCTCTTCTGTAAATGCCTTTACACACACACCTGAACACCATCCGACCTTTTCGTCAGCCCTCCTATCATATATTCCCCTTTGAGCCCTCAATGGAACTAGTTCAAAACCGTTTTCCTCGTCACAGCTCATGCACCGCTGGATTCCAGCCATGTGTGAGTACAGGAATTCTTTCTCGTCTTCGTTCATTCTGATCCCCTGCCTGATTACCTTACTATCTAAAGAATCCACCAGCCTACATACTCCCACATCAGTCCAGTACTTGCCTTGTAGCCGCTTGAGTTCAAGGGCAGCATCATCCTGCTGGTTGATAAAGCCGTCTACCTCGCATCTGTGAACTGTTACTCGGCTGTCTCTGACTCCCAACTCGAAATCAAATAGTACGTCGGTAATTAACTCTCGGTTACCAACCCATTTTTTCATCAGCAAGTCGTTATCGACAGTCTCTTTAGTATTATAACCTCCCCCAATTCCGCAGCTGCGGCAACTGCCGTAAGTGTGTGACAACCCTAATTTACTCTGATAAACGGCTGCCTCTTGTTCGGTGAGATTTTTTCCCCATCCTTCGTAATCATTACCGACTACATTCATTATCATACTATCGGGGCAGTACTGGATGTCAGAAAATTGCTGTAGACCCCAGAAAGTTTCAAAAATTTCTGCATCGTTGATCCACTGTGAATTGCTATAGTTATCGTATCTCTTTCCGCCAATGTTGTGTACTCCCTCCTTAACGTACTGAGCCCGCCTGTCCAGAAACACCTGGCTTTGTAGATACTCTTCTGATGCACTCCGAAAACTCCTGAACTGGGAGTTTGTTGTATCTTTCACGTTGCCCACCCCGGACAACACACAAATTGGAAGAGTCAGCAAACCAATGAAGAGAACAACAGTGAGATTCACCGTTTTGTGCTCTTGCTCTCCCGACCGCATACGCTTGATGCTGAAGAAGCAAAGAAAGCCCACTATCACGCTAAGGAAGCTCGCAGTCAAGCCCTCATAGCTCCCAAAAGCCTGGCTACTGATACTTGCCTGGCAGAGTGCCAATGACAAAGAACTGAACCCAAAATAAGGGAGAATTCGCGACAATTCTCTCGAACGTATGCTAGCGGTAATTTTTTTTCTTCCCTCTGTGCTGGGATCTAAACCATATTCCACGCAATCGGCGTCCTCCTCGTGCTCAAATATAATCTTCTCCCTGAGCTCTTGTGCTCTCAGAGCGATTAAATAGTCGTGACTGTTGAGGCAGAGAACGATGAATTTCTCTATGTAGTTGTTGATGCTCTTGACTTCTTCGTTACTCTCTAGCAGATACATTCGCAGTTCCCCGGCAGTGGCGATCGACAGTACACGATGCTTGTTGACCGTAAAGCTCTTCTGGATCAATTTTTTTCTGCTGACGTTTAGTTTCTGGCTTTCAGTTGACCTTGAGTCAGAGAGGCTTTTTGTATTGTCGTAACTTTCAAAGCTGCTTCCACTCTCAGAAAATCCCTCGTCTTCTATCTGGAACATGCTCTCAACCCTCTCTCGTCTCTGTTTATCTTGGCGCTTGAATTCCTCCTCCTCTTTTTTGAGAATACTCGTGAGCCGATGTCGATAGTTAGAGCGCCAGTCACTGTACATTATTGCCAGCTCGCTTAGTTTGCTACGCAACAGGTACTCATTGCTGTCTGGCCAGTCCTCCGTTACCATCTTCCAAAAACTCAGGCAATCCTTTTTCACCTTTGTACTTATGGCGTTCGCCTCATTATCAGTATTGTCGTTGTAACGCGTGTTCAACAGATCGAGTTCCTCCAGCAACTGCAATCTCGTCCTATAAAGTAGCATCTTCAAAGCGTGGGCGTCGCCCAGGTTCATGCCAGCTTGACTTGCCATCATTAAGTTCCACTGAATTCTTGGGTTAGAGTTTGGAGGGCGTCGGATTTGGGATAACAAAACAACAGGCTCACCTCTTCTTCGTACTTCTCACTCAGCTCACTGATCACGGGATCTTTGACTGCATTAAAGAAACTAGAGTATTTCCTCTTAAGGTCTATCTTCGTGTCTCCAGTTCTCCCCCTGTAGTACCCTACATTTTCACCCCCGTCGTCGTTGCCTGTATCTTCTTTTACAAGTTTTTTGACATTTTTTAGCATTTTCCACCTGCTTGCAGCGCCAACTTCAGTCTGTTTTGCCTGCGCTGATTCGATCTTCCTCGTCTCTTCTTCCTTTTTCTTTGCCACTTCCTCTATATGTTGATTTATAAGATGCTGTTTGTTGACGACAAAAGTGCTATTGCTGTGGTGAATGCCGTACTCATAGCTCACAACCGAAAGCACTATGAGCATCGCGTTGGTAAAAACGAAAACCACGCCTATAGAATCGGCTGCTTCCTGCGTGGTGTCAAGCTTAGCCATAGTTCCCAAGAATAGGTTGAAGACTGTTGTGATGGTTGCCGCGAATTCGAGAAAATTATAGAAATCCACTGTGTTATCGATCAGGAGTAACCGCAGCGGGAAAAGAATGAAAGGTTTTTTCTTATGTATGACCGCAGCATAGATCAGGTTGATAAGGGACATGGATAGCAGCTGGTAAAACCCTTCGTCTAGCATGCTGATGCTGAGGAGTAGAGAAAATTTCCTTCCCAGCGAGACAGCCTCAAACCAGGCGTACTCGTCTCTATACCATTCGTACAGAGCTCCCCAATAAACTAGTGATTTGGCGGTGTTTAGCTTCTTGTGAAGGTGGTTGATCAACATGGTGATGCATATTGGGATCCCTAGACCAACTCCACACAGTATGACAACTGCAATCATGAAATTGTAAAAGTAGGTCGGATCCGTGAAACTACACTCTAAATCTGTATCGACGCTCAGAAAATTTCCCTGATCTGAAGAGGTGCAGTCAAATAGCTTCAAGCTGTACTGCACAAGGGGAGAGTAGGAGCAGGTTATGAAGATAACCAGAAATTGGCGCAGCGTCTTAAATTTGCGCCGATAGTTGTGCATCGCCTTTATGTCGTCCTTTGACTTCAGTTTGCTCTTAAATGATAGCGCGTGGCTGTTTTGGCTGTCGGTAGATGATGAAGTCTCTCTCTCCCTCGTTTTGAGTCCACTGTACTCTTTCATCTTGTGCTTGTAGAATTTATCTCCAAAAAAGAACAAGACACTGATAGTAACCGGAAATATTATTATGAAGGCATACTTTTCGTAGAAGCTCACTTTCTGGATGCAGTCGGGGTGGACAACATCGATGTTCAGACTAAAGACTAGGAAAAAGGATGTTAATTTCTTTACCAGCGGAGGCCAAGGCACATCCATATACATGATCAATCCAAGGAGCTGCGCGAATGTGGAGTAGATCTTCAAGCGGATGAGGTGGTGAAAATTCAAATCGATTTGTGAAAGGCTGTAACCGATGATGAGGGCGATTACTACACCGATGATTGTCAGAATAGGTGTATCAGCGCACTGATTGCAGTCGTTACCGAGCGTGTAGTAGCCACTTGAACAGGTGCCACAAAGATTTCCCTCATAACCAATCGAACAGTTTCTGTTACCTCCTCCCATGCATGCTGAGGGGTTTGGACAATCGAAGCAAGTAGTCCCTCCAAAGTCAACCGTGGAGATTTTCCCGGGAGGACACAAGCTGCAGGCTGTTCCTGGCCCATCTGTTGCTTTGCCATATATGCACAAAGTGCAATTGTCACGGTGGTCAGCATTTGTTAGTGAGTTTGTGCTGCGTCCAGGATTGCACGGAGTAGCGGCTATGCTTCCTAGGGTACAGAAATTATTTTCAGGACAATCATAAGGGGCCGGCTGAACTTCGCTCACCCAGTCGCCGGGACAATAATGGCCCGCAGGGCAAAGAGAACAGTCGCTCTTGGCAGTCATTCCCCCCAAAATGAAATGACCATAATACGAACCACCCGGGCACTGGTTGGGACAAGACGGTAAAGTCAACATTTCTGTATTGCTGTAACGACCTCTACTGCAGTTGGCTGGTACCTGGGATTCGATGTCTGTTACCTCACAGCTTCCACCGGCCCCAAAGCAGCAAGTTTTGCCAGCAGGGCAATTAAAGCAGGTTGGTGACAGTAGATTTGTATCGATGGGACCCTGGTTTATAAATTCGATGTTAGGGTATAGCTCAGTTCGGTACTTGCCGGCTAAGCAGGGGGTACAATCCGACATTGAGGTCAATGCAGCAGCGAAATTTTGCTTACACCGCTTGATGGTACTGGCGGATGAGTCAGACTTTTCGGGACAGCTTAAACCACGCGGGCACTCAGTGCAGTCTGAAACACTGTCTGCGCCGGAAAATAGCAATGATGACGTATTCATAGTGATTTTCCCGCTTGGACAAGGCTTACAGAATGCCTGAGCTGTAACGTCATTGTAGGTGTTGAAAGGGCAAGGGAGTTCCATTGTTGGTTGACCAGCACTAGCTGAGCAGAAGTGTCCTTCTATGCAATTCTTGCATGACGCTTGGGCCGGGAGGTCGTTCGTTTTTCCCTCTGGGCAGCTAGAGCAAACAAGAGAACCCGGCCAGGCGGCAAAAGTTCCGATTGGACAAGGGATTTCGCTGAACGTAGTATTATGGACATCCCAGAAACACTTGTAGCCGGCTGGACAAATAGTACAGTCTGAGTGATTCGGGTTATGTTTTTCCCCAGGTTCTGAGCACTTCATACAAAAGTTATTCCCGACTGTGTCTTGATAATAGCCAGGAGGACAGAGTTTTGTTGACGGGCCCACGCAATAGTGTCCTATGGGGCAGTCAGGGAAATATGACAATGTCCCGTCAATTCCTGCCTCGGCCACAGGGCAATCCGTAGTTTGCGTGAAACGCCCGCAGAATGTGTTGTTAGTGCAATTAATGCAGAGTGAGTCGTCTTCTTCGCTGTCAAAAATAGATTTTCCAAGACAAAGGTATGGTGGGTTGTCTGCCTTATAGACGGGAGTCACTGCTGTGTAGTCCAAATAGTTGCCACTTGCAGGTGGGCAGGGCAAGCAAGAGGATTGCTGAGCCTCGGAGCTGAAAGATCCAAGCTCGCAGTCAAAGCAAGTGGGTTTCTGAGTTAGGGAAGGGAGGGTGGAGCTGTACGTGCCGGGGCCACAGGAGGCGCACAGAATTCTTTCATGGTCATCGGGATCTTGGTACTGCATCGAGTGAGTTATAGAGCAATACATGCATCGTTTATTGTTCAAGTCGAATACTTTTATAGGTGGGTCGTATCTCTCGAGACTATAGGTACCCCCATCTACTTGCACACTGGTATCGTCTAGAGCCAAAAATCGAAGGTCGATTGGGAGCTATTCGATAGGTGGTTGGGATTGGGTTGGTTTAGGCGAGGGTGAGGAGGACGAGGAAGGAAACGCATTTCTCGAGTTACTGACAACAGTTATGCGGTCTTCACGCATACAGTGCTCACCTCCACACAATCTACACAAAGGGTTCTCGTCGTATCTGCCCCACGTCTCGGAACCTTGTATATTGCGATCTCGTGCGGTAAGACAATGTCTGAGCCTACCCGCTTATCCTCAACCTTCGTGGCATTTGTGTGCAGTGAAGAGTAGGATTGGGGGCGCGGACAGAGCTTATTCTTCAGAGGATTCATATCAGTTTCTTGCTCGTTGATGCAAGCGTAGTTGCAGTGATTGTTTTTGTCCAGGAGCACACCCTGGCTCTGGCTCTTTGATCTTACTTCAGCGATAGATTTATTCTGAATGCAGAAAACTCTCAAGGCATTTCGCACAGGAAATGACGCTTCATCGTACATATAGATGGTCGGACCACCATTTACCACAGTAATATGCTCCACTACCATGACAGATGGCCCTGAATCGAAAGGAAGCAACGCATCACAGGAAATTGCAGCATTTAGGAGTGGGTCAACACCATCGTTATGATAAGTAAACATGCCCTGCTCCTCACCAAACATGAAAGTTGGCATCGACCTCTGGTAAAGTTGCTCAGGCACGAGGTCGAATGAAAGCGACGCGAAGTCTTCGTCCTGTATACAAAGGAAATCATTTGCGTCGAAGTCAGCGTTCACTGCCATTCTTTCACCACAACTTTCACAACGATTTTCATCCACATTCCAGATATCATTCGCTTGGGGACATGATTGTGAGAGAGCTGGTTGTGACCAAAATATGAGGAAGAGGATAGGGCAGTAGAAAGCAGGGAGAAGTGACCGGTGATGGGGGTACATGGTTCTGCTTCCGTCGCAGTTGTAGAGAGAAAGAACCTCCCAATAAAGTGGTCCCCCGTTCAAAAGAAGCCTTGAATAAAGTGGTCCCTTTCAAAAGAAGCCTTGAAAAAAGGTGGATGAATTGCGGATGTGGATAAATAGGGGTGTTGCAGTCGATGAGAATGCTTGCAAAGGGCCAGTAGGGCCATGAATTTGAATGCAGACTTCGTTTTCTAGTTGAAAAGCAGGTCAGATTATTCCTCTGGAAGAACATCACGGACGAGAGACGGGAACTAGTGACTAGTGTATTTTCAAGCTTTTATGGAAATTTTTGCCGCAGATCAGAAAAAGTAGGAATGGCAAGGACAGCAACCCAGCACTTAAAGGAAATTCGAACAGAGGGGGAAATGCCCGCGACAAACAACTAAAAAATTACTCTCTACTTTTAATCACATAAAACATGGCTCATCAGAGATAGACACACTTGTAGTCTTTGAGAGAATGGATCATTAAATAAGCAGCCCTAACGGCCCTGCTCGCAAAGACAGCACTAACCAGAGCGATCAAAGCGCTGAGTTTGAAGTCAGTTTCGATGATATTCACTATTTCCTCCCTTGACCACTCCGGGCATCGCTCCGTTGCGTCAGCCTCGTCAATATTACAACAACAGCACCCATACATTTCGCCCGTACAGGCAACGCTCTGGACCTGCTCGTCCGTTTTCACCTCATATAGCGACTCAACCTTGTAAACATAGAAAAATGAAGTCGCGGTTGCTACTCCTAGCAGTACTACTACACCTACCATAGCAGTTGCATATGCCTTCAAGGCAGGTCGGATTTTCTTGTAGGACACGAAGGCCCCGAACAAAGCAAGAAAAACCAGTGCATAACTCGAAACCGTGAACATATAGTGCAGGATCTGATCTTCGACTTGCAGGTCGACGTGTTGTTTTAAGAATACTCCCACTGCAAAACAGGCTAATGCTGGGAGGAGGAGCAGGTAATTGATTGCATTTAGCATCGACGTCATTATCACTTGTAGTGTCAAGGTACGTTCTACAAACTTGAGGGAAATTATTATCAGCCCCATCGCAACCAATCCGATTACCCCGTTTATATTGAAAACCCAATTCATGTAGATATTCAATTCCTGTGATAAGGGAGGTTGGGTTATATGTTAGCTCTCTGAAGGGGTTTTGAGGGTGAGAAGGTTAGACTCACCTGCTCAGCAGCCTCTCGAATTTCCCCGCAGTTACTCTTCTGGTACTTTGCCTCGCACCAGGCGGCCTCATCAGGAAATAGGTGACCCCCGTTCGCAGGCACAGTGCACTCTGCATCCCCCGTTCCTTCCTCACAGAAGAATTGACGCATCCAAACAAACTCAGATGTCGCCCACCTGTGGTCGATCCAGCCCCTCAACACGTTCTTAAAGTCCACGCACGCTATGCTAAAAAGAAAGAGAGGACCGATGGCGATCAAACTCATCCAATAGTACAAAATCAAAAGCCGAATGTCCACCTTTCGGGAAGAGTGGAGCCCAATAATTGATGTTATCAGGGTGTAGATGCCTATCACAGCTTGTGTCAGATAGGTGGAGAGACCCGTAGTTCGCTCTTCTTTCATTCCCAGCCCCTCCACTACTTTTCCAAAATCATAAGTGAAGAGGCCAACTATCACCACTCCACAGGCTGTATAGTAGAGCGAGGATATAAGGATGAGAACATTGCAAGTGATCAGGAGCTTCCGGTCTGTAAGTCTCCGCAACCGCCGGTGAATTTTGCGCGGGTGCAAGCAGGACACACAGCCATAGAGGCGGCCGATTAGACCCATTGAATGAATGTACTGTAAGTTATGGATTAGGGATAATTGATTTTGTGAGAAAGAGGCGAGAGAGAGAGATCGAGCGGAAAAGAAGATGAGAAGATTGATTTAATCGGATTAACTAAGTCTCTTGATTCAAATAGTACTGTCTAGCTCAGTAAAAATGTTGAAGAATCCTCTCTCTCTGTCAAAGAGGCCCAACCGGTAAGTCTTGAGCTTCTCCCGTCACAATTCGAAAGTGCACTAACTTAAACCCTCTCCCCCCCCCATCCATCCTTAAGCCGGCCTCGGGAGCTGACGGCCGACCAAATGCAGGAGCTGAAGGAGGCTTATGACCTATTCGACGCCGATAAGACGGGAAAGATTGACCTTCATGAACTAAAGGTTTTGATCCGGGCACTTGGGTTTGAGGTTGCAAAAAAGGAGGTCGTCAAGCTCGTTCACGATGTTGATCCAAGCAACGACGGCAACGTAGACTATACTACCTTTTTGGAGGTCATGACCGACAAATATTCGGAGAGAGACCCGGCAGAGGAAGTCAAAAAGGCATTTGATCTATTTGATGACGACAAAACAGGTAGAATCGGAATGAAAAATATGCGAAGGATAGCACGCGAATTGGGCGAGAATTTGAGTGAACAGGAGCTTCAAGCTATGATCGACGAGTTTGACCGCGACCAAGATGGAGAAATCAATGAGGAAGAGTTCAACTACATCATGGCCCAGCAAGATGCTTAGGTTAACTGATGATGATAGACAGGGGGAGGGGTTTTTTTGTTTTGTTTGACTTAAATGAGAAAGATACGTGTAATAAATGGCTGTTGCAATTTGGCTACAATGCATTTCGTGTCACTCTAGTCTTTTGTTTCTTATTGTTGTTTTCTCGGCCGTGCATTTGTTCGCGTGCGACCGCCCCCCTTGGCGCCTGCATCACGCCTGCTTGCAGGTCCATGCCCAACAGCAGAGGCAGTTTGGAAGGAGCGCGCGAGAGCTTTGCACATCTCGTTGGCACTTGACCTCTCCCCCTCGAAAACCCCCAGGGATAATACACATGGATATTTCCAAATCGGGTCTGTTGACCAGTTCAACAAGTGAATGTTGCCAGTGCTGTTCGGGTTGTCGTCATCGTCATTGTCGTCTTCATTGTCATCGTCATCGTCGTCATCGTCGTCATCGTCGTCGTCGTCGTCATCGTCGTCTGCTGCGATAATCATTGTTCCATCTCCAGCTAACTCGTCAATTAGCTTGAGGCCAGCAGATTCTGCAGATTCGCGCACTATTTCATCAATCTTCTCCCGGTAGTCTGTATCCAATAATGCAGCACGAAGAGGAGATATATCGACCAAAACAGTATCGAGCATTCTGCCGCCTGAAGCCTTCATCTGAACTATCGCCGGTATATTGCGCGCATCGCACCACTGTCTGTGTGTGTTCGCAAGTGGCGATCCCTTTCGATTCCGCCTGTTGCCCGTACCATCAATTTTGAGGTAACCTAGCCTTTGTGTTCTGGCAAACTCAGCACGCTCACTCTCATTCAGACGGTGAGGCACTCCTCGGCTCCCGCTCCCTTTCCTCTTCGCTGGCTGTCCGCGAGCCAACCGCTCCACATCATCAAGTGAAATCCTACCGCTCGCATCGAAAGGACGTGAACTGTATCTTCGTGAAGCAACGTGGTGATGACGCAGCAATCCAGGGCGAAATGAGTTAGAAGTGTGAACTACTATCCCTAAAAATGTAACCAGAGGAAGCATGATGGGGACGAATGATTCCAGCAACAGAAAAATCTCACGGATTGAGGGACATTATTATGAAATTATAGTATTTTATTTATTTTCGTGACCCAGTTTTCCAGTCATCATTTACCCGCGGGTTATGTTTGAAATTATAAGCTTAAGGGACCCCATTACGATCGTTAACAGCTTCGTCGTCTTGCTCGTCGGCATCATAGCTGCTCGAATCGTCCGTGAGATTTCAGGCGAAGAGGAGGAGGTCAAGAACAAGAAGTGAAGACCGTGTGTGATGGCGACCGTGTTGGTGCTTCTTCTCCTGCTTTCCTCTACTCTCGCATTTTTCCTCCCAATGACGGGGGTGAAAACAGCAGCATCATCATTTTTCCTCCCAATGACCGGGGTGAAAACAGCATCATTGTTGACAATGCAGCAGACAAAAGGATTCTCGTCAGGCGGAGCTGCGCTATTGGTAAGTGAGCTCACGGTTTTCGTTCCAGGTTTAACAGAGCCTATACTCTCCGACGTAAACCTCCGCGTCGAACCGAGAACGAAGTGGGCGATAGTTGGAGTCAATGGCTGTGGGAAAAGTACTCTCTTAAAATCAATCACTGGCCAACTGGACGACGCAGCTACGGCCGATTTTAGTGGTGGTGATGGTGATAGTGGAGGGGGTGGACGGGGAATCGCGCTGGGAGAGAACGAGCGCTACGGGTACTTGGAACAAACATCAGTATCTGGCAAAACTTCTACAGTGATGCAAGAATGCAAACTCGGAATGGAGCAACTAACTAAAACGCAAGCAAAAATTGACGAGCTGACGAAACGGATGGAAAGTGGCGATATTAGCGACAAGACCGTGCAGTCTCTCGCGGACGCGGAATTTCTGTTCAACTCTCTCGGCGGGTATACACAGGAAGCTGAGGTCCAAACGATTCTCAAAGGTCTGGGATTTGAAGAAAAGGATAATGAGCGACTGTGTTCTGAGTTTTCAGGAGGCTGGCAAATGCGAATTGCCCTGGCTCGATTGCTTTTATCTAAGCCTAGTTTGCTTTTGCTGGACGAGCCGACGAATCACCTTGATCAGAGCGCTAGGGCTTGGCTTGCAAATTACCTTCGAAGCTACGATGGGACCATCATCATCGTTACCCACGACATTGGCTTGATCAGCAGTGTTTGCACCAGCATTGCCAACATAAACAAGGGAAAGGTTCAGGTTTTCAAAAATATGAATTACGATCAATTCATCCAAGAACGGCAGCGGCGCGCTCTTGCCGCTCAAACTGCCTATGAGAATAATCTAATGGAGGCAAAAAAACTGAGTGATTTTGTAGCCAAGTGGGGTGCCTCGGCTACCAAGCGAACGGTAGCGGAAGATCGACGAAAAAAACTCAACCGTATGAGGGAACAAGGCCTTCTTGATCCACCCGATGTGTCTTTTTCTCTCGAGCGAAAACCTATGATGGCCTTCAGTGAAGCTGCCAAGTCAATTCCGGACGAGGCCCTTCTCCAGATGCGTTCTGTTGATATTGGATACAGAGGAGAGAGCAGCCCATTACTGAGGAATGTAAATTTAAATATCCGCCCGGGTATGAGGCTGCTTATCAGGGGATCCAATGGAGTTGGGAAAAGCACGATCGTAAAGGCAATTCAAGGCCTCAGTGAGGTTGAAGTCAAAGGGGGTATTTCGATATCCAAGTCACTAGCGATGAACGTCTTCAATCAAGACTGTGCCCAAGAACTAAATGCCTCATTGAATGGAATTCAAATTTTGGTCGATGAGGTGCGGAGTCAAGATATAAGCATCACAAATCAGCGTATTCAAGGAGTTTTGGGTGCGCTTGGATTGAGCGATGAAGCAATGACCAAAACCATCGGCCAGCTCAGTGGCGGGCAGAAAGCTCGCGTTGCTTTATCTAAATTCGTGTTGAGAAGGGCGAATCTATTAGTTTTAGACGAACCGTCGAACCATCTTGACATCGAAACTCTTGACACACTTATTGAAGCTCTTAAGGCGTACGAGAGCGACAAGAAAGTTAAGCGTGCGGCCATCGTTATCGTCAGTCATGACTCGAATTTCTGTAAAAGGCTTGACTTGACGCATGTGGCCACGGTGGTGGCGGGTGGCATCCTTGTGGAGGAGAGATCACTGCGCGACGATGATTTTGATGCGGTACCGGTAACCAGTACAGCAGAAGATAAGGAGGATGTGAAACACATGCGCAACGAGGAAGAGGATGCTAAAACTCGCAAAATGAGACTCAATGCACCTCGACGGATCTCAAAACTCGAAAAGGAGATCGCTGAGAAAGAAGCATCGTTGAGTCTCCTAATTGATGAGATGAACACCGCGGGGTATGATTACGAGCAACTGATAATCTTACAGCGTCAGAGAGAAGTGTTGGAGGAAGAAATTGAAAAAAAGCTAACAGACTGGGAGCTTGTGAGTGAAATGTTAATATACAAGTAGCTAGCTACAGTAGCTGAGGACGTTTGAGAATTGTATGAGAAATATTTTCCTTTTAAAATATTTGTGATGTGGTTCTTAGGTTTTCTCGAAAAGTCTCGCCCTCTCTCTGCATCTGGACCTGCCGGCCTTCCAAGACCCCCGCACTATATCGTGTATTTAACCTCCGCTAGGCTGATAACTTTGCCTCTAGTGTTCCAATCCGCAGTATTTACTCTTTAAAATTTTCATTAATCTCCCCCCAACCCCCACAACATATAACAACTCCCCAATTCGATTATGGGCGCTGACGAGTGCAATGAGAGCATAGCTGCGGGGTTTGAGGAGCTCTTCGCATTTTTGGTCGATAACGGGGTGCCGGATAGCTCCATAGACGACTTGAAGGCGCTTGTGGAAGCTGAGCAGCTGATGGAGGCTCTTGATCAGGCACAGGAGTATTCAAAGTGCTTTCCATACATGAAGCATAGCACACTGATCTTCCAGATCGCGGCTCTTTGGGAGCTAGTGTGCGCAAAGTATCAGTACGCCAAGGACAAGTGTATTAAGAAGATCGTTGCAATAACAGCGGACAGCAAGGCAGAACCTGAGGTGCTTGAAGCAGCTCAAGCGAAGAAGGAGGAGGCGGGGCGTTTTTGTCAGAGAGCGAATGTCCAGCTATACTCTTTGCGTGCACTGAAGGAAGTCTACATGAAGAAGGAGTCAGGCGAAAAGGTTGTCACGGAGAGGGAGAAAGTGACCTGGCTCAACAAAGATGATGTGGCAGCATTCCGATCAAAACTTGAGGCAAGTGCGTGATCAACTCACAAACTGACGAACGAAACGTTTGAGATTACTTAATTGTAGACTGGCTGTTGTTTTTAAAGCTACTACTGCACCTTCGAATCTTATTTTTTGTGTTATTCGCTATTCCAGGAATCGAATCATAAGATAATCGAATCATTCCAAGAAGCAGATGATTGCAGTAATATCATCATCGCTCCCCATCCGCTTGGCTTCGTTGCAAAGTATTCTTGCACACTGCGGACTGCGTGGTTCTTTCATCAAGACTTTGTTAACGATCCTGGCAGCGTTTTTTCCGTCCATAACGTCGAAAACTCCGTCGCTGGCTAGAATAATATAAGTGGGAATCTCCTGCATCCTTCCCAGGTACACTTCATAGTCAAAGGCATCAACAAAGGGCTCGGCAATAACCGCTTTTTCGCACATTTTCTTAACGTCCAAGTCCCCAATCGTCCTGCTGGGTTCCAGAACGCTCATAACCCGTCCCCTCTTCACGTATCCACCTGCTTTATAGATACGCTGCTTCTCGTCGCTGTCACCACTTCGGTGAGGTTTGTTGAGTTTTTTTATTTTTCTGCCGTTTTCATAACACATGACCGCTTGACAGTCTCCGGCAGCCGCCACCCCTATGAAATGTCCCCTCAGCCCAACAAGAAGACTGCACGCACCACTATCGTCCCCAGTCTGTAGCCCCCACCTGCAAAAGTCATTTTCAGCGGTGAGAGTGGTCTCGGCAAGAGCCATCTTCAATGATGTGGCAGTGTCTTCGATGTCAGTGTTATAGACGCTACTGTTAAATATTGATCCCATGTTCTGTGCGCACCACTCGCTGCACGCAGCCCCCCCGTGACCGTCAAAAACCCCAAACAAACTCGTGTAAGGGGTTTCGCTTTCATGCTCCCCAATAATCATTTTGTTCCGCGTAGTTACATCGGTGTACGCGAGAAAGCGATCTTCGTTCGCATGGTATGCGCCAGTCCTTGAATGTGTGTTAAATTCTATCTTAAACTTTTTTTTGCTGTCCCTCTGCGCTGCGGTAACAGACTTTTTCCTTTCTGGAGTGTTATACAGCCGAACCTTGTTGTCAGTGTTATTGCTGTTAATAGGGGGGATCTTTTCCATAGGCTGGTCTTTGTTGACAAGCTTGTCTAGGTATTTCCCTGCCGGTGATATTGGCGATTGTTGACGATTCTGTGCTTCATTCTCGGTTGTTGCTTGCCAAGATGTTGATATTGTCAACGGAGCAGTCGGCGTTGATGGCAGCGTTAAATTGCTCCCGTCCGCATTTCCATCGTCTGATTCATTAACGTGCGTCGAAAAGAGTTTGCTGCTCACACCTGATATCTTCCTCAAAACGTCGTTGACAAAAGAGGGTCTTTTTTCTTTCTTCTTCTTCATGTTGCCGCTCGAGTCCATCAAGTGACCATCACTAACACTCTGCAGAATCGCCCCTCCCTCGCTAGATCTCGATTTAGTCTCACTATTTAACGATAAATTTGCGAATGATTCTGGACTGAAACTCTGCCGACCTTCAGGTTCATCACTGTCCCTTCTCTCCATGCTGCTACTCCGCTCCTTTATCGAATTCACTTCAGGGGCAAAATTAGTAGATGTAACAGAGGCCGCAGAAGAAACGGAAGATGAGCCAATCGAATCGAATGTTCGCCGTCGTGTATGCATCTTGGTAGATGTCTTCCGGCGCCCAAGAATCGCTTGACGATGAGCAGTCTGCTGCTCAAGGGAACCATCTTTTTTGGGGGGGCTACTGCTGCTGCTAGACAAGAAACTCTTCCGAATCCGAATCGGTTCAGTCTTCGGTTTCGCAGACAGCATCTCTTCTAAAGCTGAAGGGAAGTCGAAGGAAGGGAGAAGAGAATTTCTTGCACAATACCCTCTTCAGGAGTTAAGCAAGTCAAGAGAAAGTTTGGTTGAGTGGATTTTTGCGAAATTTCTGCGCTGTTTAGGGCAGCCGTTTTTCTCGAGATAAGCTATATCTGTTGGAAGAAGCTGTGGAAGAAAAAAATAGACTTAAATAATTGGGAGTTGTGGGCATTGCATGGGCATATCCCCCGCTCCCCCGAAAATTAAAATGTTATTGCTGAATCCTAGTCAATGACCTTTTGGGTCGGAGCTGTCAGTGCTGCTTGCGTAGTCTTTGCGACCATCAAGTTGCGATCCTGCTTTTCTTTTTCCTCTTCCTTCTCACTTATACCATTGGGTCTCTCAACAAAGAGAGTAAAGAAACATCATGCAGTGCTTGAGATAGATGGCGATGATCCCCTCGATGTCTACCTTCGCGATGTGAAGTCTAGGAGTATTTCTTCGACCTTATTGAAGCAAGTTCCAAAGGCACTTGAACAACACAACGTCACTGTCAAATCAATTTCTCCTCACCAAATGTCTTTTGAGCACTTTCTCTTAGAGAGAACGCTTCCGCGTCAGTCGTAGTCGCGGAATCCCCCGAGAAGGGGAAAAAAAAAGAAAGGAAGGCTTTTTTCACGGTTCAATCTCTTTGGCGGGAGGAGGACTATGATGAGACCCTTCGCGCCCTAGTCATCGTGTTGAAGAAGGTCATCAAAGACAAAAACTTTTCAGAGAGAAACATGAATGATGCAATGGAGCGTCACTTCGCGGGAAAGTTCTCGGAGGGCTTTGAGTTCTGTAATTTTAAGTGTGTATGGGGGAAGGGCAAACCCCGAGCATGGTCAAAACTCTTCAAGACTATGATAAAGGATTTCCAAAGGTAAGGGTACTCACTGCATTATACTGAGGTGTCCGCAAACGCGACTAACTAATTGGTTTCAGATTATACAATGAAGGCCAAGAAGGGGGTAAGCACGACCACAGTTGGTTACAGGAGTACGATGATGATGGGCAAGATGATGAAGGGTTGATGGGTCGCATTGACAACTTAAATGGCATCTACCTTCAGTGGCAAGATGCTCAGGAAATAGAGAAAGAAAAGAAAGCGAAGGAGCTGGCGGAGAAGAAGGAAGAAACCACAAAGAAGAGGAAGAGGTCAGCTAAGAGAAAGAAAAAGGCTGAGAAAAAGAAAAAAGAAATGCAAGCCATAGAGGATAGAATGTTCGGTGAAGCGAGGGAGAGGGAATTGGCAGGTGACGACGACAACAGCAGCGACGACGATGACGACGACAGCAGCGACGACGACGATGACGACGACAGCAGCGACGACGACGACGACGACGACGACAGCAGCGACGACGACGAAGTTCAAGTAACGGGAGTAACAAGCGGCAAGGGGGAAGAAAATGACAGCGACAGTGACAGCGACAGCGACAGCAGCAGCGACAGCGACAGTGACAGCAGCATCGTGAAACCCAGGAATTGCGACCGCAACAAGGTTGGTAAAAACTTAAGCATTGATGGCGGTCCACCACAAACACCACAAACACAAAAAACACAAAAAACCAAGAAGGGGAAAAGTAAGGCAAGTGAGAGTGACAGTGCCAAAAAGAAGGAGAGAAGGAGAAATGCGAAGGCGAAGGCGGAGGCGAAGTCGAAGGCGAAGGCGAAGGCGAAGGGTGAGAAGGAGACGGATAGTGATCCCCTTCTACCCTTCCTTAAGGGTATATTGGAAGAGGGACGCCCAGCAGTTTCGGTAGACACGGCGACTCCGGCAGCAGAGGTGCCCTCCGTGTCTACCGAAACCGATTGGGTTACCACTTTCGGCATGCTGAACGACCAGGCCGAAACGATGGAGAAGTGCGGGAACTCTGATGCAGCTGCCCTATTGCGAGAAAGGGCCGTGTCTATATTGATGAAGAATAGCCAAAGCTTCGCATAAAACTTTTTTTTTTAATTAATCCCGTCAAGCTTATCAATATAATCTTGGAGCGTTGTGTGCCCTGTCATGTCAAAATAGTTACTCACTTGGTTGCCTTCCAAACAAACTTTGCAGTTCTGTAGGAAGAACGCAACCGGGAAGATTTGTTTAACCCAGTTATTGTTTGCGCGGCAGTTCACATGCATGATTTTAATTTTTTCTATTACTCGCAAAACCTTCCAATTGTTATACACACCGGCGAACGCATTCTCAACCGTGACTCGTGCACTATTCAACGCTCTCGTCTGCTGTGCCCACCTCCTGAATAAATATCTCCAAGCAGGATCATTTTTTAAATTATCTGTAAAATTCTTTTCGCCGTAGTTTGTAGCGATCATGCACCTTGAGCCACAAGTCCTGTACGCACTGTCGCCAAGGAGATGGTAAGTCTCACCGTCCAACATATCGTCGCATATGTCCTCAAGCAGATCTAGTATTCTCGAACGTCGACAGACAGTTAAATCATTTTGACGCGCAGAGACGGGCGAGTGGATAGAGATAAATATACCAGTCGGGGCAACAGCGGCCTGGGATTTGACTCCATGCATCTTCCCATATGCTGTGTAGAACGATCGCTGAATTAAGTACGCAGCGTTCCGCTGGTCTCCCCACCACGCTCTCCAACAACGTTCTGACGCTCCTTCCGTAGGGGGGCCAGACCCCGGCCTCGCCGTGGCATGCATGGTGCAGTCAAGGAACGCGAAGGGTCTTAAGCTTTTGGGAAATTTAAATCCCTCCTTCCCTCCACTGCGGTACCTACACCGTTTTTTCACTCTCTTACTATATTCAGGAAATTCATGAGCGAAGCTTTGAAGATGAGCGTCCGTTTCCAGTTTCCTTGCAAACTTGTTGTACACATGGTTGATGAAGTACCGTTGTGCGACTGAGATAGCTGTGTCACTCCTTCCCCAAAGATGCTCCACCTTGTCTTGGAGTTTCCCCCCGTTCGCCATGTTGTGCAATCCAATGAAGAAAATCTCCTCTCCCGTGAACTTGTGGCCATGCTCACTTACATACTCGTTGGGGAATTCCAACTCATCGTAGAGCTCCTTTAAGTGGCGGAAGTTAAACCTCAGAGAAGGGTAAACTGACAACCTCTCGCGGATGTTGTCAAAGGTGGGTTTTTCCCTCTTTATTGTCCTCGTCCCCAGCAACCCTCTATCAATTGAAAGGAGACGTTCACGCTTCCGCTTGAGTAGCCAATACTCTCGGGCACGCCATAGTATGATAACTTTTGCTTTCCACTTATTTAATTCATCAGTTATAAGCAGAAAACAAGCTGTGAACACAATCAGAGACCGCCGCATTCTCGAGATCCTCTTGTCCATTATCTTCAAGTTCTTTCGATCAATTAATGTCAATCCGGCGCCTCTATGACAGAAAGAATGCTTGTGACGAGACTTTCTAACCGCTTTTCTCATTTTATGAAGGAGTGAAAGAAAAAAAATGTCGTGACATTTTTGAGGGTATCACGGGTGGACCAGGCGGCTCTTATAAACTGCGAAAGATCGTAGGGCTAAGCAATTATTCCTACCGAAG